>Ga0302323_100000291_pt1 | contig 38833 bp, 29 predicted proteins | sample Fen_T0_3_FD_201950 | JGI IMG/M metagenome (GOLD analysis project Ga0302323, IMG submission 201950) | Peat permafrost microbial communities from Stordalen Mire near Abisko, Sweden - Fen_T0_3 | ecosystem: Environmental > Terrestrial > Soil > Wetlands > Permafrost | place: Sweden: Abisko...
GTCGTACGCAGCGATCTGTTCGGCCAATTCGGCTTCGTTCGACTCGGCTCGCTGGCGTGGACGCTGACGCCCGGGCAGGGCTGGCGCACCGTCGCCGCCTCGTCGCTCGACTCGGAGATGCTCGATGCCTCGGCCATCGTCCAGGCCCTGTCTCCGGGGAATCGCGCGACGGCCGAGGATCGCGGGCTCGAGTACGTCGAGGGCGCTCGCGCCCGCCATTGCCGCGTCGCGGTCGACGGCCGGACATTCGGGGCGTCCTTCCCGCAGGTCGTCTGGCTGATAGGGGACGCGAGCCTGACGGAGTGGCGCGGCCAGATCGACTACTGGGTCTTCGGCGACGGGGAAATCGGGCAGATCACCGGCTCGGTGAACGGAAATGCCCAGGCGATCCTGTCTCACGGCCTGCAGGCGACGGTCGAAATCAAGCTCATCGCGACCGACCGAGATTTGCCTCGGGGCATCCTGCCACCCCGAAACGTGCCATGACCACGGCCGCCCCTCGCGACGCCGACCCGGCGATCGCGCCGTCCGGCCTGCAGGATCCCGGCGTCCCGAGTGAGCGGGACATGGCGAATGATCGGGCTTCCGCCAAACATGACCGATTGGCGCGCTTCTATCGCGTCATCCGCTACCTCCAGGCGCATCCCGAAGGCGCGACGCCCGACGCGATCGCCGGGTTCGTGGGCATGTCGAGGCGAACCGTCTACCGAGACCTGCGGGCCCTCGAGGGCGAAATCGAAATCCCGTTGTGGAGCGAGGGCGGCAAGTGGGGGATCGTCGAGGGGGCGTTCTTGCCGCCGCTGCGCCTGACACTGGACGAGGCCGTGGCCTTCTTCTTCGCCGCGCGGCTGGCCGTCCAGTTCGCCGATCGCTACGAGCCCGACATGGGCGCTGCGTTTCAGAAGCTTGCCGAGATCCTGCCGCCGGTCGTGGCGCGGCATCTGGAACGGACCATCGACGTTCTGGCCAGCCGGCCGCCGGACGAGCGGCTGACGCGTCACCTACGGACGCTGGCCCGCGCCTGGGCCGAGCAGAGGGTCGTGGAGCTCACCTACGACGCCGCCACTTACAGCCCCGGCCGGCCGCCGCGACGATCTCGCGTCCATCCCTACTTGCTCGAGGCCTCGGCGACGACGCGGGCGCTGTACTTGATGGGCTTCGACGAATCGCGCGAGGCGGTCCGAACGTTCAAGCTGCAGCGGATCCTGGAGCTGTCGCTGACGCCGGACACGTTCGAACCGCCTGAACCGCGCGTCGTGCAGGAGGGGCTCGGGCGAGCCTGGGGCGTCATCGCCGACCAGGAGGAAGTCGAGGTCGTGCTCCGCTTCGACCCCGACATCGCCGGTCGAGTCACGGAGACGACGTGGCACCCAACGGAGCAGGTCACCCGCGAGGCGGACGGCAGCGTGCTGTGGCGCTGCCGGGTTTCGGGGACGCTGGAGATCCGGCGCTGGATTCTGCAGTGGGGCGCGCAGGTCGAGGTGCTCGAGCCGCCGGAGTTGCGGGACGAGGTGGCGGCCACGTACAGGGCGGCGGCGGCGCGGTACTGAGGCGCGGTACTGGGCGCGGTGCTGGGCGCGGCGACTCGAGTGGTAGCCCGGGTCGCGGGAGGCTACGCTTGTCCCATGGATCTTGAGCAGGCCGACCCGACGAACGAGGGTGCCGACGGGCCAGACGCCCGCGGGCCAGGTGACCTCGCCACGCCCGCGGCCGGCCACGTGCATCCTCAGCTGTGGGCGGTCAATCTCGTCAGCGACCCGATCCACGGCTACATCGAGCTGACCAAGCGCCTCACGCCCGAGCGCGCGGGAGCGCTCGGCCTGGCGCCCGAAGGTGCGGCCGAGAGCGACCTGCTCGATTCCGCGTGGCTCCAGCGGATGCGCCGGATCAGCCAGCTGCAGAGCGCCCGCTGGGTCTTCCCGACGGCCGAGCACAGCCGTTTCACCCACGGCCTGGGTGTCATGCACGAAGCGGGCCTGTGGGCCCGTCACCTCTATCCCAGCTTGCGGACTGCACTGGCCGAGGTGGAGCCCGACGCCCCGCTCCCATCCGAGGGCCTGGTCGTCGAGACGCTGCGACTTGCCGGGCTCTTGCACGACGTCGGCCACGGGCCGTTCGCCCATTTCTTCGACGAGCATGTCCTGTGCCACTTCCCGGCCCCGGCCGATCCTCGTCGTGGCGGGCGCAAGAGCCTGACCCACGAGGATCTTTCGGCGCTGATCATCGAGCGTGAGCTGGGCGACGTGCTTGCGGCGATCCGACGCGCCCCCGGCGTCGTCCCCGAGCGCGACGCGCTCCGGCCCGACGAACGCATCGATCCAGGCTGGGTCTCGTTCCTGATCTCGAAGCCGGCCCTGGCGGACCCGGATATGCCGCGCTGGCTGCGCTGGCTCCAGCCGCTGCTCTCGGGCGTCTTCACCGTCGACAACCTCGACTACGTCCGCCGCGACGCGTACCTCATCGGCGTCTCCACCGGACCGATCGACGTGGAGCGGCTCCGTCGCTACAGCTTCGTCGGGCCGCGCGGGCTCTCGCTCTACGAACCCGGCCTCTCCGCGCTCGAGATGTTCCTGACGGCGCGGCTCTTCATGTACCAGCAGATCTACTTCCATCGGTCGGTTCGGGCGATCGACCTCGATCTGGCGGAGGTCTTCCGGCCGAGCATTCAAGCGCTCTTCGGCGACGTCTCGCCGGTGGAGTCTCTGGCGAGCTACGCCGATCTGGACGAATACGCGCTGCTCCACCAGGCCGCTCTCTGGGCGCGCGGAGAGAGGCTATCGGAGAAGCCCGCGCCTGGAGACGGGACGGTGACGCCGGAAGTCGGGCGCGTCTGGCAGGCCATCCTCCTGCGCCGCTCGCGCTGGCGTGCCGAGGCCGAGTTGCGTCGAGACTACGAAGCCTCCGATCGCGAGGCGTCCCGAACCGCAGCCGAAATCGAGCTGGGGCCGGGGACGCCGGGTCGCGTGACCATCGATCTGGCCGAGATCGACGCACGCCCGGCCGATGCGACGGCGACCGATTCGCTGCTGGCGATCGTGGGCCGCGACGGAGCGCCCGCCGCGCCGCTGAGCCGGTCTCTCGGTCGATTGCCCGCCTACTCGCTCGTGGCGAGGCGCTTTCGCCGCGCCTTCTGACCGGCCGCCCCTAGTCCGACGGGCTCGCCGACGGATGAGCGGCATCCCAGGCTGCCGCATCGGCGGGCCGGAGCGTCCGCATCTCCGAGACGTCGTTCCGGTACGGGAGCACGAGCAGCGGATCGATCCGAGCCGTCTCGGCTGCCGGCAACTTGTACGTCGTCATGGCGTACGGCACATTGGCGAAGGTTGCCTTCTCCAGAGTGCTGTACAGGCCGAAGTGAAGGTGGCAGCCGGTGACGCCTCCCCCGGTCGTGCCCTCGTAGCCGAGCAGCTGCCCTGCGGTGACGTGCTGGCCGGCCTTCACCTTGACGTTCTCCTGCTCATGGGCGTAGATGCTGCGGTACCCGTCCCCGTCGTCGATGACGATCACGATCGGCAGCGACGCCTTCCAGCTCGTGGTCGAGAACCTCTTCTTGTAGGCGGTCAGGTCGCCCTGCCAGCCCATGAAGTCGGCATATTCTCTGCCCGCTGTGAGGACGACTCCATCGTGCGCAGCGACCACCCTTGCCCCGCACGCCCCACGCGTTGCCATGGCCATGTCGAGGCCGTCGTGGAACAGCTTGCCGTTGACGAGGAACTCACCGTAGCTGCTGGGCCCGAAAGGCAACGTGACCACCGCGGCGTCCATCGGCCAGATGTAGCCGGTCAGCTTGGCTGCCGGAATCGGCGTGGGCGGGCCCGGGACGGGCGTCGGCGTGGGAACCGGAGTCGGGGTTGGGACGGCAGTTGGAGTGGCGGCGTCCGTGGGAGTCGCGGTCGGCGTGGGAACCGGAGTCGCGCTTGGACTGGGTGACGGCGCCGGCGCAAAAGCAACCCGCGAAATCACTACTTGCCCGGCTACCAAAGCCACGATGACCCAGATGATCGCGACGGTCACGACCAGGCCCCGCGTCGCGATGCGAACCCGCGGCGAGACGCTCCGGGCGGGACGGGGAGGGCCGGCTTTCGGAAGGTCTGGGGAGATGTCGTCGAGGCTACCCATCGTGGACCCTTGTATCACGGAAAGGCCGCGCCCGTCACCCCTGCGTTGGGCGGCGTTCGGAATTGACCTCAGTGCCGTGGCCGTCCGTGTCTCGCGGGTTGCGCGATCGGGCGTCCGAGCGGCACACTGCATCATGCACCGGTCCGATCGCCCACGGCGATCGCGACGCACCGGCGGCACAGATCGAGTTCGCTTCCACCGCGGCGGACTTCTCAGCCGGGCGGCGCCCTTCGTAGGGCCCGTTCAATGGGCCGGTAACCTGCCGGTCGAAGGCCCGGAGATCGGAGGACACAATATGCGTCGTGCCAATCTGGCCCGCCGAGTCGTCGTGGCCGTCGTCCTTATGAGTGTGGCCGCCTTCGGACCCATTCCGCTGGTCGCCGCCGCCGTCGGGACTCCCGGCGCCTGGGCTGCCACGGGAAGCATGTCGCACGCGGAGGGTTTCGCGCCAGCGGTCCTACTCAACGACGGAACGGTCATCACCGCCGGCGGGACCGACGGCTTCTCGTTCACCGCCGCCGCCTCGCGTTGGGCGAGCGGAACCTGGGCCGCCGCGGGATCGATCGGGCAGGCTGTGGCCGGCCAGGTCGCCGCCCTGCTGCCAAACGGCAAGGCCCTGTTCGCCGGCGGCGCCGACGCCCTGAGCTACTACACGCAAGGCGACCTGTTCAATCCCAGCGGTGGAACCTGGACGCAGACCCCCGCGATGGCCCACGCCCATGCCTACGGCGTCGGGGCCTCTCTGAACAACGGCGACGTGCTGGTCATCGGCGGCTACGACGGCGGCGCTACATTCACCACCGGCGCGGTCGACATCTACTCCGCCACGGGTGGTACCTGGAGCGCCGGAGCTGCCCTTCCCGGCGGCCGGTACGCATTCACCGCCACGACCCTGGGCAACGGCAAAGTGCTTGTCGCCGGCGGCGACGACGGCTCGCTCGCCCCCGGCTCGGCGCTGTCCTCGGTCGAAATCTATACGTCCGGCAGCGGTTGGGCGGCTGCCGAATCGATGAGGAAGGTCCGCCTCGATCACGCCGCAGTCTTGCTCAAAGACGGCCGGGTCCTCGTCGCCGGCGGGGTCGATGCCAATGGCGTGGCCCTCAACTCGGCCGAGATCTACGACCCGGCATCCGGCCACTGGACGCTGACCGGGACCATGCCGAGCGCTCGCGCTGGGTTCACCATGACCGTCCTGCCCGACGGCCGGGTCGTGGCCGCGGGCGGCTACGCCGGCAATCCCGGCCAGGCCCTCGTTTCGGCCGACCTCTTTGACCCGACGACCGGCGGGTGGATCGCTACCGGCAACCTCCACACCGGACGCAGGTACCAGGCGGCGACGTCGCTAAACGACGGTAGCGTGATGGTCGTGGGTGGCCACGGCGCCTCGACCGACTACCTGACCTCGGCCGAGATATTCACGCCGCTGCCGTCGCGGGTCATCTACCCGGCCACGACTTTCCACCCGCTCGACCCGGCCCGAATCCTGGACAGTCGAGTTGGCAAGGGGCTGAGCGGCCTGTTCTCGTCGCAGGTGCCGCGTCGATTCCAGGTCGCCGGCCAGGGCGGCGTGCCCCTCACCGGCGCCGTTGCGGTGACTGGCATCCTGACGACCACGGCCTCGACGGCCTCGGGATACCTGTCGCTCGGGCCGGTCTTCACAGGTTCTCCGACCTTCTCGAGTCTCAACTTCCCGACCCGCGACGACAGGGCCAATAACGTCGCAGTCGCTCTCGATGCCAATGGCATGCTGTCACTGGTCTATGTCGGATCGGGCCGGACCCAGGCCGTCTTCGACGTGACCGGCTATTTCACAGCGGACAACTCAGGTTCGACCTTCTTCCCGCTCGATCCTGTTCGCATCCTCGACAGTCGCGCCGGCATAGGTCTGAGCGGCAGGTTTGCGACGAAGGTCACTCGCCCGTTCCAGGTCACCGGCGGAACATCCGGAGTGCCCGTAGGGGCGCTGGCAGTGACCGGCAACCTCACGCTCGTCAATCCCTCCGGCGGCGGCTGGGCCTACATCGGCCCGTCCGTCCCCGCGGATCCCAGCACTCTGAATTCCTCGACGGTGAACTCCCCGCGAGGCGACACTCGCGCCGACGGCGTCACGGTCAAGCTGGCCGGCGACGGCTCCCTCAGTCTAGTCTGGGTGGGCACGGCCGGGTCCACGGCCGATCTTCTGTTCGATGTCACCGGGTACTTCGTGGCCGGCACGGGCGGCGCCAAGTTCGTCCCTCTCGAGCCGACGCGTGTCGTCGACACGCGCTTGAACCTGCCGTTCGCCGGCCCGGTCGGCCGAGCGGCACCGGCGACCATCATCCTCGGCGGCCACGGAGTCATTCCCGCGAACGCCAGTGGCATCAGCGGCAACCTGACCGTGACGGCGCAGACCTACGCCGGCTACCTCAGCGTCGCGCCGCAGCTCGACCCCGTGGTAGTGCCCATGTTCTCGACTCTCAACTTCCCGGTTCGCGACGATCGGGCCAACGGTTTCTACGTGCGGCTGAAGTCCGGCGGGTCGCTGGCGGTGGTCTACGAGTCGGCTCGCTCGGGCTCGAAGACACATTTCATCATCGATATCACCGGCTACTTCCTGCCCGGTCCGTAAACCTCTCCGACCGCGCTGCGCAACGGTACGTAGACCGGCGCGCCTACGCTCTCCATACTATGAGTAGAGAAGTTCAGTTGTATTCGGTCGCCCGTCTCCGGCCGCCTTCAGCGTTCGATCCATCTGCCATAGGAGAGTGTCTGTGGACGTCGTCCAGCTGTCGCGAATTCAGTTCGCCCTGACGATCAGCTTCCACTTCATCTTCCCGTCGATCACGATCGGCCTGGCCGGCTTGATCGCGATCACGGAGACGCTTCGCTGGCGCACGAAGCGCGATGTCTACGATCGAATGGCGGTCTTCCTCGCAAAGTTGTTTGCCGTAACTTTCGTGATCGGCGTCGTCAGCGGCGTGGTGATGGAGTTCCAGTTCGGCACGAACTGGTCCACCTTCTCGGCCTATGTCGGCGACATCTTCGGGGCGCCGCTCGCTGCCGAAGGCGTGTTCGCCTTCTTCCTGGAGTCCGCGTTCGTCGGCATCGTCCTGTTCGGCCGCGACCGTGTCTCGTCGACGGTTCGCTGGATCTCGGGACTGCTGGTGGCCTTCGGTACGCTGCTGTCGGCCTTCTGGATCCTCGTCGCCAACTCGTTCATGCAGACCCCGGCCGGCTACACGTGCTCGCCCGATCCGGCCTGCGGACCCACGACCACCAAGCTCGTCCTGACGAACTTCTGGGCGGCGGTCTTCAATCCCTCGACTCTGCCGCGCTTCTTCCATACGGTCGCGGCGTGCTACGTGGCCGCCGCCTTCTTCCTGCTGGGAGTGGCCGCCTGGTACGTTCTCCGCCAGCGCAATCTCGACGTCGCCCGCCTGATGCTGCGCATGGGCATCGTCGTCGCATTCCTCGGGTCCGGTGCGATGTTCGCCAGCGGCGATCTCCAGACCCGCGAAGTGGCCCAATACCAGCCGCTCAAGTTCGCCGCGATGGAAGGTGTCTGCAAGACGGAGCCGAACGTCGAGCTGGCGATCTTCGGGCTTCCGCCGAGCCAGGACTGCACGACCGCGGCCACGACGCTGGGCGTTCCGGACGGCCTCAGCCTGATGATGAACCTCGACCCCAACAGCACGATCAAGGGCCTCGACCAGCAGCCCGATCAGTCGCTCTGGCCGCCGATCTCGACCACCTTCACCGGCTTCCATATGATGGTCGGCATCGGCGCGCTGATGATGCTGCTGATGACGCTCGGCGCCTTCTTCCTCTGGCGGCGATCGGTTGAGAGGCAGAGATGGTGGCTGAAGCTGGCGGTTCTCGCCGTTCCCCTGCCGCTCCTGGCCATCGAGATCGGCTGGATGGTGGCGGAGGTCGGCCGGCAGCCGTGGATCGTTCAGGGGTTGATGAAGACCACCGCTGGGGTCTCCCCGGGCGTATCGAGCACGGACGTGGCGGTCTCCCTGATCGGGATCCTGCTCATGTACACGCTGCTCTTCGGCCTGTGGCTGTACTCACTGGCGAAGGAGATCCGTCGCGGCCCGGCGCCGGAACCGGATGTGGTCGCGGCGGCAGCGTCGAGCGCAGTGGCTGACGTCAAGAGCGCGGGAGGACACTGACATGCCGGAACTCTCGACTGTCTGGTTCCTGCTCCTCGGTTTCCTGTTCACCGGATACGCGGTCCTCGATGGTTTTGACCTCGGGGCCGGAATCCTCCACCTCTTCGTGGCCCGAACGGACCTCGAACGACGCCAGGTCATGAATGCCATCGGCCCGGTCTGGGACGGCAACGAAGTCTGGCTCATCACGGCCGGCGGGGCGCTGTTCGCCGCCTTCCCGATCGTCTATGCCACGGTGTTCTCCGGCTTCTACCTGGCGATGATGCTCGTCCTCGCGGCGCTGATAATGCGCGGGATTTCGATCGAGTACCGCGGCAAGGAGACGGCGACCTGGTGGCGGTCCGCCTGGGACGTCGGCTTCTCCGTCGGATCGGCGCTCGTGGCGCTGCTCCTCGGCGTGGCGCTCGGCAACCTCCTGACGGGCGTGCCGCTCGATGCGGGCGGCGTCTATCGCGGCGGCCTGATCGGTCTCCTGAACCCGTTCTCTCTGCTCGTGGGCGTTCTGACGCTGGCCCTGGCGGCACAGCAGGGCGCGTCCTGGCTGGTCCTCAAGACGGAGGGCGATCTGGCCGAGCGGGCTCTCAAAGCCCAGACGGTGGCACAGCTCGTGGTTCTGGCCGCCTGGCTCGCCGCGACGGGGTTCGCCTTTGCCGGTTCGCTGCCGGCGGTCGACAATTTCAAGTCGAACGCGGCCGCATGGATCGGCCCGCTGCTGGTCGCAAACGCCATCTTCTTCGGCTTCCGCGCGACGCTGATGGGCCAGCACTTCCGCGCATTCATCTGCTCCAGCCTCACGATCGTCTTCCTGGCGATCACCGCGGCGGCGGCGCTCTACCCGAACCTCGTCCCGGCCGTTGAGCGGGCGCGCAGCCTGACCGTCGACAACGCCCACTCCTCGGAGCTGACCATGCAGGTCATGCTGGTGGTGGCGGTGCTCGGAATGCCGATCGTGATCGGCTACACGTCGTTCATCTATTGGAAGTTCAAAGGCAAGGTCCGACTCGGCGAAGCCAGCTACTAGGCCAGTCGCCAAAATTGCGGCGCCGCGAAAGCGGCGCCGCTTCTGGTTGTGGCTCGCGGGCGGGCGGCCGCGAGGGCACGCCGGGCCCGTTGGCGCGTGGCGGCACGTGGCGGCACGTGGCCCGGTCGGCGCGTGGCCCGCGACACCGGTGGCTCGCGAGACGGGCGGCCCCTCGGACCCGGTCGGCACGTTCGGCACCTGGCCCGGTCGGCGCGTGGCGGCGCGTGGCCGCAACACTGGTGACGCCGCAATTTCCCAATACGCCCCGGCGAGTACAGCGCAGGGCGACCCACGCGTCAGGGCGATCGATCGGGCCTTTGATGGGCCTCTGATAGCCGCGAACGGCTACCACAGCCGGTACCCACGACAGAAACAGCGCTCGGAAGCCTGGATTCGCTTCGTCTCGCGGCCGGATCCGGGCTTAGTACTCTCCCCATACGTGTTAGGGAATGGCGGCCCCGGCGCCAGATGGCGGCGCTACCAGCGCGGGGCGATCTGGGCGTCCAGCAGGTCGCGGGGCGACACGCGCGGCCGGATGAGGACGGCGTGGCCGTCGCGGACGGCGACTTCGACGGCGGAGGGGTGCGACAGGAAGTACGGCATCGACTCGGTGAAGCCGTAGGCGCCCGCGTCCAGCACGGCGATCAGGTCGCCGACCTGCGGGCGCGGCAACTCGGCCTGCAGCGTGAACACGTCGATGCCTGTGCACAGCGGACCGGCGACGGTAGTGGGGACGCGATCACGCGAGTCGGCGTCCGGGGCGAGGACCGCCAGGCGCTGCTCCTGGCGCACGAGGGCGGGTCGGACGAGGTGGTTGATGCCGCCGTCGAGGATTGCGACCGGCGCCCCCGGCGTTCCTTTGACGTCCACGACGCGAGCCACGTATGCACCGGCGGGACCGACCAGGAAGCGGCCGGGCTCGAGGAGCACTTCCATCTCGCGCAGTGCGGGGTCCTGAGCCCAGCCGGCGCGCAACTCCTCTAGGCGCGTGCCGAGCAGACCGAGGTCCAGCGGCCGCTCCCCGTCGGCGTAGGGAATCCCCAGGCCGCCGCCAGCGTCGACGAGACGGAGAGGAACGCCCGCCTCGGCGGCCACTTCCTTGCCTACCGCCACGAGCTCCGCCACGTGGTCCGCGATCCGGCCGGCGTCGAGCAGGTTGGAGGCGCCGAACGCATGCACGCCCAGCAGCTCGAGGTTCGGTGATTTGGCCGCGATCGCGGCCGCCTCTTGTAGGACCGGCAGCGGCATGCCGAACTTGCCCTCGGCGCCTCCGATGAGGCGGACGCGCTCGAATTGGGCGTCGTCGGCGACTGAGAGCCGGAGCAGGATCGGCTGGCGGCGACGCTGCCGCGCGGCGATTGCGTCGAGGCGGGCGAGCTCCCCGAGTGACTCGACGGTCACGGCGCCGATGCCCGAGGTGACGGCGGCGGCCAGTTCCTCGTCGCGTTTTCCGGGGCCGGTCATGGCGATCGAAACCGGTGCGAAGCCGGCCCGGAGACACGCCTCCAGTTCACCGCCGGAGGCGATGTCGGCTCCGATGCCGCAACCGGCGATCTGGGCGAGGACACCGAGCGCAGGATTGCTTTTCACGGCGAACGCGAGCCGGAAGCCGAAAGGCAGGACGGCACCCAGGGCGTCGATGCGGCGACCGATCAGGTCCAGGTCGTAGACGTAGAAGGGCGTGCCGAAGTCGGTGGCCAGCGAGTGCGGCACGATGCCGGCCAGGCGGCCGTCACGCAGCAGCCCATCAATCGAGGGCGCCTCGGGTTCGACCGATGGTTCGACCGATGGCTCGACCGAAAGCTCGACTGCTGGCTCGACCGAAGGTTCGACTGCCGGTTCGGCCGCCTGCTCCGCCGCCGATTCCTTCGAAGTCACCGCAATGCCTCCTGCAGCGCGACCCGGGCGTCGGTGCGCTCGTCTCGATACTTGACCACGACGGCAGCCGAAAGGCCGATGCCGCTGCTCTCCGCGAACTCACCCGGCGCCTGCCGCACGCCCGGCACCACAACGGCGCCCGCGGGGACGACCAGCGGCTCTTCGAGGGTTCCAACCAGGACGCGGCCCTGCACCAGGTCGTACAGGCGGCTCGTGCCGGTCAGGATGACGCCGGCCGCGATGACCGCCCCGCGCTTGACGAGCACGCCCTCGAGCAGCGCCGACTGGGCGCCGACGAAAACCTCGTCTTCGACGATGACCGGTCGGCGGCCCGCCGGTTCCAGCACGCCGCCGATCTGGACCGCGGCCGAAAGGTGGACGCGCGACCCGATCTGCGCACAGGAGCCAACCAGGACGTGCGAGTCGACCATCGTGCCCTCGCCGACCCACGCGCCGACGTTGATATACGAGGGGGGCATGATCGTGACGCCGGGCGCGAGATAGACGCCGCCGCGGACCGTGGTTCCGCCCGGGACGACGCGCCACGGCTTGCCGGCGGCCAGCGCCTCACGAGCCTCCACGGAGTCGAGCAGGTCCTTCACGGGCAGACCCACGCGGTCGCGGAACTGGAACGCGCCGCCGAGATCCCACGTCCGCGTCTCTCGGTTGGCGAAGAGCCCGAGAATCGCCGACTGCACGGTCGCATCGACGCGCCAGCCCCCGGGCCCGTCCGGGTCTGGATGAGCCGCCCGAATTCGGCCGGAGTCGAGATCGGACAGGATGTCGGATGAAGTTCGGTCGTTCACGTCGCCATCATCGCGCCGATCGACGCTCGGTTTCGAGCGAAGTCACGCGTGTGCCGTTGCAGTCGCCCGCTCGATGGCCGGGCGCGAGGTCGCGCGCTTCGCCCCGGTGGATCCGGCAGCGCCCGGCGCTCCCAACTCCATGGCGCCGGTCGCCTCGAGGATCACGCTCATACGAGCGCGATGAGACTCCTCGAGCGGCAGGAGCGGCAGCCGGACCATATCGGTCGACAGGCCCATCAGCGACAGCGCCGCCTTCACCGGCACCGGGTTCGGCCCGCCCACGAAGTTGGCCTTCATGAGCGGCAGCCAGCGCTCGTGGATCGCCCGCGCGGTATCCCAATCGGACGCGAACGCGGCGTCGCACATCTCCGCCATCGGGCCGGGGATCTCGTTGGAGCACGTGCAGATGACGCCGTCGCCGCCCAACGCCAGCATCGGCAGCGTCCAGGTGTCGTCGCCGGCTAGAACCGAGAAGCCGGCCGGTCTATCCCGCAGGATCGTCGCGATCTGATCCATGTTGGCCGAGGCTTCCTTGACGGCCACGATCCGCGGATGCTCGGCCAGTCGCAGAAGCGTGGCGGCCTCGACGTTGACCCCGGTTCGGCCGGGCACGTTGTAGACGATGATCGGCAGATCGCCTTCCTCGGCGACCGCCCGGAAGTGCGCCTCGAGCATCCGCTGGTCGGGCTTGTTGTAGTACGGGGCGACGACGAGGGCGGCGTCAACTCCCATGGCTGCCGCCCGGCGTGTCGATCGGATCGCGGTCGCTGTGCTGTTGGAGCCGGTCCCGGCGATGACGCGGAGGCGGTCGCGGCTCGGGCGCTCGGCTGCGACTTCGAGCGTGGTGCCGATCACCCACTCGTCTTCTTCGTGGCTGAGTGTCGGCGTCTCGCCGGTCGTTCCGCAGGCCACCAGGCCGTGGATGCCCGAATCGATCTGGCGGCGAACCAGGGCTCGGAAGGTGTCCTCGTCGATCGAGCCGTCGGGTCGGAATGGCGTGACCAGAGCCGTGAAGGCCCCTCTTAGCATGCGGTGGGCTGGCATTGGTGTTCTCCTTGGTGCGCCTGCGGCGCGAGTGTCTGGGCTGGGTTGGGGCGGTGTCAGGAGGCTTAGGCCGAAGCTCCGACGGCTCCGGCCGGCCGGGGTTTGGTGGCGGCGATCATCGAGTCGATGACTTCGTCGAATGCGTGGAAGCCCGGAGCGCGCGGCTCGGCCAGAAGCCACTCCCCGGCGGTAACTGCGCCGGCAGCGTAGGCCGATCGATCTCTTGCGGTGAGCCGCATCTCCAGGCTCTCACCCGGGGCGTCGAAGCCCACGAGGTGCATCCCCGGAGCAGCGCCGGCCCGAATGACGGCCACGTCCAGCTCCTCGGGCCCGGGCGCGCCGTGGACCATTGGCTGGGCGACGCGCGTCTTGCGTGGGTGAGCGGCGATTAGGCGCCGCGACAGCTCGATGGCGGTCCCGGACGGCCGGTCGGTCTTGGTGCGGCGGTGCCACTCCACGAGATACGGGTCGTATTCGGCGAACGGGCCGAAGAGCCGTGCGGCCTCCTCGACGAGGCGGGCGAACAGCATCACTCCCAGGCTGAAGTTGGCCGAAGCCACCGCGGTCGCGTCGCACTCGGCCAGCAGCGCGGCCACTTCGGCGCGATCGTCCGCCCAGCTGGTAGTGCCGATCACGAATTGGCGGACTCCGCCGGCCAGCGCTGCACGGACGTTCTGCAGCACCGCATCGCCCTGGCTGAAATCGAACAGCACCTCGGCTCCGAGGAAGCGGCCGGGCTCGTGACCCGTTTTCGGGTCGGCCGGCATGCCGAGGATCGCCATTGGGGGCGCGCCGCGGCCGGCCAGCGCAGCCGCGACCGCGCGACCCATTCCGCCATCCCCGGCGACGATGCTCAGCATTCCTGGCGACCTCCGTTCCGATCCCTGGGCAAACAAAAAGGCCGCAACACCCACCCTCGGTGTCGCGGCCCTCGGAGCCTCGCCCTGACTCCGCGGTTCTTCTCGAACGCCGCCGAGCCTTAGGGCCGAGCCTCACGGCAGGGCCGCCAACGCTTGGATTTCGGCTTGGCGAGTATCTGGACGAACATTGCTGGCGGATTATGCACTATTCCGGCACTGAGGGCAAGTGTTGCGGGCATTATGCAACGTTGTTATAGAGGCTATGCACCAGGGCATCCAGGTCGGATAGGGAACGCGCGCTACGACCCCCCGCCCCTGCCTACGCGGGCCGACCGGGCCGGGCCGGGCCGAGCGCAATGCGCCATGTTTGTTGCGCAATAGCACTGGGGGTAATGCTAAGCGGGCATCAGAGGTCGGCTTTGCCCATTGGGTGGGATTCGCAGGGTCGGGTTAGCTGTCAGCGGCTAACTCTCGATACCTTCGAACATGTCTCTAGCGCATCGGGTCACTTTGCATTACTGGGGCCGATATTGCGCAAGAACCGGGCCCAGCCGCCCAGCCACGCCGCCCGCCCGGCCACGAGAACCGCCACCCGGCCCCGCCACACCGCCGGCCAGCCACTGGCCAAGCCCCGCCCTCGCGCCACTCCTACTTGAGCGCTTCCGCCAGAAGCGTAGAAAGCTGGCCCCACTCCACGAGGAAGGCGTCGTGGCCCTTGGTGGAGTGGATCTCGCGGTAGGCGGCATCCATCCCGGCCGCGTTGGCGGCCTCGACCAGGTCCTGGACCTGGTTCGTGCCGTAGAGGATGTCGCCTTCGATGCCGACGCCGGTCAGCCGCGTGCCGTACGCGGCCAATCGTTGCAAGGCCGCCGAGGCGCCGCCGCGATCGCGGCCGATGTCGTGCGTGTCCATCGCCCGGACGAGCGTCCGGTACGTGTCCGGGTCGAACCGCTCCAGGAGCTTGGAGCCCTGGTAACGGAGGTAGCTCACGATCGAGGGCGTGCCGTCGGCTTCGACGCGCCCGGCAAAGCGCTGCTCGAAGTCGATCTCGCTGCGGTAGGTCGTGATGGCCAGCTGTCGCGCCAGGTCGAGCCCCTCCATGCCGAGCTTGTCGACGATATCGAGCTGGATGTGGTCCCAGCCCACGGCGAGCTGGCCGATTCGCGCCGGCGCGGCCATCGGCACGACGCGGCTGATCTCGCCGGGCCGCTCTAGGGCCACTTCGAGCGCGACCATGCCACCGAGCGACCCGCCCACCGCAAGAGCGAGCTTGCCGATCCCCAGCGCGTCGAGGAGCCGCCAGTGGGCTCGGGCCTGATCCCTGACCGTGACCAGGGGAAAGGCCCGACCGTATGGCTTGCCGGTTACCGCGTTTCGCGAGATCGGGCCGCTGGTGCCGTACCTGCTGCCGAGCAGGTTCATGCAGATGATTCCGTACTTGTCCGTGTCGAGCACCTGGCCCGGGCCGATCAGCGGCGCCCACCAGTCGCCCGCGGCGTCGGCGGAGCCGGTCAGGGCGTGGACGACCAGAATCTGGCGCCCTTCGCCTATCGGGACGCCGTCGTGGCGATAGGCCGCGACCAGGTCGGGCAGGACCGCGCCGGACTCGAGCACGAACCGACCGAGCCAGCGAGAGACGATCTTGCCGGTCTGCGGGTCGCTCGAGTTGTCCACGTCGTTCAGGCTACGAAAACCGAAGTCCCCGCGTGCGGTCGAAACGCCGGGATCAGCGGGGACGAATGCTGATTTCGGGCCACGGCCGACCGCCGCGGAACCTGGGGATGCAGACGCGCCGAGCCCCGCGAGGGACTCGGCGCGCGTGGTTTCGGCCGTGCTTTCAGTTGCGGCTTCGGCTGCGGCGACGGCCACGGAGCGCGCGGGTCCGCCCCGCACCTCCGAGATCCATCGAATGGCCGGCGCCGATTTCATGGGACTGCCTTTCGCGGCTCCGCCTACCTGGTGGCGCCGACTGGAGTCGCCGTGGCGGACCGGATGCCCGTCGCGGCGCCGATTGCCTGCTCGAGGTCGGCGATAATGTCGTCGACGTGCTCGATCCCGACCGAGATGCGGACCAGCTCGGGAGTCACCCCGCTGGCGGCCTGATCCTGGGCGGACAGCTGCTGGTGGGTGGTCGATGCGGGGTGGATGATCAGGCTCTTCGCGTCGCCGACGTTGGCGAGCAGGCTGAAGAGCTTGACCGAGTCGATGAGCTTGCGGCCGGCTTCCACGCCGCCCTTGAGACCGAACGTCACCACTCCGCCGAAGCCGCCGGAGAGGTACTTGGCCGCGAACTTGTGGGCCGGATGCGAGGCGAGGCCGGGGTAGCTGACCCAGCTGACGGCCGGATTGCCTTCGAGCCAGCGGGCGACTGCCAGAGCGTTCGAGCTATGACGCTCGATCCGCAGCGGCAGCGACTCCAGCCCCTGCAAGAAAAGGAACGAGTTGAACGGGCTGAGGGCCGGGCCCAGATCGCGCAGCAGCGTGACGCGGAGCTTGAGGATGAAGGCCAGGTTTCCAAAGGCGCCGGTGTAGCTGACGCCGTGGTAGGACGGATCCGGGTCGACGAAGTCGGCCTTGAAGCGCGGCGAAGCGGCCCAGTCGAACTTGCCGCTGTCGACCACGACGCCGCCGATGGCGGTCCCGTGTCCCCCGATCCACTTGGTGGCGGAGTGGACGACGATGTCGGCGCCCCACTCGAACGGTCGCGAGAGGATCGGCGCGAAGGTGTTGTCGACGATGACGGGGATGCCGTGCTTGTGAGCGATCTTCGCGATGCCCTCGAAGTCGGGCACGTCCAGGCGCGGGTTGCCGATCGTCTCGAGGTAGATGCCCTTGGTCTTGCCGTCGATCGCCTTCTCGAACTCCTCGAGCTTCGAGCCGTCGACGAAGCGGAAATCGATGCCGTACTTGGGCAGGGTGTACTGGAAGAGGTTGTAGGTGCCGCCGTACAGCGAGGTGCTGCTGACGATGTTGTCGCCGGCACGGGCCAGGCTGAGGATCGTCAGGGTCTCGGCGGCCTGGCCGGACGCGACGCCCAGTGCGCCCACGCCACCCTCGAGAGCGGCGATGCGCTGCTCGAAGACGTCGGTGGTCGGGTTCATGATCCGGGTGTAGATGTTGCCGAACTCCTGAAGCCCGAAGAGGCGGGCGGCGTGGTCGGCGTTGTCGAAGACGTAGCTGGTCGTGGCGTAGATCGGGACTGCGCGTGCCTTCGTAGTCGGGTCTACGGTCTGGCCGGCGTGGACGGCGAGGGTCTCGTTCTTGTGGGCGGGAGCGGTCTGGTCGGACACTTCGTTCTCCTGGACTGGCCGCGCGCTGGCGGGTGTCTAGCCTACGGTTGATCCCGGGGAGCCCTGGGGTGGGGCGGGATTTGGCGGCTGCCCTTGTGTCTTCCGGAGAAACAAAGAACCGCGGCTCCTGCGAGGAGTCCGCGGCCCCGGGACCGATCCTTGGTCCGGCTGCGCTGCTAGGTGAGCCAGGACCTCAGACCCCATCCTCCGCACTTCGGGGCCGCCAGGGCATGGACATCATCGAACTGCGCAGGCTTGAGGCCTTGCGCGAATTCTCCCGGCGGCTGATGGTGCTGGCGTTCATTGCCGGCGGAGTGTAAGGGCATCGCAGCCGGTTGCGCAAGTCCGCCGGACGCAGGGGCTCGGCTGTTGCGCCGAGCGCTCGTAGGGTCGCAGCGTCAGCGCGAGCGGCGGCGCGCCGTGAGCTGGGCGACGTGGGCGTCGGCGCGCTTCGTCAGGCCATTCTCCTGGCCGAGCGTCCGGCGGAGCGCCTCGGCGACATTGCGGGCCTGGTTTCGCGCGGCCACCTTGCGGCCCATGGCTGCCATGGCGTCGGCGTCGTGGCCCAGAACCTCGAGGTAGTCCGGGTCGTCCGGACCCGGGAACTTGCGCAGAAGCGCCAGCGCCTCCGAGTATCGAGCCCGCGCTCCCGCCGCGTCGCCTTGCTTGAGCAGCACGTCCCCGATGCGAGCCTGCAACTCCGGCACCTTGCGGTGGCGAGGGCCGTTGTTCCGAACATAGCCGTCGAGGACCGTCTGGTACATCGCGTGCGCGGCATCGAGCTGGCCGAGCCTCTCCATCGTCAACCCGAGGCTGAGGCCCAGGTGCAGCGTCCGAGGATCGTCCGGTCCGGCCTTGTCGCGGCTGTCGGCGTGGATCGGGCCGAACGGCCCCGCGATCCGCTCGTAGATGGCCCGGGCGGCGTGGTGCTCCTCCAGCATCTCGTGCGTCTCGGCAAGTCGGACCAGACTATCGAGCGTACGGTCGTCCTTCGCCCCGTGGTTTCGCTCGTAGTCGTTGGCCAGCTCCTGCCAGCGCACGCGCGCCTTTTCGAGTTCGCCGACCTTGCCGAGTTCCCAGGCGTAGCCCACAAGGGCGGCCAGGGCATCGTCCCCTTCCGGGCCCACGGTCCGGATCTGGGTCTCCCAGAGGACACGGTAGGCTTCGAGGGCGGCAGCGTGCGACTCGGCCCGCCCGAGTACGCGCGTCAGCCCCAGCAGCGCCCAGATCGTGTCAGGCGCCTCGGGGCCGAGACTCTGGGACCGCACCTCGGCCAGCTCGCGGTAGCGAGTCGCCGAACCGGTCAGATCCCCGAGCTGCTCGAGGTTCCAGGCCAGGTCGCCCAGGACCCATTGTGTTGCCACGTGGTCCGCGCCGAGAATTCGCCGCCGCAATTCCAGCAGCTGCTCGTCGAGTTTGCGGGCGCGGACGTGCTCGCCGCACCGGCCCAGTGCGTCGGCGAGGCCGGCCAGAGCGTCGAGCGTGGCGGTCTCCTCGAGCCCGATCCTGCGCTTGAGACGGCGGTACAGGTCCTCGTATGTTTGAGCGGCGGCAACGGCGTCGTCCAGGCGCAGAAGCAACCGGCCGTGCTGCCCGCGGGCGGCGAGGGTCGCCGGGTTGTCCGGCCCGAGGGTGGAGATCGTGGCGGCAAGCGCCTTGTCCGACAATGCACGCCCCGACGCGAGCTCGCCCGATCCCACCATGGCTCGCGCCAGACTCAGCATCGCCTCCAGGGTGTCGGGGTGGTTCGGCCCCAAGACTTTGCGGCTCCGATCCACGCGCTCGGCTAGAACCTCGCTGGCTCGGCCATATTCCTCGATCGAGATGAGGACGCTGCCCAGGTTGGCGAGGGTGCGGATGACTGCCGTGCTGTCCCTGCCCAGCTGCTTGCGCTGCACTTCGAGGAGGGCTTCGAACGTCCAACGGGCCGAGCCGTCGTCGGCCACGGCCCGTTGCGTCAGCCCCAGGTTGTGCAGGGCGCTGAGCGTGGCCGGATCCTCGGGGCCGAGGGAGTTGCGGCGGCCCGAAACCACGCGTTCATAGAGCGGGCGAGCTTCTTCGGGCCGATCGAGGTAGGAGAGGGCAACCGCCAGACCGTGTGCGGCAGACAGAGTGTCGAGGTGCCGCGGCCCGAAGACTCGCTCGCAGCGCTCGAGCAGGATCGTGTACTGGTCTCGGGCGGTGGAATAGTCGTCCAACTCGAGGCCGATCGCCGCGACGCGGGCCTCGGCCTCCAGCGTGGCCGGATGCTCCGTTCCCAGCAGCTTGCGGCGCGCGTCCATAACCTGCCTGCAGACAACGCGCTGAGCGCGCAGGTCCGGCGACCCCTCGAGCAGGAGGTCCAGATCCTGCAGGGCCGCCAGGCCGACGATCGGCTGGACATCCGAAATGTCGGCGCCTGATGATCCGCGATCCATGGACAGAGCAGATTCTCCCGGCTTAGCCCCCAGTGGCTTTCCATGATGCCAGGTTCGGCCGAGATAGAGGGCGAGGCGGTTACGATACTGGAGCGTCCCGAACGGTGCCGTGGGGCGTCATCGAATGCGCGGGAGATGCATTGACGTCGGTCGAAATCGAGATCCGGAACGAGTCGGGACTGCACGCCCGACCCGCGGCGGTGCTGGTTCGCGCCGCGGCGGGTTTCCGGTCGCAGATCGGCCTCGAGAACGCCACCGCCGGGAGCGGGCGAGCGGTCGACGCGAAGAGCCTCGTCGGCGTGCTCGCGGCCGGGGTGGAATACGGCCACAGAGTCCGGATCTGGGCCGAGGGCGACGATGAGGCCGAGGCGGTGGAGGCGCTGCGCCGGTTGCTTACCGACGGACTTGGAGACGAACCGGGCGCTCTGCCGGGCGAAGCCTCACCGGCGACTCGAGTCCTCGGCATGCCGGCCGCGCCCGGAATTGCTGTGGGCCCCATCTGGCGTCCCGGTGTCGACGGCACGGCCGCGGTCGGCGCTGCTCGAGGCATTGCCGACCCCGAGGCGCGAATTCGATGGGCCGCCGCCGCCGCCGCCGCCCAGCTCCACTCTCTGGCCGAGCAACTCTGCGAGCTGGATCGGATCGGCGAGTCCGAGATCCTCGAGGCGCAGTCGCTGATGGCCGTGGACCCGGCGCTGGTCGACGAGGCGGTCAGGCTTGCCGCCGGCGGCCTCGATTCCGTGGCGGCGGTGGCAGCCTCCGCCGAGACCTCGGCGCGGACCCTCGCCGCCCTGGACGACGACTTGCTGGCGGCCCGGGCGGCCGACGTTCGAGACGTGGGGGCGCGGGTCGCTCGCATCCTTGCGGGAACCGCCATCGCCATGCCGGTCGTGCCTTCCATCGCGGTTGCGCCGGATCTCGCTCCGTCGCTCGTTGCGGAGGTGCCGCCGGGGCTGCTCATCGGCGTGGTTCTCGAGGGCGGCTCGCCGACGGCCCACGCCGCGATCCTGGCCCGCAGCCTGGGTATCCCGGTCGTCGTCGCGGCCGCCGGCCTGCTCGGCGCTGCCGGGGGCACCGGCTCCTTGGCTGGTTCCGCGACCGGCTCCATGGGCGGCCCCGCGGCCGGATCGGTCATCGCCATCGACGGCGAGACGGGCGAGGTTCTGTTGGACCCCGGAGCCGACGATCTCGCCCGGTTGGCCGGCCTAGGGATGGCGCGGGCCGCGCGCGATAGACGAGCCGCCGCCCTGCGCGGACGGCCGGCGGCCACCAAGGACGGCCAGAGGGTCTCGCTCCTGGCCAACATCCGCAGCCCCGAGGACGCGCCGCGGGCAATCGCGGTCGGAGCGGAGGGCGTCGGCCTCTTCCGGACCGAGTTCCTGTTCCTGCGCCGCCAATCGGCCCCGACCGAGGCCGAGCAGATGGCCGCCTACCGCCGTGCAATGGAGGCATTCGGGCCGGATCGTCCGGTTGTCATTCGCCTCGCCGACATCGGCGGCGACAAGGAGATCCCGTATCTCGGTCTGCCCGACGAGCCCAACCCATTCCTCGGAGTCAGGGCAATCCGGCTCGCGCACGGCTCGAGGGAGTTGCTGCTGACGCAGCTCCGGGCGATATGGCGGGCGGCCGGCCTGGCCGGGGTCACGCCGCACGTCATGGCCGCGATGGTTTCGACGATCGCCGACGCGCGGCTTCTGCTCGAGCTTCGCGACGAGGCCCGGGCCACGGTAGTGGCAGCCGGCGACCCGTGCCCGGACCGGATGCGTACCGGGCTCATGATCGAGGTGCCTTCGGCGGCGATCCTGGCCCCGGAGCTGGCACGCCTGGCCGATTTCTTCAGCATCGGCACCAACGATCTGACGCAGTACGTGCTGGCCGCGGACCGCGGCAATCCCTCGCTCGCGCGACTCCAGGACGCGCTTCACCCGGCCGTGCTGCGGACGATCGCGAGCGTGGTCGCCGGCGCCGACGGGGCGGGCATACCCGTGGCCGCATGCGGCGAACTCGCGGGCGATCCGGCCGGCGCTCTGGTCCTGGTAGGACTGGGCGTGGACGAGCTTTCGGCCGAGGCGGCGTCGCTGGACGGGATTCGGGCGGCCCTGGCCGCGGTCACCAGCGACGAGCTAAAGCGGCTCGCGATCCGGGCGCTTGCAGCCACGGACGCAGAAACGGTGCGGGCGATGGCGGCAGAGTTGACGGGGCGCGGCTAGTCCGCCTTCTTTGCCCCGAGCTGGGTTCGAGACCGGCAGGTCTTCCGCTATACCGGCTGCATCCCGCCCGCGCCCACTGCCGTTCGCAGCGAGATGGCAAGTTCGCGGTTCACCAGAAGCGTCCGGAACCACTGCGACACGGGCTCGTTGCAGTACTGGTATTCGAGCACGGCATCGGTTATCGCGACCATGACGGGCTTGCCGTCGAAGCTGCGGACCGGGTTCGCCGTGGGCGGAGCATGCATGAATCCTTCGGCGCAGTAAGGCCCGAGCTTTACGGTCACGCCGTTGGGCTTGGTGGCTAGGCGTCGCTTCGGGTCGCCGCGGGGTCCGCTGGCGACGACGATGTCGAGTTCGTCGCGGGAGATCTCGAGCTTGTCGAATGCCTGTGTATGACCGTCAAGCATGCTGAATACAGTCACGTCATGGACGGTGATGGTCGTGTGACCATTGAGCAGGTCGGCCAGGCGTGAGTCCGCGAGGTCTACGCGCCCTTCGACGCGGCAGTCCCCGGAGAAGCCCACAAAATCGATGTCCGTTCCCATGTCGTCCCCTGCAACTTCTTGGGGCATTGGAGGGAATCTCCTATTGGAGAGATCGGACTACTAGTCCCGATGAAGATACTCCGAAAGAGGTGGTACTCGCACACCATCCTTCAGGGTGGGTCTAAAGCCCGACTGGCGAGACAACAGTGGTGCGAGCAGTCACCAGTAGGCTCAGTGGCTCGGACGAGTCACCGCGGTCCGTCGGCCGTCCGGTCGGCGGCGGGCCCAGGCGGTTCGGAGCGGCCCAGGCGTCGTTCCTTGCCGGAGAGCAGCCGCTGGATGTTGTCCATGTGGAATAGCCAGATGAGCCCTGCGCCCCCCAGGCCGTAGACGTAATAGATCGGCGCAAGCGGGATGACCGCGGTCGCGACCACCATGATCACGCCGCCGGCGAGGCTCGCGCCCAGAGAGCCGAGAGACGATGTGCGCGTCACCGCGATCACGATCACGAAGACGGGAAAGATGACCGCCAGGATGAGAGGCGCGATGACGAGCACTCCGCCCGTGGCGGGTGCGACGCCGCGGCCGCCGTGGAAGCCGATGAACGGCGAACGGCTGTGGCCTACGATCGCAGCCAGCGCCGCCGCGACCCTCGCCACATCGTTGCCCCCGATGGCGACTATCAGCAGTACGGCGACCGATGCCTTGGCGACGTCGAGCAACCCCGAAACGGCTGCCCAGCGGTATCCGACCGCGCGCGACACGTTGGCGCCGCCGGTCCGGCCGCTGCCGATATTGCGCGGATCCGGCCCGCCGATCAGGCGGGGAACGATGATCCCGAATGGGATTCCACCCAGGAAGAAGCCGGCGACCAGGGCAACGGCAACCCTGACGAGGTCGATGGTCTGCATCGCGGGGAAGTATAGGGCGGCGAATCCGGCTTGTAGGCCCGTCCTACCCGATGCTCGCCGGGGTCGCAGCCCCCGCCGTTTCCGCCATCTCTGCGATGAACAACTCCGGGTTGTGGCGCAGCCGGGCACGCCGATCGGGATGAGCGGCGACGTCGTCGACCAGTTCGGCGAGGCGGGCGTTCACCGGAGTGGCCACGTCGGTCAGCCGGCCCCATTTCGCGACCGCGCCGTTCATCCAGGCCACCTCCGTCTGCTCGGTGGAGGGTTCCTCGCCGGCCATTCGTATGTGGAGCCGCAATGACGGCAGCTTGCCGCCGCGGGCCCCGCCCACGATCCGCCGCAGGATCGGGCGACCCAGCCATGCGGGCAGTCGAATTGCCCGGGCCAGCCACGGCACCGCCGCGCCCGGCAGCTTCACCGGCGTGAGCCCGAGGGCGGACATGACCGCGAGCGCCTCGAGGAGCTGCCGCCGCTCTACCTCGAAGAGCCGCTTGTCGGCGTAGATCGCGTCCGGATCCATGTCGAGGATCGCGCCGCTTGCGTTGGCGATCATGTTGGCCACAAGCTTCGACCACTTCATGGCCCTGGCGTCGGGCAGTTCGCCGGCGCGAAGCCCGGCTCGGGCGAAGTCGGCCAGCAGCGGCGCCAGGAATGGCTTGGCCTTGGAGTTGGTGGCGGCCAGCCCGATCCCGCCCCGCCCCAGCCAGAGAACCTCGTCCTCGGACGCCAGGCGAATCGGCGCGGTCAGCGAAGCGGCAATCTGCTGCGACCAGATCCGCACTTCGGCCGCGATCTCCTCCGCGCCGATGCCGTTCTCAACGGTGATTGTCGGGGCGTCGGGCCACGCCTGGGTGGGCACCAGAGCCTCACGTAGTGCCGGCATCTTGACCGCCACGAGGATCAGGTCGGGAGGCGTGGAATCCTCGGTCTTTGTGACGCGATGAACCGGGACGACGACGCGCGTGCCATCGGGCCGAACGAGCGTTACCGGCTTCTCCGACGGCTGTTCGAAGATACGGACGAGGGTGACGTCGTAGCCGACGCTGCCGAGCAGCGTCCCCAGGAATGACCCGACTGCTCCCGCGCCCACGACGAGTAGCCGTTTCGGAGCTGGGTCGCTGCGCGCGGACGTGCGTTCCGGTGACGTGCGCATAGTTCCCTGATCCGGCGCTCCGACGTGTTTGGGCATCCTGGCGCCACCAATGCTGCGTTGGGCCGTCCGACCGACTGTGCCGCAAGCCTATCTCGCAGGCTCGGGTTCGTCCTGGCGCGCAGCGCCGGAATGGCCGCAGCGGCAACCGGCGGCGGGCCGATGGCGCCGAACTTGCGTCCCGCGGGCGGCCGAGGTCTCGCGACCCAGCCGCGAACCGCACTCCGCTACCCTGAACGATATCGAAAGTCCGCTGGCCCGCCTGCCGCGCTGCGACCGAAGGAGGCTCCCAATGGCTCGAATGACCGAAGCCGAAGCCGACGCCCATCGCCAGCCCATGCTGGACGCACTAGGACGGGACGATGCGCTCGAAGTACAGGCGTCCGAGGTGGCGGCCTGGCGCGAGTTGATCGATCGTGCCGGCGCCGACATCCGAACGCGCCCGTCCGAGCGCGAATGGTCCGTTCTCGAATGCCTCGGCCACATGACCGAATCCGAGCTTGTCACTTCGACCAGGTATCGCTGGATCCTGGCGGAGAACGAGCCGCCGCTCCAGGGTTACGACCAGGAAGCCTGGACGGCGCGTTTCGGCCCCACGTACAACGACCCGGCCGCCCTGCTGGCGCTGTTCTCGGCACTGCGTGACGCCAACGTCGCGTTGTGGCAGATCACCCCGCCCGTCGATCGCGCAAGGAGCGGCATGCACGCCGAACGCGGCCCGGAGAACTTCGGATTGCTCTTCCGGATGCAGGCCGGCCACGGCCGAGTCCACCGGAATCAGGCGGAGCGCGCCCTCGCTTACGTCCGCCGGAACCGCTAGTCCGGGTTCGCTACCCGCGGACGATCCGAAGTTCCAGCGCGGAGCGGTTCAGGACGGCGGCGCCGTTCGACGCACACATGACGATGTTCTCCAGGCGGACGCCCCAGCGGCCGGGCAGGTACACGCCGGGCTCCACGCTGAAGGCCATCCCCGGAGCGAGTGGCGTGGCGTTGCCGGCGACCATGTACGGGTCCTCGTGGACCTCGAGCCCGATGCCGTGTCCGACCCGATGCGTGAAGAACTCGCCGTATCCTCCGGCGGAGATGACTGCGCGGGCGACGGCGTCGATCTGCTCGGCGGGCACTCCGGGTCTCACGGCCGCGGTCGCCTGAGCCTGCGCAGCTCGGACGAGCTCGTAGACGCGCACGAACTCGGGCTCAGGTGCGAGGCCGGCCTCACCGGCCACCCAGATCGTCCGGGTCGTGTCGCTCAGGTAGCCGCCCAGCGTTCCGCCGATGTCGAGGACGATCGGCTCGCCGGGCCCGATGAGTCGCTCGCCGGCGTCGTGGTGGGACGAGGCGCTGTTGGGTCCCGATCCGACGATCGCGAAGTCGGCGAGATCGTGCCCTTCGTCGACGAGCCGCCGGCGTACCTCTCGGCTCACATCCGCCTCGGTTCGGCCGACCAGAGGTCCGGCGGCGATTGCGTCCACGGTCCGGTCGGCGGCTGCCGCCGCCAGGCCCAGGAACCGTGCCTCATCGGCATCCTTGACCTGTCGCAGGTCGCGCATGACGACGCTGGCGGGTTCGAACCTCCGGCCGGGCAGAACGGCTTGCAGCTGTAGCACGTGCATGGCCCAGAGTCGGTCGGAGAGGCCGATCGGCTCCCAGGCAGCGGCGCCCGAGGCCAGTGACCTCGGAGCGAACAGGTCGGCGACGAGCAACGCCGCGTCGTCGGTTTCTTCGAACGAGATGACTTCTGCGCTGCCCCCACGGACCAGCGGCGTCGAGAGCGCCTTCTGAGCCTCAAGACGCGGGACCACGAACGAAACCGGTCCCTCGCGCGGGATCACGAGGAGTGTGATCCGTTCCATCGGCTCGCCGACGAATCCGGTCAGATAGCGGAGGTCCGGTCCGACGCCGACGAGCAGCGCGGCAAAACCGCGTGCAGCGATTGCATCGCGGCATGCGGCCAATCGCTCGCCGTATCGCGAGTCGGGAATGGTGCGGGTTGTGTCGGTCATGCCGGGAGAGTAATCCGTGTCCGTGGTCGGTGCCGGCCCGACCGCGGTGGCCGGGCCGGTCTAGACGCTAGACCGCTTCCGCGATCGCCTCTTCGAACTGGGCGTTGTAAAGGTCGTAATAGAAGCCCTTCCGAGTAATCAGCTCGTCGTGGCTGCCTTGTTCGACGATCTTGCCCTGGTCCATGACCAGGATCTCGTCGGCGCTCCGGATCGTGGACAGGCGATGGGCGATGACAAACGCCGTGCGACCTTTCATCAGCTTGCCCATTGCCTGCTGGACCAGGATTTCGGTTCGGGTGTCGACCGAGCTCGTGGCCTCGTCGAGGATCAGGATCTCCGGGTCGGCCAGGAAGGCTCGGGCGATGGTCAGCAACTGCTTCTCGCCTGAAGAAAGGTTCGATGCGTCGTCGTCGATCACCGTGTCGTAGCCGAGTGGCATCGTCCGCACGAAGTGGTCGACGTGGGCTGCCTTCGCTGCCGAGATGATCTCGTCCTCGGTGGCGTTCTCGCGGCCGTAGGCGATGTTCTCGCGGATCGTCCCGCCGAAGAGCCAGGAGTCCTGGAGGACCATCCCGAAGGTTTGGCGGAGGTTGTTGCGGGTGAGGTCGCGGATGTCGATACCGTCGATCTTGATGCTGCCCTTGTCGATCTCGTAGAAGCGCATCAGCAGGTTGACGACGGTCGTTTTGCCGGCGCCGGTCGGTCCGACGATGGCCAGCACTTCGCCGGATCGCACGTCGACGTTCAGGTCATCGATCAGCGGGGTCTCGGGCAAATACCGGAACGAAACACCCTCGAGGGTGACGTGGCCTGTCGCATGGTCGAGGACGCGCGGCGTCTCGGTGTCGGGCAACTCTTCTGCCTCGTCGAGAAGCTCGAAGACGCGCTCGGCCGAAGCCATCGTCGATTGCAGGAGATTCATGATGCTGGCCATTTGCGTGATCGGCATCGTGAACGAGCGAGAGTACTGGATGAAAGCCTGCACGTCGCCGAGGGACATCCCGCCCGTCGCGACCTGGATGCCGCCGAGGACGCCGATGGCCACGTAGTTGAGGTTGCTGACGAATGTCATCACCGGCATGATCAATCCGGAAATGAACTGGGCCCTGAAGCTCGCCTCATAGACGCGCTGGTTCTCTTCGTCGAAGCGGCGGATGGCGTCTTCTTGATGTCCGAAGACCTTGACGATGCTGTGGCCGGTATGCGATTCCTCGACGTGTCCGTTCAGGACGCCGGTCCGCTTCCATTGCTCCGCGAACTGCTTCTGGGATCGGCGGGCGATGAGCATTGTCAGGATTGCAGCGGTGGGGAGGACGAGCAGCGATATGGCCGCCAGCAGGGGGCTGATCCAGAACATCATCGCCAGGACGCCGACGATCGTGGCGAACGACGTGATGATCTGCGTCAGGCTCTGCTGCAGGGTATTGGCGATGTTGTCGATGTCGTTGGTGACACGGCTGAGCGTGTCGCCGCGCGGATGTGTGTCGAAGTACTTCAACGGCAAGCGAGCGAGCTTCTGGTCGACGTCGCGGCGCAGACGGTATACGGTCCGCTGCGAGACGCCGGCCATGGTGTACCAGGCCACCCAGCTCAAGAGGGTGGCGATGAGATACAGGGCCGCGAGGGCGAGAAGGACGGTCATGAGTGAGCCGAAGTCGATCCCCACGCCGGGGACGGCGTTGGTAGAAGCGACCACGTCGGCGAGCGGGCTGTGAGCCTGCTTGAGGAGCTCCACTGCCTGGGCATGCGTCGTTCCGGCCGGCAGGACCAGACCCATCTGCTTGCCGACGATGCCGTCCATGAGCTTGTTGATGCCGTTGCCGAGGATCTTCGGGCCGAAAACCTGGCCCGCCGTGCTGAGGAACGCGACCACGACCACGAAGAGGATCAACGCTCGTTCGGGCCGCAGCTCGCCTGCCAGCCGACGGAAGGTCCCTCGGAAGTCCTTGGGCTTTTCGACGGGCATGGCCAGATGACCCATCGGGCCCATGCCGCCGCCCATCGGACCGCGGCCACGGCCGCCCGGTCCTCCGGCTCCCATCGGCCGCCCGGCGCCGCGCGCCGGCCCGCTCATGCGACTTCCTCCTGGGTCAGCTGCGAGTACACGATCTCTTGATAGGTTTCGCAACTCTTCATCAGTTCCGCGTGAGTCCCGATCCCGGCCACGCTGCCTCCGTCCAGGACGACGATCTGGTCGGCGTGGAGGATCGTGCCGACGCGCTGGGCCACGATGATCACGGTCGCCCCGGCGATCTCATGGCGGAGGGCCGCCCGGAGCTGCTGGTCGGTCTTGAAGTCGAGCGCCGAGAAGCTGTCGTCGAAGATGAAGACCTTCGGCTTCTTCACGACCGCGCGAGCGATGGCCAGCCGCTGGCGCTGCCCGCCCGACACGTTCGTGCCGCCCTGATCGATCTCGGCCTCCAACTGGCCGGACATCTCGGACACGAATTCCTTTGCTTGAGCGATGGCCAGTGCGTTCCAGAGCTCGTCGTCGGTGGCTTTCTCGTCGCCGTATCGAAGGTTGCTGGCGACGGTTCCACTGAAGAGGAACGCCTTCTGGGGAACCACACCCATCAACTGCCACAGGTCTTCCTGGCGCATCTGGCGGACGTCCACGCCGTCTACTCGGACGCTGCCGGCGGTGACGTCATAGAAGCGCGGGATCAGGTTGACCAGCGTGGTCTTGCCCGATCCGGTGCTGCCGACGATGGCGGTCGTCTGCCCCGGTTTTGCGCTGAACGAGATGCCGCACAGGACGGGTTCTTCGGCGCCGGGGTAGCCGAACTCGACGTTGTCGAACTCGACCAGGCCATGCGGTACCGGAAGGTCCGCCGGCACATCCGGATCGCACAATTCGGCCTCCGAATCGAGGACCTGCTGGATCCGTTCAGCGGCGGCCGCTGCCCGCGGAACCATGACAAACATGAGGGCGGCCATCATCACGGCGAAGAGGATTTGCATCACGTACTGCAGGAAGGCCGATAGATTGCCGATCGGCATTCCGCCGGAGTCGATGCGCTCCGCACCGAACCAGACGATCGCGACGGTCGAAAGATTCATCACGCCGAAGAGGAACGGGATCATCATCGCGAAGAGGCGATTGACCCGAAGAGATGTGTCCGTGAGATCGCGGTTAGCCTCATCGAACCGGACCTCCTCGTGCTGCGTCCGGACGAACGCGCGAATGACGCGGACACCGCTGAGCGTCTCGCGCATCACCTGATTGATGCGGTCGGTGCGCTTCTGCACGGACCTGAAGAGGGGTAGCGCTCGAGTCGCCAGGATGCCGATGACGATGATGACGAGAGGCACCACGACGATCAGCAGAGCAGAAAGAGGCACGTCCTCGCGAAGCGCCATGATCACGCCACCGACACACATGATCGGGGCGATGATCATGACGTTGAAGGCCATGACCAGGACCATCTGAACCTGCTGCACGTCGTTCGTGTTGCGGGTGATCAGCGAGGGTGTGCCGAAGATGTTGGTCTCTCTCTGGGAGAAGCTCATGACGCGGCGGAAGATGGCGCTGCGAACATCGCGCCCGAACGCCATGGCCGTCCTGGACCCGTAGTAAACGGCGATGATCGCGCACACGCTGAGCAAGAGAGTTATCAGCAGCATGATGCCGCCGATGCGGATGATGTAGTTGGTGTCGCCCTTCACCACGCCGTTGTTGATGATGTCCGCGTTGAGGTTCGGAAGGTACAGGTTGGCAATGGCCTGAACCGTCACGAGGACCATCACGATCGCCAGCGGGCGACGGTAGGGGCGGAGATAGGTGACCAGCAGCCTGATCATCGGCGGGCGTCCGGCATTGTCATCGTTGCGTGATCCTCATGTCGGCGTTGTGGACGGCGGTGGCGGGTCAGCGGACCTTTCCGGTCAGCGTGGCTGGGCATTGTGAAGGGGTCGTGAAGGCGACCCGGAAGAGTGGTGAGCGGCCGCATTACACTCCAGGTTTCGGCGGTGGGGTGACTTCGGAGTCGACCTGCGAGGTCGCCAGGACGCGCGCCTTGGCCGCATGGATCGCTCTCATTCCGACCAGCAGAGCGGCCAGCTCTTCCTCGGTTAGCTCGGCGAGTACTTTGCCGAGCGCTGACCGCCGGTGAGCCGCCATATCGCTGAACACCTGGCCCCCGGCCGCCGTCGGATGGACCAGGACCTTGCGGCGGTCGTCCGTGCTGTGGCGCCGCTCGACGAGACCGCGCTTCTCCATTCGGTCCACGATCCCGGTGGCGCTTGCGTCCGAGACGTCCATCGCCTCGGCCAGACGACGCATCGAGAGCGGCCCTTCGGCTTCAAGCGCCGTGAGGACGTTGAGATGGACGAGGCTCAGGGCGTGGCGATGCCACGTCTTGAACGCTCCATCTCGGTCGCGCGGCGACCAGGAAGTCATCTCCTCGAGCAGTTCCCGCTGGAGGGCCTGACGGTCGGTCGAGACCGCCTCAGTCGCAGACTGGGTGGTACGTGCGTCAGGGATAGTCTGCATGACATGTAGTATATCTCAATGGCGCAAGCCCACCCGAAGGGGCATCCGGACTCCTACAATCGTTTCAGCGGTGACCGGCCGAAGGTGGCCCCCCAAGCGTTCGTTGGAGGAAGCTGAAATGGCTGAGACGGTACTGGGCGTGATTCCCGACGCCAGGATCAAGACCGGCCTGCTCAAGTCGGAGGGCTGGGTTCTGATCGTGACAGACCAGCGACTACTGGGAGCGCGAATCACCGACGAGCTCATGAAGAACGTCGTGGAGCAGGCGCGAGCAGAGGCCAAGGCGTCGGGGAGCGGCTTCTTCGGCCAATGGGGCGCGCAGCTCAAGGCCGGCTTCGCGCTGAGCCAGCGCTATTCCGCGATGACGCCCGAGACAATCCTGGCCGAGACGCCGGGGAACTGGGCTTTGCTGCCATCCCAGGTCGGCTCGATCAAGGTCGAGCGCAAGTCGCGCAACAGCGGCAGCGACAGCGACGTGGAGATCAATTACCTCAAGATCACCATCGAAGCGGCCGGGGGCAAGGGCTCGTACGAGACGAACGGCGACAAGCCGGGCCAGCGAGAGGTTCAGGCTCTCTTCGCCCGCACCTTTGGGGCGGCGGTCCGCTAGACGAGCTCGGGCCCGGCGCCCGGGACTCGTTGGGACCCGCCGGGCGAGACAGGAACGGTTGGGTAGCTTGACGCCATCGGCGCGGTCGCGTGGAATGGCGACCCATGCGCTCACCCTTTGCCGCCGCCGTCTTGCTTATGGTCGTAGCCGCCGCCGCCGCGTGCGGTGACTCGTCCGGTCCGCCGCCGCTTCCGAGCGACGCGACGGCGGGCGCCCCAACCGGCTCCTTCCCGCTGGGTCCGGTGCCCGGCAACTCGGTCGTCCTGCGGCTCCCGAGCGATGCGCCGGCCAAGGTCCGGGCTATGCCGGCCCTGAAATCGTGCGGTTCGGAGGTCCTCTTTTCCGAGGATGAGGACATAAACCCGATACCGACCGCGCCCGGTCCGACCACCAATGCGACCGATAACCAGCTCGCAGCAGACTGCCTGCTCGCGGCCTGGGAGAGCGGGACCGCGGCGGAACTGGTCGTGTCCGAGACCAGCGACGAAGCCGACGAAATCCTCTCGATCTACCGGCTGCCCGGCAACGGCACACTCCAACTCGTGGTGCGGGTCCTTTCCCACGCCGACCGAACTGTGTCGTGGACGCAGCGGATCTGCCGGCAACTCTCGATTCAGGATGGCACGCTGACGCCCGCCGACTGCGACATCGAGACCGCCATTCGCTGACCCGGCCCGAGCCGATGAACTCGGGCCCCACCTTTCGGGCAGTGCGCACCTGCCATTTGCAGTTGGCTCGTATTGACCATGGGGTGGGGGCCCATTTACGCCACACCTTGGCGGGTACATGGGGACCATCGACTTCTGCGCCGTTTGGGGTCATTGTTAGGCAGTCAAGTCGACCTTCTGGCCGGCGTCCACCACCGCAGGCAGACAGGGACAACCCGCAGCGGCGCGCCTTCCGTGGCCGTTCGCCCGCCGCGCCGGGCCTCCCGTCCGTCCCCAACCGCGTCGCGGACGCCTCTTCGCGTCATGGCGTTGCGGGAAAGGAGGAACGATGTCAACCGGTCTTTCCCTACCTACGGCTCGAGGACGCTCTCCGCGCCTCGTCAAGCTCGCCCTCGCGGCAGCCGTCACGATCCTCGCCATGTCGGTGGTCCTCAGCGTCAGCGCTTCCACCGCGACGCGAATCTCCGCGCCATCAATGGCCGCTCCGGACGCCCACGTGACCGTCAGCGGCGTGGGACTCGCCTCCGGTCAGGCCGGCGTCCTCACTTACAACGGCGTCGTCGTAACGCATTTCAGCGCCTCTGGGAGTGGCTCGTTCAGTGCCCCGTTCATCGTTCCCGACTGGGCCCAGATGGACGCCACCGGCCGCATCTCCGCCAAGGCAGCGTCCGGCGCCGTGATTGCCACGACAACCTTGACCATCGGCGCGAAGGTCAAAGTCGCCACGCTCTACGTTCCAGACGCGGCCGCGCCGGGCGCAAAGATCATGGTCGCGGGGGCCGGCTTCGGTTCCGGCCGGACCGGCATCCTGACCATCAACGGGCTCAAGGACGGGAAGTTCACGGCCTCGAAGACCGGGTCGTTCAGCGTGCCGTTCGTTCTCCCAAAGACGACGACGCTTGGCACCGGCCGGATCTCGGCCAAGACCGCCTCCAAGTCGCTGATCGCGACCACGACCCTGAAGATCGGTATCGCCACCCCGGGTTCGGTTCCGCCGCCGCCTCCGGTCCCCGGCCCGACGACTATTCCGACGGCCATCCCGCCGGTCGTGTCCTCGCCAAACCCGACGGCCGACCCAACCGCCGCGCCGACGGTCGACCCCTCGGTCAACCCGACCGCGGCTCCGACAAGTAACCCGACCGCTGTCCCGACGGCCAACCCGACGGCGGCCCCGACGGCGGCCCCGACGGCCGCCCCGACTTCCGGACCGCCCGCGCCCCCATCCGCCTCAGTGCCAAACTTCAGCCACGTGTACGTGATCCTGTTCGAGAACAAAGAGTACTCGAGCATCGTCGGGTCGAGTCAGGCGCCGTATATCAACTCGCTCATCGCCCAGTACGGTCTGGCGACCAACTTCACGGCGGAAGCGCATCCGTCGGAGCCCAACTACATCGCGCTTGTCGCGGGCAGCCCTCAGGGTGTCACAGACGACGGCGTCTACAACTTGGGCGCAGCCAACTTGTTCGACCAGATCGACGCGTCGGGTAGGACCTGGCGTGCGTATCAGCAGGGATACCCGGGCAACTGCTCGACCGTGTCATCCTCGTCGGCGATCGTCGATGGCGTCGGCAAGGCGGGCAGCTATGTTCGAAAGCACGACCCGGCAATCAGCTTCACCGCAATCAGCGGAAACAAGTCACGCTGCGCGAACATCACCAACCTCGCGAGTTTCGACCCGGCCGCGGCCAACTACGAGTTCATCACGCCGAACATGATCAACGACATGCACGACGGAAGCATCGCCGACGGCGACAACTTCCTGAAGGCATTCCTGCCGAAGATCACAACCAGCTCGTCGTTCGCGAACTCGGTCGTCTTCGTCACCTTCGATGAAGGCACCAGCAATGTGAACGGTGGCGGACACATCGTCACCCTCGCCATCACTCCGCACATGACGCCCGGCTTCAAGGCCACGGCGGCGTACACGCACTACTCGATGCTTCGCACCGTCGAGCAGGCGTGGGGCCTTCCGTACCTTGGGAACGCGGCCTCGGCAACCTGCCTGGCGTTCCCGTACTGAGCGAACGTCAGATCGCCAAGCAGAAGAGGCCGACCGGGAAATCCGGTCGACCTCTTCTGCGTTTATGGTCAACGCCGAGAGTTAGTGTCGCGTCATAGCCCGGGCGCGATCCCGATCTCGAACCTGCCGATCGATCGCTCGAAACCGAACAGCCGTCCTGCAATCGTCCCGCTCAGGCCGCGCGGCCCGGCGGGTGCGAGCTGCAGGCGATCGAGCACGGTCTGGAAGTCATCGAGCCGCATGGACGACGAGGACTCCTCGTCGTCTTGCGCCGTCTCCGCCCAAACCTCGGCCCACTCGTCGTCGTCGCTCACGGCCTCGATAGCCTGTTCCGCCTCGATCTCGTCGGTCGCGAGCTCCTCGTCCGTATCGTCGAAGAGCCTGACCCTCATCCGGTACGCCATCTCGAGCGGTCCGGCGGTCTGGGTCGCCAGGCCCGGTGCCGTTCGTCCGAGAAGGTACATTCCCGCCTGTTCGACCGCCTCAAGGGCTGCATCGACACAGGACGGGCAGCCATCGAATGCCAGTGCCGAGTAGGATCGGCACGGAACCGTCATCACGATGCCCATTTGTCTGCTCCTTTGAGCCATCTATTACGAGGCCCACGATAGGAACGCCCTGTGAACGGAGTCTCAACGCTCCGTTAACGCCTGCCACCACCTTGCGGCGGACGCTGCGTCCTCGCGCTCGGCGGAACTCGTCGCGCTTGGGCGGCCGTTCGCGCGCGTCTCTCGGGCTTGCGATCGGACTGGCAGCGATGCTCGGCCTCGCCGCCTGCGGATCGCCAAAGCCGACCCTGCCGCCCACGGCGTCGTCGACATCGACTCTGCCGCCGGTCTCGACTCCGGCGCAGACCGAAGCCCCGAGTGCGACTTCGACGCCGGATCCGCTGCCGGCCGCGAACGTGACCGCGTTCTACTACCTGTGGTACGGCACGGCGGCGCACGACGGGTCGTGGCGCCACTGGAACCAGCTGCTCCACGTCCCGCCGGACGACATCGCCTCCGCCTTCTATCCCGAGCGCGGGCCTTACAGCTCGCGGGACTCTGCAGTGCTGGAGGCCCAGATGGCCGACCTGCGGACCGCCCGCATCGGCGTGATCGCGGTCAGCTGGTGGGGCAGGGGAGGATGGGACGACCTGTCGCTCGACGCGCTGTTCGCTGCGGCGACGACCGCCGGAATCAAGATCGCCTTCCATCTCGAACCCTATCAGGGCCAGACCGCCGCCTCAGCTGTGGCCGACATCCGCTACTTGGTGGGGCGGTTCGGGTCGTCGCCGTCATTGGAGCGGGTCGCGCGGCCGACCTCGGGCAGCTCGTCGACAGCGCCGCGGCCGGTCTTCTATCTGTTCGCGCCGAGCCGGATGCCGGCCGCCGACCTCAAGAAGGCGCTCGGCGGCCTGCGTGGGACTGCCGACGACTCGATCGTGATGATCCATTCACCTAAGGCCGCGACGGCAACGAGGGTGGGCGGGGACGGCGTATACACATACGATCCGATCGGTTCGCCCGATGCTTTCGCGGGCCTCGTCGCCGGCTGCCGGGCGGAAAACCTGATCTGCAGTTCCAACGTCAGCCCAGGGTTCGACAATCGCCAGGCCGTGGCCACGGCGCAGCAGTTGGTCGATCGCCAGAGCGGTGCCCGCTACGACTCGATGTGGCAGGCGGCGATCGCGGCAAAGCCGGAGTGGGTCGGGATCGTCTCGTTCAATGAGTGGCACGAGGGGACCCAGATCGAGCCGGCCCGCGATTTCACCGCGGGGGCCAGGACCTACACCGGCTACGAAGGCGCATTCGGCGTCTCGGCCGGCGACGCTCCCATGGCATATCTGGCGCGGACCACGTACTGGGTCAACAAATACGCCCCGGCCGGGTAGACCCGTTCAGTTGGTGGGTTGAGGCAGGTCCGTAGGAGCGCCCAGCGGATCCACGCCGTTGTCGAGGGCCACCGGCACGAGCGGGCTGCCGATTCCGTACGCCCAGACCCGCAGGTAGTACACGCCGGGAGCGAGCGCCGTGCCGGTCGCATCCGTCAGGAGGAACGAGGCAGCTCCGGCAGTGATGACGTGACGGGACACTCCCGTGGGCACCACCGCAGCCGTGTTGTTGGACAGGCCGCCCATCGGCGAGTCGGAGCCTTCCTCGAGCGCAGGATCGTTCACGCCCGCCTGCCAGACACGCGTCAAATGGCCGTTCGACTCGCGCCGGTAAGCTGCCGCCTGGTACGCCGTTCGGCCGCTGCCCACGACCACGGAGAGCGGGTAGCGATTGTCGATCTCCACGCTGAGGTCGATTGCGCTCGCCTGCACCGCCGATAGACCGCCGATCGCGACGGTCGGACCGACCGGCGCCGATCTGGCGGCAACGACCGCCCGAACCTGCACGAATGCCGGTCCGGCCATGTTCGGCAAGGCCCAGACCGCGATGAAGGCGACCACGATCCCGCCGATCACGACGGCCAATGCCGTACGGCGCATTCTCGACCGGGGCTGACGGGGCGCCGTCTTCTCGTCGCTCATCTGGTCGGCCCGAGCGTCAGATCGTCCTCGGAGCCGCGGCGGCGAGCGCGCCTGCGGAAGCTGAACGCCAGTATGCCGAGGATGCCGAAGACGACGGCGGCGACGAGCAGCGAGGCGGTCCAGTTGTACGGCACCGACGGTCGCCCGGGCGCAGGCCCGCCCGGGGTTCCCACCGCACCGGCCGGCCTGGTCGCACTTGGAAGCGCCGTTGGAGAAGGTGGCGCCGAAGGAGCGACGGTGGGCGACGGGGTAGCTACGGGACCCGGACCCCCGGTCAGCAGTGAGAGAACCTGCAGGTAGCGGTCGCCGTAATTGTGGCTCGGCTCCACGTACGAGTTCTCCGTGTATTCGTTCCAGCTGATGAGGGCCATCGCGTCCGGTTTGCTGGCCAGCGCGTCGGCCCACGCGGTGGTCAGCGTAACCCCGTTGCGTCGGCTGACGACCGCAGTTCCGCCGTTGAGGCGGGCATCATAGCCGACCGCGGCCGGGGCCAGCCACAGGCCGTTGGACGCGTGGACCGCATCCGAGAGCTGTGTCAGGCGCTTCTGGTAGCTCGGCGTAGACAGAGGATCTCCGGACGACCAGTAGTAGGCGTCGCCGTCGAGGAGAGAAGCTCGTGCCTGGTAGGCCGCAGCGCTCTTCTCGGACCCGAGCAGCAGAATCTTGCCGGGCGCGCCGATCTGGGAGCGGACCGCGGCGATGTCCGTGTCGCTGAACCGCCAGCTGCCCGACCACACGATCGCGGGCTTGCCGAAGAGGTCAAAGGCTGGATCCGAGCCGTACTGGTTTGCGAACCACGTCAGATCGGCCGAGACGGTTGTCGTCGGGATAGGGTTGCGATTGACGTCGAGACCTTCGTAGATCAGCACCAGCTTCAGGCCCTGGCTGTGGCACTCCGCGATCAGTTCCGAAAGGGCCAGATTCAGCGATGGCGTGCTCTTCCACGAGACGATGAATGCGTCGACGCCAGACTCTTTGGCGAGGGTCACCTGCTGGCGAATGATCGACGGATCGGTGCTCGTGTACTTGCCGAGTGCGGGCTGGTCGGTCTTGGCATGGGCCCAGCTCCCGGACGTGAACCACATGTAGTAATAGGCAAGGACCGGTATGGGCGTCGTCCCGGAGGGGCTCGGTTGCGTGGTCCTGATCGAGCTCGGTTGAGGGCTCGGCGACCCGGCCAGGCCGAGCGCGCTGAGCCCTCCCGCCAGCATGAAGACCATCGGGATCGCCCGCGCCATGCCGCTTCGGAGACTCAGGCCTCGGCGGTTTACGGGGTGGCTATCGGAGTGAGGTCGCGGGCCGAGCCAAAGGTTCATCGGAGCCACCGTTTGCAGCGCTTTAAGAAGCCGTTTCCGGCACATTCGCAGCGGACCTGTGCCGCAAGCGCCGCCAGATCATGGCCCATCGCCCGATCACGAAGAGCAGCGCCACGGCCAGGATCAGGGCACCGGCCGCGACTGCGACGTCGAGGTACGTGATCACCCGCAAAGTCGCCTCCTGAGGTCGCGACAGGGCGACCGGCGTGGGCGGTGAGAAGGCGGACGGGCTGAGTTGGAGCTGGTACTGGCCGCGCGGCAGGTTCACAAAGCTGACTCGGCCCTCAGAGTCGACGGCCTGCTTGACCGTGACGCCGTCCGGATAGGTGAGTTGTAACTGACCGGAGACCGGCATGCCGAACATCGCATCGTGGGTCTGCACCGTCATCCCGTACAGGAGGAGCTGGATCGTCCAGACGCCGTTCATGGTCGGCGTCCAGGCCTGCTGACCTCGGTTGACCACTTCGGCGCCGTGGATCTTGACCGACAACGCCCGGTACGTGACCGTCGTAGGCAGGAGCGAGGTGCTCACGCGGGTTGTTGAGGCGGCCGTCCACCAGACGTCCGCCGCGCCCGTTTGCGAGTTCAGGACTACGTCGTCGGCGCCGGTCCCGGTGCTGAATTGGGCTTGCTCGATCAGGGTTGGGTCGACCGGCTTATTGTCAAGATCGACGAATTTGATCGTAGCCCGGTATGCCACTCGCAAGCCCATCGTGTAGGTGGCCGGACCGGTCACGTCGATGGTTCGATTGGCGACGTAGTTGTTGTCGATCCAGCGGACGAAGCTCGCCTTGACCGTCGCGTTCCCGGAATTGTCGGGGTTCAGGTCGGCTGTGACCTGATAGGTTCCGGCCTTCGGCA
>Ga0302323_100000292_pt1 | contig 38786 bp, 36 predicted proteins | sample Fen_T0_3_FD_201950 | JGI IMG/M metagenome (GOLD analysis project Ga0302323, IMG submission 201950) | Peat permafrost microbial communities from Stordalen Mire near Abisko, Sweden - Fen_T0_3 | ecosystem: Environmental > Terrestrial > Soil > Wetlands > Permafrost | place: Sweden: Abisko...
ATACGGCCTTCGGCGCGAACTCATAAGTGCTCACTCTTTACTTCGACTCGTCGACCGAAACGCATCAGTTGAGGCCACCACCACACACGGGACTGGCGACGATGCGGCTGTTGCGGAAATGACGTTGCTGGCTAGGACTTGACGCGACTGCTCGCTATTCCGAGGTACGCGAGCGATGATTCGCGATCGGGAACTCGGTTTGGGACGCGCAGGTCAGCAGCGCGGTGCCGCTCACCTCAAGCTCACGACTACCCGCGGTTTCGTCGAGTTGGAGCGCGTACGATGAATCGAACGAGCGAGCGAGCCCGCTCAACGTCAGCGCACGAGCGCCAAGATAGTCTCGCCGGTGCTCGGACTCACAACCGAAAGCTCGGTCTGCCCCTTGGCAGTAGTTACGAGCAGCGCATTTCCGACGAGCGGCCCCCCTGCCAAAAGATAGACGCCGTCCCTCTGGAAGAGCTTGTCCGCCCGCACCACACGGCTGCGGCTCCCAGGCACGACGAAGAAGAGCTCGTTCGTGGCGTCGTCGAACTCGAAGCTGACCGCGTGGCCCCAATCACCCAGAAGGGTTGCGACCGCATCGGGATCGATGGGTGCTTCGAGCGCGATGGCGGGTAATCCCACCAAAATCCGCTCGGTCCAGCGAGGCCCGTGCCCATCCCGAGCAGCTCGTGAATCGTCATTTGGTCGGTGAGCTCGGCCGTGGGTAGCCGAAAACTCGGGTCGATGTCTTTGGCCAGCGTGTCGAAGCGGAGCGCGCCATCGTCGACGAGCGTCGCGACGATGGCGGAGCTGAACGACTTGGTGATCGAACCAATGCGAAAAACGGTGTCCGTGGTCACCGGCGCGCCACTCTCGACGTCGCGCCAGCCGTACCCCTTCGCGAATACGGTTTTTCCGTTCTTCACGATCGCAACGGCGACGCCCGGCACGTCGAGCGCCTCACGCAGCGGGTCGACCGCCGCGTCGAACGCCGTGAGCGTCTCTGCCGCGATCCCCGACGGCTCGGATTCGTTCGACGACGGGGGAACGTCGCTGCCCGAACAACCGACGGCCCACATCGCCAAGACGCAAATTCCACCCCGCATGCCCGCGCTCCCTTCCTATCCCACCAAGTATCCTGGCACGCGCGCTCCGAAATCTCCAAACTCCACGCCGAGCTGGGCGTCAAACAGCGGCTGCCATGTTGCCAAGAATACTAATGAAAGTTCGTGGATCGGCTTTCTGCACTGAGCAGGCCTGGGGCCAATCCCGTCAGTGTGGCCTGCGAGGCCGAGGGCGCCTGGCTGATGAATGTTCGACCGACAACGACGCCTGGCGGCTGCTCGAGCTGCGATCTGACGATCCGCGAAGAAGGTGCCCAGGCCCGACGTGCGCACCGATGCTGTAGGCGATCCGCTCGCCGAGCACGGCTGCCGTTGCGTTGCGGATCGTTGGCTAGGCAGCAAGCCAGCGCGGGTCAGAAGTGCGCGGCGGCGCCAAATCCAAAGCCGCCCCGCGGCAAGGGCACCACGCCGAACGACGCCGACGCCACGTTCGCAGAGGCCTCCGAGCCCGCTGAGCCCACCCGTGACTCGATGTGCAACTCGTGATTCTTCGCGTACATCACCCAGCCGATCGGAGTCATTACGGCGCCCGCAGCCAGCGTCAATAGGCCCGCGGTAGCGACCAGGCGAGCCTGGCCAGTGTCGCATGAGGCACCGGAATCACCGCCGCATTCGAGAACCACGATCACGAGTCCGAGGCCAGCGGCCACGATACCCACGATGCCAAGCGCCAGACCCGCAGATCTAGCCCTAGTACTAGGCGGCGTAGCAACGAACAGCCGCGGGCCGTCGACCGTGAGCGCGCCCTTGCTTTCTCGCCCACTCGCGTCGAACGCACGGAGCGTGTATTGCCCGGGCCACACGAGCACTGAACACTGCCCTGGGCACTCCGCGACAATCTGCTCCGGGCCGCGGTAAGAGAGCCGAAAGCTGAGCGGCACTTCCCCGCCCGACAATTGCACCAGCACTGGCTGTACCGGGAAATAACCGGGCGCTGGCGCCTGCGCCTGCGCGTGAGCCGAGGCGAACGCCAAGAGCAGCCCTGAGCTCAGCGAAAACCCGCGCCGCAACCAACTCATAGACCATGAATTTCACAGGCGACCACGCAAGTCAAAGCCACCTGATGATGCCGCATCCTCCGGCCCGCGCCACGACCAGTCCGTCGAGGGGCACGGCCGCAGCGCGAGCGGCATGCCAGAAAGCGTCCCCGAGAAAACGATCACGCTACCGAGCGCTGATTTCGTAGTTCAATATGTAGCAGAACGGAATGGGCGTTCCGGCTTCCAACAGCGGCCGGTAGTGCCAGCGCGAAAGAGCCTTGGGAATTTGCGGATCGAGAACGGGGCCCGCAGAACGGAGAATATTTACTTTGGATACGCTGCCCGTTGCCGTGACGCAAATATTGACGAGGGCGCTGAAAGTCTCCCCCATCCGGTCGAGCCCCACCGGCAGCCGCACGCGCGACGCCTCCCAGGCCGGGCTGGTCAACAATTGATTTTGACCCAGTTTGGAAGACAAGAGTCGCGGCGCGGCCGGGGCGGCTTTGAGGAGCGACAGCGGAGTAACCGCGGTCGCGGGAGCCAGCGCTAGGAGCGCATGGCTCGTATCCGGTTCGTCCGTGCGCGGGTGCACATCCGCTGGCGCGCGCTCTGCCGCGGTCGGAGCTGAGACTGGCGAGGTCGTGGGCGGGAGCCGCGCCGCGGCTGAAGCTTCGACCACACTCTCGGCTTGTTGGTCCCTATCGGCCGGTTGCTCGCTTGCGGCTGGTTGGTCCCTGATGGATCGACCGGATAGCGCTCGCTTCGGCCGCGGCGCGCTGCTCGTAATGAACGTCGTGGGCAATGCTGCGACTACAGGTAGCAAAGTGCTTGCCCCGCCCGCTCCCACTCGGCCTGGCGCCAGTGAGGCAAGGCCGAGCTCCGTCGCGGCGGCGGCCGGGAGCTCGCGAGGGATGAAAGATCCCCCCCGGTGCAACGCTGCTGGCCCGAACCCCTGCAGGTAGAGTGTTCCGGCCAGCGCCGCTGCACCAAGGCCTGTGAAAAGGCCAGCCAGGCCGAGCAGCGCGCTGCTGTTCGATTTGGCGAGAGGTGCCGAGCTGGTGGTGACGACCGGCACCGAGTGCGCGGAATGACGCGGCGAAGATTGCTCGGCAAGCTCCTCCGCCATGCGCAAGGTCGCCTTGCGCGCCAAAATGCGATCCTTCATGAGGCTCACGAGATAAAGCGCGGTGGTCTCGTCTGCACGGGGGCCGAACGCGCTCGGGTAGGCATTCTCGAGGGCTTCGAGCATCGCCGCGATGGACTGAAAGCGCTCCTGTCGGTCCTTGTGTAACGCGCGCATCACGATTTGTTCCAACGCGTCCGGATAATCTTCTACCAGCACGGAGGGGGTAGTGGCCGGAACCTTGGATAGAATGCGTGTGATGGTGCTCGACTCGGACGCCGTACGGAATGGGTGGCGGCCCACCGTGAGGAGATACAGCAAGATGCCCGTCGCAAACACGTCGACGCGAGCGTCGAGCGCTCCACCTCGCATTTGCTCGGGCGCGAGGTAGCTAATCTTGCCCTTGATTTCGCCCACGGCATCACTGCCGCTCGAGGACGTGGTCGCCACTCCGAAGTCGACGATCTTCACCGTGCCCGCTTCGGTGATCATGATATTTGGCGGTGAGATGTCGCGATGAACGAGCCCCACGCGCTCGCCGTCTTTGTCGCGTAGATCGTGGGCCGCGGCGAGACCACGGCAGATTTGTCCGATCACGTTGATGCTCGCGATCATCGGCATGCCGCCGAGCGCTTGAGCTTCACGCAGGATGAAGCGCAAAGACTCACCAGAGACGAGCTCCATCACGAGATAGAGCATGCCGTCCTGCTCGCCGAGCTCCAACGTTTCTGCCACGTTCGGGTGATGGATTTGCGAAGCGAGCACTGCCTCTTGAGACAGCATCTGCTCCTGGTTCGCGTGCTCGAGCGTGCGCAAGATGGTCTTGATTGCGACGAGTTTTCGGAAGCCGCGCGAGCCGTTCAGGCGCGCAGCCCACACGTTCCCCATACCGCCCTTGGCGATCGGCATGAGCAGCTCATAACGGCCCAACATCTGGCCTGCGATCAGCTCTTCGTCCCGATCATTGCTTTTTTTCGACACGCGATACCTCCGCGTCTGGCGCTCTAGACCTTGCTGCCGATCACGATCTCGAGGTCGTTTGCCTCCTGTGCCGAGCTGGTCGGCACAGGAGGCAGAGATAGAAATCCCGCACTCAGCACGAATTTTAACTTTCACTCAGCTTGAGTCCATCTGCAAGTCATTTCTAGAGTCGATATCTGTCTCAGCCTCAGCCCTCGGCCTCAGCCTCAGCCCCCGGAGGCTCAGCGCTCGGAGCGCTTGCTGCTTTCGCTTTGACGCCGACTGCGCCGCTGCAGCGTTTGCAGCGTTTGCAGTGTTGCGTAGATGCTCTAGCCGCGTGACTTCACGCTCCCGGCGAGTGCACAAAACCTGTCAATCGAGTGGCGGAACGCAACACCTCTGATCTCGAACACTGGTATTCTCTTTCGAGTGAGGCATAAGAGCCCACGCCGCATATCAACTCTCCCCCATCTCACCCCATCTCTCTCGCTCTCTATACGTCTCTCGGCCATGTCTCTCCATGTCTCTCGGCGGCTCACGACCTCTCTCGGCCATACCTCTCGACGTCTTCACGACCTCTCTCGGCAGCTGCGAAATCGCCGATGAGAGCGAGATTACAGCGCCTCATTCACCGATTGCTTCGCTTGGGCGGTGGCGAGCGAGCAGCACCGGTTGCGCGAAATGACGTCCCATCGGGCTAGTGTGCCAGAGCCACCCTCATCTACCGCAACGTGTGCAGCGGTAAGCAACGTGCGTGCTTTCCCACCACTCGGCAGATGCGTACTAGCGCCAGCCAGTTGCGTAGCATCGGACTCAGAGGGCGTGATCTAACTCCGGTGCTTCAAACGCGACCCAGTGTAGGCGCACAATCTCTGGCTGGACCACAAAGGAGCGCGGGCTCTCACATCGGGGTGAACGTGCGAGAATCGCCCAGGTTCACTGCAGGCGGTTAGCCCAAGAGTCGCCAGTGCGGCATTGCCGAAGGGCCCCTGCTCGAGCTCGATGTCGGGGTCTACTCATGGTTGGTCAGCGCGGCCGAAGCTATCGATGGCTCACGAGCGGGGCAGAGCGTGCTCGCTTCACTCGGTGACCACGGCGAGTGTTTGCGCCCCTGCGCCGCGAGCAATGTCCATCAAGCGTACGATGTCACCATACGGGGCATCGTCTTCCGCCTTGAAAAACACGACCTTCTGGCGCGCCCCTCGCAGACGTTCGATGAGCTTGTCAGCGAGCGCCTCGGGGGCCACGGGTTCGTTGTTCACGGTTAGCTCTCGGGCCGCGGTGTAAGCGACCACAATCGAGCTATCGGTGGGCACGGCCAGCGCCGGCTCGTCGGTTTTTTTGGGCACGTTTGCGGTGAGATGCTTCAACATCGATGGCGTCAGCACCATGAAAATGATGAGCAGAACCAACACGACATCGACCAGCGGCGTGACGTTGATTTCTGTCCTGAGTCCCCTTTTGCTGCCGGCTTCCATGCTCATCGTGTGCTGCCTTCAGCGTGCGTTGGTGAGCTCTTCGGTGCCGAGCACGATATCTTGAATGTTCACTTCATGCAGTGACTGCATGGCCCGGCGCACGGCTCCGTAACGGGCGCGCAGGTCACCCTTCAGGAACACCGTCTTGCTGGGGGCCTTTCGCTTTTCGGCGAGGATGACGCGGCCGAGCTCTTCGGCTCGAGGCAGCGCCTGGGTACCGACGTAAACGCGCCCATCTCGGGCGACTGACACGATGATGTCCTTGCCATCATCGGGCTTGCGCGAGTGGTTCGCGGTGCGCGGCAGATCTACGGCGATGCCACTGGCGATCATGGGCGTTACGACCATGAAGATGATGAGCAGAACCAACACCACGTCGACCAGCGGCGTTACGTTGATGTCCGCCTTCACGTCCGGGCATTCGAACCCTGCGCGACCCGTGCGGATCACGGCCCGCATGGCGCGTAAGCGCTGACGGCGGTGCTCCGCGGGGTCATTCACGTCGGCACCGCACTTACGCTCGCGGGCGACTCATGAGCCCGGCGTCGCCCATGTTGCATCAGCCGATCAGTGAGCTCGCCACTGGCGTCGTCGATCAAAGCGCCAATCTGCTCGAGCTTGGTCGTGAAGAAGTTGTAAAACCAGACGCTGACGATGGCCACCGCAAGCCCGACCGCGGTGGTCAAGAGTGCTTCGGCGATTCCGGCTGACACGGTTGCGAGGCCGCCACCACCGCCCTTTCCGGGATCGGCCATGCGTTGAAACGCGGTGATGATGCCGAACACCGTGCCGAACAAGCCGACGAAAGGTGCCGAAGAGGAGATCGTTGCCAGCACGGGTAACCCTCGTGATAAGTTCGCGAGCTCCCGCTTCTTGGCGCGCTCGATCGAGCGCTCCACTCCATGGAGCAAGAGTTCGAGCTCCAGGGTGTCGTTGGCTGCGGCTCCGAGTTCGTGAACGCCCTGGGTGAACTCGCCCACCCCCATGATGACCACGCGCGCCAGCGGTGCGTCTTTCCAGGTCGCTTGTAAGCCCTTCACTTCTTCCAGCCGCCCTTCTGGGCCAATCATCGGCTGTAGGGCTGCCACGAATTCGATCGAGCGCTGCCGGCCCTTGCGAAACGCCGTGAAGCGTTCGAGCGCGATGGCGATCGCGTAAGCGGACATGCCGAGCAGGATGAGCACGACGCCGCGCGCCACCACACCCATCTGGTTCCACAACCCGAGCAGAGAGAAATCCATATTGGCCTTCCTATGTATTGAATACGTTCGAGCTCAGCGACCGCTGACCTCGTAGCGAAGCAGGTAGCAAAACGGAGAGGGAACCCCATCGGCGATCAAAGGACGATAGCGCCAGCGCCCGATCACGCTCGGGAATTGGCCGTCGAGCGCCGCGCCCGCACCCTTCAGGACTTGAACGGAAGTGACGCCGCCTTCGGCTGAGACGCACAGCCGCAGCATGGCCGTGTAAGTCTCACCCGTGCGAGCCAAAACGAGCGGCAGCTTCACGCGGTAGCGCTCGGCGTTGGGGTCGATCAGCAGCTGACCGCGACCGACGCTCGCCGAGACGATCTTCGGCCCGGTTGGCTTGGGCGGCGGCGGCGGTGGTGCGGCACCGACGACGCCGCCCACGACGCCTCCCGGTACACCGCCGACTTGACCGCCCACCTGGCCATTGGGCTCACCATTATCCACGCCGCTCTCGGCTTCGGCTGCGGGCTTGGGTTGCTCCTTGGGCGTGTCTTTGGGGACCAGCAATTCTTGTGGCTTTGGTTCGACAGGGTGTGTCTTTGGCCGAGATTCCGAGGACGACTTGCGAGCTGCGGGGGGTGGCGGGGGAGGCGGAGGAGGCACCGCCGCCGTCAATGTGACCTGCAGCGAAGGCATGGGCATTTCTTCGACCTGCCACACCGAGTACACGAGAGCCGCCGACAACGCCACGACGTGCACTGCGAGCGAGACGAACAGTGTGGCGCGGCGCCAGCGCTTGGGCTTTGCCTGCTGCTCTTGGAGTATTGCTTCGAAGGCCATCGTGCTTTCGCGCTACGGCTGCGTGGTTCTACGCTTTGCTTGCAGCACAGTCGCTTGTTTTCGGAACTCTTCTGCGGCGTCCACGGCTGCTTGCCAGTTGGCCGGTTGATCGAAATAGGCGAAGGACTCCTGGCGGTGAAGCAGGCCCAGATAAGTCACGGCCTCGGCGTACCCGGGACGAGTTTCGAGCGCCTTTTTGAGATACTCGATGCCCTGTTCGGCAAGCGCCACGCGGGCTAGCCCAGTGATATCGCCTGGATTCGTCGCGGGCTGAAGTTTTGGTGCCCCCCCTGGCCGAGGATCGTACGCCGATTGTTCGGCGCCGCCGCCCTGCTCGAATAGATGAGTATAGACGAGTACTCCGACCGCATACTGAGCCTCCGCATCCCGCGGTGCGCGCTTCGCTCGCTCGACTGTCCAGTGCAGTGCGTCGTCCCAATGGCCGGAGATCGAATAGACCTGAATCAACCCGTTCAATGCGGCCAGATCGGTGGGGTTGTGTTGCAATTGTGCCGTGTACGACCGACCGAGAGCATCGAAGCGATCGGCATCGAACAGCGTCTGCTGGTACAGCTGATCGGCCCGCGGATCGCCGGGACTCTGCTCTTTCAAACGGCGGAAGGACTCGAGCGCACAATCTACGGCTTGCTCGTTCTGTCGAGATTTGGCGCCTGGCATCATCAACTGCCGACACGCGAGCCCTTTATTGAACGAGATCACCGGCATTGGGTGCAATTGCTCGGCCGCTGAGTAGGCGCCGACTGCGGCCAGATAATTCCCCTCCTGGAAATGCCGGTTGCCCTCACGAGCTTGCTGACGAGCTCTAAACTCCGAGCAGCCGAACGCGCTCATCGCCACGAACGAGAGCAGGAGCGGCCGAGCCAGTGCGGGATGCACGTTCATCATGATCGGAAACTTACTTCTGCACGCAAAGAGCGAAACTCGCTGGCGCAGAGGAGAGACTCATAGCGGGCTTGTTGGCCATTGAGCAAGGAGGTTGAGCCTCAGCGCAAATCGCGGCTAGTGGCAGAAGGAGTCTGACTGACGCGCGACACTTCTTGGGTCAGGCCCAATCTCGACGAGCAAAAGTCATTTACCAAATCCGATTGGCCAATCGGGTTCTGGCGAAACTCGCCACGATGGCTCGCACCATTCGTGTTGAACAACGATCATGAATCATTGACTGTTTGCATACTGGTGCAATAGGGTGCGCGCCATGACGTTCCGACGCCTCGCTGTGTCGCTGGTTTCCGTCTGTGCGCTTCTCGCTTGTTCCGACGGGGCTGCGGTCGTCGCGCTCAACGTCACCGCGGGCGCCGACGTCCCCGTGGTGGATCAGCTGCACGTCACGGTCACCCAAGGTTCCCGCAAGTTCGTTTACGACTTCACGCCGCCGATCGAAGCGGCCAAAGGGGACGCCGGGCCGTCCATTCAGAACAGCTTTTTCGAGCGAATCACGCTGCCCGAAAGCTTCGACAATGAGGACGCGCGGGTCCAGGTCGACGCACTACGAGCGGGCGCTCTGCCTTTTGAACCCCCGCTCACGAGCGAGACCACCGTGCGCATCGAGGAACACGGCGCCGTCGCCGCGTACGTCACGCTGGCGTTGCCCCCGGTGCCCCCGCCCGATCTGGGGGGCGATGCCGGAGCGGGTGGCGAGGGTGGCGCCGGGGGCAACGATAGCCTCGCAGGTGCCCCGAGTGAAGGCGGTGCTGGCGGCTGATGGCGTGTTTACACTCGGCATATCAGGACAGTTCATTTCTCTTTCGACGCAGAGACTTCAATTCTAAATACACGCTCTGACGAGAGCGTGTCGTTTGCCGCATGCGCTCTTCGAGCGATTTCAAACTCTATCAAAGCGAATTTTACACGAGCGCCTGATCGCTGCTGGCATGGTAAGCAGATCGCGCGCCAGAAGGAGGGTTCGATGTTCGGCTTAGGTCCTCGTAGCTGCCACCGAGTGCTGCATTCGGCGGTTGCTTTGAACGTCATGGTATTCGCATTCCGGTCCGGGGCCGCGTTTGCACAAGACGCACAGCCGAAGGCACAGGCAAGCGCGAAGGCCAGGCCCCCCGCCAAGCACCGTCAGGTTGCGCAAGCAGCGCCACGCCCAACACCGCCGCCGCCCGCTGCAGCCCCACCCGCTCCTGCAGCGCCCCCGGCCGCCGCAACGCCTCCCGCGCCGCCGGTTCCTGCGACGAGCGTGCCCCCACCTGCAGCAGTGCCTTCCCCGCCCATTCCGCCTGGGCCCGCCCCGCTGCCGGTCGAGGCACCGTCCGGCACTGCCGCCGCCGCGCCGCTCGATCCCTCCGAAACCTCGCCATCGACCAATCCGGGCAACGCGATGCCACGCGCCGTTCCGCTCAGCCCCGACTTGCAGCTCATTCCCACGACAGACGCCGCTACCGCTGAGCCGGCCTACGATCCGAACGACGTCGAGACGGTCAAAGTCACGATCGACCGTCGTGAGCGCAACATTCAGGATTACCCAGGTTCCGTCAGCGCGTTCACGCAAGACGATCTGACGCGCACGGGGATTCGCAATGTCCGCGACATGCAACAAGTCTCGCCCTCATTGGAGGTTGGTACTCAAGAAGGCAATAGCGAGATGTTCATTCGCGGTATCGGCTCCAACTACAACACGGAGCTCGGTGATCCCGCAGTCGCCAACCACATCGACGGCGTCTACATTCCGCGCGCGCGCGGACTTGGTACTATGTTGTTCGATTTGGAGCGCATCGAGGTGAATCGCGGTCCCCAGGGCACGCTCCGAGGACGCAACGCGACGGCCGGCACCCTCAACATCATCACGGCCAAGCCGCACCTGGGTGAGTGGCAAGCGTCCGCATCCTACCAAATGGGCAACTACTCGCAGCGCGTGATTCAGGGCATGGTCAACATTCCGATCGGCGACAAGCTTGCGCTGCGCTTCGCCGGCTTCGGCGATACCCACGACGCTTACTACACGAACGCCGGGCCAATCAAGACGCTCGAACCCTCCGAGTCGGGCAATGCACTCGCGTTCCGCGGCAGCGCCAAGTGGCAGCCCCTCGAGCAGCTGACCGTGTTCGTCAAAGGGGACTACACGCAAGAAAAGGGCACCGGCTTCAGCGGGACGAACTTCACTCCGGCGCTCAATGCCGGGCTCCTCCCGAGCGAGATCAAGAACCCGCGCGATGTAATTTACCGCGGCCCTCAGGGCATGCAGGACATGAAGCACTGGGGCATCCATGGCGAGGCCACGCTCGATTTGGGGCCAGTCCTCATCGGCTACCTGGGCTCATATCGCAGCTTGGACTACCGATCCATCAGCTCAGGCAACGCAGGCGTCAACTTTCCGGGCCGCTTGATCGAGAACGCCGATCTCGACAATTGGTCAACCTCGTATTGGCATACGGCTTCTCAGTCGCACGTCCACGAGTTGCGCTTTTTTGCGCCGGATACCGCGCGCATTCGCTGGACCGCGGGCGGCTTCTTCCTCGACGAGCAACAGCAGGTGTTGCTGTACAACACCGCAGACAAGTCGGGCGGCTATTTGGGCGGCGAATACAACATGCCCAACGTGCCCACTCGCTCGTATGCCGGATTTGCAGACGCCACATTCGATATCGTGCAGTTCTTGCGCGGCACGCTCGGCGTGCGCATCACGAACGAGAAGCGCAGCCGCGACGGCGTGGGCAACCAATACAGCCTGAACTTCGACAACTTCACCGGGACTCAGCCTTCGCCCACGCGTTTCGGCACGGAAGGCTTCGCGCCAAGCGATCGCAACCGCACGAACTACAGCGTCACCCCCGGCGGCAGCACGGGCCAGTTCCAGAACGGCGTCGGCAGCTACGGCAATCGCGACAACGTAAATCAGCTGATCCAGCAAGGTGCCACGATCAATGCCGGTGGCCTGAACGAGCAGCACGGAACGTACAGCGCGACCTTCGTCGATTTTCGCGCAGGTATCGACTACCACCTCACGCCGGACAGCCTGGAATACATCATGTTTTCCACGGGCCATCAGTCCGGCGGCTTCAACGACACGATCGCGCTGCCCACCGGCGGTACGCTGGCCAAGACCTACGGTCCGGAGGCGATTTACGCGACGGAAATCGGCAGCAAGAACGAGTTCCTCAATCACAAGTTGACCGCGAACTTTGCCGGCTTCTGGTACGAGTACCGGAATCAGCAATTCCAGGTCGTGCAAGCGATTGGCCCCGCTCCCATGGGCAGCGATGCGCCGCCGCCTTCATCGGCGATGCGCATCAACGCGGCCGCATCACGGGTTCTCGGTCTGGAAGTGGAGAGCAAGGCGCGTTTACCCGCGGGTTTCACTTTGGCGCTCGCGGCAACGCTGCTCAACGCACGCTTCACCGAAGGCATCGTGAACGATCCGCGCGTCAGCTATGATCCCGCCCAACAAACGCCGGTGAACCTGAACGGCAACTTCCTGCCCCGAGCCCCGGTGCTGAGCTTGAACTACGGAGTGAGCCAAATCATCACCGCGCGCTTCGGTTACTTCGACTGGACGCTGAACGCGCAGACCAAGACGAAGCAATACTTCACGCCATTCAACGGTGAAGGTCGTGACACGCAAGGCAATATCAACCCCAACTTGAGTGACGTGCAGCCCGGCTACACGCGCCTGGATGCCGGCGTCGGTTTCACGACCCCTGACGGTCGCACGCGCCTCGATGGCTTCGTGAACAACCTCACCGACGTCGCCTACCTAACCTCGATGATCAATAACCCCGGCTTGAACCTACGGTTTTTCAACCCGCCGCGCTTGATCGGTGCACGATTGACGCTCACGCTCTGAGTCCAGCACGAAGGCGGGGCGGCGGTGCGGCTCAACGTCCCCGCCTCGAGCGGCGTGGCACGAGTTGCAGCCGTACGGAAGCCCGAAAGATCGCGGGCCTCGTGCTCATTCACACGTTCGGCGCGCCTGCCGAGGCAAGCCAACTGACGATCCTCCGGAGCCGGAGGTCAGTGGTTCGCGAGCATCGGGTTCGCATGTCACTGCCCTGCTCTCAATTCGATACCCAGGGACAACGAGTCGTCGAACGTCGGTGGCTGCGCGGTTTTCGTTTGTTGGACGGTGGCCGCGGCGTTTCTGCAACACCTCGAGGAACGCTTCGCAATTCGATGTTGGCGAATGCAACTGCCAATTTTACCAGGCGCGTGCCCTTGCGGCGTGGTTAGAACCGGTCGAGCCTGGGCGCATTCACGGAAGGCACGTTCAATGAAGAGCTGGAGCTCGCGCGCGGTTTTTCTGGGGTGCTGCTGGTTGGCTGGCTGCGGGGTGAATGGCGGATCAGATGGGGGCTCGAAGGCCGACCGCGTGTCTACTCGCACGGCCGAGCTCGTACAGCCGCCGCAGGTGTCGCCGGATTTTCCCCTGGATAACACCGCGCTTCCAGAACCGAACGGGACCGGGTCTTTATTGGCCGTCGCTTCCAGCGCCGCTGCGGGGTACATGCTTCTGTACCGCGTGCCCTACGCTCCGGAGCCCTGGTCGCGCTTTACCACTCACGGAAACGCGGGCAGCTCCTTCGATACGAATCAACTCGCGCTGGTGCGTTGGGACGCGGTCGGCGGTGCACCGTCTACTCTGGTGAGGCTGCCGATTTCGGGGGTAACGAATGTACGCGCGATGGATGTCGGAAGCGGTTGGCTGATCGTCTACGATGACCCTACGGGCCGTCACTCCGTCGTCGTCTCTCGAGACGGCAGCTTCAGCCCGCCTAAGGCTGTGCTTGGCAGCTGCGCGATGGTGGATTTTGCGCGTTCGGCGACGACGGCCTTGCTCAGCGACTCCTGCAACAATGCCGTGCTGTTCGATCTTGCGGGTCAGATGTTGCAGACGTTTGCTTTCCCGAAGCCCAGCGACCCATTTGGTCCGTGCCCAAACCTGGGCATTTCCGGCGGCCAGCTCGCGTTCAACGGCATCGACTATCTCGCGGTCTTCAATTGCAACCAGTACTACCAGAAGTCCGTCCTAGCCTATGTCGTCTCTCCGGCCGGGGACGTGCAACCTTCACCCCTGGTTCTGTCACAACCCGCGGTGCCCTACAAAGGCGTTGGGTTCCTCAACATTGCCGGCAACAGCAATGGCACTTTCCTTGTCCTTCTCGCGCAGGATCAAAGCTCTGGCCCCCAACACGCTGTCACCTATCGCAGGATCTCCGAAACGGCCGAGCATGTCTTCTCCTTCGGCTCGGAGCAAACTTTGCCCGGCGAATCGATCTTGACCGACGGCCTTCTGAGCGACACCTCCGTGAGCGTGGCTGAATTTGGGGGCGACTTTGCAATCATGCGCACACGCAGCACTGGCGTCCTCGATTTCGTGCTGCCCAACGCGAACGGGAGCGGAGTAGTCACGACGCAGCTGCTCGCGCCACTCAGCGGCTCTGGCTATATCTTCCCGGATGACCAATTCGCGGGTGCGACTCGGCTAATGATGTTCACGGGCGCGGGCATCACGCGTTTCAGTGCTTCGGCACAGCCGATCGATGTGCCGCCGGCAACTGCCTTTCTTTCGGCTCCGCGCGGACAGTATGCGCCCTCGCTCGCATTCGACGGTCAGAACTACCTCGCGGCGTGGACGGAAGGCGTTCGCACCGTATCCGGTTGGGGCAGCGGCAACGCACCGCAGCTCTTCGGCCATCGCTTGTCGGCGAGCGGTGCACTACTGGGTACGACCAGTTTCGGAATCAGTCCCACGACGGACGTTGCGGTCACGCCGCTGCTCGCGGCACATCCGGGTCTGTTCTCGGCCGCGTGGAACAGCGCAAGCGGTTTTCTCACTGGCGCGGCCACGGTCACGGACGCCGATCTGCCGGTCGTCACGCAGTATCCGGCGCAATCGCCCACCCCACTCGACTTCGGCATGGCGACCGACGGCGCAAAAACAACGGTGGCTTGGACCACCCCGAGTTCGGTGCTGATCGCTCAGCTGGCCAGCCCCGGCAGCTGGTCCACGCCGCTGACCGTCGGCGCCAACACCGATCCCCTGGCCTCGGCCCCTGCGCTAGCGTTAAATAGCGGACAGTACGCGATGCTCTGGACGGCACTCGGCAATCCCGGGGAACGAGTGCTGTACGGCGCGCGCGTCAGCGCCTCTCTGGCGTTGCTCGATTCCCCTCCAAAGGAGCTCTTGCGATTCGCCTCACCGGTGGTGAGCGGCCTGCCCGCCGACACCGGCGTGGAGCTCATCGCTGCCGGGGATCACTTCCTCGTTGCGTGGACCGCGATCGTAGGGAGCGCTGAGGAGCTGCGCATTGCGCGTCTCTCCAATGCGCTGCAAGTGCTGGACCCGGGCGGGATCTTGGTTGGCACCCAGCCGTATCCGATCGTCGGAGCCACGACGCATCGCTTCGCGCTGGCTTGGGACGGCGCCAACGTGTGGGCCACTTGGCGCGACAACGAGGGGGGGGCGCGTCGTCCCTCTGCCAGTCTGCGCGGCCGTCAATTTTCAGACACGCTCGTGCCGGCCGATTCCGATTCGTTCTTGATCGCGAGCGACCTGGATGAGTACTCGAAAGTGACCCTGGCGCGCGGAGCGGGTGATTCGAGTTTGATCGGCTACACTCGCTACTCAGCGAGCGCCGGCTCATTCCGCGCGCAGGCGCGGTTTCTCAGCGGGTCGTCGTTTGCAGACGGCATGCCGTGTGGCAGCGCGGCCCAGTGCCAGAGTGGCTCATGTGTGACCGGCTATTGTTCGACTGAGTCGGGTTCGGGTGGCAATGTGGGCGTGGGCGGGATCGGTGGAACCAGCGGTACGCCGGGCGTCGGCGGTAGTGCAGGAACGGTCGGCAGCGCTGGCGGCGGTGGAACGGTTGGCGGCGGTGGAACGGTTGGCGGCGGTGGAACGGTTGGCGGCGGTGGAACGGTTGGCGGCGGTGGAACGGTTGGCGGCGGCGGAACGGTTGGCGGCGGTGGAACGGTTGGCGGCGGTGGAACGGTTGGCGGCGGTGGAACGGTTGGCGGCGGCGGCAGTACAGGCATCAGCGGCGGTGCAGGAATCAGCGGCGGTGCAGGAATCAGCGGCGGTGCAGGAATCAGCGGCGGTGCAGGAATCAGCGGCGGTGCAGGAATCAGCGGCAGTGCAGGAATCAGCGGCAGTGGCGGCGATGTCGACGCTGCGGGCGCGAGCGATGGCGGCGGGAGCGGCGCGCCGATCGGTCATGCTGGCGAAGCCGGAGCCGAAGCCGGAGCCGGAGCAACGGGAGGTCGAACGACTGGAGCAGCTGGACAGGGCGCGGTCGCGGGCCAAGCGGGATCTGGAGGAAATTCGCCCGACGCGCCTTCTTGCGACTGCCGTACTGCGGGCGCCGGGTCGACCGGCAATCAAGCTCCACCGATCGCCGGATTGCTTTTCACGATTGGAAGCTTGCTGTTTCGCCGTCGCCGGCGAGTGGGCTAAGTCAAAGCGTGGCATCGTCGATGGTGGGCGCGAATGGGGTCAACTCTGGTGCTGAGCTACCGACAGAGGTCGCCCGAGACCTACGGGCTCGCGGGTGGGCAGCGGGCCGCACTCGAGCGCTCACCTTGCCCGCTCGCCGGGTTGGACCCTCCGCCGCGCGGCGCGCCTAGGCGCCGCGTCGGGCGTTGAGGGTCCCGGGCGCGCAGCGCCCAGGGGGCTCGATTTCTTTAGCATTTGCCGGCGGCGCGTTCAGTGTATCGTCGCGCAAAGCCTGCGGCGTTGCTCGACGCTTGCATTCCCTAGTCCTCACTCAGGCCGATAACGAAGACACGCGAGACCATTGCCATGACGAAATCCATGCCCGCCAGTCAGACCCAACAGGTCTGGTTCCTCACCGGGAGCCAAGAACTTTACGGACCTCAAACCCTCGCCCAAGTAGCCGAGCAATCGCAAAGCATCGCAGCGGAACTCGCCGCGCGTGGAAACTTACACGCGGAGGTCGTGTGGAAGCCGGTGCTGACCGGTTCAGCCGCCATCCGCGCCTGCTTGGACGATGCGAACCGCGACCCCGCATGTATCGGCGTGATTGCCTGGATGCATACGTTCTCCCCAGCAAAGATGTGGATCAGCGGCCTGGATCTGTTGCGTAAGCCGCTGCTGCACCTTCACACGCAAGTGAATGAATCCCTGCCCTGGTCCAGCATCGACATGGATTTCATGAATCTGAACCAAGCTGCGCATGGCGATCGAGAATTCGGCTTCGTTCAGACCAGGCTCGGCGTCGCGCGCAAGACTGTGGCCGGCCACGTCAGCGATCCCGGAGTGGTGGCTCGCATCGCTCACTGGGTCCGCGCGGCGATGGGCCACGCACGCTTGCGAACCCTTCGCATGGCGCGTTTCGGCGACAACATGCGAGACGTGGCGGTGACGGAGGGTGACAAGGTAGAGGCCGAATTGCGCTTCGGTGTTTCGGTGAACACGTACGGTGTAAACGATCTAGTGGCCAAGGTGGACGCGGTTGCAGACGACCGAGTGAATGCAGTGGCCAAGGAGTACGCGGAGCTCTATCGGCTAGCGCCCGAACTCGCCAAGGGCGGCGCAAAACACGAGGACTTACGCTACGCAGCCCGCATCGAAGTGGGATTGCGCGACTTCCTCACTGAAGGCGGGTTCGGAGCGTTCACGACGAACTTCGAGGATCTCGGCGGGCTGCGCCAGCTGCCGGGGATTGCCGTGCAGCGGCTGATGGCTGACGGCTATGGATTCGGGGGCGAGGGCGACTGGAAGACATCCACCCTGCTTGCAACCTTGAAAGCCGCGGGCGCGGGCTCGGGCCTCGGCACGTCGTTCATGGAAGACTACACGTATCACTTCGGTCCCGGCGAACCCAAAATCCTCGGGGCCCATATGCTCGAGGTCTGCCCGAGCATCGCGGCCGCTCAACCTTCGTGCGAGATCCACCCCCTCGGTATCGGCGGCCGAGGCGACCCAGTCCGCTTGGTGTTCGATGCCCTTCCCGGCCCCGCCGTCGTCATCGGGATGTGCGACTTGGGCGATCGCTTTCGGCTCGTGGCCAACGAGATTGACGTCGTGCTCCCCGATCAGCCGTTGCCCAGGTTGCCGGTCGCGCGCGCGGTTTGGAAGCCGCGCCCCAGCCTTTCCACGTCCGCCGAATCTTGGTTGGAAGCCGGAGGCCCGCACCACACCGTGCTGAGTCAAGCCGTCGACGCGGAAACCTTACGCGACTTGGCCGCCATGCTGCGCACCGAATTGGTGGTCATCGACGCCGAGACGAAAACGGCCTCGTTCATGGACCGCTTGCGTTGGAACCAGGCGTATTACCGCCTGGCCGCTGGTTTGCCGGGCGGTGGGCGCTGAAGCGTCCAACAACTCGCCGAGAAAAGCGACGCCTCCGGAGCTGTAGGTCAGTGGTTCGAATCCACTGACCGCGCTGATTGAACTGGTAGCTCGATTGGAGAGGCACGGACCATCGTGCCTCTCCAATCGACACGCGGCGGCGCCGATTTTCGGACCAGTCAACCAGTCAACGAAGTCCTGATAGGGTCGACAAGTTGCCGACGGTCATGCCGAAAGGGTCGCAACATCGTTGCCCTAGACTACGCGACGGCAGTGAAGCCGAAGGCTGAGTGTTGCTGGTCAGCTATCGGTGACCATCAAAAAACTTCCGATCGGTCTGGGACTTTTTTCTTCGTTCAGGTCCCGCAAGACCCTCCGGAGCCGTAGGTCAGTGGTTCGAATCCGCTGGGGCGCGCTACGCTGCAAAGAGCCATCGAAATCATGCTTGAAAAGGGCCTCGTCGATGCCGACCTTCGCGGGCGACCGGATACAGACGCGTGGGGCGCAATGGCTGGACCGAGCATTCAGGCGACGCTTGCGACGGCGTCAACCACCGCGCGAACGAGGATATCGAGGCAGTTGTCGTCGATGATGAGGGGCGGAGCGAGGTACACCACGTCTGAACGATTCGAGCGAAGCGGGCGCACGAAGGCGCCACGCGCTGCGAAATATTCTGACGGGGGAGCCTTGCCCGGACTGAGCTCGACGGCGAGTAGCGCACCTTTGACCCGAACGTCGCGCACGTGATGCCCCCGGACAATGCAGTTTGCGCCGTCCCGAAGCCGCTCGGACAATCCCTGAACGCGCGCGGCAAAGTCGCCGGCGTCGAATAAGTCGAGGCTCGCGTGCGCAGCCGCGCACGCCAAGGGGTTCCCCATGTACGTGGGGCCGTGCTGGAGCGCATTCGCCGGAATATCGCTCAAAAAAGCATCGAAGACGGTATTGGTGGCCACGGTGGCTGCAAGTGGCAGCGTTCCGCCCGTCAGTGCCTTGCCCAACACGAGCAGATCGGGAACCACATCTGCTTCGATGAAAGCGAAGCGAGCGCCAGTGCGATAGAACCCGGTGGCGATTTCATCGAAGATGAGCAAGAGGCCGTGCTCGTCACAGGCGCGCCGAATTCGCTGGAGTTGAGTTCGATCGTGGAAGCGCATTCCTCCGGCGCATTGCACGAGCGGCTCGATAATGACGCACGCCACCGTTTCCGAGATTCGGGCCAACTCGCGCTCGAACCCGCCGCTGTCAAGGGTGGGGATCGAGACGTGCACGGCGTCAATGCCAAAGCCATTGAACGCTCCGTGCATTCCGGTCTCGGGGTCACACAGCGCCATCGTCGCGAACGTATCGCCGTGATAGGCATCCTCGAAACAGACGACGCGCCGCCGCTGGTTGTCGCCGCGGTTGTGATGAAATTGCAGCGCCATCTTGAGCGCGACCTCCACGGCAACCGAGCCGCTCTCCGAGAAAAACACGCGGTTGAGTGTCTCCGGAAGTTGATCGGCGATTCGCGACGCCAATGTGTAGCCGGCCTCGTGAGCAAGGCCACCGAAGGCGACGTGAGGGAGCTGCTCGAGCTGCGCCTGGACGCGCGCACGAATGTGAGGATGTCGATAGCCGTGGGCCGCCGTCCACCACGACGCGGTTCCGTCGACCAACGCTCGACCGTCGGCCAGCAACAGGCGACTGCCTTCGGAACCCGTGATCGCTAACGGCGGCGGTGCCGTCGCGTGCTGACAGTACGGGCGCCAAACGTGCGGCGAGCCAGTGAGCAACCAATCCGGCGACAGCACCTCAGGCATCTCGAGCCCTGCGACGACCCCAGACGGAGAATAGCGGCGAGCCCGTGAAGATTGTTCCCGGTGCTTCAAGCGCCTGGAGGCAAGCGTTCAGGTCCTCGGAGGACAGATGCTGGAGGCGAACAACGTCAGGGCCAAATCGAGCGATGGTTTGTCGCATCGCGACCGTTACCTGAGAATTTCCAATCAGGGCCACGGCTTCCCCCGCGACATCCGAAAAGCCCGCCTCGGCCATCCTGTGCGCCAGCTTGCGCCCCCAATTCACGTCGAATCCGCGAACCTGCAAGAACTCAGAGACTGCTTTCCAGACCCGGAAGTAGACGGGCATGGCTCGTTCTGGATAAATGGGTTGTTCGTTCAGGCCCAGCCACAGGAAATCTGCATCCTCGATCAGAACCCAGCCGCCCGGACGTACGACTTGGATGATGTTCGCAATGGCTCGATCGTGATCACGGACATGGCCGATGACGAGGCGCGCGTGCGCCAGGTCGAATAGGCGACCGTCTGGGTGCGCGGCGACGCCTTGCGCGACGTCTTCGGTACGCACGATCAGATTGGCGTGGTCTGCCGCCGCCGCGGCAAACTGGTCAGTGTCCAAATCGGTGGCAACGACACTGCCCGACGGCCCGACCATTCGCGCCATCCAGCAAGCGACCGATCCCCCTCCAGCTCCAATCTCCAGGCATACGTCACCGGGGCGTACGCCGAGCCGATTCAAATACCGAAGGGTGTTCGCATCCAAGCCACCTTGCAGCGCCTCCAGGCGCGCTGCCTCCGACGCTCCACCGCCTTCCGCGACGTAAGTATCCAACTCAAGTTACTCCCATCTCCAACCTCGGCCCTCGAGTAGCAACGCGCATGCCAATCGCGTGCACGTTCCCGAGGAGCATCTTGGTCGCCTGGGCGCGCTCATTTCGAGCAAGAAACGCTCTAATTCGTCGGGGCGGCCGAACCAGATGCCGTAAGGCTGGGGCGTCGCCTGCGCGGTCACGCGAAAGGAGTTTCGCTCTTCGGCTCGAGAGTACGCTGGATGGCCGCGGTTCTAAAATCTTCTATGAGGGCGCGCTACGCTGCAAAAGGGCAACGTTGGTTGGTTTTTTGATTGGTGGGTGAAGGCGTCTCCGCGAAGCTTCAAGGTGGCTTCAGCGGCGCATTTCATGCCGTGCTCTCGAGTCGGCTTGACCGAGGAAGCCAGCCGCATCGCACCCTGGCAAGGCATGCTACGGGTCGAAGCTGTTGGGGATTGGCTGCTACCGCACGCTCGAGGCAGGCCAAATCGAGCCTTCAGCGCCGTCCATCTTTCCGCTGATCAAGGCGGCGGGGACGGCGGACACCTTCTTCGCCCAAGCAAGGCAGGTGGCGGAGCGCGAAGGAGGAGCGCCGGAGCCTTTGCTACACTTCCCATTCGCTCCGAGCCTCGAGTGCTCGTTCGTGCGCGATCTGCCGAAGGGGATGACTTTCGTCACAGCCTCCGATTTGCAAGCCGCCAAGCACGATGAGCGAGACCTGCCGGCCCATGCAGATGTCGCACCATTCTCCTGCTCGTATGCGGCAACGAGACCTTGCAGGCGGCGACGACGCAGCTCTCGGGCCAGAGCCTCTGTGACCTCAGCGCTGAGCGTGCGCTTGGAGCGTTTGACCTCCTGTTCCATGACGCGGAGCCTCCCGCAACATTCAGATCGCGGTTGAGCTCGATCCACTGAGGCTTGGAGTGCAGCGAGCAGGTAGCAGCAACGAAACCATTCGGCGCCGGCACGACGGCGAGGGCGTTGGCGGTGTTTTCGCGGACCAGCGGCAGCGATCATTGCCTTCTGCCTGTGGCTGGTGGTGCTTGTCAGGGCAGCTAGTTCGGTTCGACGTGTAATCGATGCGTAATGGATTGTGCCGGGGGAACCCCGTATTCCCAATGTTGTCCGGCGGCCCGTACGCGGAACGGACGAGCAGAACAATCTACCAAAACACGAGCGGCAAACCGCTCAGGAGCATCAACATGTCACAAGTAGCAGTCCGGTTCGTACTCGACACCAAACTGCCCACCAACGATCAGCTGGGGGAAATCCTGCGGAACGTCCAAGGAGCGAAGGATGTCGCGGGAGCGCGCGCCATCCGAGCCTTCGCAGCCGACAATACGGCAGTCGCCCAGGTGAACGGCGGGAGCCTCACGTCGTTCACCCAGAATCTCTCCGGCCAATCGAAGAGCGACGTGAAGAACTCCACGCTGTTTGCGCAGTTGGCGTCGAACGTCCAAGCCGACCGCTACAAGGAGCCACTCAAGTGGTACCAGAACTACGTCAGCGTGTTGGGTCAGATTGGCTGGAACCAGCCTGGCTTTGCCTTCGACACGTATAGCTCGGGCGGGACGACGGTGAAGATGGACGAGGCGGTCCTCGGAATTCTCGCTGCGATCGCTACCTTCGACGAAGTGGCCATCGTGGCGGCGACCATGGATGGCCTCAAGTCGCTGGGCGACGACACCAAGCAATTGAAGATCTGGGACGCCAGCGCCAGCAACGGCAGCAACGGCACCTTCCAGATCTTCCCGGTCGATCGCACGGCGAACGGGGATGTGGTGATGGTCTTGAATGGCATGCAGTTCAACGCCACCACCAGCCATGGCAGTTTCCTCTGGTGGTCTTGGAGCAGCACGAGCATTCAGATTCAACGCGCTGCGAACAAGTTCGTCTTGAACGAAGATGTCTACAAGGAGGTGCGTGAGGCCATCGTCAAGAGGCTGGGCGACAGGGCGAGTCAGCTCGTAGCCGACATTCCGATCGGCTGAGTCACGACGACGGTAGAGGGAAGAATGATTCACCTTGAAACCATAAAGGCGATCACGCTGCCGGAGTTCACTGCATCTGGTGTCCCGGCAGCGCCCCCACCGCGCGAAAGAGCTGGCCGCTCGAGCGCGGAGATCAATTCCGGCGCCTTGCTGGTGTTCGGCGCGGCGCTGACGAGCCAGATGAGCTCGGACATCAGCAATTCGGTGTTGTTCAGTCAGCTCGCCGCAGATGCCCAGTTCAGTCGCTTCGTCAAGCCGACGGAGTGGGTCAAGCGCTACCTCGAAGTGATGTCCCAGATCGGATGGATCCAGACCAGCTTTGACGCGAGGACCCCCGTAAGCGTGCCGGCACCGGCAGAATGGGTTCCAATCGTGACGCAGATTTTGCGCTCGGGCCAGGCACTAGCGCAAGCCGGTATCACGGGGGCGCAGGCATTGGCTCAAGCCAGCGCGCCCATGAAAATTTGGAACGGGAACGCCTTCAGCGGAGACCATGGTCTGATGATGCTGGTACCGGCACAACTGGCATCGGGCTCGATCAGAGCTGACTTTGGTCTGACCGTTTTCGAGTTCGATCACGAAATCGATCAATTCCTGAGCTGGAGCCTGGCCTATCAAATCACGCAGCTGAGTTCCACGCAGGAGCTCGACGAGGAGGTCTACGCACGAGTGCGCGAGACCATCATCGAGAAACTCGGTAACCGTCCGCGATATCTCGTGGCGGACGTACCCCTGAAGCTAGAGGAGTTAGCCCCATGTCAGCCGCAAAGAAGTTGCCAGAGTATTCCTTGAACGGTCATCCGCTCGAGGTCGAGAAATTCGAAGTCTTCGAGACCGCCACCGGCGAGCTCGCGACGCGCTCGCATTCGGGAGTCCACATCGTATTTCCGCCAGATGAGCGACAGCGAGTGACGGACACCACCAAGTTCCCCTGGTGCACCCTCGGCCAGTTGATCATGGAATTTCCGAACGGCAAACGCTACACGGGAACAGCGACGCTGATCGATGGTTCGCATCTGCTCACGGCCGCTCACAATGTCTACGGCAAGGACATCGGCGGCTTCGCGACCAAGGTATGGTACGTGCCAGCTCGCAACGGCGACGTCTTCCCGTACGGCGTCGTCGCTGGCAAGAAGCTGTTCATCACCGAGGACTACTTCACGAAGTCCCCTGCAGATCCGAACGCAACCCCCGACGGCACGGTAGAGGACTACACGCACTATACCGAAGATTACGCGGTGGTGAGGCTCGAGCAACCGCTGCGTTTGCCCATCCAGGGAATGTATCCCGCCAGCAATACAGAACTCAAAGATCGGCAAGCGCATGTCACCGGGTACCCGGGTGATAAGGCGCCGCCCGACACCATGTGGACCGCACACAAGCCGCTGAGCAACGGTGACGATCATTTCCTTTTCTACAAATTAGACACGTACAAGGGGGAGAGCGGCGCCGGCGTGGTCGTAGACCTAGGTATGCCTGTCGGCGTAACCGTGGTCGGAGTGCACGTAGCCGGCTCGGTCCATCTGGACACGAACTTCGCCGTTCGGCTCACGAGCAGTCACATCAAGACGATCTTGAGCTGGATGAAGATGGAGTGAGCGGCGGCGGTTGCCCTGGGAGGGTTGCGCCAACGACAATGTGAGTCTTGGGCCCGTCGCCAAGTTACAGAAATAGAGACCCGGGGTTCAGGGATGACTCTTGCGTCGGTGTTGTCAGCCAGCCCAGGGCAACGGGCACGTCATACAGCCGCCCACTCGGCAATCGCGGCCAGAAATGCCGCAGCCTGGCACGATCCCTTGAACGACGGACAGCCCTAGATCCGGCCGAGTCTTGGTCACGCAGAACGCCTGCAAGTCGACTTTCGCGAGGCTGTGCAAGCAGGTCGCGATGTCGGCCTGCAGGTCTCCGCTGCAGAGAGGCGTGATCAACTCGGCCTTGTCTACGCTCGGCTCCTGGAAATCAGCCTGGGGCAGCAATGATTGATCCCACCGCGCCGGTGCTCCGCGCGCGAGTCCAGGAGCTGGTTCAGCTCGGTCAGTGCGCGCGCGACAGCGACGCGCGGGTTCAGATGACAACCAAATCCCAGCGCATGGCGCTTGCTGCGTTCATGCAGAGCGACGGCCACGTACACCGGTATGGCAAGGTCGTGTGTGATGTCCAACACTCGGACTCGGCACCCTAACTCGGCATACTGCCGGAACAGCCGAGTCAGGAAGGGATCTTGCAGCTGTTCACAGTCCAGCTGCGGACGGCACAACCGATTGTACCACCAGATCGCGGCTGCATCGCGTTCAACCAACTCTTATCTGCTGACTCCTGTAGACAAGGCCCGTCGCACCTTCGTCGATACGTTCCCCAGGCGATAACCAGGCAACTCGCCATGTCCTTGGACGGTCATCTCGCCGAGGTCTCCGAGAAAGGCCTGATTGAGTTCGGTGAGTAATGACCCTCCGGACGTGCCCCCTGCTGGATCTCGAAGGCGAAATCGCCCATGCGCACCTGCCGGCGGCGTCGCTCGACGATGGAGGCTAGCTCCGAAATATCCGGGCGCGCCACCATCATCTGGTGTCGAATGCGATAGATCTGAATGTTCAGATGCGCCACTTCGATGCCGAGCATCTTGGCGAGCTGCTGACACTCGAGCCAGCCCTGATCGGGCGTGGGAAAGCCCGATTTGGCGTCGGCCAAGCGTTTTCGAGCCAGGGTCACCAAACAATAGTGATGACTTCGCTCGCCGAGGTCGACCGTCGACAACGGGTCGACCAGTCGCAGGCGCACCCGTTCTTCATCTGAACTGACGCGGAAAGACAGGACCGCCTTCTTGGCTGATCGATAGTCCGGGGAGTCTGCGGTATCGTCGATCACATTCGCAGCGAGGAACCGATAGTCTTCACCCGTCAACCTGACGATATCCCCACTGGCTAGCTCTTGCGGTTCGCCCTCACTCTCGAGAACCCATTCGCCAGCCGGAGTCTGGTAGATGGAGAACTCGGCTGCTTCGGCGGACGGCAAGAGCTGACTGCGATCGAGCAGCACCGGGCACAGGCCTGGATTCAACGGAACTAGCGCCGTAGCGGGGGCCGATACATCACGAACCTCCCAAGCGCAGGAGAGAGCGGCGCCAAATTGCAGCAAATGACCAACACGGAGCGTTAGCTCGTCCCCGGCCTTGAGCGCGTGCCCGTCCACTCGCGTCGGATTGCGGCCATGATTCTTGATCACCCAATTCCCATTTCGCCAACGCACCGAGGCCTGCATCCTCGAAACGTCCTCCGTCGCCAGGTGGGTGTCGGAGCGCGCGCCGTTTCGGCCGAAGACGTGCTCAGTACTCAACAACACGAGTGCGCCCGATGCCGCGTTGAAAATAGCCGCCATGGCGAAGCCCTCGCTCGAAAAACTTGTCGAACCATAAACCTACACCGTGCCCAGGTACAAGGCTTGCCTGGAAACGCGCACTCTCGATCCGTAGAAGAGGCGGGTTGGGGGAGCGGGATAGGGCTCGGGAGGGCTTCGGGCAAGGCGAACGCTAGCGTCGCGCGGGGCCAGGACTCGGACTCGTCGTGCTCCCCGATCACCGGTTGCCCAGGTTGCCGGTCGCGCGCGGTTTGGAAGCCGCGCCCCAGCCTTTCCAAGTCTGCCGAATCTTGGTTAGAAGCCGGAGGCCCGCACCACGCCGTGCTGAGTCAAGCCGTCGACGCGGAAACCTTACGCGACTTGGCCGCCATCGTCCCCGACCCTTTCTCAGTCGCAGTCGCGCTCGAGAAAGCAGCTCGAGCCGTCGGTCACGCAGGCCATGCCACCGACGCTGCCGTCTTTGCAGATGATGCCGATCGTGAAGACTGGCTCGCCCGCGCAGCCGTCAGCTTGCGGGCAGGGGGTGGTGACGCGGGGCGGGACGCAAACCGTGCTCCAGACGCAAAGGCCTTGGTTCTCGCTGCCGCAGGTTTGAGATAACTGCGCGGTGTCCGCCGGGCATTCGACGGCGGGCTTCGACGGGCATTCCGTATCGGCGCACTGGCGATAGCTCACGCTAGCGCCCGCAGCCTCTTCGGACCAAGCGCACGCAGCGGACGAGCTCGTGCCGCACTCGACCTTCGGCGCGGAAGCCAGAGAGGCGGGCATGGCGCCGCACCCTTCGAAGCTGCACTCGCCGCTGACGCTCAAGGTCTGGCGCGTCGCAGCGCGCTCGCTCGGGCTCTTCGCCTCTTCGCTGCCGCCGCACGCCGTTAAAAACATCGAACCGAATACGAAGCTAAAAGAAACGACCATGGATTTCATTTGATGGACCTCCGGATACACGTTTCCAAAACCGCCTCGAAGTGAAGGCGATGAGTGTTGCAGTGGCTGTTGCCGAAGCGGGCTAGTCGCCGCAGGCGCGCGACGAAATTGAGGGAATGTTGCCCCAGCAGGCCAGCGGCAGCGCTTGATAGGAAACGGAGCCTCCTGCTGGATCGCCGCTTTCGATACCCGCGAGTAAGTAACCCGCGGAGCCATCGGGGCGGAATCGCAGATTGATCTCCAGCCGTGCGAAGCGACGCCCGCCCAGTGTGCCCGGAACGAAAGCGAACGTGCCTTTCAGCTCCGCGCTCGGCACGAGCTCGGTCACTGCGGCTTCGTCCGCCGTCTCCGCAATCAGCTCGACCGCGAACGATTCGTCCAGTGCGCCGCCCGCGGTCGCAAGCGCGACGCTAACCGGAACCCGCACCTGATCGTGGCAGTTGGGCTGGCTTCTCTGCACGTCGGCCCGCGCGAAGCTGGCGGCCCCCGCGGCAGACGTCCGCGTCGTGACCTGACCCGCGCCGCTCTCCGGTCCGTAGGCGAACCCGGGGGTTTGCAGCCAGCCGAAGCTTGCCGATTGCTGGCCTTCGGCCAGGGCGAGCACCTGACCAGCGGAGAAACCCAGGGGCGATCGCTCCTGCAGTGACAGCGAGCTCGTCGTGAACACGCACCCGTCGTCCGTCTCTTCGCCGGTTTGGCCGCCAGCCTGGCCACCGCAGCCGCCGAGGGCCGAGAGGGCCACTGGCAGCGCGGCAGCAAGCCTGATTCGATGACTGAATATCACGCTCAGAATTCCGGCTTCATCGCCGGTCGCCTGCAGATCAGCCGCGCGGAGGAGGAGCGCTGCCTCGATCTGCTGTTAGAGACCGGCCAACTCCGGCGAGAGGGGCAGCGCCTGCGGCTCGGCGCATCGCTCACCGTGGACACGCGCGGCGACCGCCAGCGTTCGCAGCGACTGAAAGCGTTCTGGACCGGCGTTGCGCTCGAGCGCCTCCAGAATGACGCCGACGGCACGTTCTCGTACAACGTATTCGCGGTATCGCGCGCGGATTTCAGCAGGATCCAGGACCTCTTCCGCGCCTACTTTCGCGAGCTGCGCCGGATCGTGGCCGCCTCCGAGCCATCGGAGTGCATCGTGCTTTCCAACGTTCACCTGCTCGAGCTGGGCAGCACCCGCGAGCCCAAGAGATGATCCACTCAGATTGCTGCGCCGCGAACTTACGCCGTCGCCGCGGCCCGCACTCGACGCCCTTTTTCCCGTTTCAACAGCCCCCGCGGGCTCACACCAACCGCGAGTTGCCGACGCAAATATCGGTTGCAGACATCGGTTTGCGAGGTGCGGTGCCGGTGCGCGATGGCTGGTGTGCGTACGCAGACCACCGCGTCGGGCGGGGGCGGGAGCGGCCGACGCGCCAGTCGCGGGCGGGAGCGGCCGACGCGCCAGTCGCGCGCAGGAGCGGCCGACGCGCCAGTCGCGGGTCGACGTCAGGTCGGCGTGCGCCAAGATCGCCCAAGCGTGGCGACGGCCGGGGACTAGACTGGTGTGGTGCTTACCCCCGACGATGGCCGCACGCTGCGCTTTTGGCGACCGCACACCACGGCGGTAATGGGGATGCTGCGGGTGGAGCGAGAGGATCGGGCAAAGGTCACGTACGCGGAGCACTTTACGGTGGTGGTCGTTTATGAGGGTGCGTTCGATGGCTGGTATCGGGGGCGGGTGCGGACGTTGGTCGCGGGTTCGTTGAAGTTGAAGGAGCCGGGAGAGGTTCATCGGGATTTGCGGGTGCATGCGCCGTTCACGCTGCAGGGCGCGGGCTTTGCGCCGGAGCAGGTGGCGCGCGCAGCCGACGCCTTGGGGTTGCGCGGTGCGGTGCGTTTCAAAGCGGCCGGCTTTGCTCCGGGTGAGCGCGCGACCGAGCTGGCGTTCGCGCTGCACGAGGCGCTGGTGCGCGAAGGCGTGAGCGAACTTGCGCGCGGCACGTTGGCTGCCGAGACGCTGGCCGAGGTTTTGTGCACGAGCCCGCGCGCGGCCGGGCGCGCTCCATTGGCAGTGCGGCGCGCGCGCGCCTTTTTGCATGACGCGCTCGCACACAAGGTCAACCTGGATGAGCTGGCCGAACATGCGGCGCTCGACAAGTTCCACTTGGTACGCGCCTTCCGGGCGGAAGTGGGGCTGCCTCCGTACGAGTACCTGACGCATTTGCGGGTTTCGCGCGCGCGGCAGCTGCTGCAGCGCGGGGTGCTGGTTGCCGAGGCCGCCCAGGCCGTAGGTTTTTACGACGAGAGTCAGCTGCACCGGCACTTTCGGCGTATCGTGGGCATCACACCAGGCGCTTACGCGCGCAGCTTCGTAGACGGCGCGACAAAGCTGCCAACATCGCCCAAGGCCGACAGAGCCCGACGACCTACGGTCAACGCATGAACCCATCCCATCGAACTGAAGGCTACGCCGCTGCCCCCGCTACGATTCGCCTGGGGGACCTCGTGGTGCAGCGCATGGGCTACGGCGCCATGCGACTGCCCGGCAAAGAAGTGTGGGGCGAGCCCGACGATCCGGCGCGGGCCCGCCAGGTGTTGCGCCGCGCCGTCGAACTGGGCATCAACTTCATCGATACTGCATGGTACTACGGCCCGCTGGTCGCCAACCGGTTGATCGCCGAAGCGCTGTACCCCTACCCATCCAGCTTGGTGATCGCGACCAAGCTGGGCGGCAAGCGTCTGCCGGACAAAGGCTGGGCACCGGCGCTACGCCCCGAAGAGCTACGCCAAGGCGCCGAAGAAGACTTGCGCACCCTAAGGCGCGAGCGTCTCGACATCGTACACCTGCGCAACATACCGGGGGCGGGCGTGCCGCTCTTGGAGTCGCTGGACGCGCTGCTAACGATGCAGACCGAAGGTAAGATTGCCCATATTGGGCTGAGCAACGTCAACGCGCGCGAGCTCGAACAGGCGCTCACCCGCACGCCCATCGTGACCGTTCAAAACATGTTCAACGTCTCGGGCGGTGGCGGGACCGCCGCCAAGCTGGCTCACGCCGAGGTCGATGACCCCGAAGGCGTGCTCGATTTGTGCACCCGCCATCAGATCGCGTACCTTCCGTTCTTCCCGCTCGCTGTCGGCAATGTCGCTCAAGCGAAGCCCGTTTTGGCGACGATTGCCGAAAGGCACGGCGCTTCACCGGCGCAGATCGCGCTCGCTTGGCTGCTGGCGCGCTCGCCGGTCATGCTGCCAATTCCGGGCACCGGCTCGGTCGAGCATCTGGAAGAGAATTGGGACGCACGGCGGATTGCGCTATCGGCTGACGAGCTGGCGGCGATTGCCGGCTAGGGATCGGCGGAGAAAGAGCGTGTGCGGCGAGCCGCCGTCAGCCGCTTTCGAATATGCCCAGATGCACAGGGCCAAGCCCGTTCGAGTGGAAGTAACGTTTCAGTGTGCGAACATGCCTGTGCCGGCCACGGGGTCTGCCAGCTTACCCAAACCGGAAGTCTCCAGGTAGTCGAGCACAGTTTCAGGAAATGGTGCGGGCCGAATTTTATGTTGCAGGAGGCAATCGCTGCAGCTCGCCCGCGATCCGAGTCGCCGCTCAGCCGCTACCGGCGCCGGACTCCAATTTTCTAGACTGAAAGCGCGGGCGCCGGTCACTACAAAAGAGATGGAGAGTCCACCCTCTTTGGAGGTCCGGCTTGGAGGTCCGGCTTGGAGGTCGCAGGCGGAGAGCGCTTGCGCACGGGGGTTCCAGCGCACGTTCCTGGGGGTCACCGCTTCCCGGCCCAGCGCTGCTTGCGGGAGGGGCGCTAAAACGCGGGGCGCGGGCTGTCCCCCAGAGCGCCCAATCGCCCTTCTCGAGCGGCGAGCTCGAGAGGCGAGCTCTTCTCGAGAAGAGAGCTCGGCCGAACATTCACAACGCACTAGCTAAAGTCCAAGGCTCGAGGTTCAACATGCATACCGTCGCGCTTCATTTCTGTGTTCTTACTGTCAGCCTAACCGTCGCCGGCTGCAGTGCCTCGACTCCAGGCCAAGGCGGCGGGGGCAGTGGTTCCACCGCCGCGGGTGCATCGAATACTTCCGCCGGGGGACCGACGTCTACTGCGGGGCAGAGTGGTGGAGGCCACGAGGCAGCCGGTGCGGCGGGCACGGGCGGAAGCGGCGCCAACACCGGCGGAACTAGCAGCGGCGGCCTACCTGGGACGGGCGGCGCTGGTTCAGGTGGTGCGCACGCCGGCGAAGGTTCAGGTGGTGCGCACGCCGGCGAAGGTTCAGGTGGTGCGCACGCCGGCGGAGGTTCAGGTGGTGCGCACGCTGGCGGAGGTTCAGGTGGTGCGCACGCCGGCGGAGGTTCAGGTGGTGCGCACGCCGGCGGAGCCGGCGCGGGCGGAGGCGCGGCTGGGGCTGCCGGTGGCGCGGGCGACGTTGATTGTTCAGCAGCCATGCCGACCGGCGGCAATACCTACACTGGCACGAACGTGAATGGAAAGTCTGACGGCCTCAATTACGGAATCTGGACCAGTGGCAGCGGGGGAAGCATCACCGTCTTTCCTACGGCTCATGCCTTTAGTGCATCGTGGGACAACAGCGCTGACTTTCTCGCGCACGTCGGCCTCGATTTCAACGCGTCCAAGAGTTACACGGCTTATGGCACGATTATAGCGCAATACGTCGAGATAAAAACCGGCAGCGCTGGCGGCTTCTCGTCCATCGGCATCTATGGGTGGATGCATAGTCCGTGTGTTGAATGGTACATCAACGAAGACGCTTTCAATGGTCTGAACGCGCGGGGCAACATCACGGCGACCATCGATGGATCTACGTACTCGCTGAGCACCCTAACGACGACCGGAACCGGCGGTGCCAACGCCTGCGAATCCGGACACACGGGCGGTTGGACTCAGATGATCAGTACTCGCAAGACGGCTCGCCAATGTGGGACCGTTACCGTGAGCGACCACTTCGCGGCATGGGCGAAGCAGGGCTGGAGCTTGGGGTCCCTCGCCTCGGTTCACATCAATGTCGAAGTAGGGGGCGGTACCGGAAGCATCCAGTTCCCGGTGGCAAACGTGACCACCACCAGCAACTGAGCTGAATGCGTCGGCGCTGTGCTCTCCCGGCTCAGTAGCACCACTTCCAACACTTGAAATTCCTGAGCCATGATTGCGACGGCAATCATGACCTCGGCGCGGTCATGGCGCAGTCGGCGAACTCGATGCGCGAACTCGATGCGCGAACTCGTGGCTCGTGGCCGTGACGGCTGCGGATTCGGCAAATTTTCAGAGCGTTTCGCTGTCCTCGGCGCGAAGCGACTGAAGCAGCCGTTTCATCCCGTTCGTCCCGATCGATTCTTAGAACGACGCTTCATGAGTGGCGAGGCGATGTTCGCCGACCTGCGCGCTCAAAGACCGACAAGACGACATGGTCGCGACCGACGCGAAGCGCGGAGTGCGCCGACACGTGGCGCGTCGGGCTGACACGGAAAGCGCGGACGCCGAACGAAGTTGTGCCCTCACAGACCGATATTGCGTGCAGATGTAGGCGTTCGAACTGCGGCAGTCAGGTTTGATTTCAGCACTGAGGCATGCAACGATTTGCATCGAAGCGCGTGACGACTCAAGGCCCATGACACGGTTTCTATCCAGGACCTCCCATGCTGCGGCGCAACGAGTCGTGCTCGCTACCGTGTCGAGCTTGGTCTTCGGCTGCGCAACCTACCAAGACTCCAGCGCCCCCGCGTTGCCCGGAACAGGCGGCCAATCGAGCGGTGCGGCCGGGAGCGCCGGGACGTCCGCGAGCGAGTCCGGAGCGAGCGACGCCGCCGGCATGGCTTTCGGGACTGCGGGCTCCGGTTCTGGCTTGGCCGGGTCGAGCGCGGGCGGTTCCGCAAGCGGCGCGAGTAGCGGGGGAACTTCGGGCAGCCGTAGCTTTGCCGGTGAAGGCGGCGCGACGGGCAGCTCAGGATCCGTAGGCAACGCTGGAAAAGGCGGGGCAGGAGCAAGTTCCGGAAACGCCGGCGCAGGAACAAGTTCCGGAAACGCCGGCGCAGGAGCAAGTTCCGGAAACGCCGGCGTAGGAGGCGGCTCGGGCTCGGCTGGAATGAGCGGGGGGTCGGGCGGCAGCGCGCCGAGCGCGGGCACTGGCGGCGTGGGCGTCGTCGATCACCTGCTTTCGCAAGCCAAACCCGCCACCGCCGACAGCGAACAATCGAGTCAGGGGCACACGGCGGACAGCGGTAATGATGGCTCGCTGACCACTCGCTGGTGCGCAAACGATAGCGCGACGGGTCACTATTGGAAAGTGGATCTCGGCGCCGTGAGCACGCTGAGCAAGCTCGAGGTGACCTGGGAAAAAGCGCTGATCTACAAGTTCAAAGTCGAAGGGTCAGCCGACGGCAACACCTGGTCACCGCTGCTGGATCAAACGACTTCGAGCAACGCCGCCGCCGATCAAACGTACCCACTCAGCGGCTCGCCAACTGCGCGCTGGGTCAGGCTCACGGTCACCGGGCTCGCGAATACGAGCACTTGGGCGAGCTTCTTCGAGTTCTCCGTATACGGTCATTGAGTCGCGATCTTCGCTTTGCCGAGGGCGCGCTGTCGAAGCTCGGCTCCCGCCCTCGCCCAGAGGGTTCGCTTCCAGAAATGGGCTGAGCTGCGCCGACACGCGCACACCCGTGTCGCAGCATCCACACGCATTTCGATGCTACGGCCACGCCTGCCCGCGCTAATTTTGGAGAGCATTTGGTATTGGTCGGGGTCGGTGTAGGGTGGTGCCGCCATGACCGAGAGACAGCCCGAGGACGAGCGCGACGAAGAGGACGAAGAAGACGACGACGAGTCGCCTCCGCCGCCGAAAGCGAAGAAAACCAGTGCCCGCAAGGCGAGCGAATCGCGCGGGACGAGCGGGGCGCCACCAGGGCCGACCATGGTGCCTTCTTCGCGCGCGCTGGCAATTGGGATCATCGCGCTGATCGTGGGAGGCGGAGCGGGTTGGTTCGGTCAGATTCAGAAAACCAAGGCGTCAATGCGCGCGGCCGATGCGGCGCCGGCCGGAAGCGGCGCTCCATCCGGCTCGTGCGCCTCGTGGCAATCGAAGATTTGCGCGAGCGTGGGGGCTCAATCCGCCTCGTGTCAGCAAGCGAAGGCTGCGGCCGAGCTGCTCATGCCTTCGACCTGCGACGCGGCCCTCGGCACCGTCTCGGAAACCCTCGCCCGCGTGAAAGCCACGCGCGTCCCCTGTGACAAGCTGGTCAGCAAGATCTGCGCAGAGCTGACGCCTGACTCCAAGACCTGCGCCATGGTGAGGGAGCGCACCCCGAGCTTCCCGCGCGAGCGCTGCGATCAGATGCTCACGAATTACGACAAGGTGATCGCCGAGCTGAAGCAAATGGATCAACAGGGTGGTCCGGGAATGGGCGCGCCAGGAATGGGTGGTCCGGGAATGGGCGCGCCAGGAATGGGCGGTCCGGGAATGGGCGGTCCGCGCATGCAAATGCAATCCGGAGCGCCAGGGGGGATGCCTCACCTCACGATCCCGCCGCAAGGCACCGCGCATCCGTAGGCTGGGCCTAGTAGCCATACTCGGCGCTCGGTCGGCGTCGAATCGTCGGGGGGGAACCCGGCGGTAAAGAGGGGTGCGATGCAGGATCGCGATCGCCCCCTCCCGCGCGCCAGTGCCTCGTTGGACGGGGGAGTAGTTCGAATTCGCTCAGGATGGTCACAACCCTGACTAACGAGGGCCTGCCGCTACCCAGCGCCTCGGGGGACTCCTCGCGGCCGAAGTTGTACTTCGTGCAAGGAGGTGCAACGAAGCATCGTTTTCAATCGCAAGAGGACTACGAGCCTCATGCGCGCGTGCCTGTTACCCAAGGCTACGATTCGTTAGTCGAGTAGCTACGACAGTTGCTCGGTTGGCGCCGTAGTCAGCAACACTCTGAAATGATTGTGCAATGGTGGAGCAATCTTTCATCGATAACCGTGGTTGGGACCTGATCCAGCGGGGCTTTTCGTCGTTACCTCCTGAACGACCGAGGTCTCTCGTTTTGCGGAGTTCGAATCTAGAAGCGGCAACTGGATTGAGTCACACGCGCATCGCTTTGATTCAGATGATGGAGGAACGGAATGATTGGTCTCCCGCTCTATTTTGGTCGTGCTGGGGCGTTGCTGCTCGGACTGGCGGCGCTCGGCGTCGTGCCAGGCTGCGCTGGCTCGAGCTCAACTCATGATGGAGCGGGCGGAAGCGCGTCCAATGCTGAAAAATTCAGCTTCTTCGTCACGAGCTGGGCGGCGCTGCAGCGCGTGTCGGGAAGCCCGGATGGCTTCGGAGGCGACCTACGCCATGGAGAAACTGGCGCCGGCGCCGGGCTGCGCGGCGCCGACAAGATTTGCGCGGAGCTCGCTGAAGGGAGCATGCCGGGTGCAGGAAAGAAAGCCTGGCGTGCCTTCTTGAGCGCGGCCGACGGCGGAGCAGGCAAGCCAGTGAATGCCATCGATCGCATTGGGGCCGGGCCATGGTTCGACCGCTTGGGCCGCCTATTCGGCAACAACGTCACTGATATCAATGCAACACGACCGACCAGTGCCGACGCTGCGATTAAAAACGATTTCCCAAACGAAAATGGCGTGCCCAATCATCGGCCAGATCCTACCGCGGCCGAGGTGGACAACCACGACATGCTGACCGGCAGCGATGCCAGCGGCAAGTTCTACGACAAGACCGCGACGTGCCTCGATTGGACCAGCGCAAACGGGGACACCGCGGCCGAGGGGCAGCCACGCGTTGGCCATTCCTGGCCTCGCAACCTTGGAAGTCTGGTGGACGGCGGGTTCATCGGGAGCCCACCGGATGGCGGTCCGCCCAGTGCTCTGCCCGACGGGGGGCCGTTCGGAGACGGCGGCCCGGGCTTTCCGGATGGTGGCTTCTTGCCAGACGGCGGTCCCGGCTTTCCAGATGGTGGTTTTGTGCCAAACGGCGCCGCAAACAGTGGCGTCGGTGATGTCGATAATTGGATGTCTTCGCTCACCGAGTCAGGCTGCAAAGCCGGCTCGAACTTGATCGAGATGGGTGGCCCTCTTGCCAGCGCAGTCACGGTCGGGTCCGGAGGCGGATATGGCGGCTTTTACTGCTTCGCCCTGAGTCCTTGATGCGATTGCGGCCGGTATTCCGGTCCCCCCGCCTTGCTTCGACTCAGGCGTAGACTGATTTCACGCCCGACGCGGCGTTGATCCTGCATTGCGCTCAGCGCGCGCACCAGAGCCAAATCACGCTCGCGCTTCACAGTTCGCAATAGTCGAGTCACACCGGCGCAACTGGACTCAGCTTTGCTGATGGGCATGAACGTCTTCGCACCCGCCTCAACCGTTCTTGGTTTGGGGACTCGTTCCTCTCACTCGGTCAGCGATTGTTGCTTTGGCTCATGCGGGAATGTGCCCGCTGCGCTTGGCGTTCGCAGGCGCACGTCCGCACGACGCTGACGTTGATCCAGAAGAGGATGAAACTCATGTTCTCCAGTACCCATTCCAGTTGGATGTTCTGCGCTCTTGCGCTTACCACGAGTACGGCATTCGCCGAGGCACCGGGCAGAGCGGCGCGGCAGACGGGGCCGACTGTCGCCGAACTCGAGCCTCTGCAGGCCCCCCCCCAGCTGCCCCAGTTCGTACTGGATGCGTGTCGCAATCGTACGGAAGGAGAAGCGTGTTCCGTCGAATTCCAGGGCCAGAAGCTGTCCGGATCTTGCAGAAAGATCCCGGATCACGAGCAGCTAGCCTGTCTCCCTGCCGGTCCGCCGCCCAATCACCGCGGCGACTGATTCGCGTTCAGGACATGACGACAATGCGCCTTTATCAATCGCTCACCCAGGCGTCCCACTGGCTGGCGCGCACTCCGGCATTGCGCATTGCGTGCGCGACGGCGCTGGTGTCAATCGCCAGCTGCAAACCCGAAGATGCACTGCCGGGCACTGCGCTCGGCAGCTTTGCGGTCACTGCCGTACTGTCCACCAACACCTGCGGCAGCGGATTGGAACCGACCAACCCGTGGAAGTTCGACGCTGAGCTATCGCTCGACGGAAACACGCTGTACTTCCGTGCCAAAGACGAGGATGAAGTTTCCGCGCCGCTCGACTCCGAAAACACCGCGACGTGCACGAGCGTCGTGAACTCTCAGTCAGCGACTGATAGTGGGTGCACGCTCAGCTTGAAGACCATCTACACGATCAAGCTAGATTCAGCGACGGGCCCGAAGACTTCGTCTGGTACATTGCGTTTCGAGCACTCTGCTTCCGGCAGCAACAAGTGCACGAGCCAACTGAGCGAAAATGGCGGCACTTACGATGAACTTCCTTGCGCGGTGGAATACTCGTACACGGCACTCAAGGAGTAGTGAGTCGCGTTGCACACCAAAACGCGCTAGCGCTGCAACTGAATCCCAGACCCGATTTGCTTGTAAACATTGACCAAGAGCTTGTGATGAGGGAGTGAAATGGACGGAGGCGGGGTGTGAGTCATGCCCCCTTTCACCCCTTCGGCTGTTCCGAAGCGGCTCGCGCAGGATCCGTGATGGCGCCCCGCTGTATTTCGACGCGCTCCGTCGGCGCCGGCACGGAGCGTGCGCGTCTCGCATGACTCAGACCCCGCCTCCGGCCACGATCCGAAAGCCGAAGCCGAAGCCGAAGCGAACCCACTGCTGGGCAGGCGCGGTCGCAAGGAAGAAGCGCGCCCGCCCACGTTACCGACGGTCGAGCATCACGGGCGACGCGCCCGTCCCATCGTGGCCCCCCAAACCCCAAACCAATCGACGCTGCGAATTGATGCGCCCGCTCCCGCTCCCCATGCCTGACGCCCGCTCCCTCTGCCTGCCTGCCGCTTTCTCTCAATCCCCGGCCGAATCACCAATCAAGACTGGGCTGAGGCGTCCGGCGCCGCCGCCCGTCAACGGCAGGCGGCGAGCCCTTCGCGCGCGCGCGCATGGCTCGGCAAGATCGCGAGCACCGCACGGAAGGCGTCGCTCGCCTCGCGCTTACGTCCGGCGCGGAGCTCCGAGTACGCGAGCCCCGTCGTCATCTCGAGGTCGCTCGGATAAAGCGTGACCACCCGCGCATACACCTTGCCCGCCTCCGCGTAGCGCTTGAGCGAGAAGAGCGTCCAAGCGAGGCGAGACGCAGCGAGGTAGTTGTCCCCGTCGCGTGCAAGCGCCTGGCGCCCCGCGGTTTCGGCCTCGGCGTAGCGCCCTAGCGCGAGCAGCGCCTGCTGCCTACCGAGCAGTGCCTCGAGCGCGCGCGGCGCGAGCGCGGCCGCGCGAGCGTAATCGTCCGCCGCGGCCGCGTAGTTCTTGAGCCCGAGCTCGAGAAACGCGACGCGGATGCGCGCGAAATAGCGTTCCGGGCTGCGCTCGGCGGCTTCCCGGCTGGCCCGCAACGCCCCGGACAGATCCCCCTGCGCTTCGAGTGCGAAGCTGAACTCGAGCGGGTCGCTCACGGGCGCGCCCAGCGCCCCCTGTCCATCGGAGCCGAGCGCAAGGCCCGCCACGGCGAGCTGCGCACTGAGGCAGAGGCTCGTCAGCGAGAAGCGGCGCATGCGGGAACTCCGTGTTCGGGTCGCGGAGTGTGCTCGGCGGCGCTCGGCACCGCGCGCGGGCGCGATGCTCGCAACAGTGACCGCCCGCCCGGACCGACCGATCTCAGCTCGAGGCTCGCCACCCCGCGCCGGTCGAGCTCGAGGCGTCCGAGCCGCCTTCGCACCACGCGCCCGAAGAAGCGCACCTCGCACTCGCTCTCCACGACCAGCCGGTCGCCCGTGCGCACGATCTCGCCCCGCACGAGCGCCGACGCCGGCTCGCCGAAAAGCCCGAGTAGCTGATACAGAAGCCGTAACACCCATGGCAACAGCGGCTCCGGCGCGAGCTCCTCCTCGAATCGAAGGCGCGGCTCGCTGGCTGCCGGCAGGTGGGGCGCCACTTGCAGCATCGCTCCGAGCGGGCCATCGCAGGAGCCGCGTAGTGC
>Ga0302323_100000293_pt1 | contig 38719 bp, 25 predicted proteins | sample Fen_T0_3_FD_201950 | JGI IMG/M metagenome (GOLD analysis project Ga0302323, IMG submission 201950) | Peat permafrost microbial communities from Stordalen Mire near Abisko, Sweden - Fen_T0_3 | ecosystem: Environmental > Terrestrial > Soil > Wetlands > Permafrost | place: Sweden: Abisko...
TGGCTACCGGCGAGAGCGCTTGCTGCGTGCCGCCGAGCGGCGCGGGCGCGGGTTCGGGCGGACGCACGCTTTGCACCGGCTGCGGTCGAATGCTCTGCGCCCGCTGGGGAGGCGCGACCTCTTCCACGGTGGGCGGCGCCACCGAGTAGCGCCCGGACACGGCGGGCCGCGCATTGGCCAGACGTGGCGGCGTCGGTTTGTCGTAAACCGGACTCGGCGGCGGGCTGCTGATCGGTTCGCCGATGCTCTCCCCGAGTGGCCCGAACTCGCGCTCCCGGCGCGGCAGTGGCCGCGCTTCGCTTTGCTGGGCGAGCTCACTCGCCAAGACCGCCGCGGCCTGGATCGAACCCGAGGAGAGCATGGTCCGTGACACCTCCCGGGGTGCCTCTTCCGGCACTGTCGGGGCCAGGCCCAATCCGCGCTCGGTGAGCACGTTGGATTCCGACATCTCGGCCGACAGCAGCGTCGTCGTCAGAGGGCGCTCGGGGCGATGGCGCAAGCTCTCCGTGCGCGCTTGGTCACGCGTCTCGGGCTCGCTCATGGCGATCGCCAAGTAGCCGTGCGCACGATCGGCATTTTCCAGCACGAAGGCGACCTCGGCGGCGCGCAGGGCAACCTTGCCGCGCGTGCGAAGCCCATGTAAGTCACCGCCAAGCGCGACGTCGAACAGGCGCAAGGCGTCGCCCGGCGTGCGCTCGGCGCGACGCTCGGCCAAACCGAGTGCGAGCAGTGGGCGCTCGCCCATTTCGTTCGAAGCGCGCTCGAGTTCGACTTCACCCGTGCCGGCGCCCGCAGCGACGTCCAACGCTTCCGCAACCAAGAATGCGCAAAGCTCTTTTTGCTCGGGCGTGAGCGGCGTCCGAATGCGGCGCAGTTCGGCCACGGTCACACGGGCATCGGCGGCATCGCCGGAGCCCTGGCTACGGTACTCTAGCGCGCGCGCCAAGAGCTGAGCCGTGGCAGATTCGGGCGCGATGCGCGCCGCACGCGTGGCCAAGGCCAACGCCGAGTCTGGCTTGCCACCCGCCAGCCAGGCGCGTGCTCCCTCCACGAGCCAGTCTGCCCGCTGCTGAGCAGGAGCAGTCGATGCCGTGGCCAGCTCGTCCAGGGCCTCGGCCAAGGCTTGCGGACTGCCACGTCGCCGCTCGACTTCCACTGCAAGCTCGAGGAGCTTTGGAGATTGAGCCCAAGCGCCCATCCCCTCCAGCACCCGCCGCGCGGAGTCGACGTCACCGCCGCCCAAGTATGATTCGCAGGCGCGACGCGAGAGATCAGCGGCTTCCGAGCGGTCTTGCGCGATCGCACTGGCACGCAGCCAGAGCGGGGCGGCGCGCAGCGGCGCCCCTAGCCGCTCGTGAAGGTCCGCCAGCACCCGCAAGACACTCAGGTTGTCGCCGGTCGTCGCGGTCAGGGTCTCGAGCTCGGCGCGCGCCTCATCCACGCGACCCAAGCGCTGATCGAGCACGGTCGCACGGTGCAGCCGGATCCGGCGCATGTCGTCGACCACGTCCGTCGACGACGCGCGCTGGGCCAGAAGCGCAATCAGCGCCTCGTAGTCGCCACGCGCCTCGAACTCACGCTCCACGGCGGCCAGCGCGGCCAGGTCGTTCGGATCGAGCGCCAGCAGCTCGTGCCAGCGAATGAGCGCGCCACTTTCGTCGCCGAGATCGCTCAGCATAGAGGCGACTTGGCGCAAGAGCGAAGCCCGTGAGGTCGGCTCGAGCGTCGCGTCTGCCAGCTGACCGAGCGCCTCGGCTTGCCGGGTCTGGTCGCCCATTTGCCGAAAAAGAGCCACGGTATCGCCGAGGATGGCCCGATCCCCCGGGTGATCGAGGAGTGCGTGGCGCAAGAGCTGGAGCGCCCCTTCGGGATCTCCGCGAGCGCCGATCAGCGCGGCGAGCTCGGCGGTCAGGCGCGCGCGGGTGTCCGGATCCAGATCGTCATCGCCCAGCTCTGCTTCGAGCGCGAGCTCCAGATCGTCGCGCCGGCCCATCCGTCGCAAGACATCACACAGCCGATCGAAGATGGCGCGGCGCGCGACGCTGGTCAGGCCGCCGATCGCGCGCGCGCGACCGAGCGCCAAGATGGCTTGCTCCGGATCTTGCACGGCGTCGGCGGCGTCCGCGATAGCGAGCAGCGCGTCCGCCCGGTCGCCCATCGGAATCGCGTCGAGCACGGCCTCGAGCAATTCTGGATCGCCGAGCGCTCGCGCGCTCGCTTCCGCGCGTCGCACGAGACTGATATTTTCAGGTTCTTTCTTGGCTGCGGCGACTAGCAACCGGGCCTCCGAACGGTGGTCGCCGAGCGCCATTGCCAGCCGTGCGCCGAGGTCGAGCACGGTCGGACCGGCGCCGCCGAACTTCTGCGCGGCCAAGTCGACCAGGCTCGCTACCAGCCCCGAACCGCCCGCGCCGACCGCGGCCAGACTCGCAGCGTACGAGAAGAGCTGCGTGAATTCCTCCAAATCGCCGTCGCATTGCACCGCGCGCGCGAGCGCCGAGACCGCCACGTGCGCTGAGCCGAAGGTCTCTAGCGCCGCAATCGCGCAGGCAATCGAGATGCGTGCACCCTCCGGACCGTCCATCTTCGGCAATAGCGACGAGATCGCCTTGTCGAAGCGCAGCTCGAGCAGCTCACGGTCGTCGATCGAGCTGACGAGCAGCGCTCGCAAAGCGTCGGAGAGCGCCTGCACCAGCCCCACTTCCGGGCGCACGGAGAGCGCGCGCAGCAAGACCTCCACGCGTTGACGCTTGCCTTCCTCACTGGAACCGGCGAACAGCGCAGCGCGACGCAACCAGCCGGCGCGTGCTTCGGGGGTCGGATGCTTCAGCGCCACTCGCTCGATCGCACGCACGACTTCCGCGCTTTGCGCCGAGCGTTCAGCGAGGCGCGCCATGATCACGAAGGCCGCGCCCTCGGAGGGTACGGCCTCGAAGGCACGCACCGCGTGCGCCAGTGCCAGATCGGTCAGGTTACGCTTTTCCAGCTGGCGCGCCGCGCGATAGTGCACCGCGCGCTCTCCGTATGCGCCGAGCGCGGCGTCAGATAGCCTCTGGTAAAGCTTTTCTAGGGCTGGCACCTGATCGTCGCTGGCGGCGCGTTCGGCGACGGCCAGCACGTCGGTACGCGATGGATCGAGTTCCAGCGCCTGGCAGGCAACTCGGAACGCTTCTTCCAATTTACCAGCGGACAACGCGACCGTGGAGGCAATGGCCAGCACGCGCGCCATGTCCTTCGCTTTGGGACGGCGCGCTGCCAGGTCGCGCAGCGCCCCGAGTGCCATGTCTGCGCCGGCGAACGACACTAGATCGCTCGCAAAGCACTCGACGCCGCGTTCCGGGTTCAAGGCCGCGGCGCGCTCCCAAGCGCGCACCGCGCGCGGCATGTCCGCGGCGAGATCGAAGTAAGCTGCGCCCACTTCGCGCCAGGACAAGGCCGTGCCGGCGTGGTCTGCATCGACCGAGCCACTCAAGGCTTCGGCACGAGCCTCCAAAATCGCGAGTTCACCGTCGGAACTCTTGGTCGGCAGAGCGGCATCGAGCTCCGTCAGCACGAGCTGTGCTTTGGCCCCCTCCCGCACTGCGCGCAGAAGGGCACGCGCTGAACCGTCCGCATCGCCCGCCGCGCGCCGGCGGCGCGCCAGATCGAGCAATAGATCCGTGCGCTCGTCGCCCGCTGCGCCAGCGGCTAAAAAGCGTTCTATCGCCGCAATGCCGAGCCCGCGCTCACCGGTGACGTCCGCCACCGCGAGCACCGAGTGTCGTAGCGCGGGCGAACGCGGACCCAGTACATCGAGCGCTCGGCGAGCGAGCACGCCTGCGCGACCAGGATCCAGCTGCGCAAGCGCGCGCAGCGCGACGTCGATCAACTCCGACAGGCTACCCAGCGGCTCGGGCTGCGCCAACAGCCAGGCCAGCGCATCGGCCAGGCGGGACCCGTCTCCCGCTCGGGCGACGTGTTCGAGTCGCGCACGCGCCGCCTCCAGGTCACCGGGACGGAGCGCGATTAGCCGCTGGGTGAAGGCCATCGACAAGAGCGGCTCACCCAAGGCATCGTAGGTTCGAGCGAGGGCTCGGCACAATTCTGCGCGTGGAACGATCACGCCCATCGCGCGTTCCATGGCCTCCGCACCCCAGCGATCGCTGGAGAGCAAGCCCACTCGAGCGCGCGCCGCAACCGGCCGCGCCAGCGACGGATCGGCATGGCAGGCTTGGTCAGCAGCTGTCCGCGCCAAGTCGCGGTCGCCGCAATCGAGCAATTCTTCGGCGGCGACACTGCTCAGGATGGCGCGAAACGACGGCGCGAGCGGGGCGGCGACGCGCAGCAAGGCCCGGGCGTGCAGCGCTCGCGCGCCGCGCCCGGCGGCCAGCAGGAGCGCCAGGCTCCACGCAGCGTGTGATCCGGATTCGTCGACGAACGGCGTGAGCTCGGCCAACGCCCCCTCCACGTCTCCGCTGCGTCGACGCACGTGCGAGCGGAGCAGAGCGAGCCGCGCGCGCTCCGGCGCGGACGTCGCGCGTTCACTCATTGCCTCGAGCTCTGCTTGCCAATCCGTAAGCCGCGCCTTGCGTACCAGAGTGCGTTCGAGCGCGCTCTGAAAGCCACGATCGGCGGGCACCAGCCGACACAGCTCGGACAGTACCTCGCTCGAGCGGTCGGTGAGATCGGGGCGGCCCTGGAGCAGCGAGGCCAAGCGTGCCAAGAGCGGGACGCGATCGGTATCGGCCGCGTGCAAGAGCTCGGCCTCGGCCCTGCGCAGCTCCTCGGTCTGTGCGATCACCAGCGGCTCGAGGCGCTCCCTGGCTTGGCGCGCGCCCGGATCAGTCTCGGTCTCGAGCAGGCGCGTCAATGCCCAACTGGCCAACCCCGGATCGGACAGGCGCTCTTCGGCGAGTGCAGCCAATTCACGCAGGCAGGTGTTGCGCTCGGGGCCAGCACTGGTTTCGCCGATGCGAATCAGCGCCTCGAGCAGGGGCGCGTGGTCACGTGAAGTGCTGGCGTGGTTGCGAAGCAAGCTCTTGGCCTCGGCATCGCCGGGCTCGGCAACCAGCGCCTCGATCCAGGCTTCTACGGCTCGATCCGGGCGTGCCAGGGGTCCTGCGTACAGCCGACCGAGGGTCAAACCGACGGCCGCGCGCTCGCGCCCGGTCAGCAGGTCGCAGGTGAGCTCGAGGCGGGCCGCAAATAGCTCATGTAATCCGGTACGCTCGAGCAGCTCGTCGAAGCCGAGCTCGTTCGCGAGCGGGGCGCCCTCTTTGCGTTCGATCGCGGACAGCACACTCTTCGAGTCGATCTCGGCGTCGCAACCGGCATCGAAGGCAGCCCCCAACGCGCGCGGCCAATCACCCTCGCCGATCGCGGTACGCATGCGCTGAAGCTGCACCAGTCTGCCCTCTTGGCCGAGCGCACGCGCGTGTTCGCGGTACACCTCGTCGGCAGCGCCGGCCCGACTGCGCAAGGTCAGCACGTGAGCCAAACGATTTGCGGCGGGCTGCAATTCGGGGGCCATCTCGTAGGCGCGCAGCAGGTTTTCGAACGCGCTCGATCGCTCGCCCGCGCGATCGCGACGCTCCGCGGCTTCCAGGTAGGCGTGCGCCGCGGCGGGCCCGGACATCACTTGCGGAGCCCAAGCACCGATCGCACCGAGCAACTCCAAGGCCTGCGATTCAGCTGGATTTTCCGCGGCGGCGTGGGTCAACGAATCGCGCTGTCCCTCGGCATCACCGGCTCGTCCCAAGAGCACCGCCACGCGCAGGTGCAGTGCGGCCGCGTCCGCGCCGCTCTTGCCGCTGAGCAGGGGGCGCAGAGTGATCGCGGCCAGTGACGGCTCCCCGAGGCTCGCGAACCAGCCAGCGAGCTCTTCGCGCAGCACCGGATCTTCAGCGATCAAGAGCGAGCGCCGCGCATAGCGGGTGGCCAGCTCGAGCTCGGTGCCGCGGGCGGCCAAAGCCCGCGAAAGTGAGGAAGCGGCGACGCGCTCTCGTTCGCCGTCACCGGCCGCGCTGGCCGCGGTCAGGCGCGCGCTCAGTGTAGCGAGCTCGGCACGCGGCCCGACGCGATGCGGCACGGGCATGTCCAGCTCGTAGCGTTGCAGCGCCAGTGATGCGGCGGAGTGGGGCCCCTCTCGCCCTAGCCATTCGGGCGGCAGGGGGCGGTGCTTTGGTCGCTCGTCACTGAGTTCGCTCGGCAGATCGCCGGGCACACCCGACGCAGGTTCGAGCACGGCTTCGTTGGGCAGATCTTCGTTCATCGCGTGCTTGGGCCCCTGACTTGAGCCCCAGCGCACAATATAGCGAAACCCGCTGGCGTCCCGCCTTCTCGGATGCGATCGCAGGCGACGAATCGAAAATCCGCCCCCATGGCAAAGCGCGCCGAGGGGCTTGTACGGGGCATCGATAGCAGATTACCCTGCGCGAGCCGCGCTGGGCTCCCAGGCGGCGGAGGCATTTTCATGCGACGTTTCACCCGCTTTGCGCCCTTTTCCCAACTTGCCCTCTTGGCCGCCATCGGCGCCCTGGGCGTCACCGTTTTCGCGTCACCCGCCCACGCGGCTGACCCGGCCAAACCGGCCGCCGCAAGAGCAGTGTCGGTAGCTGCCGCAACGCCCACCGCAAAAGCGACTGCCGCGGGACCGACCGCGAAAACCGGCCCGGCGGGCGTCGGGGACAAGTCGGCTGCGGCGAAAGCGCCCGACAAAAAGACCAAGGATCTTGCCCGCAAGGCCTACGGCGAGGGTGAAAAAGCCTACGCCGCGGGCGATTTCAGCGCCGCGTACGCCGGCTACTCCAAAGCCAACGAGCTGATCCCCTCCCCGCACGCCTCGTACTGGGCCAGTAAATCCCTCGATCAAACCGGCAGGAAGGACGACGCCATCAAGGGCTACGAGGCGTTGCTCGCTGACCCGGCCGCCAGCAAGATCGGCGAAGACAAGCTGGCCGACGCGCACGCGCGCGTGGCCGCGCTGAAGGCCAGTCTGGTCGGCGAGATCACGGTCAGCACTTCCGCGGCAGGCGCCGTATTGCTGGTCGATGGCGCCCCCCAGCCCGGGCCCTTGCCAACCGTGCTGAAACTCAGCCCAGGCCCGCACAAGCTGACGCTCACCGCTGAAGGCTACGACGCCAAAGAAGTGGACTTGCAAGTGCAGGCCGGCACGCAGGTGAAGCAATCGATCGAAATGGCGCCGCACGTCGTACCGCCGCCGCCCCCGCCGCCCCCGGTGGCCGAAATCACGCCGCCCCCACCGCTGCCCGCCGAGAAGCACAGTAAGGTGCCAGCCTACGTGACCTTGGGTATCGCGGCCGGCGGCGCGGTCGTGGGCACCATTTTCGGTGTCAAAGCGCTGAGCGCCAAGAGCGACTTCGACAAGACCCCCACCACCCAGCACGCTGACGACACTGAGCGCAACGCACTGATCGCCGACATGGCCTTTGGTGTCGCGCTCACGTTGGGCGTCACCGGCATCGTGCTGCTCACCAGCAGCGACGACGCGGAGACGCCGGCCAAGGCCGCCAAGCTGCACCTGCCCCCGAAAGGGACGTTTCGCGTGTTGCCGTACGTCGGTCGCGAAAGCGGCGGCGCTGCAGCGCGGCTCACGTTCTGATCCGGGGCTTGCTGGAAGCGCGCCCGCAAGCAGCGGGTGCGCGTCTGCGCGAAGACGTGATGAACTGGCGATTGGTCCTGCTTTTTGGGCTGCTTTCGGGTTGTGGGCGAGGCGCTCCGGCGTCGGCACCGAACGACAAACTGGGGCAGCTCGTGGCGTTCTCGTTGCCGACCAACGACGGCGCGCTGGTCAGCGTGCCACTTGCCGGCGCGCACTCTACGGTGCTGGATTTTTTCGGTCCTAGCTGTGAGCCCTGCCGAAAAGCGCTGCCTGCGCTTTATGCAAAGCGCGGCGCGCTGGCAACCCATGGCAGCAAGTTGCTTTTGGTCGCGGTCCTGGCAGACGGCGAGTCTACCGACGATGCCAAACGCGCACTGGTGTCCTGGGGTGTGAGTGCCCCATTCTTGGTCGACAGCGAGGGCACGGGCCGTCGTGAGGCGGGCGTGAAGAATCTGCCGGCCACACTCGTACTCGACGAACGCGGCGTCAGCAGATGGGTAGCGCCTGTCGGCGCGTCGGCAACGGACGTCGTGGCGGCCGCCGTCGAGTGAACTCGCGAGCCGCGCTCACTGAATCAAACGGAACTCGACGCGGCGATTGGCCATGCGCCCCGCTTCGTCTGCGTTGCTCGCGATCGGCTCTTCTTGGCCTGCGCCGCGCGCCTCGATGCGACCCGCGCCGATACCGCGATCGATCAGGTAGTCGCGCAACGCGTTCGCGCGCCGACCGCACAGCGCACGATTGTCCGCGAGGTTCCCTTGGTTGTCGCTGTGCACGCTGACGCGAAGCCGCACATCAGGATACTCTGCGAATACGGAGGCTGCCGCGTCCAGCGTAGATATCGATTCCGCGCGCAACGATGACCGACCCGGATCGAACTCGATGCCCGAAACCACACCCACGAATTTCGCGAGCCGCGGCGGCAATTGGTCAGGGCAGCCGTCCGAGTCTTGGAAGCCATTTTTGGTCTCGACCTCGGTCGGGCACTGGTCTTGGCTGTCCACCACGCCGTCACCGTCGCGATCCCAAGTCGGCAGCAGCGCCTGAATGTACCAAGGGGACGGCTTCGCCGCAGGCGGAGCGGCGCGCGGCGCGACCGGCGCGCCACTCGCAACCCCCGTGGCCAGCGGGCTCCCAGCAAGCGCAGGTGTGGCCAGCGCGGGCGCGGGCGCGGGCGTGGGCGTGGGCGCAAGGACCGGGACCGTGGTGCTCGCTGCAGGCGTGGCACTCGCAGCTGGAGCGTCCGTCCCGACCCGCACACAGGCGTCAGCCTGTAAGGTACTGCCTGCCGGACAGCTGACTTGGGCGGGCGCATCGAGCGCTTCGAGCCCGATGCGGAGCGGCACCGCGCAGCGGTAGCTCTCCGTGCCTTCTCGCTGCGAAACCGCGCAGGCTTCGGCGTCACCTTCGGTGCTGAGCACGTCCACGTCTGCCGCGCTGCTCGCCCCCGCACCAGCGCCGAACAGCGTCAACTTTGCGTCCATTTGCCGGGACTCCCCCGCCCCCATCACGAACGCCCCCACGTAGATCGCGCTCACCACGTGAGTTGCGCGCACACAGTCCACGCCCTTCAGGTCGGCCGCACGAAAGGTCGCGTCGGGCGGCAGCGCATATTGTCCCGCCAGGATGTAGTCCGTGCGCAGCGCGCGCCCGCCCTTCAGATTTGCACCGAGCGATGCCGCGCCGACGGGCAACTGCGCGAACAGTTCACTCGCGTTGTGCGCCACCTTGCGCTGGTTGGCACTGTACGGTGAAAATTGGTACTTGCTGGTGGAACCGATGCAATGACTCAATAGTTCGAGCTTTACGTTGCAGCCGACCGCTTCGTAACGAACGGCCACCACGCCCGCGCCGCGCAGCCGATTCAGATTCGAACGTGACCCGGGATCCCAAGCCATCAGATCTGGCTCGGTCTGCGGCCTGACCGCGCTGCACTGCACGCCATCGAACGCTTCGCCGGTGCTGCTCGGATTCTTCAGCGTCTCGCCCGCCACGTTGGCGGGCGGCGCACAAGCGGCCAGGCTCGACGCGAGGGTTATCATTCCAGCGACGACACGAAGCGCTTTCCGACGAGATACCGCCATAGACGATTGCTCGGTGATACAGCCAGAATAGATTCTAGTAAACTAGCTCGTGCTGAGCGCTCTCGAGGCTGCGCTCGACGAACGCGCGAAGGCGTTAACCAAACCGCTTCGCGATCGCGTCCATCACGTCCCCGTACTTCGGGGGTAACATCACGGGCGGGTTGGCCAGGGTCGACTCCACACCGGCGATCGAGCGTTCGTGGTAGCCAACCTTGAATTCGGTGAATTTCAGGCCATTGGCGGTGGAGACGCAGACCACGCGCTCGTTCTTGGGGATCACGCCGCGACCGACCAGCTTTTCGAGTACGGCCAGCGCTACTGCGGTGTGCGGACAGGTGTACATGCCGGTGCGATCGGCCCGCGCGGCGGCGTCACACAGCTCCTGCTCGCTGGCTTGTTCGACGATGCCATTCATCTCTTCCAACGCGACCATGGCGCGCGGCGCGCTCACCGGGTTGCCGATTTGAATCGCGGTGGCCTGCGTCGGCTTGGCGGTCATCGGCGTGACCACGCGCTTGCCGGCAGTCCAGGCGCGGTACATCGGATTCGCGTTCTCGGCTTGCGCCACGACCAGCCGCGGGTAGCGCGAAATGATGCCGAGCTCGCGCATCATCTTGAAGCCGGCATACATCGCCGAGGCGTTACCCAAATTGCCGCTGGGCAGGATGATCCAATCGGGGATCTGCCAATCGAACTGCTGCACGATTTCGATACCCACTGTCTTCTGGCCCTCCAGGCGCAGTGGGTTCATCGAGTTGGCGAGGTACACTTGGCCCTCGGCCGCTAGCTGCTGCACGATTTCCATGCAGCCGTCGAAGTCCGTATCGAGACCGAGCACCAACGCGCCGTGCGCGACGGGCTGCACGAGTTGCGCGGTCGACACCTTGTTGCGCGGCAAGAGCACCACCACGGGCAAGCCCGCCGCTGCGCCGAACGCCGCCAGTGACGCGCTCGTATCGCCCGTGGAAGCACAGGCGATGGCCTTGACCTTGAGGCCTTCCTGAATAGCCTGGCGTACGACGCTGACCAGCACAGTCATGCCCAAGTCTTTGAACGAACCGCTGTGACTATTGCCGCACAGCTTGACCCAAAGATCGTTGACGCCGATTTCACGCCCGTAACGCTCAGCCCAAAACAGATTCGTACCGCCTTCGTACATCGAGACGATTAGATCGTCGGGCAGCTGCGGCATCACCCACTCGCGCTTGCCCCACACGCCCGAGCCGTACGGCCACTGGTTGTGCCGGTATCGGTCGTCGAAGAGTTTCATCCAGGCGGGACCGCTGCGGTCCTTCAAGGCCTCGATGTCGTGGACGACTTGCAGAAGGCCGTTGCACTTGGGGCAGCGGTAGATCGGACGAGTGACCGGCCACGACCCTTCGCAGCCATTGAAACAGCGGAATTCAGAGGAGTACGGCACGGCGGGACTATAGCCGCTTCGGAGCCCTTGGCCCGCTCTTTTTGCGACCTGTAGATCGTCATAAAAAGTACCATATTTCAGTCCTTTCTGCCCCGCGTCGAGGCCGGCAATGGCGGCCCACTTTGCGCCCCGCCGAGCCTGTCGTACTCGGGCCCCATGACGGCTGCTTTCGCGCTCGCGCTCGACTCCTCCGCGGCCGATCCGTGCCGGATCGTCGCCGGCTTGCCCCTTGCCCTGCGACTCGCACTCGACGCGCAGCAAGGCGGCGCCGAGTGCGTCGTCGTGCGCAGCGACGCGACTGCGATCAGGAAAACGTTGCAGGACGCGCGACTGCGTATTCCCGTTCTCGATCGAGCGTCCGACAGCTTACGGGTGCTACGCTTGCCGGCGAACTTCGTGGTGCATCGCTCCCTCTTCAAAAGCATCGCCGAACGCGACGCCACGGAGCCCCAGAGCCCGCGTGAGCGCGACCTGTCGCAGGGAGTCATCGCGCACGACGCGCCATACTCGTTCGCGCCGCTTGCAGTGACCGACGACGCCAGCGCGCGGGAGGCCGAACAACGCCTATTCCACGCGCTGCGCAAGCCCCAAGACGGCTGGACCTCGCGCTACCTCAATCGCTACATCTCTTTGGCCATCTCGCGCTGGCTGGTCAAGACTCCGCTGCGCCCGAATCAGGTATCGGTTGGGATTTTGGGCGTGGGCCTAGGGGGCGCGTGGTTTGCGGCGCAAGGCGGCTATGGCAATTTGCTGCTCGGCGCCTTGCTGTTCCAAGCGCAAAGCGTCCTGGACGGCTGCGATGGCGAGATGAGCCGCGTCACCCACCGCGGTTCGCGAGCCGGTGAGTGGCTCGACACCGTCGGCGACGATCTGACCAATTACGGTTTTTTCACGGGCGCTGCGCTCGGCCTGTACAAGGTGACGCACAATCCGCTGTACCTCGGGGCCGGCGCGGTCACGGTGATCTCGGGCTTGATCGGCAGTGGCCTGGAGTACCGCTACTTGATCAAGATCGGCTCGGGCGATCTGCTCAAATATCCGCTCAGCCAAGGCCAAGGCACCGGCAAGTTGGCCTTCCTTCAGCCGCTCTTCAAGCGAGATACGTTCGTATTCATGACGCTCTGCGCGGCGGCACTGTCTTGGGTCGGCCCGATGTTGTGTGTGTTCGCTGCGGGCGCCGTCGGCGTGCTCATCGCGGTGCTGCGCACCGAACTGCGGCTTTTGCGCGAAGCGCGTCAGGGGCAGGCAGTACGGTGAAGCTCTCGGGGACCGCGAGCGCCTGCCTCGCGCTCCTGTGCTGGACGCTGCCGGCCCGCGCGCAGCTGCCAGCCGATGGCCAGCCGATCGCGACCAATCGCTACGGCATCGATTTATTCCAGGGTCCCGTGCTGGCTAGCACGCGCGTGATTGGGCTCGCCGGCGCGTTCGCGGCGATCGGCGAAGGCGTGGAGGGCAGCACTCAAACCCCCGCTGCGCCCGCGGTGCGCGTTCCCTGGTCCAACTCCCACGTCGACTTCGACCTCGGCTTCGGCGTGACCTTCCCATCCAGTTTGAATAGCTCGGATTTCTTCAACACCGGCAAGCCCACGAACCTGCCCCAAGGCAGCACCGACAGTTTCGTGTTCCTGGACTTGGCCGGCATTCTGCAGTTTGGCAACTGGGGCTTGGGCGTCAGCACGGGTTTGCAGAGCTACGCACTCAACCGCGATACGACGACTACGCCGATCAACGCCGCCGATCAGCTGGTAGCGCGGATCTCGGTCACGCACGTGCAGCTGGCGCGCTCCTTCGCCGATGCGCAGCTGGTCGTGGGCATGGGTTTGCGCATCGCGACCTTGGCCGTGACCAAGCAAAACGACCTGACGTCTACCCAACAAGACCTATTCAGTACCGCCGGCACGGGCTACGAAGCGGGCTTCGTCTTGAAGCCGAACGAGTACCAATTCCGGATCGGCGGCGCGCTGCGCACCGGCGTCACGACCCGACCGTCGAACGACGCGCCGAGCATCTTGTACCCCAACGACCCGGTCAATCGGCTGTATTTGCCGGAACGCATCACCGTGCCGTGGGATCTCGATTTGGGACTTGCAATTCAACTCGGCCCGCGGACACTCAATCCGCGCTGGGTCGATCCGTCGGTCGAGCTCGAGCGCGTGAAGCGCTTTTTGCATTGGCGAATGCTCGAACGCGAGAGACGTCGAATGTTCGAGCTTTCGCGCACGCGCACGGCGCACGGCGACGTGGACGCCGCAGCGCGCGCGCTGGACGACGAACTTGCCACCGAAGCCGCGCTCGACGAGATGACACTCAGCCGCGCAGAACGCAACCTGGCCGCCGAAATCCGGCGGCGGCTCCGCGAATTGCAGCGCTTTCACGTATTGCTTCTGGGCTCGCTCGTGCTCACCGGCAGGACCCCGGAAGCGGTGGGCGTCGAGTCCTTCCTGGAGCGCACCACTTGGCGCTCGGGGGCATCGCTCAGTTACTCGCCACGCTTCGCGGTCGAGACCGAACTCGCGCCCAATTGGCTACGTTTGCGGGCCGGTTCGTACTACGAACCCACCCGCTTCCCCAGCAATCAAGACGGCGGACGCGTGCATGGCACGGTCGGTTTCGACGCAAAAGTATTCCCTTTCGACGTCTTCGGCCTATTCCCCGAAGGTACCTCTTGGCGCGTGGGCGGCTCGCTCGACGCCGCGCGCCACTATTTCGGCTGGAGCGTCGCGATCGGAGTGTGGCATTGAATCGACTCGCCTCGATAACACTGGGCCTGCTGCTGCTGTGCGCTGCAGGCTGCGCAAAGAAGGAGCCCAAGCCGCTGCGTACCGAGCCCTGGCTCGCGCATCCGCCCGCCCGCGCGAGCGCGAGCGGTGACGCAGCGCTGCCGTTGACCCGCTACGTGCTCGGGGATAGGAGCGTGATTCGCTTCGACATAGCGACCAAGCGCGGTGCGCTGAGCGGAAGCGTGACTCGCGTCAGCGGCGAGCTCAGGGTCGATCTGGCGGACCTGACACAGAGTCGCGGCATGATCCGGGCGGACCTCGACTCGCTCAGCATCCACGCGGGCTCGGGGGATGGCGATACAGCGCTCCTCGCGCGCGCACGCGCGGCGCTCGAGTTATCGTCTGATCCGCGCGCGCCAGTGGCATTTGCCAGCTTCGATCTGACGTCCGTGGAAAGCGATTCGCCAACGCAGCCGGCGCAAATCGGGCCCCTGTCCAAGCGCGACGCGGGCAGTCCGCTCAGCCGACGAGCGCGTGTCACCGCGATCGGGAATCTACTTTTGCACGGTTTTCGCGTGACACGCCGCGCGCCGCTGGAGGCGGAATTCGCATACGCCGATGGCCAAGAAGTACCGAACAGCGTGCTGATCCGGAGCCGCTCACCGTTCGTAATCTCCTTGGAAACCCACGGGATTGTCGCACTGGCCAGTGAAAGCGGGGGCAAGGGCCCAGCCGCGACCCCAGCGCAAGCCCGCGAGGTCCGTGTAAGTGTCGAACTCTATGGAACAAAAATGGATTGAACCGGATCCGGACTGAAACCACTCGGAGTTTTGGTCGTACCTGTAGTGCTCGGCACCGACCTACCCGGCGTGCCGGCTGGCGTTCCAGGCTCAGCCTCGCTAACTCTATTTATCCCTACTCGCGTTTCTGAACGCGCGTTTCGCAAGGAGACCCCGTCGATGTCGCAGAAACTCAGCTTCAGCTCGATTGCCGCCACGCTCGCCGTCCTCAGCGCCTCCGGGCTGGTCGCCTGTGCCGGCGCCGCCACACCGCCAGCCGAGAGCCCCGCCGACGCGAAAGAGGTGCCGGCCGCAACCACCGCCGGCGCCACCGCAGCTATGGACACGGCGTCGACGAAGGACGAAGCCAAGCCAGCCGAAGGCGCCAGTGCCGCCATGCCCGCCGTCGCTCCGGAAGCAGCCAAGGCGGACGCGGCTGCCGTCGCTCCTGCCGCTGCCACTCCCGCGCCCGCCGCTCCCCCAGCGGCCGCCACGAAGAAGAAGCACGCAGGAGCCAAGGCTGGCTGCGGCGCTGGCACCTGCGGCTGAGCGCTGAGCTCGAGCCATGTCCCACATGCCCCCGCGCGAAACCCGGGCCGGGAACCAGCCCGCCATCAGCGGGATCGGGCTGGGGCTTCGCTGGGAATTCCTCGAACAGGTCCTGGACGGTCCAGCGCACGAGGTCGCCTTCTTCGAGGTCTCGCCGGAAAACTATTTGGGCCGCGGCGGCTACTACCCGAGCGCGCTCGAGCGGATCGCCGAGCGCTACCCGATCGTCACGCATGGACTCACGCTCTCGATAGGCGCAATTGCCGAGCCGGATGCGCGCTACCTGAACGCTTTGCGGACGGAGATCAGGCGCCTGAATCCGCCCTGGCACTCCGACCACTTGTGCTTCTCGAGCGCCGGTGAGCGCGTCCTGCACGAGCTCTTGCCGCTGAAATTCAGCGAAGAGAACGTGCTCAGGGTCGCGGCGCGCGCGCGCCGCATGGCAGCGTTCTTGGAGCGTCCGTTCGCGATCGAAAACATCACCTACTACGTGCACCCCGGTGAGCCCGAGATGAGCGAGCTCGCATTCTTGCAGCGCGTGCTCGAGCAGAGCCAGGCGCACTTGCTGCTCGACGTGAACAACGTGTACGTGAACGCGCAGAACCACGGCTTCGATCCGTACACGTTCATCGCCGCACTGCCGCTCGATCGCGTATTGGAGATCCATGTGGCAGGTCACGAGACGCTGGCCAGCGGCCTGCTACTCGACACCCATGGGCAAGCGGTCGCCGACCCGGTCCTCCAATTGCTGGAGTGGACGATTGAACGAACGGGCCCGGTGCCCGTATTGCTCGAACGGGACAACGACGTACCGGATCTGAGCGAACTCTTGCAGGAGGTCGCACAGCTGCGCGAGCTGCAAGCCCGCGCCCTGCGCCGCTACTCGGAACGCCATGCAAGAAGCGCTTGAATCCGCGCTGGCCGAGCTCACACTGGGTCCAGAAATCGCCGAAGGCGATGCGGCCGGCATTGCCGCGTGGCTCGCGCGTCATCGCGTCGCCGAGCTCGACGCGCGGGCTCTGACCCGCGATTTTTCGCGGCTTCTCGTGTATCGCGAGCTGGTCCGAGGCAATCTGCGCGAAGCGCTGCGTGCCACCATTCCGCGCACGCTGGCCCGGCTCGATTCGAGCTTCGAACGGGACTTCGCCGAGTTTTTGCGCGTCTCGCCGCCGGAATCACACTATCTGCGCGAGCTGACGTCACACTTCTTGGCTTTCGCGATCGAGCGTTGGTCCAGTGATCCCAGCGTGCCCGCGTACCTGCCCGATCTGGCACGACACGAAGCGCTGCAGGTGGAGGTCGCGTCGCTTTTGGCGCTGCCGAAAGATCACATCCCCGCGGAGTTATCCCTCGATCAAGGCGTCGAATTCATCGATGCCGTGCGCCTAGTAGAGTACGCTTGGGCCGTGCACCGCTTGCCGGACGACGAAAGCAGTCGGCTGTTGCCCGAGCGGAGCCCGATTGCACTCTTGGTCTACCGTAGCCCCGAGCACGACGTGCGCTACCTCGAACTCGGTCCCTTCGCACAGGGGCTGCTCTCCGGCCTGCTCTGCGAGCGGCTCAGTCTACGGCTGGCGTTGGCCACCGCTGCCGAACGCGTCGGGCTGCCGCTCGACGACGAACTGCTGACACGGGCCGCGAGGCTCTTGGCGGAGCTGGCCGAGCGCGGGGCATTGCTCGGGAAAAGCGCGGATCCCCCGGCGGCGTCGGGCAATTTTCTGCCCAAAACCAGCATTCCTGCCTAATCTGAGGCTCTTAACGAGAACCCCCATATGACCACCCGTGACCCCCTCAGCATCGTCGGCAGCATCATCGCGGGGAAATACCGCATCGAGCGCTTGGTGGGAGAAGGCGGGTTCGCGGTCGTGTACCGCGCCCAGCACACGATTTGGAACCAACCGGTCGCGATCAAGTTCTTCAACGGTCTGTCCTCCGCCCCGATTGATCAACGAGAAGAGTTCAAGAGCCAATTCATCCAGGAAGGCGCGCTGCTCACCGAGCTGAGCAGCCAGACTGCGAGCATCGTGCAAGCGCGCGATGTCGGCGAGTACACCAGCCCGTACGGCCAGTGGATGCCGTACATGGTGCTTGAGTGGTTGGACGGCCTGGCACTCGACGAGCTGCTCGAACGCGAGCGGGCCATTCAAGCGGGCCCTTGGAACATCGAACAAGTGGTGACGCTACTCTCGCAGGTCGCCAACGCGCTGGATGTCGCCCACGGGAAAGGCATCGCTCACCGCGACATCAAACCCGCCAACATCTTCGTGCTTGGTGAGCAGCCGCGCCTGTCGGCGACCTTGAAAGTGCTCGATTTCGGCGTCGCCAAAATGATGAGTGACAACACGCAGCTGAAAGCCGCTTTGGCCAAGACGGGCATGAACATCACTTCGTTCACGCCCCAGTATGGCGCGCCCGAGCAATTCAGCCGCAGCTACGGCGCGACCGGTCCGTGGACGGACGTGTATGCGCTGGCCCTCGTTGCCGTGGAAATGTTGACCGGCAGGCCCGCGCTCGAAGGCGAGGACATCGTGCAGCTCGCTTTCACGACCGGAAATCCCGCGCGCCGCCCAACGCCCAAGAGCCTGGGCGTGCAGGTGTCGGACGCCGTGGAGGCCGTATTTGCCAAGGCATTGGCGATCAACCCGCATGACCGCTACGCACGGGCGCGCGAATTTTGGGGTGCGCTCGAGCAAGCTTACGGCGGCTTTTACACTCAAAGCGGCTTTCGTCCGTCGGTCGTCAACGGTGAATTTAGCACCAGGGCCACGCCGCAGATCCAGGGCGCGCCGCTGATGCAGGGTATGCCGCTCACCCACCCCTACTCGCAACCGAACATCGCCAGCACCAGCAGCCCGGCCACGCTCAATGCGGGCGCCGCAGCAGCCGGCGGCAGGACCGGTTTGTTCGTCGGCCTGGGTGCGGGCTTGCTGGCACTGATCGCTACCGGCATCTTGTTGCTCGGCGGCAAGCATGACGAGACGTCCAAAACAGGGATTGCAGCGCCGTCAGCGATCGTCGGGGCGCCTTCGGTTGCGGCCGCGAAGGCCTCTGCCGCGACGCCAGTCGCCAGCCCTTGTCCCGAAGAAATGGTGCCCATCCCCTCCGGGCAATTCTTCATGGGTTCGGATCTGAAAGATGCCCCGGACAACGAAAAGCCCTCGCACAACGTGACGGTCGAGTCCGTGTGTATGGACTTGTACGAAGTCAGCGCAAAAAAATACAAGGCTTGCTCGGACCAGGGCAAATGTCGTCGTGCTCCCACGGAGGTGGAATGGCCAAAAATCACGGCCGCCGAGCGCACGACCTATTCGCCACTCTGCACCGGTTCGGATCCCGAAAAGCTAGATCATCCGATCACTTGCGTGACCTGGGAGATGGCCGACAACTACTGCAAGGCGAACGACAAGCGCCTCCCGACCGAGGCCGAATGGGAGTTTGCCACGCGCGGTCCGGATGGTCGCATCTACCCCTGGGGTGATGACCCGCCGACCGCGGAACATCTGAACGCCTGCGACGCGCAGTGTCTGGCCTGGGGCAAGGCCCACAAAGTCGAACTGAAGGCTCTGGAAAAGGGCGACGATGGCTTTGCCACGACCGCGCCGGTCGGTAAATTCCCCGCCGGCCGCTCGCGTTTTGGGCCCTACGATGTGGTCGGGAACGTTTGGGAGTGGGTCGCGGATTGGTACGGCGACTACCAGGCAGACGCCGCCAAGAACCCGCTCGGTCCAACGACCGGCGAGCGCAAAGTCATCCGCGGTGGCGCTTGGAACGCGGGCTTCGAAACCTGGCTCCATCCGTCGTTTCGCTATGCGCAGGTGCCCAATGCGCAGAGCTACGGCATCGGCTTTCGCTGCGTCGCACGCGTCAATCCGTAACCCGCTCGTGTGCCGCCCCGGTGGTGCCTGGCGTAATCCGCCCAAAATTCCGGCTTCGCTCGCCTTTTCTGGCGGCTGGGCAACGCTGCCCTTCTCAGCGCGACCATAAAGAGCGACTATCGGGCGATGGGTTCGGGTCCTCTCGATCACCCGCGTTTGCTTGAGATCGAAGAGCGGCTCGACCGAGCAGAGATTGATACCGCCCAGCGGCTATTGGCGGAACTAGGCGATCTGAACGTGCATCGCGCGGCGATCACCTACTTTGCCACACGGCTCTTATATCAACGCGGGCGCCTCGACTCGGCGGGAGTCGTCGACCGCTTGCGCGAGCTGGTCTTGCTCGAGCCCGACTTCCCGCAGGCGAACGCGATGTTGACGGCGGCTGAGCGAGGCACGCTCAAACCGGATCCCGAAGGCTTCTTGCGCGCGACCTTCGATCCAAGTCCGATGAGCTCGCGGCAGAATGCGCCGACGCGGCGTGCACCCAAGCGCGAAGAGCCGCCCAAGGAGCCGAGCGTGCCGACCATCGACCTCGGGCCAGACGAACTGGACACCGACCACGACCAGTTGGCGATCGAGGCCGCGGTGACGGCCCCGGCCGCGCTGGCCCCCGGCAGGGGCGAACCGCGTCGCAGCATGAGCATGCCGGAAATTCCGCGCGCGCCGATCCTGCCGCGCTTCGCAGTGCCCGAGAATATGGCTCCGAGCTACGCTCCAAACGCGCGCAGCGCGTCGCTGGAGTTCGAACTCGAGTTGGAGCTCCCGGAGGCCCCGCGCGATACGATCCGGCAATCTGAGCCAGAACCGCCCCCCTCCTCGACCAACTCAGCCGAGGCCCCGCCCACCGTGCGCGATCCGAACACCGTGCGCGATCCGAACACCGCGCGCGATCCGAACACCGCACGCGATCCGAACACCGCACGCGATCCAGACGCCGCACGCGATCCAGACACCCTGCGCGATCCGAACACCGTGCCGCCGGAGGCCTTGGTCCGCAGGCCCGGTCCGGAGTCGATGTTGGAACGCGCGCGCACGCTCTGGGATCAGGGCGGGCACGAAAATGCGCTCGCCCATGTCGAACGCTTGGAGCACGCGCCGTTGCTTGATCCGGAGCTGCGTGTCGACTGCGCCCGTTTCCTGATCGAAGTCGGTGAACCCGAGCGCGCAGTCCTGCAGGCGCGCCATGCCAGCCAAGACGATCCGAACTCGCCCTTGGTGCAATTGATTTTGGCTTGGGCCCTGATCCGCGCTGCGAGGCGCTCACCCAACCACGAGACCATCGACGAAGCCGAAGGCGTGCTGCGCCACATGCGCGCGCGACCGGGCCCGATGCCGGCTCTCGCCCAGGCGCTGCGCGCCTCGATTTTGGCAGAAAAAGGCGATCCCGAACGCGCCATCACGACCGCCAAGTTGGCGCTCAAGTTGGACCCGGGAGCGCTCGACGCCGAGGCAGCCACTAGCTTGGCCTGCGCGCGGCTCGGACGGCTGGGCGATGCTCAAGCGGCCTGGCAGCGACTGCAGGAGCTATCTGCAGAAGAAGCCGGGCGGCTGGGCGATCGCTTGCTGCAGCTCGGCGTGACGCTGAAGGACGACGATACCATGTCCGCGCGCGGCGCGAGCTCGGCCGTTCGGCTCTGGGACAGGGTCGAAGTCGAGCTCTTCGGCGGCGACCAAGATCTGGCCATCGGCGCCTTCGAACGCGCCGCCGCGCGCGAGTTACGCGGCTTGGTCGGTGAAAGCGCGACCGATGCTATTCCGCTGTTGGCCACGATGGCCGCCGGCTTCTTCACCACCGAACCGGTCTGGCGCCATTTTGCGCCCTTCGATCTTTCGCTCGGTAGCATCGCGCGCATCGAGGCAGTGCTGGACGTGATGTACGGTCGCGTGCCGCGCGAAGCGCTGCGCCCTACCGCGTATCCGGCTCAGGTCATGCTCGCAAGCTACGTCGGAGAGTGCTTGCGCCAGGGCTACGGCGGGCAATGGGCCGGCTCTCTGGCAAGCCCCGAGACCGTTTTCGTCGATGCCAATCACATGCGCTTCGCCCCGTTCCATGAGCTGCGTCTTCGCTTGGAACAGGGCAAACCGTTGCTTTTCGAAGGGGCGGAGGGTCGAAACACCCGTGTCAGCGGCCCACCCATCGCCATCCCCGTCACGCCACCCGCACCCTGGGATCCGGCGCAATGGCCCAGTCCCCGTATGTTGCCCCGGCTGGGTCTCGCGTTCTCGCAATCGGTGGTGGAGCTGTATTGCGCCGAGTTCGGCGGGGGTCCGCTCGATCGTTCACCGGTCGGGCTGCACTCGCTCGACAACTACGTGGCGCTACTAGCGCCGAGCAACGCGCGCCCGGCTGCAGGTGCGCGCTGGGTCGAGCGCGCATCCGTGCTGATCGGCGCGTACCTCGGCGAAGTGCTGCGGGAGGCCGTGGGGGCCGCCTGGCGCAACGTGATCGGCGCACCGATTGGCCCCGAGAGCTACACGTTGCTTTTGCCCGACGGCAGCACGACCCATCCGGTCACCCATGCCTACGATCGTTTGAGCGGCCGGACCTCGGACCGCCTCAGCCACTACGCGGCGCGGCTCATCGACGAACTGGGATAGGCGCGGGCAGACCGACCTGCTTCCTGATCTTTTTCAGGAACGTCTGCGTGCACAAGCCGTGACTTGCCTCATGTTCGATGATCTCGCGCGTGAGTCGGGTCTTCGTGTCGTTCGCGCAGCTGGCGCTATCACGGATCTGGCTGGCGAGCTGGGCACCCGCTGTGGTCGACGGCCAAGTCTGCTTTTCGACGGCGACCACCGACCCGTTCGTGCCGCGATGATGCTCCGGCTTGGTCTTGGTCACGTCGCGAAAACCCGTACTTTCCGAGCGCTTCCCGGAGCCGTGGCAACCCGGACAAGTCGTGGTCAGCCCAAAGGTATTGCCGATCCGGCCGTCACCCCCGCAAACCCCGCAATTTTCAGAGGCCACCGAAAGCGCCCGTTCCTTGAGCGCAGCGAGATTGTTTGATCATCCGCTCAGCCTAGCCCACTTACCCGAGCGGAGCTAACCCCCAGGGCGACGCGCCAGTCTTGATCCATGGAAGAGGGCGCGCGCGAGCACGGCCGCGGGTAGCAGTTCGGCTCCCGCGCCCCATCCCGACCAGTCGCTCCCGCTACCGCGTTGCTCCCTTCCTCTCACTCACCGGCCCTCTCTCCAATCACGACTGGGCGACGCGCTACGATCGCAAGCCAAGGCTGCTCGCTCGGTGGCTTGCCGGTAGGCCGCAGGAAATGACGTTCGACGACGAAGCCTGCAGCCTTGATCTGTTCGAGCCAAGTCTCGACGGTCAAAAAACTGCCGTAGCGCTCGCCTTTGAAACCTTCCCAATCACGCTCGAAGGAACGAGGATTGGAGCAAAACAAGACACCGCCGGGCACCAGGGCGCAAAACAGTTCGGCGAGCACCCGCGGCAACTCGGCGCGCGGGACGTGGAACAGGGAGGCATTGGCGAACACGCCGTCGAACCGACGCTCGCCCAGCGTGAGCTCGAGAAAATTCTGCTGCAGCACCAGGCAGCCTGATTGAGCACGCGCCATTTCAGCGAAAACCGCTGAACCGTCCAGCCCAGTGACGGCGTGCCCAAGGGCACTCAGCGCGATCAAGTCTCGGCCCGGCCCGCAGCCTAAGTCGAGCAGACGGAGCGGCGCCGAGCGCTCCAACGCGTCGAGCAGCGCGGCGTAGTTTTGGGTCACGTCGTGATCGCGGGTGCCAACCCAGAAGGACTGCGCCTGAGCATCGTAGTTGCCCAAGGTACGCGCGGTGACTTCAGAAAACGGTGGGGGTTCGTGGTCGGGCACGGTCCGAGCATACACTAGGCACCCAGGGCGTCGTGCGCGCGCCCGCACCGACTCATCACTAGCCGAGCGGTTGGCGATCTTGGCGACCCCGATCTTGGCGACCCATCGAGGACTTCTGCGGAAACGAAAAATGTAGTTGGAATACGTTGGAATACACTTTCTCAGCTGTGTATTCGGTATGCACCCGGTTCGGGGTGCCAGGCAGAGCCAGGCGAGCACGCAATGCAGGCTCGCCAATCACTGAGTGACTGCCACGCGGGCTCTGCCGTATCTGCTCGAGTCGTACTATGGACTGATGTAAACCAGCGTGCCGCCGCGCAGGCTCATCGCGCCATGCCAAGCCTGGGGCACGGGAGGGTCAGTCCAGTGGAACAACCAGCGCGAGTCGCTCGGTGAAAGGTTTACGCAGCCGTGGCTGTGCGGTGTACCAAAGGTATCGTGCCAGTACGCGGCGTGAAAGGCGAAACCCTCACTGAAATATTGCACGTACGGGACGTCTCGTAGATCGAACTCGTCGCCAACCTCATCGCTGTCCATGGTGGCGGTCACGTGCTTCGTGTGGATGAGGAATTGACCACGCACGGTAGAGTGCGTGGTCGTGGGATCGCCGAGGCCATCCGCACCGGTCGAAACGAGCGTCACGTAGACCGGGGTGTCACCCTCGTACGCAACCATGCTCTGTTTCAAAATCGAGACGTGGATCCAGGTTCGCCCGGGCTTCACCCAGCCGGGGCGCTGGGCCATCTTGTCGACGCGCACTAGATTTTCATCGCGCAGCCAATCGCCTGCGGTCGTCTCGAGGTAGCTGAGCCCGGACAAGACCCGCGAACGACCCGTGATCGGCAAAGCCTCCCGAAAGCCGATCGGGCGCGCAATGCTGAGACCGGTGCTGGGGCTGCCCGAGTACAAAAAGGCGTTCTTGGCACGCACGAAGACCACCGGCAGGGTGACGCCCGAGGTCAAGGGCAGGCCATGAAATGTGCTCGCCGCGACCGGTTTCATGCGATCGAGCGGCAGCAGCGTCATATCGGTGGTCAGACCGAAGCGTCGCCCCTGGTGATCGTAAATCGCCAACAGAGCAAAAGAGCTATCGGGAACGGCGCGACCGCTGGTCAGCTTGTTCGCGTCGTGCGCGTAGCCGAAGGGGGTCGGCGCCTGACCGCCAGCGAGCAAGAACGGCGGCGTCGGATCGCTCAGCGCGCCCCGCCAGGCGTAGCGCGTGTTGGCCTCCAAGTGGCGGGCAAGTTCGACTTCTTGCTGCTGCTGTTCGAGTTTGGTCGGCAGTCGTGTGTAGAACGGCGGGGTGGGGTACAGCGAACGCGCGTACAAGTAGGGCATCGGCGCGCTGCGATCCGGGCGCACGCGCGAAAATTGCGCGACCGGATTGTCCGGATCGAGCGTTGCCGTCGCTCCAACACACACGTAGCCCTCGGGCATCACACGATAAAATCCCAGTTTGCAGCCGTCGTGGCCAGCGGGTTCCGCGTCACGCCGCACTTGCGCACCCGCGCGCAGATAGCCGATCTTCCGTGACTTGAGGCTCGGGCGCTCATAGACCAAGGTTTCGCGTCCGATCGCCACGAGCAGATGTCCGGGATCGACGATCGGTTCGATCTCGCGAAGCGAGGTCGGGTTCGGCTCGTCCTCTTCGTCGTCATCACTCGGGTTATCCACCGCGCTCGTCGGCTCGGGCTCGGCCAGATTGGGGGCGGGCGCCGGTGCCATCTCGACTGCCGCGGCCATCGGAGCCGCGGCGTGCTCCATCACCGGCACAGGCGCCACTGCCGGCGGCGCTGGAATGGTCAAGATCGCGATCGGGGCGCTCACCTGGGCGCCGCGATCCGGCGCGGGGCGCGCAATTTCGCCAGCCGAACAGGACGAAAACGCGGCCATGCCCAAAGCTGCAAGGGAAAACAGGCGCACGCTCGGCATCCCTCCAGCGCTTAGCGAAAGCGGCCGGCGCGGGCCAAGTTTTCCGGCATGAAAAAACAACGATTTCGGTGCTTTCGGGCCCGTCAGCTGGGCCGTGGTATGTTTTTGGATGGCAGCACGAGCATTGGAGTCGCTGAGCGCGTTGGGCACGCAGTTGAGCGAGGATGAGCGCCTGATCCAGCACAGCGTGCGACGCTTCGTCGAGGAGCGTTACTTGCCGCGCGCTGGGCAGCTGTTCGCGGACGAAGCCTTTCCCCGCGACTTGATTCCCGAGCTGGCGGCGCTCGGCGTGCTCGGCGCCAGCATCCAGAGCTACGGCTGCGCGGGTATGACGCCCGTCCAGTACGGTCTGGTCCTGCAGGAGCTCGAATACGGCGACAGCGGTCTGCGCAGCTTCGTCAGCGTGCAAGGTTCACTCGCGATGTACGCCATCTCGGCATTTGGCGACGCAGCACAAAAGGAGCGCTTCTTGCCGCTCATGGCGCGTGGCGAGAGCATCGGTTGCTTCGGTCTCACGGAGCCGGACAGCGGTTCGGATCCGGGATCCATGAAGACATACGCTCGCCGCGACGGCTCCGACTACGTCTTGAGTGGAACCAAGATGTGGATTACCAACGCACCCTTCGCAGACGTCGCCGTGGTCTGGGCGAAGCTCGACGATCAGCCGGACTCCATCTCGGGCTTCCTGGTCGAACGCGGCATGAAGGGCTTCGAAACGCCGCGCATTCACGGAAAGATGAGCCTTCGGGCCAGCGAAACGGGCGAGATCGTGCTCGACGAATGCCGAGTGCCGAAGGAAAATTTGCTGGCCGGCAAACGAGGCTTGGGCGCGCCCTTGCGCTGCCTGAGCGAAGCGCGCTTCGGCATTGCCTGGGGTGCGCTGGGCGCTGCCAAAGCCTGCTTCGAGTCCGCGCTCTCCTACACGGGCGAACGTCGCCAGTTCGGCGTGCCGCTTTCATCGAAGCAACTGATCCAGGCGGAGCTCGTGCAGATGGCCTCCGAGATCGTCAAAGGCGATCTGCTGGCGCTACACTTTGGTCGCCTGAAAGAACAGCAGGGCAAGTTGCTCCCGGAGCAAGTCTCGTTGTGCAAGCGAAACAACGTAGCCGTCGCGCTCGACTGCGCGCGCCGCGCTCGGGCGTTGCTCGGCGCCAATGGCATCTTGCTCGAATACCCGGCCATCCGGCACCTATTGAATCTGGAGAGCGTGTACACCTACGAGGGCACGCACGAGATCCACACGCTCGTGCTAGGCAAAGCGCTCACCGGACACAACGCTTTCTAAGCGGCGTTCGCCTTCGGTATAGGGCTTTCGGCTCCCGGACCGAAAGCGTACTCGGTGCGGAACGCTTGGCCGCCGCGTTGATAGGTTTCGACGGCTACTTGTCCAATGCCAGGTGCGCGGTCCCGATGACCAGTCCGGCAGCCGTGCCGGCCGCGAACAAACTGCAAGAGATATTTTGTTTGGCCATCCGTTGCGTCCCTCCGGTTCAGCTTAAGACAAGGGCGCGGACGACGTCCAGCACGCCCGCTCCGAACCGACTCTCGACCCGTGGCCAACAACAATCAAAATCTTGGCATCACCGCCAGCGCGCGCCGCTCGAACGGTCAATTGCTGCCCTTTGGGGCGAGGCGAGATCTCCTTCGTGCACTGATGAGACAGCCAAAGCCGAAGCGATCTGGTGAACCCCTGCGAGGCGGCGTTGCATCCTCTTCAAGGACGATCGCCGCCCACGTGCTGCCTGGCTCGCTCGATTTCCCAGTAGAGTTGCGTCGCGGCGGACACACCGACTGGCAACATGACGACGCCCAAGCATGGCAGCCAAAACAGCAACGAAAATGCAGAACCGAAGCCGAGCACGAGGGCGAAGTGCTGGCTCATGAAGCGGAAGCGCTGGCGCGCGCCGATACCGCGCAGCGTGAGCGGATAGTCGAAGAGCCCCCAAGCAACGCCCCATGCACCCAGCACCAGCTTGAGCGGTAAGATCGCCACTGCGGCCGGCGGCACCAGCAGCTCGAATAGGGAGAGCGCAAGCACGAGCGACAACGTGACCGCCATGCTCGACAAGAGCGCACGCGCCCCGCATAAGAATTCGGCAAAGAAGCCCAGCGGCGCCCGCTCAGGCGCGTGCAGCTCGACCTCGGTGAGGCCGACGATGCGCTCGAGTGCGGGGGCGCTGAGCACGGGCGCCAAGAACATAGCCAAGAGCCAACCCAGCACCACGGCAAGCGCTGCCACGAGCCACGACGCCCCACGCGCCAGCGCGTCTGGCAGCCAGCCCGCGCGGACCAGCTGCTCGCTCACCCACGGCCTCAAGAAGCGCCAGGACACAGCGATGAAGCCGATTTCGAGAACTAGGAACACGAGCGCCGGCACTACCAACCAAGGCCAGGCTTGCGGTTGCCCCAGCAGGCGCTGCGCCGCGCCGAACGGTGCCGCAAAACCACGCCAGAAGCCGAGGACTTGCCGCTTGCTCATTTCCGCTTCCTGCGATTAGCCGGCAAACGCCCCATTGGCTAGCTGACACGGGCCCGGAATTTCCAAAGCGGATCGGCCGTTGGGCCGCGGATTCATTACCCTTCTTGGCAGCCGACGGCGTCTTTTTCCGGCGCTGGTGACCCCTCCGAGGCGGCGTTGCACACTCTGGGGGGGGGACCCAGCTTCGAAATGATTCGACTGATCTACAACCGCGATGCAGAGCTCAGAGAGCGGGACCACGCTCGGCATCCGGATGAGCTGGCAGCCGTTGCGCGAGCTGCGGCCGCGGGCAACCGCAGTGCAACTCACGCGCTGCTGGTTGCGCTTGCTCCCCATTTGCTGCGCACGGTGCGCAGCATGCTCGGGCGCAACAACCCGGACGCCGAAGACGTGGCGCAGGAAGCGGCCTTGGTCGTCATCGGCGCGTTGCCGAGCTTTCGTGGTGAAAGCAGCGTGCAACGTTTCGCGACGCGCACCGCGGTGCTGGTAGCCATGAACGCGCGCCGCAAACGCGCGGCGAGCAAGCGTGGCGGCGACCAGGCGGCGATCGCGACGGACCTAGATGAACTCGTGGCCCACCCGGACGGACCCGAACAACGGCTGCTTCACGCGCGGGCCGCGGAGGCTGTGCGTGCGTTGCTGCTGACCTTGCCTGCCGCTCAAGCGGAGGCACTCGCCCTGCACTGCGTCGGCGGCTGTACACTCGCCGAGATTGCGACGGCTACCCATGCGCCCCTTCAAACCGTGAAAAGCAGGCTGCGCTTGGCGCGGCGCGCGTTGCGTCTGACCCTCGATGGCAAGCCCGCATTGCTCGAGCTTTTGGCGGGCGACTCATGAGCCGCCAAGTCCCCACGGAAGATCTGCTGGTTTTGGCACGCCAATGCAAGCTGAGCGAAGAAGAAGAACGGCGCTTCGCGATCGCGCTGCAAGCATCACGAGAGCTCGGATGTCTGTACGACGCAGGGCTGCATTTCGACGATCAGGCGGGCCTCTTGTCAGGAGACGAGACGCGCTGCAGTCGGCTCGTCGCGCGCACGCTCGATTGCATCGACCAGAGCGACCACGTGACCACGCCGCGCTTCGCAAACGCCGGGCTGCCAGCGCCCTCACGTCCGTCCAGTGCGTCACTGGCGGCTCGTTATTTTGGGGCCAGCCTGGGCTTTGGGATACTGCTGTGCGTGACGCTGGCGAGCGCCTGGGATTATGTCGAAAAACGCGCCGCACAGCACGCGCTTCAGGCACGGGAACTGGTCGCGAGCGCGGCGGCGAGCCGTAAGCCCAGGCCGTCCCCGCGGACTCCCTCGCCAGCTCAGGTCCCGCTGCTGGCCACGGAGAGTCCGTTCGCGGCCGCGACCGAAGGCCCACCGAATCCCGTGCCGGTGCGGGTAGGCCCGGGACGCAAGCTCCCCGCCGCTGATCAGCCGCTGAGCTCGACTGAGCTGTTCGCGCGCGCGAACCAGGCTCGCCGGAAGGGCGACATCGAAGATGCCATCTCGCTCTACGAACGGTTGGGCCGAGCGTATCCGAGCTCGCTAGAGGCCCAGGATGCAAAGATTTTGCGCGGCAACCTGCTCCTGAGCCAACGTTCGCCGAGAGCCGCGCTGCGTCAGTTCGAGACCTATCACTCGGGAGCTCTTTCACTGGAGGCTCTGTGGGGCCGGGCGCAAGCGCTGCGAAAGCTCGAAAGCGCCGACGAACAGCCAATCCTAGTCGAGCTGGTACGCGACTATCCGGACTCACCCCACGCAGAGGCAGCGAAAAAACGGCTCCGTGAACTCGCGCGCTGACGTGAAGCTCGCACGGCCCGTTGCTCGTGCTTCCCGCTGGCAAAGCAACGCGCGCAGCGCACTGTGCGGCGTCGCAATCGCGTCGTTCTCGTTCGCGGTCGCGGCTCAGACCGGCCCTTCGCCGGCGGCTTCGCCCACGGCGATCCCTGATTTTCCGAAGAGATTGGCGATCACCGTGGTGGCGGACGAGCGCCTGCTCAGCACATTCCAGCAGCGCGTCAGTAGTTGGTTCAGCGACGGGACCGAAGTGCGTGTCACGGTAACCAGCGAAGTCGACCAAGCGCAGCTGCTGGCTTCGAGTCCAACGGAAGTGAGAGCTTGGATCGTGGCGCTTTCCGCCGATCACGCGCTGCTCACCTTTTCGAGCGTCACGCCGCCCGCCCCGCCACGGCACTTGGTGCGCGAGGTTCCACTTCGCGAGGGCTTCGACGAGCTCGGGCTCGAGCGCCTGGCGTCGGTCACACATTCGGCGTTCGTAGCGTTGAGCGAGGGGGTCGAAGGCGTCGAGCGCGAACAAGCGGAGCGCGAATTGGGTGCAGCCGGCGTGGCTGTAGGCTCCCCGACCCCGCCGATCGAATCGGCAACGCCCGCCGCACTTCCACCGCCAGCCCCACCCGTTCCAGTGCCCAAGCCGGATGTCCCGCCGAGCACGGTCAGCCGGGCTGCGATTCGTGCAGCGGAGCCGCTCGCCTGGTTACTCGTCGCCGCCGGCTACGGCGTACGGTTACGCGGCGCGGAAGGCGTCGGTCAGGGCCCGACTCTCGCGCTCGGCGTGCAACTCCGCAGCGCTCGCACTGCATTTGACGTGCAGCTGAGCGGACACTACCTATTTCGCACGGAATTCCAGGCTGCGCCCTTCAACGCTTCGGTGCAGACCACCGCCCTGCGCGCTCAAGTCGGCATCGAACCACGACTTCGCTCGTCGTTTTTCTGGCAAGCGTTGCTCGGACTGGGCGCGGACGTGGCACGGATCTCCGCCAGCGCGGCCAGCTCGAGCGCCGAAAATATCCTCATTCGGCCGCACGGCAACGGAACGCAATGGCGCGGCGCGGGAGAGCTGACGCTCGGCGTCTTACGACGCGGCGAGCTCCTCGATTTGGCGGTTTGCGCGCAAGCGATCTTCAGCTTCGAGGATGTTCGCTACGGCGCCAAGACCGGCGATGGTGAGGCGCTACTGGCCAGACCGTGGCTGGTGCAACCCGCGTTGAGCATTCAGGGACGTTTTCGCAGCGCGCGGTGACCCCCCGAGCGCCGAGCCAGACACTAGTCCGCATGCGACGAAACCTATTGCCCCTGCTATGCTTACTGGCGACCCTGGATTGCAAGGGCCGCTATCTGCTGGGCGATCTGCAGCAGGCTGACGCGGGCTCCGGCGGTTCCGGCCGCGATCCGATGGGCGGTGCACCCGGCAGCGCAGGAAGCAGCGCGACAGCGGGTGCTGCTGAGCAGAGCACCGCGAGCAACGGCGGCAACGGCGGCAACGGCCCATCTGGGTCGGGCGCGACAGGCCCGCAATTCGACTGCAGCAGCGTCGGGTCGCAGCAGTTCGACCCTGCGTCCATGCACGCGTATTCCGTAACGCCCGAGGTCACCGCCGCGGTCGAGCAGACCGTTTCGCACATGAGCGCAGCCGACAAGGCGAGCCAGATGCTAGGAGTCGTCAGCTCCGACACACCGGATTATGAGGATATCTCGCGCAGTCCGGACGTCGCAGTCGATGGCGTTGGCACGATCCGCGGGTACAACTATCGCGACGCTGGTCGCGGAGTGAACCTCGACGCCGGCCAGAAAAACCGCCAAACCGACGGCAAGGACTACGCGACCGTGTTTCCCACCACGTCGATACGCGCGGCTTCCTGGGATCTCGACCTCGAGAAGCGTGTCGGCGAGGCCATCGGTGACGAAACCGCTGCCTCCAAGAACAACCTGCTGCTCGCGCCCTGCATGAACATCGTCCGCCACCCATACTGGGGCCGCACTCAGGAAACCTACGGTGAGGACACGTACCACACCGGCCGCATGGCGACGGCCTTCACGGTCGGCTTGCAGGAGTACGTGACCGGCTGCGCCAAGCATTTCGCAGCCAACAACATCGAGAAAGGGCGCTCCACACAAGACGCGGTCATGAACGAGCAGACCCTGCGCGAGATCTACGGGCGTCACTTCGAGATGGTCGTTCAGGACGGCGGCGTCGGCTGCGTCATGGCGTCTTACAACCAGATCAACGGCGTCAAGAACACTCAGAACAAGCACCTGCTCAGGGATATTCTGAAGGCACCCATCTCGCAGGGCGGTTTCGGTTTCCAGGGCCTCGTGATCTCCGACTGGTGGGCAATGCCAGGCGATCAGAACGCGCCGGATCAAGCAACGGCCCAACGCCTGGCCACGGAAGCCCTACAAGCTGGCCTCGATGTAGAAGTGCCTTGGACGTTTCACTACTCGACGAAAACGCTGGCAGGAGCCGACCAGTCGTTGGTCGAGGAGGCGGCCAGGCGCGTCCTGACTCAGAAATTCCGATTCAATACGGCTCGCGATACGGACAGCTGGAGCCTCAGTACACCGAAATCCACGATCTCGGGTGCGTCGATCGCCACCAACATCGCCCACGAGGCACTGGCCGAAGAGGTGGAGCTCAAGTCCGCCGTACTGCTCAAGAACGGCGCTGAGGGGGCACCCTTGCTTCCGCTCACGAGCGCGGCGAAAAAGATCGCCGTGGTGGGCCCGGACTGGGAGTTCACGCTCGTTACCTCGAGCGTGCCGACTTCCTGCCCGGTCAGTCAAAACCCCCGCACTTGCAACTTCCATTTCGCCACTGATCCGGCACTCGGCGACCGCGGCTCGAGCCGCGTCAACGCGGACCCCGCGCGTACCGTTGGGCCGTTTGCCGGCATTCAGCAAGCCGCTGGGTCCACCAGGATGGTGACGAGCGGCAACACCCCGGACGACGCCGCGAGCGCCGACGCGGTCGTCGTGGTCGTCGGTTACACTCCGGGCGACGAAGGTGAAGAATACCCCATCCCGGCGGGCGGCGATCGAAACACGCTGGACCTACCCAAAACCGCGGACGTCAATCAAAACGAGTTCGTGGCAGGGGTGCTCGATCTGATGAAGCCGACGGTGATCATCGTCGAATCGGGTTCGATCGTGAACCTACCCTGGCTCGACCACGCGAACCAGAACCAGGCCACGATCTGGGCGGGCTACGGCGGACTGCGCGGCGGCGCTGCGCTCGGCAAGCTGATCTTCGGGCTCGCGAACTTCTCGGGCAAGATGCCCTTGGCTTGGCCCACGCAGGCGGAGCTGGACCTAATGACATTCAAGGACAGCGAAACCTCGACGACCATGGGCTACTTCTTCGGCTATCGCGAGTACGATCGCCGGAGCGCGGCGGGGCAGGCCGTCAACTTGCTCTTCCCGTTCGGTCACGGCTTGAGCTACTCGAGCTTCGAGTACTCGAACCTGAACGTACCGTGCACGACCGCCACGAAGAACGGCATCGTCGACATCTCCGTCGACATCGAGAACACATCGACCCAAAGTGGCGACGAGATAGCGATGCTGTTCGTGAAGCCGCCGCCCAAACCTGCCGGCGTGACGGGTGATCGCCCGGTCAAGGAGCTCAAGAGCTTCGCGCGCATCAGCGTGCCGGCGGGCCAGAAGGCGACCGCGCGGCTACCCTTGCGCATACGGGATCTTCGTCGCTGGGAGGGGGACGCGAACGGCAAGTGGGTGATCGACAGCGGCAGCTATACGATCTTGGTCGGCAAGAACGCGGCCGACGCGGCCGCTGGCACCAACCAAGGGACGCTGATCGTCGAAGGCGGCTGAGCTCGCTGGCCGGCGCTCAGAACCGCCATTCCCCGCCCACGCCTGCCATGGGGCCGCCGTAGGAGCTGCGCTCGGTGCACGAAGAAAACTCGTCGCAGTCACCCGAGCGAAAGACACCTACGCCGCCCGCCGTAACGGTCAGGTATTTCGAGCCCGCTAAACCATTGCCAGCGAGCAGCACGCGCAGGCCGAACTCGCCATAACCGTAGCCGACGTTGCCGCCACCGCCGTTGAGGAGCAGCCAGTAGCCGCGCGTCACTGGGATCTGCCCGCTGACGACCATGCCGCCAAATTGGAATTGGCTGTGGAACAGCGCGACGCTGGTGCGGGCACTGAGGTTGAGACCATCCCGCGCGCCGAGGCGAATCAGTTGAACCGCAGCTATCCCCGTCCCGGGCTGGAGAAGGAAGCCTGTTTCGTTTACGGTTTGCGCGCCGAGGCCGAGCCCCATCTCGAAGTACTGCGAGTCATAGCTGGCGATCAGGGCGGCGCTGGCGACCGCAACGCTGCGCTTGCTCTGAACCGCCGCGAAACCGAGCGGATCGACAACCGCTTGCAGGTGCAGGTCGGTGAAGCGATAACCCACACTGCCACTCAGCAATGCGCCGCCGCCGAGCTCGTCGAGCACGGCAAAGGGGCGGGCAAGGAGTTCGAGCTCCCACAGCCCACTGACCCGCGGCGGAGCGGACAGGCTGCTGGTGGTTGGTGCGCGTGTGGGAGCGGCGATGGCACCCGCGGCGACGCTTTCATTCAAGCCCACTCGGACACGGGCGCTTTTCGCGATCACGTTCGTGACGACCCCGACGGCGATCACCTCGCGCGACAGCTCGGCATCTTCGCTCCCGCCGTCGCTGGTGGTTTCGGGAGCGAACTCGATGTGGTCTCCGCGCACGACGCCGTTCGACGTCCCGAGCGAGATCACGAGCTCACCGGGCACTGTTGTACGCACGACGCGGCCGAGCGGCGAGGGCGCTGATGCAACTGGAGCGAGCGTGGCGCCCGCCACGGTCGGCACGTTCAGCGGCGGCGTGTCGCTGAATGGTGGCGCCGTAGGCGCAACGTCTGGGAAGACCGCTGCGGTCTGCGCTCTTCCGGTCGAGAAGGGGCGCGCTTCGAGCACTTGCAGCTTCACCCACAGTCGCCCGTCTGACTCGGTGACGAAGCCAACCACACCACCCGCAAAGGCGTAGCTGCGGACGAAGCGTGGAGTGACCGCACCGAGTGCGAACTCCCAGACTCCAGCGCTGCCACAGGCCAGGAACAACCGGTCAGACTGACGCTGCTCGGCTAGCGGCGCGCAATGTTGGCCGCTTTCGTTCACCTGGAGCAAAACCCAGTCCGAGGATGATGAGGCTTCCGCGCGAGCGGCCCGCATCGGCGAAAGGCAACCAGCAAAGGCAGTAAATGATGCGATCGCCTTGAATAACCAACCCACTGAGGCTCCCTGGCGCGTGTATGACACTCCGGGTCAGGAAAAGAAAGTGTCGTGATTTCGCCACACTCGCCCCGGCGGTCTGCCGCATGCTGAAGCCTCGAGAGCACGAAGCATCATTTTCGCTCACAAGAGGGCTAGGCGGCACTCGAAGCGGCGCTCCACGCGGGTAGCCACGCGAGAAGAGGTGAGACCGCTCGTGAAGCGGTCACAACTCCACAGCGCGGCGCTCCAGCTTGAGCTATCATCTCGGCAGGCGGCTCGCCCAGCGGTGGGAAGTGGGAAGTGGAGAGCGAATGATCAGCATCAGACAGAGCGGGTTGTGCGGAGGGATGGCGCTCGGATTGGCCCTAGCTGGGTGCAACTCGCTCGACAAGCCGCCAGCTGTGAATGACAGCGAGCCGCGTCTAGTGATCCCCCTGGACGACCGTGCTGCGCTGACCGCACCCGTGACCCCGCTGCCGGTCAGCGGTGGCACGCTCAGCGTGCTCTCCGACGGCTCACTTGCGATCGTATCCGATCCTGAGCGCGACCGAATTTCGATCGTTGATCTGGCGACGCTTTCGCTGCGAAGCACGATTATGCTCCAGTCAGGGGACGAGCCAGGGCGCAGCGTCGAGGACGGGCAAAAGCACATTCACGTCGCGCTGCGACGCGCAGGTGCGATAGTCGCGATCGATCCGGTGACTGGTGGTGTGCTGGAGCGGAGGGCCGTGTGCAAGGCGCCGCGAGGCATCGCCTTCGAGCCTGCGACGGGCCTCGTGCACGTGGCTTGCTCCGAGGGCAAGCTGGTCTCACTGCCTGCGCAAGGCGGCGCGGCGGTACGCACCCTCACCCTCGAGCCCGACTTGCGCGACGTGCTCGTGCGCGGCAGCGAGCTTTGGGTGACGCGCTTCAAGTCGGCCGAAGTCCTCCGCATCAATAGCCTGGGCACGTTCGACGAGCGTGTAAGGATGCCGCGGACCCAAGGCAGTTTGTCGCAGCCCAACGCCTCGGACAACTCCTCGGATCTCCCTTCCTCTCCCTCCCCTGGCGTCAAGATCGTCTCGTTGGAAGCCGGCACCGCCTGGCGCGCAGTCTCCAATCTGGCCGGCGGCGCCGTGATCGTGCATCAGGATGCGGTTGTCGACGAAGTCGAGATCACGGCACCGAGTGCATCGGGCAGTGCCTACGGCGGCGGTGGTGACGGACGTGGCTGCGGCGGCATCGTCAGAAACGTCTTGAGTACGGTTTCACCGGACGGCAGCGTGGTCAGCACGCAATTCGCGGGCGCCCCGCTGCCTGTCGACGTGGCCGTTTCTGGAGACCAGAGGTGGGTGGCCATCGCGCACGCCGGCGCCGTCGATTTTTCTGCACCACGACCCTTTTTGGTTTTCCCGGGGGAGAATGGCGCGAGTTCTGGCGGATCTGCCTTCGGTGGGGGTTCGTCGGTCTCAATCCTGTCGCTCGCGGACGTGAACGCCGCCAACCCCTGCGCGTTCCCGCAGAAGAGCAGCTTCGGCGATGCGCCCGTGACTGCCGTCGCGTTCACTGCGGACGGGCGGCTCCTGGCCCAGACCCGTGAGCCCGCGCAGCTGCTGGTCCAGCGAGATTTTCCCTTTGGATCGCTGGAAATCGTCGACCTACCCGGCGAATCGCGCGCCGACACGGGTCATGATTTGTTTCATCGCGACGCGGGCGGCGGCATTGCGTGCGCTTCTTGCCACCCTGAAGGCGGCGAAGATGGCCGCACCTGGCACTTCGCGGGAACCGGCGAACGACGCACTCAGGCGTTGCATGTCGGTCTACGTGATACGGCGCCGTTCCATTGGAGCGGCGATCTGCCGAACGTCGGCGCACTGATGACCCAGGTGTTCGTGGGCCGCATGGGCGGCGTGCGCGAGAGCACTCCGCGCGTGTCAGCCCTCTCCGAGTGGCTGTTCTCACTCAAGGCTCCGGCGCCGATTCGTGACGCCAGCGATCCCGCCGCGCTACGCGGGCGAGACCTGTTTCAGTCCAGCGACGTCGGCTGCACGACCTGTCACTCCGGTGCCAAACTGACTGACAACCAGACCGTCGCCATCGACTCGGTGGCAAACGGCAAGTTGCAAGTGCCCTCCCTGGTCGCCGTCGGCTATCGCGCACCGTTCATGCACAACGGTTGTGCAGCCACCTTGAACGACCGCTTCGACCCAAAGTGCGGCGGCGATCAGCACGGCAACACCGCCGGCCTGAGCGACGCACAGCGCACTGACCTGGTCGCCTACCTGGAGTCACTCTAGACTTCCAGAATAGAAATTCGTCCGCCATCGGTGTCACACGAGCGGGGACGGCGGCGACAGACAGTCGATGCCCGCCCCGACAGAGCAAACCGACCGAGCACGAGCAGCCGATTTCGACTGCCGGTTGAATTCTGCGCTCGTACCTCTGGCCACACCAAGAGCAACCAAGTCCTTTGGCGGCTCGATGCGTCGAAGGGGGATGCCGCAGATTCTTCGCCAGTGGGCAGCACGCGCTTTGCTGGCTTCGATGTTGTTGGGTTCGGCGCTCATCACCGCGATGAGTCTGCCTTACTTCGACTTCGAGACGTTGCCGCCGTTCGTGATCGAGAAGCTACCGCTCAGGTTCGAGTCTTTGTGGCTCGGCGCATTACGTATTCACGTAGCCGCCGCCGCACTCGGCTTCCCGCTCTGCCTGCTGCTCATGACCCGCGCGTCGCAACGGCGTGCCAACTGGCATCGCTGGCTGGGCCGTCTTGCTGCGGTGCTCGTGCTGTTGGCACTGCTGCCGTCGGGAGTCGTGCTCGCGTTCGACGCAAAAGGAGGTCGGATCGTTACGGCCGGCTTCTTGCTTTCGGCCGCGATCGTCGCGGGAGCGATGATCGTCGGGGTGCGGGCAGCGCGGCGACGCGACTTGATTTTGCATGCGCGCGCGATGCGGTATGTCGTCGGGCAGATGAGCGTTGCGGTCGTCTCTCGCGCACTGATCGTGGGATTGGATGCGGCGTCCATCGACCCGAGTGTCGCGTATGTCGCGGCCTTGTGGGCCCCAGTTCTAGCAAGTGCAGTGGTCGTCGAATGGTTCTCTCGGCGACCCAATTTTGGGCATCCAAACCGTGTTCAGCTCGTCGAAAGGATCCGTCGTGAATTGTCACCGCTCGTTCTCGTTGTGCGTGTTCGTGCTTTCTTTCGTCCCATCACTGGCGACGGCCGATGAGCCCTCGCTCGTCGATTGGACCCAACACCGGGTCGAAGCCGGGATCATCAAGCCGCTCGGTGAGCGCGCAGGCAGTCGTTTCTCCCGGTCGCGCCCCCCGCCACACGAGAGTCGTGTCCGGGTCACGCAGACAACCCTCAGTCGCGATATGCAGGGCCATGACTTCGTACCCTTCAGCGTGGACGTCCGCTTCGGTGCCGGCAACTGGCAACGGGACGACATCATCGGCTGCGTCTACCGAGCCAGCGGCAATCTGTTCGTCAAGCGAGGCGATGCGTACTTTCCGGCATCGCTCCTGCTCGGCAAGAAGGTCGACCCGGTTTCTGGTGTGTGCCAGGCAGCCCCTGCGCGATCTTAAGCGACCATCGGCGCGATAGCACTGTTGTGGCGTCACACTCGTTGGCAGTCACGACGTTGCGCCACCGCTTCGGGGAGCTTGCGGACGCTGCCTTCGGCGTCCCAGATGGCGAACCCGTGAATCGTTCCGCGAGTGGCGTACCGCACGCGCAATTCCTACTTCGTGCACGAAGCGAGATTTGCGCTGCGAGGCGTCTCCAGAGCACGCGGCCTGCGGCGGCACGAGACACTTCATGTGACCGGCAATGCGTGAGCCACAATCACAGCGAGCATCATTCGCGGCGCGTTCGTCGAATCTGCCCGTGTTGCAACTGGTTCCAGAGATGCGCGATTGACAGCTGGCGCGGTTCAGATCTTCCATGCCGCAGCGAGCGCCGCTGAGGCGCCAGGCGGAGGAGCACGCATGTTGATGAAATCTGGGTCGCGGGCCCGCACACGCGCGAAATCGAGCCACAACCTGGGCAGCGGCTCTGTTCAACCGCTGGAACAGCAGCACGCACGCGGGCTCCAGGCTGAGCCAGGCGAGCGGCGGGCCCCCTTGCAGCATGGGTATTGATGATCACGCGACACGGCAATCCCCGACCCAGCCTTCGGCGTCGCATGCGGCTCCGAACTGGGATCGCAGTGGCCCTGCTGCTCTGCGCTTCGTGTGGAGGGAAGGCGCATCAACCTTTCGCGAACGTCTCTGCCACCGCGAACAGCGGCGCGTGCCGGGCCGTGCGAGTACCCAAAGAGCACCGTGCAGTCGCACAAGCGTGCCCGAGCGAGCGCGGCAGCCACGAACCCATCGACATGTCCGCCTGCGCGGACCACTCAGGCGCCAAATGCACCAAAGATGCGGATTG
>Ga0302323_100000294_pt1 | contig 38708 bp, 26 predicted proteins | sample Fen_T0_3_FD_201950 | JGI IMG/M metagenome (GOLD analysis project Ga0302323, IMG submission 201950) | Peat permafrost microbial communities from Stordalen Mire near Abisko, Sweden - Fen_T0_3 | ecosystem: Environmental > Terrestrial > Soil > Wetlands > Permafrost | place: Sweden: Abisko...
TGGAAAAGACACCCAAAAACGACTCGATGGTCACGAGGAAGTGCGCATAGGTCGTTGCCGGAGACATGACCCCGAAGCCAATCGTGGCAAACGTTTGCACGCTGAACCAAAATGAATCAGCAAACGAGCCTGGTCGAGCGTTGACGATGCAGCCCGGGTGCAACCAATACAGCGAGGCAAATAGACCATTGAGGGCGAAATATCCAACCAGGCACGAGCCGAGCACATAAGTCCAACTGCCGCCCATCAGCAAGTGATAGAGGTCTTGCAAGGGTCGGCTTGGCAAGCCTCGCGTTTCGAAGCGCGCGCCGGCCACGGAGTAGACGCGTGGCGCGGCTGACTTCGCTTCTGACGTGGGCGGGGTCGTTTTGGTGGGAATTGGGTGGGTCACGATGTAGGGGCGTAGGGAGTGCGAAACCAACGGCATGAAATTTCGGTATCGGTAGTGCCAATTGCCTGCCCACGTGCGCGTCGAGTCACCTAGCGGGCTGGAGATCACCTAGATGTCAAAGTCCCCATTGTCGAGTGGCCCCAGCTGCACGCTTCTGATGTTGAGCCTAATGGCGGTTGTCTACGGCGGGTGCGGCAGCGATGCCGCTGCTGGGGATACTGGTGTCGGTGGTACCGGCAACGAATCGGGTGGCACTTCAACTACGGGCGTTGGCGGTGCCACTGGTCTGGGGGGTGCCACCACACTTGGTGGCGCGGCAAGTGTCGGTGGGAGTGCGACCATTGTCCGCGGTGGCAGTTCGGCCACGGGTGGCGCGACCAGCGCCAGCATTGGTGGGTCGGCGAGCGTTGCGCCCACCTGGAGCCAACTTTGGACGAACTACTTTCAGGGTGCGTGCGTCTCATGCCACGCGAGCACAACAACCTCGGGCGCCGGCCTAGTGTTCAGCAACGCGACCCAGCTATGCACTCTGCTCACTACCCGCCGTCAACTAAACGGTTCAAAAAGTCCACCTTTTATCAGTTCGACCCAATCTGTACTCAATTGGTTTAGTGCGCAAGGCACCATGCCCGTAGGTAGTCCGACGCCGCCTGCCAACGCTGTCAATGATATCAAGGCCTGGGCTACGGCTGGGGCAGTGTGTCCCTAGGCGACAATGCATGACGTTTCGTCGCCCGATTATAGCTCACCACTGCCGCTGACGGGTAATTCGTGTCAAGGTCGGAAGCCGCTTGTCTTCCACCTCGCCGCACCCCTGGGTTGATACCACTCGCTTTCCGATCATCGTGATCGCGTTTCCATTGGAGTCCAGTGTGAATGAGTTGCGGGGGATGACGATGGCGATGCGACAATTCGCGGCTGGCTTCAACGAGCCGGTCGCCGTCGTCACCGATCTTTCCCAGCTTCGCACCGGCGATCCCGAGGCGCGAGCGATCTATGTTCAGTTCGTGCGTGATATGCGGACCGGCGCAGGTAACTGGGTGCGAGCGACGGCAGTCATCACCCAAAGCACGCTCCAGCGCTCGCTCTTGAATCTGCACGAAATGCTCGTCGGCAAGACGCCGTACCCGTTGCGTGCATTTTCCAGGCGCGAAGAGGCGTTTCCGTGGATCCACGCGGTGTTGTCGAGTAAAGCTTCTCGCTTGGCCTAGCCGCGAGATCCGCTGTGGGAGCGGGTCACGCGTTCTGGCTCTGCATCCAGTCGGCCAGGCCAGGTTGGCGCAATGCCAGCGTTCGGAATCGCGATTCGGCTCGCGCAAGCCGACGCTTGGCCGTTGCGAGCGAGACGCGGCACGCTGCCGCCACTTCGGACATGTCCATTTCATCGACATAACGTAGGCGGAACGCGGCACGCTCGGCGCTCGGGAGTTTCTCTAGAACTCGATAAACGTCGCGTGAAGCGGCGCGGACTTCTGCCGTGACATGGTCCACGGTCGCATTCTCGATGGCGCGGTGGCTGTCGACCTGCCAAGACCGACGCTGACGTTCTCGAAGATGGTCAAAGGCCACGGAGTTTGCAACCCGGCGCACCCAGGCGCGCAAAGCAAATGCATCACGGACTCGTAACGCATGCTTGAAGGCGCGGATGAACGTTTCCTGCAAGGCGTCAGCCACGTCAGGGCTCGCACCCATGATGCGCGTGAGGACCATACGGACGTCGCGCTCGTAGCGATCGAAGAACGCGAGATCCGCACCCGGGTCACCGTTGTGCAGGCCGTTTAGTAGTGCGGCCTCGCTGCTGGTCGCGTAGTCCGCAGCCCGACTGTGAAATTGCGCGTTTGGCGCAGTCTCGGCTGCTGTTAGGTGAGGAATAGCCAGCGATTCCAAGGGCAGAAATCCTAGGTTTGAGTGCACTGCAAGACCCTTGAGGAGACAGGGACCCAGCATCGTTCGAGACTACGGGAGTTGGACGGAATAGTTTAGCCCATTGACAAACTGAAGGGTTTCGGTGTGTGTTCGTGGTGCACGGAAGGATCTGTCGGCACGAGCGTGCGCTAGCCTAGGCAGGGCTCCGATTGGAGATGGGTGCAGTGCTCAGCGGTATCACGGACGGACGCGTTTGGGCTAGGTCCGAACGCGGGAACACGAACCGGAGGCACATGCCACGGCCGGTTTCACTTTCCAGATCCAGCGTGCCATTGAGTTTTGATACTGCGAGCGCAACGGCAGACAGGCCAACGCCGCGACCCGAAATGGCGGAGACTTGAGCGGCCGTGCTGAGACCTGGAGCTAGCAGTGCGTTGATGAGGTCGCGTCGGGTTGCGCACGGCAATCCTAGGGCCTTGGCCTTCGTTGTGACCGTGTCCCAATCGACGCCATTGCCATCGTCTCTGACCGTGAGTTCGATGCTTTGCGCGTCGGCGGCGGCCGAGAGGGAAACGCGGTTGCGCGCTGGCTTGCCGCGAGCTTCGCGTTCTTCCGGTCGTTCGAGGCCATGATCCGCGATGTTTCGCACGACGTGGGGAAACACCGCCCAGAACGGAGCGAACCGATCGGGTGGCAGCCGCAACTTCTCGCCCTGCACGCTGAATTCGACAGGGGCCTTTTGCAGCCGCTTGGCCAGGCTGCTGAGCTGCTGCTCGATGCGGGCGAACCGGAGCTTCATGGGCTCGTAGGTGATGGACACGAGCTGGCGGACGATTTCGTTGGTGGGCTGACCTTGGCGCAACCCGCTGATAATCTGCTCCAGCTCGGGGCGCGAGAGTTCGTAGCGCTCGGATACGTCTTTGCCAATCAGCAGCGAAACACGGCGGGAAAATGCATCCCAGGCGTCCACCAGCGCGACCTCTTGGGCGGCCGCGATGTCGAGCTCGTTGTCGACAAGGGCCGACTCGAATGTGTGTGCCACGTCCGCGACCGAGAGCACATCGAACAGTGAGGTGTTCCCCTTGATTGTATGCACAACACGCAATTTGTCGTTGGCGGATTCGAACTTCCCCTCGTGAATTTGGGTTACCAACTTGTGCGCCTCGTTGAAAAACTCGACAAAGCCGTTGCGGTCGCGCATCCAGCGCTCAAACACTCGGATCTGCTCGTACTGTTCGCGATCGCGCTTTTGGGCTTCAAGGTTGGAGGTGATGTCGTTTATCATGAACAACACACCGGTGCATTCGTCATCCTGCATCAGGGGCTGGTAACGCAAACCGAAGACCGAAGTGCCGCGACGAGCGGTTGTCGGCAGCTGGTCGAGGACGACTTGGACGGGCATGAATCCGTCGGTGAGTTGCTCGTACCCGAGGCGAAAAAAGGCTCGGGCCTTTACCTCCTCGAAAATGCAAGCATCGATTTGCTGTTCCGAAGTGCCAAAGCATCGCGCAAAGGTGGCTGAACGCTCCTTGGACATCGTGCCGTCGGGTGACACGAGAACGAGACCCTGATCCACGTTGTCGAGGACGAGGCGCATCTCGGCATTGCGTCTTGTCAGTTCTGCGGTGCGCTCAGCTACGAGTCGTTCGAGGTTCTTGCGATGGTCTTCCAGCTCGATATCGCGGGCCTGCAGATTCACCAGCATGTGATTGAATGTGGCGGTTAAGGCCCCAAGTTCGTCGCGATGCAGCTTCTTAGCGATCGCTTCTAGCTCAGTGATTGCAGCGTCGACGACATTCGCCGAAAAGCTGCCTGACGCGAGCTTGTCAGCAACACCCGTCAGTGTACTCAATGGCTTGACGACGATACCCGACAGCACGAGGCTGATTAGAACAATCAACAGAAGGTCGGTAACGACCATTTGCGCCACGGTGGAGACGACCTGGGCCCTCAGCGTTTGCTCGAGCGAGTTCAGCGAATAGTAGACTGTACTCGAGGCAATCGTGTTGCCCTCCCAGGGTATGTCAATGTTGCGTGTCAGAAGTTGGCGCGGTATCGGCTTCACGTCGGCAACCGGTTCAAGTTTCCCCGACGCGGTGCGCATAACGCCGGCAAACAGGGCTTCGTCCGTTCCCATGCGAACGGTGACCGCCACCAGCGCGTCCTGCGCCATTTCCGCGCTCAGAACCTCGGAGGCCTGCTCCTTGTTGAAGTTCCAGAGTGGGCCGCCTAGGTTCCCCTTGAGCCGAACACAGGCCGCACTCAGCCCTTCATCGACGAGCTTGGTATAGGCTGACTTGGTCTTGAAATACTGAAACGCCCCAGTCGTCGCGAGAATCAGTGTAACAACAACGACCACAATCGAGATGAGGCGAGTGCCGAGGCTGGTGGCTCGCTGCGTATCATTCGTCATCCGTGCTCTCGCTGCGTGGGAACCTACCGATGAAGCCGACCTGATTGGTGAACGACGCCACTTGGCCGAATTGAGCCGGCGGCATGCAAACAGAAATCCCGATACGACGAATGAGCATAACTCATGGTCAACGCGATTGTCCCCGATGCCGAGGTACGGTTGACCTCCGGTGGGCCCTACGGCGTCATTTAGCTGGCAATTAAGTCCGGGCGCATTGTTGGTGTGCGAAAAATCGCACGCAATATCCATGAATTAGCGAGTTGTTGGGCTAGCGTTGCGACGGCGGGGCAAACCCGCCGCGTTAGCCTGTCGCCGGCGCAGGTTTCCTGACAACCGCCGACACAGCGTTGACGAGGCGTTCCAGCGAGCAGCACTGCTGGCCGGAGCGACACCGATCGACGTAAGCCCATTCACCGTCGGTCCGTTACTGGATAGGATTCTTGGGTGACCATGCCCCATGCGGCGACGCTGCTTTTGGGACCAAGTGGAAGCACCCACCACGAGACATCCTGATGCAACACGTAAGCTTGCTGGCCAATTTTGCCGTCGTTGTGCTGCTCGCCACTGGCTGCACGCGTGAGCAGAAGCCATCCGGCTCGGATGGCACGGCCGCGTCGGCCGCGTCCACGAGGGAGCCCAAACCCGTCGATTTGGGCAAAGTCAGATTGTCGCTTTCGGCGACGGACACGGAGAAGTACAAGCACTTCCTGTCGGACAAGAAGCTGACCGACACAATATCCTATCAGTCGCCGGACCTCGACACAGCGCAGGTCGTGGATGCCGTTCTCATCTCGAAAGCTTTGACGCTGGGCGGGATCGATACGGATTTCGAAATGGTCACCATCCCGAACTCCGAACGCGAACGGGCCATGGTAGTTTCGGGCGAGCTCACCGTTTCGGGCACGTCGCAGTGGGACTGGTGGGCAGATGCCAACACGGAGACGGTGTACAAGTCAGACGTGGTTGTTCCGAATGGAACCTTCGAAAAGGGTCTGTACACCAGCAAGGAGCGCGCCGCGGCCTTGACCGTGGAGTCGTCGAAGGATTGGGCCAAGTTCACTTGCGTTTCCAACCGCAATTGGCGAGTGGATTGGAAGACGCTGTCGCGGCTGGGTTTCAAGAACCTGCAGATGGCACCGAATACCGAGAGCATGTTCAAGATGGTCGACGGGGGGCACGCGGATTTCACCGTCCAGAGTTTCTCCGGCAAGCCCGACTTGAGCATCACCGTCGGCGGGATCACCCTCTATCCTGTCAAGGGTTGGAAGGTCGCGCTCGATGGTTCACGACACTTTGTAGTCAGCAAGAAGAACCCCCACGGGGCGGTTGTGTTCGCAGGCCTGCAGAAGGGACTCGCCAGCATGCATCAATCCGGGGAAGTGGCGCGAGCGCTCACTGAATCGGGCTTCTTCAACGTCAACGTCAAGACCTGGCGGACCATTCAGCCACAGTAGGTGTTAGCCGAGCGGCAGCGACGCCAGCGTCAAACCGCGCCATGCCGCGCCGCGTGTTGGTCCATGGGCCAGGGTGGCAGCGAGATTGACCGCGTAGCTCCTCACCTTGGTGTATCCTTGCCGGATGCGCTGGCTCTACGTGTCACGACTGGCTCTTTTGGGTTTGATCGTCGTGGCCACGACGGCATGCGATGGCTGCCGTCGCCGCGCCGCACCAAACCAAAAAGCCAACGCAGCTGCAAGCGCCGAGGCCCAACGCGTCCTCATATTGCCGCCATTGCAGGCGCCAGATAGGGCGACAACGCTTGCCGTGCGTGGTCAGGTGGATGCTGAGTTACTCGTGCCCGTTGGTATCACTCAGGCAAAACCGGTTCTGGCGATTCTTTTGCCAGACCCGAGCGGCCTAAGACAAAAGTGCGAGGCGCTCGGACAGGGCATTCGACAAGGGGCATTCGTGCTGTGTCAGGCGGTGCCCGAAGTCACATCGACAACAGCGGTCAATGGCGGCGACTTCGAGCCGACGGCATCGGCATTGCGGGCGGCGTTGCACAGCATTAAGCGCAAATTCGGTCGCTACGTCGCGACGACCGACCTTGCGCTCGTCGGTGTTGGTAGCGGCTCGGAGAAGGTGGCCCCAATCGTTCGCCAGGTACCGGATTACTTCCAGCGCGTGGCGTTGCTCGACGGCGGGTTTCGGCAATGGACCAGCGTCGATTCAGCGCGATTCATCGCAGCCGGGGGCAAAGCCATGCTGGCGCGTTGCCTTCAAGACGCCTGTCGCAGCGAAGCGATGCGGGTCGTGGCAACGATCAAAGCCTCGGGGATTGCGACCCGTATCGAGCTTGAGCTAACCCCTTCGGCGGACACGGCCTCGGCGGTCGCCTTGGCTTGGCTCATGGATGTGGTGCCGAGCCCAGCCGGTAGAGCCGTCAACCCGGCCCCGCCACCGTTACCGACCTCGGCCGCGCCGGCTGCCCGATAACGCACGCGAATACTGCGCTTGGATTCAGCATCAATCGATCTTCTCCCGGAATTTCCGGCAATTCACTGAACACATACCCAGTTTTGCGAGAAAAATCAGGGGATGGAAATCGGCCCTACGCCCTTGACAGGGGGCTCGCCGAAGCTACGCTCCGCCTCCCCCGAACCTGGGGACCTGCCACCCGTCTATCCCATGCCTACGATCCAGCAGATGATTCGAAACGGCCGCCAGGCAGTCGTTGCCAAGACGGCTTCCCCAGCGTTGCGAGCCTGCCCGCAGAAGCGCGGCGTGTGCACGCGCGTGTACACGACAACGCCAAAAAAGCCGAATTCAGCACTCCGCAAGGTGTGCCGCGTTCGCCTCACCAACGGGATGGAAGTGACGAGCTACATTCCAGGTGAAGGTCACAACTTGCAAGAGCACAGCGTCGTTCTGATCCGCGGTGGTCGCGTCAAGGACCTTCCAGGTGTTCGTTACCACGTTGTTCGCGGCACTTTGGACGCCTCGGGCGCCTCGGGCCCGTCGAGCACCAACAAGGCCAACCGCAACCGCAAGCGTTCCAAGTACGGCGTCAAGCGCCCGAAGAAGTAACTCGGATTTAGGAGACGCACGATGCCTCGTCGACGCGAAGTTCCCAAGCGCAAGATCACGCCAGACCCCAAGTACAAGGACAAGCTGGTCACTAAGTTCACCAATTGCCTCATGTCTGACGGCAAAAAGTCCGTTGCCGAGGGGATCCTCTACGGCGCGTTCGACGTGATCCAAGCCCGATTCAAGGACGATCCAATCGAAGTGTTTCGTAAGGCACTCGACAACGTAAAACCCAAACTTGAGGTCAAGAGCCGTCGCGTTGGTGGTGCAAACTACCAGGTGCCGGTCGAGGTTCGCCCCGAGCGCCGCGTCGCCCTCGGGATGCGTTGGTTGGTCGGCTTCTCGCGCAAGCGCGGTGAGAAGACCATGATGGAGCGCCTCGCGGCCGAACTCGTGGATGCCGCGCAGAACCGAGGCAATGCGGTCAAGAAGAAGGACGACACCCACAAGATGGCTGACGCCAACAAGGCGTTTGCTCACTACCGCTGGTAGTCGTTGTCTGGTGAAGTCAGTTTCGGATGATGGTCCAGAAGATGTGTAGGAGCCTTAGCGGACAATGAACGGCACGACATAGGATCGGGTTCGAGCACCAGTCGCCCACGGGCGACCCCGAAAAAGTGACTCGACCCCGAACCCCTTCCGACGATGAGAGGTTTCCCAAAAAGCGGGAAACGACAGGTCGGAGGGGGTTTCGTTCGTCCAGACATCCGCTTTGCAAAGTTGATACGAATCGAAACGATGGCCCGCGAAATCAGCATAGAACGAACGCGCAATATCGGCATTATGGCCCATATTGATGCGGGCAAGACCACCGTCTCCGAGCGGATCTTGTTCTATACGGGCATCAACTACAAGATCGGTGAAGTCCACGAAGGCGCCGCCACGATGGATTGGATGGAGCAGGAGCAGGAGCGTGGCATTACTATCACCAGTGCCGCCACCAACTGCTTCTGGACACCGGAACTGGGACCCTTCGCCGACAAGACCCACCGCATCAACATCATCGACACCCCCGGTCACGTCGACTTCACGATTGAGGTCGAGCGCAGTTTGCGCGTTCTCGACGGCGCCGTGGCCGTGTTCGATGGCGGCAACGGGGTCGAGCCACAGAGCGAGACCGTGTGGCGCCAAGCCGATCGCTACAAGGTGCCGCGGATCGCGTTCGTCAACAAGATGGACAAGACCGGTGCCGACTTCCAGATGAACCTGGACTCGATCCGTGACCGACTTGGCATTACGCCTATCGCGCTCCAGTGGCCAGTTGGCCAGGAGGAGCAGCACAAAGGCGTCGTTGATCTGGTTCGCATGCAGGCGGCCATATTCGACTCCGAATCGTTGGGTGCCAAGTTTACCTGGCAGCCCATTCCCGCTGACCTTGAGACCAAGTGCCGCGAGATGCGCGAGGCACTGATCGAAGCCTGCTCGGACATGGACGAACGGCTCATGGAGAAGTTCGTTGAGGGCCGTCTCAGCGAAGTGACTGAAGCAGAGCTGCACGAGGCAATTCGTGCCGCTGTCGTGGCGTTCAAGTTCGTTCCAGTCTTGTGTGGGTCGGCCTTCAAGAACAAGGGCGTCCAGCTGCTGCTCGATGCCGTGGTCAATTACCTCCCGTCGCCCCTCGACGTGCCGCCGGTGGAAGGCGTCGATCCACGCACCGAAAAGCCCACAACGCGCCAAGCTTCCGACAGCGAACCGTTTGCTGCGTTAGCGTTCAAGATCATGAACGATCCCTTCGTTGGGAATCTCACGTTCTTTCGCGTCTACTCGGGCACGCTGGCAAGTGGCACGGCGGTACTGAATGCGTCTCGCGGCAAGCGCGAACGAATTGGTCGCATCCTCAGAATGCATGCCAACAAGCGCGAAGAGCTCAAGGATTGCGTCGCGGGGAATATCTACGCCGTTGTGGGGCTGAGAGATACGCGTACCGGGGACACGCTCTGCAACGAGAAGGCCCCACTTGTTCTCGAGCGGATGACCTTTCCCGATCCCGTCATCTCGATTGCCATCGAGCCCAAGACTCAAGCCGACCTCGATAAGCTCGGCGTCAGCCTACAGAAGCTGGCGTATGAAGACCCCTCCTTTAGGACGTCCACGAACGAAGAGACAGGTCAGACTATCATCGAAGGGATGGGTGAACTTCACCTCGAAATTATCGTGGACCGGTTGCGTCGCGAATTCAAAGTCGAGGCCAACGTCGGCAAGCCAGAGGTTTCCTACCGCGAAGCGATTTCCAAGGCTGTCGATGCCGAGGGCAGATTCGTTCGTCAGAGCGGCGGTCATGGACAGTACGGGCACGTGAAGATCCGCTTGGCGCCAGGCGAACGCGGTACCGGCTACGTCTTCGAGAACAAGACCATAGGCGGGACCATCCCGAAGGAATTCATCACCTCGGTCGAAAAGGGGATCCGTGGGGCGATGCAGCGCGGTGTGCTTGCTGGATACCCTTTGTCCGACTGCATCGCGGAACTCTACGACGGCAGCTACCACGAGGTGGACTCTTCGGGGCCCGCCTTCGAGATTGCCGCGTCCATGGCGTTCCAAGATGGGGCCAAGCGCGCCGGGCCACAGCTGCTTGAGCCGATGATGTCGGTTGAGATCGTTACCCCAGAAGTCAATTTGGGTGACGTGATAGGTGATATCAACTCACGCCGTGGAAAGATCCACGGGATGAGCCAGCGCGGCAAAGACACCCAGGTAATTACGGCTGAGGTACCACTTGCCACAATGTTCGGGTACGCCACCGACCTGCGCAGCAAGACGCAGGGGCGCGCCACGTACACCATGCAATTTTCACATTACGAACCCGCTCCTGCATCGGTGCAGGAAGCGGTTGTTGCCAAAGTTCGCGGAAACTGAGCTACTGGGAGGCGTTTAGGATGGCTAAGGAAAAGTACGTTCGCTCAAAACCACACGTAAACGTCGGCACGATTGGTCACATTGACCACGGCAAGACGACCTTGACGGCAGCAATCGTAAAGCTGCAGAGCAAGCGTGGATTGGCGAAGGAGATCAAGTACGCCGACATCGCCAAGGGTGGCATCGTCCGTGATGAGACGAAGACGGTGACGATCGCAGTCAGCCACGTGGAGTACGAGACGAAGGAGCGACACTACGCTCACGTCGACTGCCCGGGGCACGCCGACTACATCAAGAACATGATTACTGGCGCGGCCCAGATGGATGGGTCGATTCTGGTGGTGAGCGCGCTTGACAGCGTGATGCCGCAGACGCGTGAGCACGTTCTATTGGCCCGCCAGGTGGGGTTGAACCACCTGGTGGTGTTCTTGAACAAGTGCGACGCGGTGGAAGACGCCGAGATGCTTGAGCTCGTTGAGATGGAAGTCCGCGAGCTGCTGAGCAAGTACAAGTTCGACGGCGACAACGCGCCAATCGTGCGAGGGGCAGCGCTACCGGTACTCAGTGGCGACCCAGTGTGGGAAGCGAAGATAGACGAACTTTTGGCGGCGCTCGACAGCTACATTCCGCTGCCGCAGCGCGAGGTCGACAAGCCGTTCCTGATGGCAGTTGAAGACGTGTTCTCGATCAAGGGTCGTGGCACGGTGGCGACGGGCCGAATCGAGCGCGGAGTTGTGAAGGTCAACGACGAAATCGAGGTCATCGGATTCGATAAGTTGTCGAAGACGGTGGTGACCGGGGTCGAGATGTTCCGAAAGCAGCTCGACCAGGGCCAAGCCGGCGACAACGTTGGCTGTTTGCTCCGCGGCATCGACAAGGAAGGTATCGAGCGCGGGCAGGTGTTGGCGAAGCCCGGCAGCATCAAGCCGCACAAGAAGTTCGAAGGCGAAGTGTACGTGCTGAAGAAGGAAGAAGGCGGGCGACACACGCCGTTCTTCCCGAATTACCGTCCGCAGTTCTACATCCGAACGACGGACGTGACCGGAAGCGTGTGGTTGCCTGAAGGCGTCAAGATGGTGATGCCGGGCGACAACATCACGATGACGGTAGAATTGATAACGACGGTGGCGTTGGAAGAGCAGATGCGTTTTGCAATCCGCGAGGGTGGCAAGACCGTAGGCGCTGGCGTCGTCACCAAGATTCTCGAGTAGCAACGACCCCCAGGTGTTCAACCTGAGACAAGGCTAGAGGTAAGGCGATGGGCCCACGGCCCCGACAGACGACCCGAATTCCCATCGCCCTCTGTTGCACCGAGTGTTCCGGTAGAAACTACAAGACCACCCGATCCAAAAAGGCAGACCAGAAGCCAATTACCTTGAAGAAATTCTGTTCTACCTGTAATGCCCACACGGTGCATCTAGAAGCGAAGTAGACAAACGGGCCGCTGCTGCTACTAGGGCGGCCCACCCATTCTAGGGGTGTAGCTCAATTGGTAGAGCAGCGGATTCCAAATCCGCAGGCCGGGAGTTCGAGCCTCTCCGCCCCTGCCCGGCTTGAAACGCAAAAGACCAGCGCGGAATCTCTCTTAGACCATGACCGACGATCGAAGGCAGTCTGAAGACGGACCAGAGTCCCCAACGGCGAGCGACCTGCTCGATCGGACGGGTGCGATCGCCGTGCAAGATGCTGAGGCTGTGCCCGCGCCCGCGCCGCACATCTCGACGCAGCTCGGCTCCGCGCGCTACGTGCATGCCTCGTTCATCGCAGCGGCTGTGCTTGTCGGCTACATCGTCAGCCAGTTGGTCGCACTGATCTGGAATCGGCTTGCCGAGGCGCCATGGGCGCTGAAGTTGATCCCCCAGTTGGTTCGGTACGACGAGGACGTTCGTGGTGACGTGGGGTTAGTCGTGGGTGCCATCGTCGGCATCATTACGATTGTCCGAATCTACAAGCGCCAGAGCATACGCGACTGGGCTGACGAGGTAGCAGCCGAGCTGGCCAAGGTGAGCTGGCCTGACCGCGAAAATGTTGTGAACAATACGGTGATCGTGATCGTTGCGACGCTTACTGCGACGCTCTACGTGACGGTTCTCGATCGATTTTGGGCCTTCTCAACAGGGCTCATCTACGCGCCATGAGCACGGGGGCAAGGACGGAGATGGCCGAAAAGAAATGGTACGTCGTCACGACCTACTCGGGCTTCGAACAGAAGGTCAAGAGTGCGTTGCGTGAGCGGATCCGCCAGTTCAAGATGGAAGACCAATTCGGAGAGGTGATGATCCCCTCCGAGTCCGTCACCGAGCGCACCAAGGACGGTAAGCCGCGCGTCAAGACAAAGACGAGCTTCCCCGGGTACTTGTTCATCGAGATGGAGATGAGCGAGCACGCTTGGCACGTAGTTAAGGACACCGCGAAAGTCACTGGCTTCATTGGCAATCAGCGACCCCAGGAGGTCAAGCCTCCGCAAATCGACGACCTGCGTCGAGGTATCGTCGAGGGGGCTGTCAAGCCGAAGCCGCGCCGTCAATTCCAGGAAGGCGACGAGGTGCGTGTCGTCGTAGGCGCATTCGCCAACTTCCCCGGCACCGTGCAAGAGGTCAAGCCGGACAAGCAAAAGCTGAAGGTCATGGTCAGCATCTTCGGGCGGCCCACTCCGGTTGAGCTCGATTTCGCCCATGTGGAGAAGCGATGAGCACGAAGAAAAAGGTCACAGCGTATATCAAGCTGCAGCTACCCGCCGGCAAGGCAAACCCTTCGCCGCCAGTTGGTCCCGCGCTCGGTCAGCACGGCGTCAACATCATGGGGTTCTGCAAGGATTTCAACGCGCGCAGTGCGCAGTTCGGCGACACGATCATTCCAGTGGTGATCACCGTCTACGCCGACCGTACGTTTACCTTCATCATGAAGTCGCCGCCGGCGAGCATCTTGGTGAAGAAGGCGGCGGGGTTGCGCACGACCGGCAAGCCGGGCTCCGGGTCCAAGGAGCCGAACAAGAATAAGGTTGCTGAATTGTCCTGGGTTCAGATCCGCGCGATTGCAGCCGAAAAGATCACGGACATGAACACGACAGATATCGAGGCTGCTATGCGCTCGATTGCGGGGACAGCCCGCAGTATGGGAGTGGACGTCAAGTAACGTCGCTCAAACTGCTCCGGGAATTTCCGGGCAGTAGACAGATACTGGAGCGTTGACCGTGCCAAAGTGCTCGGACGGCGCATCCCAGGAGTCGAAAGACGACCCATGGCACGAATACCCAAGAAACAGAAAGAAGCGCTTGCCAAGTTCGATCGGCAAAAGCGCTACAACTTGGACGAAGCGGTCAGTATCGTGAAGAAGACCGCCTTCGCCAAGTTCGACGAGAGTGTGGACCTTGCCATCCGTCTCGGCGTCAACCCCAAGCACGCGGATCAGATGGTTCGCGGAGCCTTGGTGCTGCCGCACGGAACGGGCAAGAAGGTTCGTGTTCTCGTGTTCGCTAAGGGCGAGAAAGAAAAGGAGGCTCTTGACTCTGGAGCCGATCTCGCCGGTGCGGACGAACTCGTCGCAAAGGTCCAAGAAGGCTTGCTGGATTTCGATCGGGTTATCGCCACCCCAGACATGATGGGTGCAGTCGGTAAACTTGGCCGTATCCTCGGGCCGCGTGGTCTGATGCCAAACCCCAAGGTCGGAACCGTGACCTTTGACGTTGGCTCTGCGGTACGCGAGGCCAAGGCCGGCAAGGTTGAATATCGCGTAGACAAAGCGGGTGTTGTTCACTGTCGCGTTGGGCGAACCTCATTCGCCGAAACGGCTCTGAGCGAGAACGCTGCCGCTTTGGTTCGCGAGCTCATCCACAAGAAGCCGGCTACCGCTAAGGGAACGTACCTCAAGAGCATAACGGTCTCGAGTACGATGGGTCCCGGAGTGCGGATCGACACGGCCACGGTGGCTGTCACTGAAGAGGTGGCGTAATGTTGCGCACCGACAAATCCGCGGCAATCGATCGGATCAAAGAGCGCTTCTCCAAGATGTCTTCGGCCGTCTTCGTTGACTACGCCGGAATGACCGTCCAGGAGGTAAGCAAACTTCGCGACGAACTTCGCAAGAAGGGCGTCGAGTATCGCGTTCTCAAGAACAAGCTGGTGCAGGCCGCCCTAAAAGGTGCTCCCTATGTCGATAGTCTCGGCAAGGCGGCGCTGAAGGGTATGACTGCCGTGGCGTGGAGCTTCGAGGAGCCGAGCGCAGCCGCGCGCGTGCTCAAGGAGTTCCGCAGAGAGAACGAGAAACTAAAGATCAAAGCGGGTCTGCTAGATGGGCAAGTGCTCGACTCGGCGGCCGTAGAAAATCAACTCGCATCCCTTCCGAGCAAGGACGAGGCTCGTTCCATGTTGCTGGCAACCATGCTGGCTCCGGCGCAGAACTTCGTCATGGTGCTCGCAGCACCCAGTCGAGAATTTGTCGGTGTGCTGGCTGCAAAGCAGCGCAAGGACGAGGGTTGATGGTCCGCGAAATGAACGAGTTGGAGTGATACTCGTTCGGAGTCCCTGCGCCGAAAGGTGCGGCCGGACTCACCCAACGTCACTCAACGATTCGAAATTGCAAGAAATAACCCAGCTAAGGCTGAAGGCAGTTAGAGGAGCAGGTCATGGCCGATATCTCGCGTGAACAGGTTGTCGATTACCTTTCCAACCTCCCCGTCATTCAAATCGCAGAGCTCGTAAAGACTCTCGAGGAGAAATGGGGAGTCAGTGCAGCACCAGTGGCAGTTGCTGCCGCCGGTGGAGCCGCTCCCGCGGCAGCGGTTGAAGAGAAGACTGAGTTCGATGTCATCCTCGCGGATGCTGGTGCGAACAAGATCAACGTCATCAAGGTCGTCCGTGAGATCACGGCCCTTGGCCTCAAGGAAGCCAAGGACCTAGTCGAAGGTGCCCCCAAGGCCATCAAGGAGGGGATTGGTAAGGACGAAGCTGGCGATATCAAGAAGAAGCTTGAGGACGCGGGCGCCAAAGTCGAGGTCAAGTAATCCTCGCGTGCCCGGTCAGCGTTTCTCAGAACACGAAAGCCAGGCCCTGCCAGTTGGCGGGGCCGGCAATGCGTCGAGCGTAATAGATTGAGCGTCTCGCGGGATGGCAGTGGTCTGCCTTTCCCGCGTGCCGTCGTCTGGAGGAACGAGCATGGCGTCGAAGGTCCAGTCAAACTTCCGTCATCGGACGAACCTTGGCAAGGTCGAACCGATCGTAGAGATTCCGAATCTCATCGACATTCAGAAGAGTAGTTACGATAAGTTTCTCCAGACCGATACCGCTCCGCGCGAGCGTAAAGAGATCGGGCTCGAGGCGGTATTCCGCAGCGTATTTCCGATCAAGGACTTCGATGGTACGAGCGAACTAGTCTACGTTTCGTACAATCTGGAGAAGCCCAAGTACGACGTCGATGAGTGCCGTCAACGAGGGATGACCTTTGCTGCACCGATCAAGGTCACCACTCAGCTGATGGTGTACGAGGTGCGCGAGGGCGGCGGGGATCGTTTGGTCCGCGACATCAAGGAGCAGGAGGTCTACTTCGGCGAAATTCCGCTGATGACAGACACCGGCACCTTCATCATCAACGGCACCGAGCGTGTCGTGGTGAGCCAGTTGCACCGTAGCCCGGGTGTGTTCTTCGATCACGACAAGGGCAAGACACATTCGAGTGGAAAATTGCTCTACTCGGCGCGCGTCATTCCGTACAGCGGCTCGTGGCTCGACTTCGAATTCGACCACAAGGACATCATCTACGTGCGCATCGACAGGCGACGTAAGATGCATGCCACCGTGCTCCTGCGTGCGCTCGCGTACAGCACGCAAGAGCTGCTCAACTACTTCTACGATACCGAGACGATCTTCTTCGAAAAGGGCGGCAAGTTCGCTCGGGGGATCGACTACGATTTGCTTGCTGGCCAGCGCGCTACCCGCGATGTCAAGGTTGGCAACGAAGCTATCGTCAAGAAGAACACCAAATTTACCCGCGCGGCGATCAAGAAGCTCAAGGAAGCCAAACTCGACCGCCTGCCGATGGAACAGGTTGAACTCATCGGCAAGGTGAGTGCCGAGGATATCGTCGACAAGGAGACGGGTGAAGTTCTGCTCGAGTGCAACGAAGAGGTGACCGAGGTCACGCTCGATCGGCTGCGCGAGGCGAATATCCAGCAGATCAAGGTGCTGTTCATCGATGGGCTCAACGTCGGGTCGTACCTGCGTGACACCCTGCTCGCGGACAAGGTTCGCACGATGGAAGACTCGATCATGGAGATCTACCGGCGCCTGCGACCGGGCGATCCGCCCACGCTCGAGACCGCCAAGCAGTTGTTCAACAACTTGTTCTTCAATCCCGAGCGTTACGATCTCTCGGCGGTTGGTCGACTCAAGCTGAATTACAAGTTCTACCGTGACCTGCCGGAGGAGCAGCGCCCGGGTCTCGATCAGACGATCCTCAGCTCGCAGGACATCCTCGAGACGGTTCGCCACCTAATCGAACTCAAGAACGGTCGTGGCTCAGTCGACGATATCGACCATCTCGGTAACCGTCGCGTGCGTGCTGTTGGCGAATTGATGGAGAATCAGTATCGCATCGGGCTCGTGCGCATGGCCCGCGCGATCAAAGAGCGCATGAGCGTGTCGCAGGAAATCGACACGTTGATGCCGCACGATCTCATCAATGCCAAGCCGGTTGGCGCTGTGGTCAAGGAATACTTCGGTAGCTCCCAGCTATCGCAGTTCATGGACCAAACCAATCCGCTGAGCGAAGTGACGCACAAGCGCCGACTCAGTGCGCTCGGGCCAGGTGGTCTAACGCGTGAACGCGCGGGCTTCGAAGTTCGCGACGTCCACGCCACCCACTACGGTCGTATCTGTCCGATCGAGACGCCTGAAGGTCCGAACATCGGTCTTATCGCGTCGCTGTCGACTTTCGCACGGGTAAACGAGTACGGGTTCGTAGAGACGCCCTATCGTCATATTCGTGAAGGCCGCCTCACGGCTGACATGGCTTGGTACAGCGCTCTTGAAGAAGAGGGCAAGTACATCGCACAGGCCACAGCTGACGTGGACAGCAAGGGTCGATTCCGCGACACGTTGGTCAGCGCTCGCCTCAACGGCGACTTCCGCATGGCCAATCCGGATCAGGTCGAGCTGCAAGACGTAGCTCCGAACCAGATGGTGAGCGTCGCGGCCGCCCTCGTGCCCTTCCTCGAGCACGATGACGCCAACCGCGCCCTCATGGGTGCAAATATGCAGCGTCAAGCTGTGCCACTCGTCGTAACCGATGCTCCGCTCGTTGGAACGGGTATGGAAGGTCGCGTGGCGCAGGACTCTGGCGTGTGCATCTTGGCGCGGCGCCCGGGCATCATCGAAGGCGTCGATGCCGAGCGCATCGTCGTGCGCGTTGACGAGGGCGATGGCAGCGAAGTCCCGGACATCTACCAGCTGACCAAGTACCAGCGCTCAAATCAGAGCACCTGTTACAACCAGAAGCCGATTGTGCGGGCTGGTGAGGTCGTCAAGGCTGGTGACGTTCTGGCTGACGGAGCTTCATGTGACAGCGGTGAGCTTGCATTGGGTCGAAACGTGCTCGTCGCGTTCATGCCTTGGCAAGGTTACAACTTCGAAGACTCGATCTTGCTCAGCGAGCGCATGGTCAAGGACGACGTGTTCACCTCGGTTCACATCGAGGAGTTCGAATGCATCGCCCGTGACACCAAGCTTGGCAAGGAAGAGATCACCAAGGACATTCCGAACGTCGGTGAGGAAGCCCTGAAGGATCTCGACGAAGCAGGCGTCGTGCGCATCGGTGCCGAGGTCAAGCCAGGTGATATCCTTGTTGGCAAGATCACTCCGAAGGGCGAGAGTCAGCTCAGCCCCGAAGAGAAACTCCTGCGCGCGATCTTTGGCGAGAAGGCGGGCGACGTCCGCGACACCTCGCTGAAGGTTCCGCCAGGTGTTGGCGGCGTCGTGATCAATGCACGCATTTTCGCCCGCAAAGGGACGGAGAAGGACGAGCGTGCTCGCGCCATTGAAGACCAGGAGCGTGCCAAGCTCGAACGTACCCGTGACGAGGAAGTCAAAATCCTCCAGGATTCTTTCTTCCGCAAAATCCGTCGCGTGCTTGTCGGCAAGACCACTTCTGCAAAGGTGGTTGACGACAAGGGTAAGGTGCTCGCCAACAAGGGGATCGTGCTCGACGAGGTCGGGCTCGAGCAAATTCCGCGCAAGTATCTCGGCGCAACCAGCGTCGAGAGCGGTGGCGAGGAAGTGGCGCAACTCATCCACGATCTCGAGGAGCTCGTTCGCGTTCGCGAGGAGCATTTCCGCGACAAGATCGATCGTTTGAGTCGCGGGGACGAATTGCCCCCTGGCGTCATCAAGATGGTCAAAGTCTATGTGGCCATCAAGCGCAAGATCCAGGTCGGTGACAAGATGGCCGGTCGTCACGGTAACAAGGGTGTGGTCAGTCGCATCCTACCGGAAGAAGACCTGCCGTACTTGGCGGACGGCACTCCGGTGGACATCGTGCTCAATCCGCTCGGCGTACCAAGTCGTATGAACGTCGGGCAGATCCTCGAGACCCACCTCGGGTGGGGAGCGCGGGCGCTCGGCAATCAGCTGCAGGCGATGGTCGAGCAGAACTACGGTGCGGACAAGATCCGCGAGAAACTGCTCGCTGTCTATGAAGGTGACGAGCGATTCTCGGTGGTCTTGAAGTCAATGAACGACGACGAGCTGCGTGCCGTCGCAGGCAAACTCAAGACAGGTGTCTTCTTTGCGACACCGGTGTTCGACGGTGCACCTGAAGCTCAGATCAAACGAGCCCTCACTTTGGCTGGGTTGCCCACATCGGGTCAGGCCATCCTGTTTGATGGGCGCTCGGGTGATCCGTTCATGCACAACGTGACGGTGGGCATCATGTACATCCTGAAGCTCCACCACCTCGTTGACGACAAGATCCACGCACGCTCGATTGGTCCCTACTCGCTCGTTACCCAGCAACCGCTGGGAGGCAAAGCGCAGTTCGGTGGCCAGCGACTAGGTGAAATGGAAGTCTGGGCCATGGAAGCCTACGGTGCAGCCTATGCGCTGCAGGAGTTCCTCACCGTCAAGAGCGACGACGTTCAGGGTCGCACCAGAATGTACGAGTCGATCGTCAAGGGGGAATGTGCCCTCGAGGCGGGTCTCCCGGAAAGCTTCAACGTCTTGGTCAAGGAGCTGCAAGCCCTTTGCCTCAACGTGGAACTCGTCGAAACGGCGACCAACGCGGCGGCGGAGGATTGATGATCTGTGTCGCCCAAAGTCACCCAATTACCGAGCAATCTGTAGCCGAGCGTGTTCTGACTCGCAAAGGAGTCTCGTCCCATGCGTGACATCTTCTCCTTCTTCGAGAAGCCCAAGGATCCTCTTTCCTTCTCAGCAATTCGGATCTCGTTGGCGAGCCCGGAAAAGATTCGTGAGTGGTCGCACGGCGAGGTCAAAAAGCCCGAGACCATTAACTACCGGACGTTTAAGCCGGAACGCGACGGGCTCTTTTGCGCGAAGATATTTGGGCCAGTCAAAGACTACGAGTGCATCTGCGGCAAGTACAAGCGCATGAAGCACCGTGGGATCGTGTGCGAGAAGTGCGGCGTTGAGGTTATCCAGTCGAAAGTGCGTCGTGAGCGTTTGGGACATATCAGTCTCGCAACGCCGGTCGCGCACATCTGGTTCCTCAAGAGCTTGCCTTCGCGCATCGGCAATGTTCTCGACATCAGCCTGAAGGATCTCGAAAAGGTCCTTTACTGTGAGTCGTATATCGTCATCGATCCGAAGGACACTGAGCTTCAAGCCGGTGAACTCCTGACCGAGGAGAAGTACGCCCAGTTAATGGAAGAGTATGGCGAAGAGCGCTTCGATGCCGGTATGGGCGGCGAGGCGGTCATCGAGATGCTCAAGCGCGTCGATGTGCACGCATTGTCCGAGCAGCTTCGCGAGGACATGCGCTCGACGAGCAGTGAGGCCAAGCGCAAGAAGTACGCCAAACGGCTGAAGGTCATCGAGGCGTTCCGAACCAGTGGTAACCGCCCTGAGTGGATGATGCTAACCGTGCTGCCGGTGCTGCCGCCGGATCTGCGCCCGTTGGTGCCACTCGATGGTGGTCGATTTGCCACCAGCGATCTCAACGACCTCTACCGCCGCGTTATCAACCGCAACAACCGCCTCAAGCGATTGCTCGAGTTGAACGCGCCCGAAATCATCATCCGTAACGAGCGGCGCATGCTGCAAGAGGCGGTCGATGCATTGTTCGACAACGGTCGTCGCGGCAAGACCATCACCGGCCCTAACAAGCGTCCGCTCAAGAGTCTTAGCGACATGCTCAAGGGCAAGCAGGGTCGGTTCCGTCAGAACCTCCTCGGCAAGCGCGTCGACTACTCGGGTCGAAGCGTTATCGTTGTTGGGCCAACCTTGAAATTGCACCAGTGCGGTCTTCCAAAGAAGATGGCGCTCGAGCTCTTCAAGCCCTTCATCTACAACAAGCTCGAAGAGCGTGGCTACGTCAACACGATCAAGAGCGCGAAGAAGATGGTCGAGAAGGAGCGTCCCGAGGTTTGGGACATTCTCGACGAGGTCATCAACGAGCACCCGGTGATGCTGAACCGCGCGCCGACCTTGCATCGTCTCGGTATTCAGGCGTTTGAGCCGGTGCTGATCGAAGGCAAAGCAATCCAGTTGCACCCACTGGTGTGCGCGGCATTCAACGCCGACTTCGACGGCGATCAGATGGCCGTGCACGTGCCGCTTTCGGTTGAAGCCCAGATGGAAGCCCGCGTGCTCATGATGAGCACGAACAACATTCTCTCGCCGGCAAGCGGCCGTCCGATCATCAACCCGACCCAGGATATCGTCCTTGGGTTGTACTACGCGACCCGCAAGCGCAAGTACGGTCTTGGTTGTCATCGGCCTGGCGCGCTCAAGTTCGATGAGAAGGAGCAGCAGCTCACCGGGTACCTGCGCGGTACCTACGCCTCGCCAGAAGAGGTGCGGATGTCGTACGACAACGGGGTTGTCGACCTGCATTCGGAGATCTTGGTTCGCATCGAGGACCACGATGAAGAGAGCGGCGAGCTGCAGACGCGGCTGATCCTGACCACGGTCGGGCGCGTGCTTATCAGCGAAGTGCTGCCACCCGAAGTCCCCTTCGACTACGCCAACAAGGTGATGAACAAGAAGGCGCTTTCGGCCCTCATCGACGTCTGCTACCGCAAGCACAAGAATAAGGAATCCGTGCTGCTCGCAGACCGCCTGCGTACGCTCGGCTTCACCTACGCAACGATTGCTGGTGTGTCGGTGTGCATGGATGACATGGTCATCCCGGACAAGAAGAAAGACCTCATCGAGGAAGCACAACGCGAACTCGAACGCGTCTACGAGCAATACCAGGAAGGCCTGATTACTGACGGAGAGCGGTACAACAAGGTCGTCGACATTTGGGCCGGTGTCGCTGACAAGGTGACCGAAGAGATGATGAACGGCATCTCCAAGGCCACCGTCATCGACGAAGAAACGGGCGATAGCGTCGAGGATTCGAGCTTCAACCCGATCTACATCATGGCTGATTCGGGTGCTCGTGGTTCGACCCAGCAGATGCGTCAGCTGGCCGCAATGCGCGGGCTGATGGCGAAGCCGTCGGGCGAAATCATCGAGACGCCAATCACCGCGAATTTCCGCGAAGGCCTCACGGTACTTCAATACTTCATCTCGACGCACGGTGCGCGTAAAGGCCTCGCCGATACCGCTCTGAAGACTGCAAACTCGGGTTACCTAACGCGACGTCTGGTCGATGTGGCTCAGGATGCTGTCGTGAGCGACATCGACTGTGGCACGCTCGACGGTATTCGCGTCGCCAAGCTCGAAGAAGCCGGCGAAGTTATTCAACCGTTGGGTGAGCGCATCCTTGGTCGCGTAGCGCTTGAGGACGTAGTAGACCCGCTGACGGGTGAAATCATTGCACCGTCGAACACCGAGCTCGACGAAGCTCTGGTGCGACGCATCGAAGAGGCAGGCATCGAAGAGGTTGTCATCCGCTCGGTGCTCACTTGTCAGACACGGCGCGGCGTGTGTGCTCTCTGCTACGGCCGAGATCTCGCACGAGGGTACAAGGTCAACGTCGGTGAGGCTGTTGGTATCATCGCTGCACAATCGATTGGCGAACCCGGCACCCAGCTGACGATGCGCACTTTCCACATCGGTGGCGCAGCGGCGCGCGGCAAGATCGAGCAGAGCGCGCTTGAGACGCGTACTGAGGGGATCGTGACCTTGCGCAACACGCAGACCACGACCAAGCGCGATGGCAGCATCGTCGTCATGAATCGCCACGGTGAGTTGGTGATCATGGACGACACTGGCCGCGAGCGCGAACATCACCGCCTGGTTTACGGCGCGATCCTGCGGGCTACCGACGGACAGCGCGTCAAATCAGCGACTGTTGTTGCCGAATGGGATCCCTTCGCCATGCCAATCCTGACTGAGCAGGGCGGAATCATCCGCTATGGCGACCTGGTCGAAGGCGTTACCGTCATGGAAAAGGTCGACGAAGTAACGGGCTTGTCTCGTAAGATCGTCATCGAGTCGCGTGCTGCCGATCTGCGACCGCGTATTACGGTCACCGATCCAGTCACCGGTGAACCCCGGAAACTGTCCGGGACGGATCTGGACGCTCGCTACCTGTTGCCTGTTGGCGCCAACATCGTTGCTCAGGACGGCGAAGAAATCACGCCAGGAGAGGCGATTGCGCGTATTCCTCGCGACCAGACCAAGGTGCAGGACATCACCGGCGGTCTGCCGCGTGTGGCCGAGCTCTTCGAAGCACGCAAACCCAAGGATCACGCCATCATCAGCGAGATTGACGGTTTCGTTGCCTTCGGCAAGGACACCAAGGGCAAGCGGAAGGTTATCATCACACCACTTGGTATTGATGGCCAGCCGCTCGAAGATCAGCAGCGTGAGTACCTTATTCCGAAGGGCAAGCACATCCAGGTGCAGCCTGGCGATCACGTCCGAGCGGGTGATCCGCTGCAGGACGGTCCCGCTAACCCCCACGACATTTTGCGTGTGAAGGGCGAGAAGGAACTCGCGGCTTGGTTGGTCAACGAAATCCAGCAGGTTTACCGGCTGCAGGGCGTGAGCATCAACGACAAGCACATCGAAGCCATCGTGCGTCAGATGTTGCGTCGTGTGCGCATCAAGGAGGTGGGTGACACCAGCTTCCTCGTTGATGAACAGGTAGAAAAGTACGTGTTCGAGCGCGAGAATGGTCGCGTCATCGAGCGCGGCGGTCAACCGGCAGTCGCCGAAGCGATGCTCCTCGGTATCACCAAGGCCTCGCTCTCCACAGACTCTTTCATCAGTGCATCGTCCTTCCAGGAGACCACCAAGGTGCTTACCGAGGCGGCCATATCTGGCAAGACCGACGACTTGCGCGGCATCAAGGAGAACGTGGTCATGGGGCGCCTGATTCCGGCCGGCACTGGGCTTCCCGCCTATCGCCGTCTACAGGTAGTCACCGACGACCGTTCCGAGACCTACGCACCGGTTCGCACTGCTCGAGTGGCGACCGATCTGTCACTCGCTATTGGCGACGACTAGTTCGAGCTCGCGTAACCCAAAGGGTCGAAAGACCGTGAAACAGCTAGCGGCGCACTCGCTTGAAATGGTGGGTGCGTCATGGCTTTTTGTGGTCGGTGCCACGTGGTAACGACGCTTACGCGTGCGCTCTTGGATCTTGTGGCGCAGCTTGCCCGCCCAACGGGGCGCACGGCTTGGCGCGCCGACTTAGCGATAGTACCGCGTGCGCTACGTTGGGCATTGCCCTGGGCAATCCTCGGGCGCATTAGCCGCAACGCGAGTCCATTGCGTTGGGTCGAGCATTGGGCAAAAGTGCGCCCTGACGTGATCGCCATCGAAGACACGTCACGGAAACTAAACTACGCTGAGCTTTACGAGCGGAGCCGTCGGTGCGGCGCAGCACTCGCAGCCGAAGGGGTAAACTCCGGCGATCGCGTCGTACTGCTCATGCCCAGTAGCACGGAGCTCGTTGTGGCATTGCTCGCCTGCTGGTCAATCGGTGCGGTGCCCTGTCCGCTCGATCCGGAGTTGCCTGAGACAATCCTGAGGGATGTCTTGATGCGGTTTGAAGCGAAGTGGAGCGTTGGCAACGCGATGCACGTGACTCCGCCAAAGACCCGACAAATACAGCTGCTACCCGGGGCATTGACGTCATTGCAAGCACCGGCGCGGCTCGCGTCGGTAGAGCTTGCGCTCGTGCTGCCTACGTCGGGTTCGGAAGGCAGCGTCAAGCTGTGCAAGATCACCGCGGGGCGACTTGCGCTGTCGGGTCACGCCTTCGGCGCCCTCGCCCTCGATTGCCGTTGCGGAGATCTAATCTATTGTCCGCTCCCATTGCAGCACGCGACTGCCATCACGGTGGCGTTGATGCCGGCACTGGTGCATGGCGTAACCTTGCACCTCGCAGGGAAATTCTCGGCGTCGCGGTTTTGGGACGTAGTGAGCGCCTCTCGGGCCACGCAGCTCCTCTACGTTGGGGACTTGCTGCGATTTGCTCTGCCCGCGCTTGTCAATGAAGCCGTTTCGTTGCCTCGACTCCGGCGTGCCATCGGCAATGGCCTCGACGAAGTGACGTGGCGTACTCTCACCAAACGGTTGCCGTCATTAGGCATCATTGAGTTCTATGGCGCCACCGAGGCCCCCTCCGCTCTGCTCAATTTCTCCGGCAAATTGGGGAGTATTGGGCACTTGCCGCTGCGTCGCTTGTCGCGGTACGTCGTAGTTCGACATTCAGGCGATAAACCCGAAGCTACTTGGGCCCGATGTGCACCAGGCGAAATCGGCGAACTCTGGATCCGGATCCCGCGAGGCAAGCGCCCCTGGCTCGGTGACTTCGAAGGCTACCTAGCGCCCAAGGACGAACGTCGCGCTGTTATCGCGAATGTGTTTAGCTCGGGCGATCGCTTCTACCGCACCGGCGATTTAGTGCGCTACGACGCGGACGACTACCTATACTTTGTCGATCGCATTGGTGACGTCTGGCGCAACATGGGTCACAATGTTTCTACGCTCTGGCTTGCGAACGAGTTGCGCGCCGTTGACGGGATATGCGACGCGCTTGTCGTACCCGTTGCTCTCGACGATTCAATCCGCCGCTTTGGCTTGGCCGTCGTGGTCACGTCACACCCTGGTTGGCGCATAGCACTCGAGTCCAAGCTCTGCGAGCTACCAAGCTACGCAAGGCCACAATTGGTGCAAGTAGTTCGTGAATTGCCGCGGACCGCGACGCACAAACCAAACAAGAGCCAATGGCGATTTCAACTTTGGGCACCGAGTGGCGACGGTGCGAGCGAAGCGTACGTTTGGCGCGATGGGCTAAAAGTCGCCAATCACGCCAACTGGCAGCAACGGGCTTGTGAACTGCTGACGCCCAACGTCCAGCCTGCAGGGCAACACGGGCAAATTTGAAGCCTGGTCTAGGCAACTCGCAACCCGTGGGCTGCATGTGAACCATTGAAGGTATTTCGACTAGACCCCGCGCGCCAGTAGTGAATGGCTTGCTGGGGTGCCTGAACCAAGGCCAGTTCGGCATGTTCGATTCGACACTGCGCCCCTGCGTGTCCTGATTATGTGAGTGACAGCTTTGCGACACACCAAGCGCGTGTTGATGAATTGTGCATCATGAGACCCCAAACGCGAGGTTTTCCCCAGCAGTCTGCTCAAATCCTGCCCTAAACAAGTGGTGTCACCAGAACGACCTTGAACAATTCACGACCCCTCCGACTTGCCAAATGGGGGAACCGACCCAACACATTAGCACTATAGGTTGCACCGTGGCCCGCACACCACAGATCCGCTGTGGAGCGGGTTCGGTCGTCACAGCGATTGGAGTAGGGGAATGGACAGACTAGACCTGGTGCAGGACGGCGCCATGCGTGAAGAGGCAGCCGAACGACGCCACCGTCGATTTGGCCTGCGCCTATTTGTCGCGTATCTTCTGGTGTACGCGGGTTTCATCGGGATTGCCGCATTTCAGCATGCGACGTTCTCGAGTCGTTCAATATTGGGGCTCAATGTTGCCGTGGTTTATGGATTTGGGCTGATTGGGCTCGCTTTTGCCCTAGCCCTGGTTTTCTTGTTCGCGGGCAGCAAGAGTTGTCCGACAACGGATTCATCCAAGAACCAAGGGAACGGCTAGGATGCAATACCACGCTTCGCCATTGGCTCTGGTGATCTTCCTCGGGTTTGTTATCAGCGTCCTTCTTCTCAGTTTTTGGCTAGCCAGCAAAGCCAAGTCTGCGAGCGGCTATTTCGCCGCCCACGGTGAGATCCCCTGGTTCATCAACGGCATTGCTTTTGCCGGCGACTACCTTTCTGCCGCCTCGTTTCTTGGGATCTGCGGCATGATCGCTTTCTACGGCTACGATGGCTTTCTCTATTCCATCGGGTACCTGGCAGGCTGGATCGTCGCACTGTTTGTCATCGCGGAGCCGCTGAAGAAGCTCGGACGCTTCACCTTCGCCGACGCACTCGACAAGAAATTCAATTCGAGGGGCATCAAGATCTCCGCTGCGATTAGCACGCTGGTGGTCAGTATCTTCTACCTCATCCCGCAAATGGTCGGCGCGGGTGCACTGATCAAGCCGTTGCTCGGGCTCGAGCAACATTGGGGGGTGCTCATCGTTGGTGGAGTCGTGATTGGCATTGTCGCCACCGCGGGCATGGTGTCCACCACTTGGGTGCAGTTCATCAAAGGCTCGCTACTCGTGGCATTCTGCGCGGGCCTAACCATCACCATTTTGGCACGCGGATTGTGGCGAAACCCCTATGACTTGGCGCACGGAAGCGGGCACGCCTTCCGAAGTGACAAGGCCGACGCTGTTTTGCGCGACCACACGGTCGTCCCAAGTGACCCGGCTTGGTCCGAAAAGCCCTATGTCCACTTGCGCGACGCCAACGGGCTCGTGACCATCTGGCGCAAGGAAAAGGAGCGACTCACCGAGGCGCAATACATCACAAAGCTTCAGAACACGGTAACCATTAACGGCAAGCCGAAGTCTGAAGGCGGCGCGCTTTACCCAGTTGGCAATGTGGCGCAACTGCCGAAAGAGGCCGACCACACCGGGCCACTTGGGCCGGCTGAGTTCTTATCAACGATCGAAAGCAGCCAGATCTTGTTGTGGGGCAAGGACGAGATCAAGGAAGCAAGTGGGGCCACGACGACCGTCTGGTATCAAAAGCCGACGACTGGCGCGAAGCTCATGGTCCCAGGCAACAACCCACTATTTAAAGCCATCGCCAGCGAGATGCCGCAAGTCGATAAGGCAGCGCCTGCGTCGCGCGACGCCTGGTACAAGGCGCTTTGGGGGCGTTTGGACTTTATCTCACTAATGTTGGCGCTATTCTGTGGAACGGCCGCATTGCCGCACATTCTCATCCGATATTACACCGTGAAGGATGCAACCAGTGCCCGCAAGAGCACCGTAGTCGGGATTGGCGCGATTGGACTGTTCTATGTGCTGACATTGTTCCTAGGGTTTGGAGCCATGACGAGTGGTACTCTCGACCTCAGCGACACCAACATGTCCGCGCCGCTTCTGGCTCGAAGCTTCGGGGAGCTACCGTTTGCTTGCATCTCGGCCATTGCGTTTACGACCGTGCTCGGAACGGTGAGTGGCCTGATTATGGCCGCATCCGGAGCGATCGTGCATGATCTGGTGACCAACGTGGCACAGGTGAAGCTCAGCGACGAACGAACTGTGAGGCTAGCCAAGTGGGCGGCAGTGGTCGTCGGAGCGGTCGCGATGTGGCTTGGTATTCAATTCCAAAAGATGAATGTGACCTTCCTCGTTGGCTGGGCGTTCAATATTGCGGCCTCGGCCAACTTGCCCGCACTCATCATGCTTCTGTTCTGGCCGCGCACGACACGACAGGGGATCACGGCTTCGATCGTAATCGGGATGACAACCTCTCTAGGTTGGGTTCTCGGCAGCAAGGAAGCGATGCAGAACGTGTATGGTCTTACGGCGCAAGCCGCTGCGGAGCACGCACTCGTGCCATTCAGTCAGCCCGCCATCGTGACGGTGCCGCTGGGTTTCTTGGCGTTGGTGATTGTCTCCTTGCTCACCAAGGCTGAAGTCGCAGCCGACCAAGCATTGCGTGAGGCTGCGTAGAGCTGTTGAGGCTGCCATTGGCCTTATGGCGAACGCCGGTCGATTTGAGATTCGCTTACACAAAGCAGCGCCGCCCGAGACGTCGAAGCACTCGGGCGGCGGTGGCTTACAGCGACGTTACCGCCTAGCCATGAGTCTCAAGGTATCGAGTCACCTTTTCGAGCGTCTTTGGATCCTTGGCAAACCGACGCTTGGCTTCCTCGATCAGCTCTTGACGTTTCTTTTCAATTTCGGTCTTCGACTTGCCACGATAGGCTTGTGACACCTGCGAAGTTGCCTTCTGATCAGTCGAGGCGTCAATCGTGACGGCTGCTTTGGTCTGCAGTTTGAACTTGTCCCATTGCGTGACGACGCTCGAAACGCTAGCCCGATGCTTGGCAATCAACGGAAGCTTCGTCACCTCGAGGCGTCCAAGCGCGGACGCCAAGATCTCGCGGCGACCCGCGATGCCCACCGGGAGCGTCACCCCCCGCAAGACACTCACCTTTTGCGGGGCCGTGTTGGGTAGCAGTCGGTTCAAACCCTCGAGATCGAGCTGCAATTTTGAGCTAGCCACTTTCTGCATGGCATCACTGACGCTTCTGGCCACGGCCGCCTGATCGAGAAGTTGCTTGGTGGGTCCCTGGGCTAGCTCGAGTTCTCGAGCAGCTTCTTCGGTGACTTCATTGCCTATGCGATCCAGAAGAGCTGGGACCTCTTGGCTCATGCGGCGCAGATCCGCTTCAATTTGGGCGCTCGGATCGAAGATCCGTTCTGGATGGGTCAACAGATCCACTAGGCCCTCGCCCAACAGCTTCAGCGGCTGCAACCCGATGTCCAATGCAATTTTGTTAGCCAGCACGACGTGGCGCAAGACGGCGTCGCGTGCGCGCCTTTCAGCGGCAGCGGCGTCATCGCTGACAGTTGCTCCCTTGGTTTTCAGGTCTTGAACGTAGGTTTCTGCCTGCTTGAGTGCAGCCTTCACCGCGGCAGGATCAGCCGGCGCCGGGGGCAACTGCATCGAGCTTTTGGCGATTGCGTTCGGCATCTGTGGCGCAAGTGCAACTGGGGCTACGGCGGGATTCACCGCCGCGACAGCACTAGTGTTGACCTTGGTTGCCGCCAGCGGTCCCGTTAGGATCGGCGGATTGTTGATGCTGTGGGCCGAATTGGCCGCATTGCCAAGGTCAGCGAGAGCTTTTTCGCGTTCTTGTTTGATATCTTCTGCCGATTGAACCACCTGGTTCTTGGCGTCGTTGATGATGTCCGCGGTGCGTGTTTTCATGTCGTTGAAGAGCACATTCACGGTGACGCTCAGTGCCTTGATGGTGTCAATGAGTTGCTGGACTTGGCAACTGACACCAGCTGTTGCAACGGTTGCAACACAGCTCCAGAAGTCGTCGCAACATCCAGCGTTGGCGACTGAGCTGATGCTTAGTGACAATACAAGAACCCATGGCGCAAACTTGAATCGACGCATCGTATTTATCCTCCCTCGACGACGGCGCGGGCGCCGTTCACGGCGAGCAATGAAAGAGACAATTGCTCCAACTACGGCAATTTTGACGCAAACGTGCCTTGAGTGTTGGACGATTCCACATCGCTACGGAAGATCGTGGGCGATGCACCGCGCGGGCGCGTGCCCGCAACGCACCACGCCGCGTACCGTTGCGCTTACGCTAGGCCAAAAGTGCCAATAGCAAGCGGCCCTCTTCCAACGGAAAAGGGCCGCTATTTCGAATCATGCTTCAGCTAGGGAGCTGATTTAGTGTCGCTCGCCGTGCGCTGGGATCTAGGGCGCACCCCACGTGGTTGCCAATGTCGACACGTCCCAAACCGCCGTCGCCGCCTCGTACCCACTTGGCGCCCCTGTCGTAACTGTGACGACGCGGTTCAAAATGTGGTCACGGGTGTCGTATTCGGCGGCTTGGTCGGCAATCGTTGTCGAGGTTCCAGGCGCCGTGGCGAGCGTATCAACGCCAAGCCCGGTGCATCCAACAGCCTTCCAGCCCACGTAGCTGCCGTCGCCCAGGGCCGTGTACGCAGCTGGGGTCGAGGTGCCAATATTCCAGAGGCCCGCCCCAATCGTGCCCGTGCCGCTAAACGCCACGTTGATGAGCGCCACTTGGTCATAGTACGCGCCAACCCCAGCATCGCGAGCGAACATGGCGTTCATGGTCGCGTCGACCGTTACTGTCGAATTGAGCAATACATAGCCCTTGCCGACCGTACCGCTCGCTGTCGCGGCGATGGTGGTACCGGTGCGTGCGACTAGCATGCTGTAGCTGCTCGTGGGTGAAGCTTCCGCGACGACTCGCAAGTCGCATGCCTCGAACAACGATGCATCGGCGGTGCCCCAAATGAAGTCAGTATTACCTTCGATGTGGCACTTGTAGAACCAGCTGCGGCCCGAGGTTTGGATCGTGTCTTGGTTGCTGCTGAATGAACTATTGTAGGCGGCAAACGTCGTCCCACCAGAACCGTTGGCGAAAAATATCGTTTCGGCCTGATTGACGACCGACCGAACGCCGGTGTTCTTGAGGGTGATATTTTCCAGAATCAAATTGGCGCCTGCGAAGTAGAACGAGGGCCGCGTTTGTGTCGTCCCATTCAAGGCATTGCCATTGACCCATTGCACCACGCAATTGTCGCCCTTGGTATTGCCGGCGGGGCCAGCAATACGAATCGTTTGCGTCGAGCCAACGGCCCCCGAGAAGCGAAGCAACTCGTAGTAGGTACCGGCGGCCACGTTGATCGTTACGTTGAGGGCACTCATGCCCATGGCAGCATTGAGCGCAGCCTGGAGCGTGCGGAAATTTGCCGTGCTTGCCGGTGCGCCGTCGACAGTAATACTAGTAGCACTGAGCGTTGGTGCAGCCCTGGTTGTGAACTTCCAGGTGGCGACGGTGCTTTGATCGGAGAGGCCATCGAACGCCGTGGCATTGAGCGTACCGGTGATCGAGTGGGTTGGGATCCCGACATAGTAGGCCGTGCCGTAGGCGAGCTTGCCCACGTGGGGCGCAAAATAGATAGTATTGCCCGCAACTCGTGCCAACTGAGACCCCACGTTGAGCGTGGTTGCCGCTAGGATCTGGGTTTCGCCAGCGAAGGCAACGTTGTCGACCTCGGTGCCGTCGGCCTGCTTGAAGATCTTGATACTTCCACTAGCGTTCAGCGTGGGCGGGCTATCAAAGGTCAGCGACAACTCACCATCCGTGTACGCGGCTACTGCGCCGGGGGTCGGGTAGGCGACAGTCGCGAGCGAACCGTAGCTATCAGCGGCCGGATAGTCGTTGACTGCTACCGTAAGCGTCTTCACGTTCGTGACCGGGTTCGTATCGCTTGTGTTGGTGATGGTCACCGTCGTGACCCCGCCCTTTTGCCCCGACAAATTGATCGTCGAGTTCGCTGCGCCGTTGGTCACCGTTACCGCTACAATCGTTGGATCGGCTGCTACGGCAGTTACGCCAGAGATATCGCCTCCATTAGCGTTTGCGGTGGCAGTGATAGAAGAGGACGCACCCTTCTTCATGCTTGCCGTCGATGCAGACAGACTGAGCGCGGCTGGAATGTAGGTGACGACCGTCCCTGTGGCGGAATTGTAAACCGTCTTTCCAGTGGCGTCTTTGATGACCAAATTCGAAATCGTGGCAATGACGTTGTTGAACGAAATGGCCGGGTACACGCTGCCGCTGCCATAGACGGTCGTCCCGTTAGTGAAGGCACTAGTGGCCACGGTCTGCGTAAGCGCAGTGCCGCCCACTGGCCCAGCGCTGTAGTTCACATCAGTGCCGGTCCGGCTGAAACTCAGGTGTAGAGGTGTCCCGTTGGTAAAGGCCACCGTAGGCGCACCGGTCGTAATCGTCGCAGAGCCGCTCACGTAGTAGCCATTGGTCGAGTTGACGGAATTGCGCATCAGCATGTAGGCATAGGCGTCCGACGCATTGAATCCCGCCGCCATACCAAGACCGATGCCACAGGCGTTGTTTGACTTGACCTGGGTGGTGATCGCCACATCCGCTTCGATGCTGAAATCGCCCGTCACGGGCGTGGGAAGAGCAATGAAGCCGTTGCTGTTGGTGCCGTAGTAGTTGGGCGCCACGTACTTGAAGGCATTGCCAGAAGCAGAATAGGCGCTGTTGACAGTGATGACACCACCGGCAATATCTGCCGAGGTGGTACCGGCGGTCGTTTGCTTGATGAGGTAGACGTATTCAGCGTTGCCGAACCCGGCATTTCCCGCGACGTTGGCCGAACCCGCCACCGAAGGCGAGCCGGCTGCAGCGCGACCAGCCAATGCGCTCGCTCCGGCAAGTGAGCTCTTTGCGCCGGCAGCGCTCGTGCCACCAGCAGTCACTGAAGTACCAGCAGCGCTTGTGCCGCCGGAGCCGCCCCTGTTGGTGGCTCCGCCGGATGGCGAAGCGGTCCCGCCGGTGGAGTCGTTGCCTCCGGCAGCAGTGTTCGTCGCGGTCTTGTCGTCGCCACAAGCTGCGGCGATGAGCAGCGGGGTCAGTAACAGGCCGACTCGCCATAGGGCTGTGCAATTCATCGATGCCTCCACCTTTGGTACCAATTATGCGGGAGCGGCGGCCGTTGGGGAGAGTTGGCCTTAAGCCCTCGCGATGTGAATGGACGCTTGGGGGGCTGCAACGAGCTCAACGTTTTGACTCGCGCGCGAGTTGCACTAAGGCTCCCGGAACGGTCAAGAACGTGCATCGAGCGCCATCAGGCCCAATTTGCCCGTTATCGCGCCGGATCCGTTCTGGGGCAAATCGTCGGGGCGCGTTTCTCAGGGCCAAACGGCGAGCGCCAGCCTCGTCCCGGATCGCCGGCTGGCACTTTTGGGTTCGAGCGTCGCGGTGGACGCCTTCCTCGGGCTGTGGCGCCCTCGACGACCCGAGGTCGCGGCCGCGTGTCCCAGACCAAACCAAACCTCTAGACGCGCGAACGTCGAGCCAGCGGTCGGTGACGGGTCACGACGGGGCACACTAGAAAATGATGACCCCGTTGACTTGTCCGCAATCGGTGAAGGCCATTGTGGTTTGGATTTGGAAATTGGATTCGGATGTGTGTCGCTCGGCGTGAAACACCGCAAGGTCGTAGACCGAGCCCTTCGTCAACTTCAAGGTATCGACGGCAATCGAACCGGATTCTTGCCCGTGGCGGCCGCCGAGATCGATTACGAGTTGCTTATCGATGAACACCCAGACATCGTCATCACCCTTAAAGGTAAAGGTCTCGCCACCATTATAGGTGAACGACGTGTGGATCTCAGTCGTGAAGCTAAAGTTGTGCGCTTGACCTTCATCGCCAAATCCTTGGCCATCGAGGGGGAAGAACGAAGAATCCGCAAGACCACCGCCGTTGTTCTTGGAGGCAGAGAATGTCGAAACGCCATTGCTCGTAACGAGCTTCAGACCCAAGAGAAACGGGCGATTGACATCCGCGGTGTCATGGTACCACTGATCAAAGGTGGCCTGGCTCTGGATGCCGACAACGGTAGCCGCTGGATCGGCGTAGACCGGTTTGCCATCGGCGCCCAATACGGCCTTGACGATTCCTTTGACGTCTTGCGATGGCGCCGTGTCGAAATCGGGATGCCCGCCGGTTTGACTGCCGCGCTTGAAATCGCGAACGATCCCAAACAGACCGGCGCAAACCTCTGGCGTTGCCACGCTGCCTCCAACTATTTCCGGCCCCAGGCCGTAGGCGCCGATGGTCGTGTTAGTAACGTTCAGGTAGCCAGCGGGTGGCCAAGCCGCCGTGCTCGTACCTGTTCCAGTCGTCCCACCGCTTCCGATCCCAATTGACCCACCTCCACCGCTGCCAATTGAAATGCTACCTCCGTTTGGGTCGTCGCCGCTCCCGGCATCCTTGGCGCAACTGCTGAGTGCAACCAAGGCCAGGGCGCCACCGACAAATCCGAGTTTTAAAGCATTCAAGGAATGATACATGGGACCTCGCTGACTACCCTCCTGCGGGCTGACAATTTTTGGATCCTACCACATCGGGGTTCTCGGGGCACCACTGCAGTACGCACGAGCCACGCAGACGACCGTGAGCAACCCGGGCCATGTGGGGGGGGCAGGGCCAGAATCGGTGACTTGCGCTGCTACGGCTAAGTCGAACCTAACCTAGTAACGCTTCGTTGAGGCGCCGGCACAGCGCCGCCGGTTCATCAGCGAGGGTAGTTTCGTCAATCTGCAGGACGGGGACAGCGCCCATCAACGCGTTTGCTACGAAAACCTGAACGCCGCCCTTGAGCGCCGCGACAGAAATCTTCTGTTGCTCGACCGGGTTTCCCGAGTCCAAAAGGAATTTGCAGATGGCACTCTGCATCGTTCCAGGTAGCACGTGCTCGGACTCGGGCAGGTAGATCCGGTTGGCTTTGACCCAGAACAGACTGGCGGTGTTGGTCTCGGAAATAGAACCGTCGTGGTTGACAATCACGGCTTCGTCCGAGCCCTGCTCTTTCGACCAAGCGGCTGCCATTCGGTAAAACATGTAGTTCATCGTCTTGTGCTCGAATAGCTGGCCATGGCGACGATGCGGATACACAGCCAAACGCAGGCCCTGTCGCCCAGTTGCCGCGAGACGATGCGTGTACTTTCTGGCGGTGACGAGCAGTGTTTGGGCATACGCGCCAGCGCCGGGGGCACCCGCCGCCGCGAGTAGTTTTACGGCTGCAGTCTCGCGTGACAAGTCATTCCGCGAAACCACTTCGGCGATGATATCGCGCCAAGTAACATCCGGGGGAGCGCCACGGAAGCAATGCTGCCACGAACGGTTGAACCGCTCGACGTGGTCGTCGAGCAGGCATGGGTTGCCGCGCTGCACGCGAATCGTTTCGAAGATCCCGTATCCATACAGGAAGCCCTCGTCGTCCACCGAAACCGACAGTTGGCGCTGGGCCCTAAAAACGCCATTGCACCAGGCAACGGGTTCCGGAGCGATGGCGTCACCGAGCGGCGCGTCGAAAATGTCGCTCAGCGTGCGGCCCTTGTGTAGGGTTTCCTGATATTCGTCGACCGGGTTGGAGTCATAGACGACGCCGCCCCCAACCGAATACACGAGGCTACCGTCGCAGATCGTGGCCGTGCGAATCGCAATCGATAGGTCCATCGTGTCATGGAAGCTAATGTAGCCAATCGAGCCGGTATAGATGTGGCGTCGAACTGGCTCCAATTCGTCGATGACCTCCATGGCGCGAATTTTTGGACAACCGGTAATGGACCCGCCCGGAAAGGTCGCGCGCAATAGGTCGACGGCATCCTTGCCGGCGTCGAGCTCGCCGCGCACGATCGATACCAGGTGATGCACGTTCTCGTAGGTTTCAAGGCGCTTGTGCTCAGCCACTTGTATCGTATTCTCTCGACACACCTTGCCAATGTCGTTGCGCAAGAGGTCCACGACCATCGAAAGCTCGGAATCGTCCTTGGGGCTAGTTTCGAGCTCTCGCCGCAGTGCGTCGTCTTCGTCAGGTGTAGTGCCACGTGCACGGGTCCCCTTGATCGGGCGTGTCTCGACAGATTGCCCTTGCATAGCCACAAACCGTTCGGGCGACGTGGAGACGATATAGTGGTCCCGAGCGTTGACATAGGCGAAGAAAGGCGCAGGATTCCGTTCAAATAGGCGAGCGAATAGCTCGAACGCATCCCCTTCAAAGCGAGTTCGGAACCGCTGCGACATGTTGACCTGGTAGACATGTCCGCGAACTATATAATCGCGAATTGCTTCCACGGCCGAAAGGTACTGTTCACGCGAGAACCCGGACGACAGGCTGCCCGCTTTCATCCGGTCCGACGTTGGCATTGGCGGAGCCGCCGTGAGCAGGTGCTGTAATTCGGTCACTCGCTCTGTGACATCGACGTCGTCCTCTGACCAGCAAGGGAAATAGGCGCGTGTTCCTGGCTCCAGGCGATCCTGCACCAACAAGATCGACGGCGCCACCAAGTAGGCGTGGGGAAGCCGTAAGTCGTCGACACTCGTGCGTGGAAGTGTCTCGAGACAATCCTTGAGGTCGTACGACAGGTAGCCGAGCAACCCAGCGGTGATAGGCCGTGCCTGTCGACTCGGCTCAAGCGCATACCTGCGAATGAGTTTTTGGACGGCATCGAAGGGATCCCCATCAACAGTCGTGGTTTCGCCGCGATGGGCAATGGTAACGCTGCTTGCGCTGGCGTGCAGCGTCAGCCAAGGCTTTAGCCCCAAGATGTTGTACCGTGCGCAGTCGGCTGCGGTGCCACTCAGCAACGCCACAGTGCCTGGGAGGTGAGCGAACCTCCGTGCGGTGCCGATAAACGGTTCGGAAAGGTCGAGGTCGACCGCGTGCACCGCTGCTATATTCGTTGGGAGTTGACCGATGACTTCATCGAGATGGCGCTCAGTCATGACGAACGTCCCCCGAGTGGCCCAAGCCTGACAAAGTTCTCAATCATCGTGGTTCCACATTCACTGAGGAAGCTTTCCGGGTGAAACTGGACGCCGTGCATAGGGTACTCGCGATGGGAGAGCCCCATGATGATTCCGTCAGAAGTAGTGCCCGTGACTAACAGCTCTGCGCTGACGTCTGTTGCAGCCAGCGAGTGGTACCGAGCCACGCGCACCGGACTGGGCACTCCGGCGAACAGAGCCGCTTGTTCGTGTACCATGACGCTGGTCTTGCCGTGCATCGGCACCGGTGCCCGCACCGTCTTTCCGCCAAAAGCCTCATTCATGCACTGCATGCCGAGGCACACGCCGAGTAGCGGAATCCTGCGATAAACGCGCCGGATCAGCTCAATTGAGATCCCAGCGGCGACTGGGTCCTTGGGTCCGGGGCTGATGAGAACATAGGCTGGGGCTAGGCGTTCGACTTCATCGACACTGATCCTGTCAGCGCGGTGAACCGAAATTGCAAGCCTATACCGACGAAACATTTGCACCAGATTAAAGGTGAAGGAATCGTAGTTGTCGATAACGAGCAATGTGGGGCTTAGTGAATGGGTCATGCTAGCTAAAGCATCGAGAACCCGCCGTCCACGGTGTGTCACGGCGCAAAATCTCGAGCAGGCTCTGACTCAGCGCTGGGATGTCGAGGGCCCCCTCGATTAGAAATGATCGTGGAATGTTGGAACCGAGATCCTTCGGGATCTTCTGATTCAGGAGCCACAGGCACTCTGGATGCCAAGAGAGCGCGAGCTTTTTGGATGTTCGCTTGATAGGCTGGATCTGTCTCGACAGTTTCATGGGCAATCGACCACAATGCGAACGTACTACTATGCCCTCGTTGCGGTGGCCACTAGCAAAATTGCTTGAAATTGGCACGCACCTGCAACGCTGAACCAATGTGATGCTCGCACACTTGTCGTGTACTAGTCGAGCCCTACTCGGGGCGGATTGCAGGCGTTTCGCTGGCATCAGCCCGCGAAAGGTCGGGCAATGCGACGACGCTGCTAAGTCGACCATGCTCCACGATCAACCGGTCGGGCTGACTACGATCGATCATGTCTACGAAATTCATCCCAAATTGAAGCGCGTCGGTGGCGTAGACGTGCCGGGCGTGCAGCTGCTCGAGCGTGGTTTCGTCCACGCCAGTGACGTGAGCGATAAAGGCAACGGCTTTGTTTGCAGCATTCTCCGGAGCAAGTCCATAAAGTGGGCTCGAGTCGTCAAGGGAGTGCATCACGGTCCACGCCATGGCCAACATGGGCATCCGAGAACGCTCAAGATGCAATTCATGGGCGCGGCGCAAGCCAGTACCTTCGCTCGAAACCTCGTCGCACAGGACACTCAGTCGCGCGTGCACGTCCATGAGGCTGCCCTTTCTTTGGTGTGCCACTCGAAACGATAAACAGGGCTTTCCGTTGTAGCGCGTCACGATCATGACGTTACTGAACGCAAGTCGCGCGGTCGGCTTGGAGAACTTGGCGAACACGATCCCTGTGCCCAGCGCCAAGGAAAAGAGACCCAAAAAC
>Ga0302323_100000295_pt1 | contig 38705 bp, 30 predicted proteins | sample Fen_T0_3_FD_201950 | JGI IMG/M metagenome (GOLD analysis project Ga0302323, IMG submission 201950) | Peat permafrost microbial communities from Stordalen Mire near Abisko, Sweden - Fen_T0_3 | ecosystem: Environmental > Terrestrial > Soil > Wetlands > Permafrost | place: Sweden: Abisko...
GATTGAGTTGCATGAGGCCGATGGAGAACAACTGCATGACCTCGCGAGCATAGTTTTCATTGGGCGCACAGCCATTGCAGCCATCGTTGTTGCCCATGTCGAGGTAGTAGCCCATCGTCGGACTCAACGTGACGTCCTTCAACAGCGTGGAGAAGTTACCGAAAGCATCGTTTTGCAGCATGTTCATCCACAGCGAAAACGCAGTTGGATCCCCGATTTTGACGGCGGAAACCACGGTGATCTCGGATAGCGCGAAAGAAACCCTTTGCCGCAGCTGATCCTGGCCTTGGGTTGCGTTGACGAAGAACGGCTTCTGGACGGCGGTCAAATCATCTTTGGCGCCGGGCGTCGGATAGGTAGAAACCGGGGCGTTGAACTGTTGCTGCAAATACGTCTGCAAACCTGCCTGTTGCACCTGAGCGATCGTGTTCGGCGTCGGTCCCCAACTCGATTGTTCAAGGAATCGCGCCGCAACCATGGCACTGACTTGATTGCCTTGCGCACTGACCTGTTCGTTGACCGTGTTCGAATCGGCGGATCCGGGATTGGGATTCTGCACCAGCACCGGAACCTGGCCAACTTCCTGATTCGTCGCGGTGCCAACAGCTGTCAATTGAGTAGAGCTGACAAAAGTCGTGACTAGCAATTGACTATCGAATACGACGGCTGCACCGTTCACGAAGTTGCTGCCGTTGACGGTGATCTTGAAATCGCCAACGTTTACAGGGTTCGGAGAGACGGTGGTGACTGCGGGGACCGGATTTTGCAGCGTAACGTTGGCGGAATCGGACGCGCGCGAGTCGGCGACGCTGGTGGCTGTCACCTTGATCGTGTTGGGATTAGGAACACTGGCCGGAGACACATACAGGCCATTGGCACTAACCGTACCCAGCGTTGCGTTTCCGCCGGCCACGCCGTTCACGGACCATGTGACCGCCGTGTTCCCCGTTCCTGTAACGGTCGCGGAGAATTGTTGCGAGCCGCCGATGCGAATCTGCGCGGTAGCTGGCGAAACTTTGACCTTCACCACAAGTGCAGGTTGAATCTGCAGCGTGACCGATGTTTGCGAGACGATGGCGCCGGGATCAGGATTCTTGACCGTGACGGTCGCGTTGCCAACCTGGGAATCAGTCGCCGTGCCCGTTGCGGTCAGTTGTGTCGCAGAAACAAATGTGGTCTGGAGCGCGGTCCCATTCAGCAGGACTACCGCTCCCTTCACGAACATCGACCCGCTGACGGTGATCGAAAACGCGCCGACGTTGATCGGATTCGGCTGGACGCCTTGCACGACGGGCATCGGGTTTTCCAACGATACGGCCGCCATTCCAGAGAGCGACTGGCTCGTCGCGGTCACGGTCACGTTTGGAGAAGTTGGCACCGTGGACGGCGCGGTGTACAGGCCCTGACTAGAGATAGTGCCAACCGTCGCGTTCCCGCCCGCTACCCCATTGACCGACCAAGTCACACTGCTGGAACCCGTCTGCGTCTGCATCTGGGACTGCTTCATGCTGACAGCTTCGACGTGGGGGCCACCCGGCCTTTCAGGACCGGAACTGGGTGCTCCCGGTTGTTGAGAGCCGGAACCCATGCCCTGCGCGGTGAACTGCTGTGTCGCCCCCGCCCGAATCGAGGCCGACGCGGGAGTGACCGTCATGCGAGAACTGTTGTCGCCAAGCACACCACAGCCCGACATCCACAATGTCGCAAGGCAAAGGGCGAGAATCCTGAGAGAAGACGCTTGCTGCTGCACGGTTTTGCGGATCATCTGCCACTCCAAGCGGTAAAACGATTCGCGATCAGTTTGCGCAGCATAGCTGGCCTACAGTCTTCGCGGTAGTCTCAGGAGTGCACTCGGAAGTGCAGCATCGGGTCAATCAGAGGAAGGGCATCGCGTCCGAAACAGCTTGTCCAGCAAGGCAGGTCGAAGGATGGAGGATTGGTCAGCGGGAGCGTGAGCGTATGGACAAGTGGTACACTCACTTGGGCAGAGGGTGAAGATTGACCGTTCGGACCTCAGGAAGAGACTTCTTTCACGCAGCCAGCAGATCAATCTCGTTGAGGATCGTCGTGATCACTTTCTCGTCGCCGATCACAGTGTTGATCATCAGGTGGTACAAGCTGCGCGTGGGCCAGTCGGCGTTGAAGTAGTGTTTTACGTAGGCCATGCGCTCTTTGTCCACGTTATCCACCAGGTCTTCGCACTCGCTGCGGCCCTTGCCCAACGCTAGTAGACGGCGAATTTTCTCTTCTCGCGGTGCATAGGTGAAGACGCGGAACGTGTCCACGCGCTCCCGTAGGAAATATGGAGAGCCCCTGCCTACGATCACCGCGTTGCCCTCGGCAGAAATATTGCCCATGATTTCCCCAACCATGGCGACCATTCGATCCGCGTCAAACACATGCGAGTCGGCGATCGGGAGGCGCCGCTCGTAACTTCCACGCCAAAAGGCCTTTGCCAGACGGTACAGGCGTCCATCCACGCGTTCATCGCAGAGGGCAACCGCAGATTCCTCAACTTGAGCCCGCTTGGCAATTTCTGCCGTGAGTTGCTGATCCCAGAGTTTCCATCCCAGGCGGCGTGCGATCTCAGCCGCAATGGCGGCGCCGCCGCTGCCGAACTCGCGTTCAATGGTGATGATACGAAACAAGCGATCTCCTTCCACGCCCCCGTCCTGCGTCGTCAGTGAACTACCATCCCCGTCGCCTTCGCCTTCTTGATCAGAAACACGCAAGGAATCAAGCATGCGATCGCGATTCCAAGCACCCAAAAATTATCAATGTAAGCCAGCATCGTGGCTTGGCGAAAGACATTTGCCTGGATCATGGCGTAGGCATGCTGTTGTGCAGTGCCGGGGCCAGTTCCAGGTCCGCTTCCCGAAAAAACGCCAGCCATTCCCCGCAGCGTTGACTGGAACTGCTGGTTCGCTGCCGTCAAAGACTCGACAAGATGCACTTGGTGAAACTGGGCACGCCGGGCGAGGCCCGTGGTCACAAACGAAATTCCGACACTGCCACCCACGTTTCTGGCGAGATTCATCAGGCCGGAAGCGGCATTGTTCTTCTCGCGAGGCAGTCCCGAATAAGCCGCGGTATTGATGGGCACGAACAGGAATGCCAGACCCAGAGCTTGGTAAACGCGAGCCATCATCACCGTGTGGAAATCGACACTCAGATCGAAGTTCGTCATGTGGAACAGCGAGAATGAGAGCATGCACAAGCCAAACAGCATCAGCCAGCGCGGGCTATAGCGCGAAAGCAGAAATCCCACGATCGGCATAGCAAGCATGATCGTAAAGCCCCCAGGCATCAGCGCCAACCCCGAGCGTTCGGCAGTGTAACCCAGCATCGTCTGCATGAAAAGCGGCAATAGCAAAGTGCTGCCCAGCAGGGCAAACCCGAGCATGAACATCAGGAAATTCGCCGCGGCGAAAGTGCGATTGCTGAACAGATGCAAGTCAATGATGGGGTCCTTGTGCCGCCACTCCCAGATGACGAGGAAGATCAGGGAGACGACACAGATCACGGTGAGCCACAGAATGAAGTGCGATTCGAACCAATCTTCGCGCTGTCCCTTGTCGAGGATGACCTGCAGCGCTCCAAGCCCGAGAGCGACCAAGCCTAGCCCCATGTAATCAATTTTGGTCTCGCTCAATTTGCGGCGCTTCAGATAAGGAGGATCCTGAATCAGTCGCGAAGTCAGTACAAGCGAAAGAATGCCGACCGGAATGTTGATGAAAAAAATCCAGCGCCAACTGAAATTATCCGTGATCCATCCGCCCAGCGTGGGGCCGATCGCGGGTGCCATAACGACAGCCACGCCATAGACCGCGAAGGCCATTCCGCGTTTGGCAGGTGGGAACGTATCGGCGAGGATCGCCTGTTCACTCGGCTGCAAACCTCCGCCACCCGCTCCCTGCAGAATGCGGAAGACAATCAGCATGGCGAGATTCGGAGCAAAGCCGCAGAGGAACGAACTCACCGTGAACAGCGCAACGCAGCCCATGTAAAAGCGTTTGCGTCCGACGATTGACGAGAGCCAGCCCGACAGCGGCAAAACAATAGCATTGGAAACGAGGTAAGAAGTCAGAACCCAGGTGCTTTCGTCCTGTCCGGCGGAAAGACTTCCTGAAATATGCGGCAACGCCACGTTGGCGATGCTGGTGTCGAGCACCTCCATGAAGGTCGCAAGCGTGACGGCCAAGGCGATGATCCAGGGATTAACCGCCGGGCGCCACGCTTCGGCTTCGTTCATCGTGATGGAGGCTGCACTCATACGTAATTTTCAAGCTGGGTCTCGCGCCACGAGTTTCGAGCCACGAGCAATCCCTTAGATTGTGGAACAAGACTGGTTGCTCATAGCTCGCGGCTCGTAACTCGCAGCCGTCGCTATTTGATCCAGACTTTGGGATTAACCGACATGCCGGGACGCAATTCGTGCCCTTTCGTCTCGCCCGGTTCGAAAACAATCTTCACGGGAATACGCTGCACGACTTTGACGTAGTTGCCGGTCGCGTTCTCCGGAGGCAGCAGGCTGAAGCGCGAGCCGCTGGCCCCAGCAATCGAATCAACGTGCCCCTTATAGGCCTTGCCGTTGGCGTCCACATCGATCTCAGCTTTCAGGCCTGCCTGCATACTCCTAAGCTGAGTTTCCTTGAAGTTGGCGGTCACCCAGATGTCTTCGAGGGGAATAATTTTCATCATCTCCTGACCCGCCTGGAGATTCTGGCCAACTTCGACGGTGCGATTGCTGACTACGCCGCTGACAGGCGCCACGATTTTCGTGTACTGCAAATTCAATTCCGCCTGATCCAGTTCTGCTTTCTTGCGATCCGCAGTCGCTTGCGCAGCACGGGCACGCGCATTCGTCGCCTGCATCATCTGCGGCTTCGTATTCGCATTGCGCAAATCCGCGTCGGCCTGAAGCAGTTTCCCTTGGGCCTGTTCAATCTGCGCAGCATATGCGTCGGCCGCGGCGCGAACAGCATCCAGATTTGCGGCGCTCGCCTTTGCGGCCGCAACGGCCTGATCATATTGCTGCTGTGAAATCTCCAGCTTATCGATCAGCTGTTTGTAACGCGCGAGATCGTTCTGGGCTTTAACGTTGTTGGCCTCCGCTTCCACAACTTGCGCCTGCCCTCCGGCAAATTGCTGCCGCGCGCCCGCTACTCCCGCTTTGGCATTGGCGACGCCGGCCTGTGCGCCGGCAACCTGGCTGGATGTACTCACGTTCGTTAGCGGCACATTGATGCCGGCAGCAACCGCTTGCGCCTGCGCATCGGCAAAATCAGCACGTGCTCGCGCCACCGCCACCTGGTAGTCCGCTGGATCGACTTCCACCAGCACAGTGCCCTTTTCCACGTACTGGTTGTCTTCGACGTTGAGCTTGGTGACGTGGCCGCTCACACGAGCGCTCACTGAGTTCACGTGGCCGTCGATCTGAGCGTCGTCGGTGGCCTCGTAGCTTCCGAAATAACGCCAGAGCAACACGCCTGCGACCAGCAAAACCGCGATGACCACGAAGAGAATGAGCTTGGCGCGTGAGCTGCCCAGAAGCCCGCCGCGGCGTTTGTAGCTCGACTCTTTCTCAGGTGGCGCTTGCGGCGCATTGGATTTGCTGTCGAGCTTGGGATCGGCGACCGCTGTGTTGGTAGATTCCATTCGTTTACTTCCTCTGCAAGTATTCGAGAACGCCTTCTTCAGCGCGGCCAATGGCTCGCGCGAAGGCTACTTTAGATAAATTGTGAAAGTACAGACTCGAGATCAGACTCTCATGCGCGGAAGCAACGGCCTCCTGCGCCTGGATGACTTCGAGATTGTCGGTAACGCCAGCCGAAAAACGATCCTGCGACTGCGTCAGTGCCTGCTCAGCGAGATTAACGGAGCTTTGTGCAACCTCGACTTGGTCGGAGGAAGATTTCAGATCGAAGAGCGCGTTGCGAACATCCTGGTCGATCAAGCCGCGTACATCGGCGAGTTGCGCCTGAGCCTGCCGCAAGCTGGATTCAGCTTTAAGCACATCGGCGTGAACTTTCCCACCAGCAAAGATCGGGATGTTCAGAGTTCCCGCCACATGATAGGTCGGCAGCACATCACCGGGAGTCTTCCCGATCTCGCCGTAGTCGGCCGAAAAATCGAGAGTTGGGTAGTGTCCCGCGACGGCCGCGCTACTCTCAAGTTGCGCCGCCAGCAATCGGTTTTGGGCCGCCTTGTAATCGGAGCGAAGAGAATAAGCTCTCTGCAAAGACGATTCGACATCAGGGATCGGAAACGCTTCGTAGGGTGCGCTCTCAGCCAGGGTGAATTCCTGGCCGGCCGCAAGACCAATGACCCGCGCCAGAGAAAGTTTCTGTTTGGCGAAATCATTCGTGGCGGCAATGAGTTGCTGCTGACGCGTCTGATACTGCACCTGCGCCCGCAACGTATCAATCGCAGGCGCGACGCCCGCTTGTTGCTGAGCAACCGCCTTATTGAAATGTGCTTTCGCTGTGTCCACCTGGGCGCGCGTCGTCTCCACTCGTGCCGACTGCGCAATTGCCTGAAGATAAGCATTGCCGGTTGCAAGCACTACCAGGTCGCGAGCGTCTTTCAAGTTCAATTTTGCAACTGACTCGTTCGTCACAGCAGCGCGATATTTCTGAATCGCCTTCCAATCAAAGACGCGCTGGGTGGCAGAGGCTCGGACATCAAAAAAGGAGAACGGACCGAGTACCCGCGCGCCGCCGAACCCGCCTCCCGGAAATTTTTCAAAACCCAAGGCTTCCAGACTTTGTTTCTCGGCAACCTCCTGCACGTCAGCGCCGATATGCGGAAGCAGTGCGCTCAGTTCATCCCATTTCTTGCTGCGGACTTCGATCGTGTTGTATTCGGAAAGCAACCCAGCGAGGTTGTGGTGCAGCGCCCGTTCAATCGCGTCCCGAAAAGTGATGGAGAGGACACCAGGAGTAGCTTTCGCGTCGGCAACGCTCCCGTAAACCGGATTTTGGGTGGAAGTAGGAATCTGACTCGGGGTTGCGATAGTTTGAGCGCAAAGCCCGGCCGATAAGAAAAGGACAGGCAGAGGCAGTAGAAAGGCGCAAAAGCGGCCTCGGTGGCTCGAACCGTTTGAGAAAACCATGAAAACGAAATCGCTCCTTGAACGAAACGCAGAATAATAAGTGTTTTTGATTCCGAATGCGGTGATCACGTTGCAAATTGTTGAGAGGGTGGACGATAGCCCCGAAACATCAGCATTGTCCCCGCAGAATCGAACGACATGCAGGGCGCGAGTGACCTTGGTCATCTTGTGCAAGATCTCATGGAAGTCCAATCTGGAAGCGGACTTGAGCTACTTCCCTGCGGCTCGGAATGCAAAGGGAAGCCTCCGTATGAGCGAAGCCACGACACCATCGCCAAAGGGATCCGACTGGACCCGCCTGCTGACCGATCCGGACCTGGTCGCCCACCTGGGGAAACTCCTCCAGACCTATCGTGAGGTAGCGCCGGACCAGCGGGAAGCAGCATTGCTGCGCGCGATGCGCGAGATCAAAGAAGCTGCAATCCAAGCTCGCCAGCATAAACAAGCTTCCAAGACGGATGAGTCGGTCGCTGTATCTTCGCCGGCCAAGAAGTCCGATGAAGTGAAGTCTTTCGAACCGGAGCCAGAGCTCGAACCGATTCCCGCACCCCAGCCCATCACGGTAACGCCGCCGTTCGAACCAGACTTTTTTGCGCCGATCGCCCCCGACGACCGCCGGCAGTTTCAGCGGATTAAGTGCTATGTCGCCGTAGAAATCCATGTAGACGGCGTAAAAGAGCCGATCTGGGGCAACTTGTCCAATGTCGGTCGTGGAGGCTGCCTGGTTGAAACGGCCAGCGCAGTACCCCCGGGGAAGGCGCTGGAGATTGGTCTCTGGGTCGCAAGCGGCAAACTCTGGGTCAAGGGCGTGATTCTAAGTGGCATCGCCACGCGGAGCGCTTCGTATGGCGTGCGCGTGAAGTTCTCGGAGGCGGAGCTTTCCGGCAAAGAACATCTTCGCGAATTCCTGAAATTCGTGGAAAACACCACTCGCAAAGCTCACAGCGGCAACGCATACGTAGCAGGGCTCAAGGCGTAAAGCAGCCAGTCTCTTCGTTCTCCTGGTCACCTTCCTTTAGTCAGTTTTCCCCGCAACTTTCCTGTAGGGTTGGGTTTTTCCTGAGAGAGGCCTATACGGATGCCGGTGCCCTCAGATCGACGCCTTCGATTTGGTGTTGTTGCAGCGGTTGTGATCCTCGCTGCAGTGACAACTCCCATCGCTCTGGGCCGCAAGAAAAACAAAGCAGCCGGAACCATGGACGAGCAAAAACAGGCTGTCCATTCGCTGAACCGTCTGGCGTTTGGGCCGCGTCCGGGCGACGTGAACCGGGTCGTTCAGATGGGTGTGGAGAACTGGATCGACCAGCAGCTTCATCCCGAGAAAATTGACGATTCCGCACTTCAATCCCGGCTAGAACCGCTTCATACGTTGGGCATGAATACGCGCGAGATTGTTGAGAACTTCCCCAACAACCAGATGATCAAGCAGGTGGCGGAGGGCAAAGCGCCACTGCCGCGCGATCCCGTTCGACGAGCCATCTACGAGGCACAGATTCAGCGCCTTGAAGACAAACAAGATCGCAAACTCGAGGCTGGGAAAGATGATGCCGGCGCCGGGACTGACGAAAATGCCAAGATGACGAACGTCGCCTACCAGCGGCGGCGGGAGGCCGCGCAAGCAGTCAACATTCAACTGCAGGAGCTGCTCGACCTTCCGCCCGCCGATCGCGCTCAAGAAATCTTGAAGTTGAGTCCGGAAGAACGCCGGGTAGTCGCCAACCGCGCCAAAGGGCCGAAGGCTGACGCCCTAATGCAAGGTATGAACGGCAAGCAAAAAGAAACGATCATGGCTCTCAACAACCCCGAACAGGTCGTGGTCGACGAATTGATGCAAGCCAAATTGCTGCGCGCTGTCTATAGCGAGCGCCAACTCGACGCGGTGATGACCGATTTCTGGTTCAACCATTTCAACGTGTTCATCAACAAAGGAGCCGACCGCTTTCTGGTGACGAGCTACGAACGCGACGTGATTCGTCCGCACGTGCTGGGGAAGTTTGAAGACTTACTGGTCGCGACGGCGCAGAGTCCTGCAATGTTGTTCTATCTCGACAACTGGTTAAGTGTAGGACCGAACTCAGAGGCGGGATTAGGAATTCCGCCGCACCCCCGTAACACGAATGGACGCGGGCATCGCCCGGGGCCGACGAATCGTCCAGCCGGAAAGAAGAAGCAGGCCAGCGGACTCAACGAAAACTACGGTCGCGAACTAATGGAGTTACACACGCTCAGCGTGAATGGCGGCTACTCGCAGAAAGAGGTCACCGAAGTGGCCAAGGTTTTCACCGGCTGGACCATCGAACGTCCGAATCAAGGCGGTGGCTTTCATTTCGAGCCGCGCATGCATGAACCGGGAGACAAGACGGTCCTCGGCCACCGCATCAAGGAAAACGGCGAGAAGGAAGGCCTGGAAGTGCTTCGCTTGCTCGCACGCAACCCGAAGACGGCACGCTTTATCTCGATGAAACTGGCAACGCGATTTGTATCAGACGACCCGCCAGCAGCGCTCGTCGATCGCATGACGCAAACCTTCCTGAAGAAAGATGGCGACATCCGTGAAGTTCTGCGCACGATGTTCAAGTCGCCGGAGTTCTGGTCGCCCGATGCCTATCGCGCGAAAGTGAAAACGCCACTTGAGTTTGTGGTGTCCGCGGCGCGGGCCAGCAGCGCTCAGATAGATGACGCCCGGGCGTTGGTCGGAGCACTCAACAATATGGGCATGATGCCGTATAGCATGATGCCGCCGACCGGATATTCCATGAAGGCGCAGACCTGGGTGAACTCGTCGGCGTTGCTGGCGCGCATGAATTTTGCTTTGGGTCTGGCAAGTGGCAAGATGCGCAACGTCGCAGTGGACGCGACCCAATTGGCAAAGGGTGCAACCGATGGGCAGCAAGCGCTCGCGAAGCTTGAGGATTCCCTGCTTTCCGGCGACATTTCGCGGCAAACGCATGAGACGATCAGCAAGCAACTAGAAGATCCAAAGATCGCGCAGCGACGATTGGACGACCCCGCACGTCCCGCGAACGTTGGGGCGATCCTGGGTTTGATCCTAGGCTCACCAGAGTTTCAGAGAAGATAGCTGGTTTGGGGTAGGGCACGACTTCAGCCGTGCTGTTGAGGCCGCCATAAGACTGCGGGCTTTAGCCCCTGCGGCACAGACAGCCAGGCTCGGAGAACGATTGACTTGATGAGTTTCTAGCAGCTGCACCAAGAGTTGGCAGTGGGAGACATGGAACATGTCGATAACTCGTCGCATCTTTCTTCGCAACGGCGCCCTGACCGCAGTCGGCACAGCGGCGCTACCCGGCTTTCTTACCCGCGCAGCTTTTGGAGCACTCGAGCCCGGGACGCGCACTAAGCGACTGGTCGTCATCTTTCAGCGCGGAGCGGCCGACGGTCTCAACATCGTTGTCCCTCATGGCGAGGCGGCATACTACGCGATGCGGCCGACGATCAATATTCCAAAGAAATCGGTCATTGATCTCGATGGCTTCTTTGGCCTCCACCCGGCGATGGCTTCGTTTGAGCCGCTGTGGAAACAGAAGCATCTCGCCATCGTCCACGCCGCAGGCTCACCTGATCCGACGCGCTCCCATTTCGACGCGCAGGATTTCATGGAGTCGGGCACTCCGGGGCTCAAGGCGACGGATGACGGCTGGTTGAATCGGGCCCTGCGCGAGATGCCGTACGGGAACTCCGCGGCAGCACAAGCCGCCTCTGGCACGTTAGTAGCGTCTGCTTCCGACCCAGCGGCTTTCCGCGCGATCGCGCTCGGACCGTCGCTACCCCGCATCCTCTCCGGTAAAGAACCGGCAGTCGCGCTTAACAATCTGAATGACTTTTCCGTAGGCGGCAAAAATCCCAAAGCCGCGCCGATCTCCAACACATTCGAAGCGATGTATGCCGGTTCGGTCGACACCGTTCTGCACGGCACAGGGCAGGAGACGTTCGATGCAGTGAAGATGCTAAAGACCGCCGACCCGTCGAAGTACACGCCTGCGACAGGCGCGAACTATCCCAAAGGACGCTTCGGCGACAGCCTGAAGCAACTTGCGCAGATGATCAAAGCAAATCTCGGCGTGCAAGTCGCCTTCGCCGACATCGGCGGCTGGGACCATCACGTCAACGAAGGCAGCACCCAAGGCCAGATCGCAAACATCCTCGGCGACTTCTCGCAGTCGCTGGCAGCCTTCTGGCACGATCTCGGCAACCTAAGCGAAGACACAGTTGTAGTAACGATGTCAGAATTCGGCCGCACCGCCCGCGAAAACGGCAACCACGGCACCGACCACGGCCACGCCAACGTCATGTTCGTTCTAGGGGGTCCAGTGCGCGGAGGCAAAGTCTACGGACGCTGGCCGGGGCTGGGAGAGTCTCAGCTTTACGAAGGTCGCGATCTCGCAGTAACTACGGATTTCCGGTTGGTACTTAGCGAAGTCGTGTCGCAGTATCTGGGAAATGAGGATTTGAAGGCTGTGTTTCCGGGGTTCGAGTATACGAAGCCGAACTCCTTGAAACTGCTCGGGTAGTTTTCTTTCACTCCATCTCGATCAGCACATCCCCGCCCTCAATCTTCACCGGATACACCGCGACTTTCGCGCCGGGCGCCTGCGCCTCCCCGGTCTTCGGATCCCAAGCCCAGCCATGCCAAGGGCAAATCACCTTCCCCTGTTCGATCACACCGGCGCCAAGCGGTCCTCCGCGATGGAGACAGGTGTTCTCCATGGCATGAATTTCGCCGCTGACGTTGGCAAAGCAGATGAGCTTATCGCCGCAAGGCATTTCTTTGGCTTCATTGACGGCAGGAAGGTCGAATTCAGAGGCTATCTTAGTGAATGGCATAGCAGTCAACAGCGGAGAAGGAGGTTCCTTCCAGTCGAACGGAATGACAAAAGTATATAGGGCTAACTGAGAACTGAGAACTGACAACTGAGAGCTGCTTTATTTCGGCTGCATCGTCTGCGCCACCATCACCTGACGCTTGAAATTCTCGATCATGCTCTCATCCAGCCGCACTTCGGTCGGCCTCTTCGCAATCGACATCGTGTCAATCTTGTCCTGCAACTTGAGCAGCGCGTAGAACAAATTCTCAGGCCGCGGCGGGCATCCGATCACATAGACATCCACAGGGACGATGCGGTCCACGCCCTGTAGCACGGCATAAGTATTAAACGGTCCGCCTACCGACGAGCAGGCCCCCATCGAGATCACCCATTTCGGTTCGGGCATCTGATCGTAGATGCGCTTCACCACCGGCGCCATCTTCAGCGTCACCGTGCCAGAGACAATCATCAGGTCCGACTGCCGGGGGCTCGGACGAAACACTTCAGACCCGAAGCGCGCGATGTCAAAGCGCGCCGTGGACGAAGCAATCATCTCGATAGCGCAGCAGGCCAGTCCAAACGTCATCGGCCAGAGCGCCGACTTGCGCGCCCAGTTGAAGACGTAGTCCACCGTCGAGATCATGAAGTTCTTTTCGAATTTATTCTGCAACCAGCTCATGGGGCCTCTTGCTTGACGCCTGAATCACCGCGCTACAGGATAACCAAAACATCATACGCCGCGGAGTGATGGCGGTCACACGCCCTTTTTGCCCTGTCGTGTCGGGGCTTAGTTTCGAGATAGGGACACGCACTAAAACAAGCTACTATTGGGTTTCGTAAATAGGCCGACAGAACTATAGGCTCGAGAATGACGATTTCGACGGAGCGACCAAAATGAACCTGATGCGCTTTGTGGGCATAGCGGTGCTGGGAACCGGCCTGGTATGGGCATTGACGGCAACAGGGGCCGACAATATGAATGACTCTGCCATTCGAGGCATGGAGTATGCGTGGAACCAGGCCGAACTGCATCACGATATAAGGGCCCTGCAGGCGCTGCTGGCAGACAACTTTGTGCGGGTTGACAATCACGGTAGATTCGTCGACAAGGCCCAGTACATGAAAGAGATTGCCAGTAGTTCCACTGAGTCCCAGGAGATCGTCAACGAAGACATCCTCGTCCACATGTATGGAGACTCCGCAATTGCGGTAAGCACCTACCATGTAAAAGGTTCGCGCAAGGGCAAAACCTTCGCGGAACGCGGCCGTTTCATCGATACCTGGGTGCGTGTCGGAGGCAACTGGCAATGTGCCGCAAATCAGGAAACGCTGGTCCAGCCCTAGGCATCACTTCGGCCCGCTATCCCACTCACCAAACCGCCCCTTCCCCGTCTAACCGCTGACGGAGGCACTATGACTCACCGAAATATGACAGGCATGTGGAAGTTCGTGGCCGCTGCCGCTATGGCAGCGCTCTTCCTGATCCCCATCGCGTTGGGCTCAGATCAGCCCAAGGTGACCGAGGAATTCCACAAGACTTATCAACTATCTGCTCAAGGACGCATCGACGTGGACAATCTGAACGGCGCCGTCCACATCGGAACCTGGGATCGCAACGAGGTTCAGGTGGACGCCATCAAGACGGCCCGCAGCAAGGAGCGTCTGGATGAGGCCCGGATCGAAATCGAATCCGATGCCAACCACCTCTCGATTCACACGGAGTATCCCGGCCACGACCGCACCTTCTGGAGCAATGGGAACCACGATAATCCCGCGAATGTGGAATACACACTGACCGTGCCTCGCCAGGCGCGCCTCGACAAAATCAAACTGGTGAATGGAGCGCTTGACCTGCGCGATCTGGCAGGCGAGGTCCGAGCTTCCTGCGTCAACGGACGAATTGAGGCTCGCAACCTGCAAGGTCCCGCTGACCTCAAAACCATCAATGGAAAGCTCGTTGCCGAGGTCGCGCAAATGCCGGCTTCCACGATGGACTTCTCTTCGGTCAATGGCTCGGTGCACGTAACGTTGCCTTCAGATGCTCGTGCAAACATTGAAGCCAGCACGGTTTCCGGCGGCATCTCCAATGAGTTTGGACTCGCGGTTTCCAAGCATCAGTTTGTGGGCCAGAGCCTGCGTGGCGAACTCGGCGGCGGCGGAACGCGCGTAAAACTTTCCACCGTAAATGGCGGCATTGAGATTCGCCATGCCGGAGATGGCCGCCCCCTGAGTCCGGCAAAGAGTATGAGCCGGGACCACGACAGCGACCGCGACAACGATAAAGACGATGACGACGACCAGATCTGAGCCCAGCGGGAGTCCCAAGGCGTCATTTCCGGGGACATGAACTCCGGTGTAGTTGAAGGCAATCGGACACAGTGCCACAATCGCTGTGTCCGATTTGCTTCCTGCTACGGAGAATTCCATGAACCGCTTCGCGTTGTTACTCGCCTTCTCGTTTCTGAATTTCAGCCTCTCAACCAGCGCTCAGGATAACAAGGCTTCGAGCGATGACTCGACCGCAGTCCAAGCCACCGTCCGCGATTACATCGAGGCGTATTACACCGGCGATTCTCGACGCATGGCCCAGACCTTGCACCCCCACTACCTAAAGCACATGATTCACAACTCGATTCCGGTTCGAGAAAAGACCGGCCAGCAAATGGTGCAGGAAGTCCGTAAGAACGGTGTCCCCGATATTCCGCAGGCGGATCGCACCGAACAGGTCATCGTGCTGGACATCTCCGGAACCATTGCCTCCGCCAAACTAGTCACTCCACACTGGGTGGATTACATGACGTTGTCGAAACTGGATGGCGGATGGAAGATCCTGTCCGTGGTTCAGCGAATCGACAACTAAGACACCTCTGATCAAGTTCGCGGCTGGACTTTGGGAAGGGGATGGGTTTGGGAAGGGGATGGGTTTGGGAAGGGGATGGGTTTGGGAAGGGCACGGCTTCAGCCGTGCCACAGATCCCTCTAAACATGCGGCTTTAGCCGCTGAGGTCCACTCCGCCGACGCATCTCCTTTTCTACAGCAAGGACTTCTTCAGAGCTTCTCTAACTCAGGCTTCAGTAGATCGTGTACGCCGGTGCCTGATTGCGGACATCAGGCTTTGAGGCCATCAACAACAACGCGCCGACTCGCTTGAACGCCTTAAGATCGTCGAGCGAGTGGAACGAGGTCGTCTTGTAATTTTCCGGGGTAGGCGTGTCGTCGGGAATCTGCGCGAACTCCACATTCTGAAACGCATGCTTCTTCAGTAAATCCACGTACTCAGCAGCCGAGCGCACATGGACGGGCACTTTCAGCTTCGGGACCCACTGCAACGAATAAGGATTGTCCTGATAGAGATTGATCAGGATGAACAGCCGCGCATGCGGCGCCATTACCCGAAATAGTTCAGCCAGCGCGCGATCCTGATCCGGATAGTAATAAAAGGATTCCACCGACAGCACCTTGTCGAAGAAATTCTCCTCCCACGGAATCTGCGCGGCCGAACCCACCACGAACATCACATTGTCGAAATCCTTCGACTCGGCGCGCGCCAAACGGATCATCTCGTCCGAGATATCCACTCCCACAACTTGTCCAAAGCCCTGCGGTCCTTCGCTGACCATCCGCGCCAACAAACGAGTTGCCCAGCCCGAGCCACAACCCAGATCGAGAATTCGCTCACCCGGCCGAAGGTCCATCCGTCGCATCGTCTTCTCTGTGATGTCGAGGTGATGGTTCTCCATCTTCGGGCCTTCGCCCTGCTCGGCCCAGCGGTTGAACTCTTGTTGCAAGCGGTCGTCGGGGGATTGCGGCTTTTCAGGCATGGTTTCGGGTTCCCAGCTCACCCTAAATGTGCTTGTTCCTACACTTTCATTCTAAATGCGCTTTTCCAGGCCACAGCGGCAAAATACTATTGACAACACTATACCTTGCAATACAAGATATGTAGCCATGAAGGCGCCTTTAGGGCAAGACCCGGAATCTCCCGACAAGTGGGAAGTCCAGCTCCGCAAGGGATGCCTGGAACTAGCAATCCTGGCGGCGCTGTGGGATGGCAAGCTCTACGGCCTGGAAATTCTGCGGCGGCTGGAGAGTGATTCGGATTTGATTGTCTCCGAAGGCACGGTTTATCCCCTGCTCAGCCGCCTCAAAGCGCTCGAATTAGTCCGCAGTGAGTGGGTGGAATCCGACGCCGGTCACCCTCGGAAATACTACGCGCTCACAGCGGCAGGAAAGAAGCGGGCATTGGAAATGGCAGCCATCTGGGCGCGTTTTTCGGCGAGCATGGGCAAGCTGCTGGCTCCGCTCGGAAGGGGGAAATAGATGACGAGCGATGCGCAACAAAAGATCGAGAGCTACTTGGTTCGCCTGCGGACCGGTTTGCGCGGCCTGCAACCGGAAGAAATCCGCGAGATTATCGAGGAACTGCGCAGCCACATCACGGAGAAAGCCGCGGCAGGCGGAGAGGCAACGGCAGCGCAAGTGGACGAGGCCTTGGCGGCACTCGGCACTCCGGAAGATATGGCGCGCGAATACGTTACAGATGCTGTGTTAGTGCGAGCCGAAGTCACCCGGACGCCCACGAGGATCTTGGCAAGCCTGTTCCGGTGGGCGAGCGTCAGCCTCGCCGGAATTCTCGTCCTGCTTGTGTCGCTGATCGGCTACAGCACCGGAATCAGTTTCTTCCTCGTAGGCCTGCTTCGTCCGTTTCACCCAGACAAAGCGGGGCTATGGATTTGGCGCAATGCGGAAGACGTCTTCTACTCGGTACGCCTCGGATTCGGCGACCCTCCACCCGGAGCTCATGAGCTGCTCGGCTGGACGATTGTGCCCATCGGAATTTCGGTGGGCATTGGGCTGGTGATGCTCACGACCCATTTCGCGCTGTGGTGCGTGCAGCGATACCGCCGATCGCGAGCGTTGCGGCATGGATCGGGGTCGCTATGAACCAACCGGAAGCAAACGAGCCAATCATTCCCGGGTACGCCGGCGATCCGGCACAAACGAGACGTTGGTGGCGACATCCAGCGTTGGCATGGTGTGAATTTGGCATCATCGCACTTGTCTTTTGGGCCGACTTTCACGATCACATCTTCCTCAGCAAGACGCTTTACCTGTTTGCTCTCGCCTGGATCTCTCTGCGTTTGCGAGGCTTTCGCTGGCGAGATGTAGGACTGGTTCGCTTTCGCACATGGGGTAAGACGCTCTTGCTGGGTGCGATCGTCGGCATCGCGATGGAACTCCTCGAACTTTTCGTAACCCAACCTCTGCTCATGCGATGGACTGGCAAGGCTCCAGACCTCGAACTCTTCCGCGCGCTGCACGGGAATCTCAAATGGACGCTGCTTGCTCTGGTGGGAACCTGGACCCTCGCGGCCTTCGGGGAAGAAATGGTCTATCGCGGCTATCTGATGAACCGCATTGCCGGCCTTCTGCAATCCTCGCAGTGGAAATGGATCGTCTCCCTCGTCATCAGCAGCGCCATTTTTGGAGCCGCTCACCTGGATCAAGGGATTACCGGGCAATTGGAAAACATGCTCAACGGTCTGCTGCTCGGGACAATCTATCTGGCTTGTGGAAGGAGCCTTGCCGTCGCCGTTGTGGCACACGGCGTTAGCGATACACTGGATATTCTGCTCATGTTTGCGGGGTTGTACCCGACCCTTCGCTGATCGGGCACTCAACTCTCTTAATTGAGGGCGGCCCTTAGGCAGCCGCCTTCAGCAACTCCGTCAACTTGTCCAGATCCTCGGCCGCTACATCTCCCACCAGAAAATACCGCAGTCCGTTGTGACTCCAACTCCTGACCCCGAATGAGAGGCCGCTTGAGGCCGCGTCGTTCGAGGCCGTTCCATCCAGCGCACGCTCTTGAAAAATGAACGCCGAGATCTGGTGTTGCCGCACTTTGAAGATGAGTTCTGCCCCGGGCGACTGATGCAAATAGCTGACCCTGCCGCCGACCAGAACAAACGGGGTTCCCTCAAGTTCCGGCAGGTTGAACGTAAACGGAATCCGGCCGGCAAACCACGGTTTCACTGTATGACGGTCGGTGGAGACAACGTCAACCGGGCTGGAACTGGCAAGCGTCGCTACGTGCAAATCCACAAGTTCGCTCGTGAGTTGCGTATCTTGGTCGCGATTGTACGCGAACAGCACAGCGGCGACAATCACGGCTGCGACCGCCGCGAATGCAGGGATCCAACGCCAACCCAGTCGCACCGAGGTAGCCGAGCTTCTTATCCTTTCGCTGATCGGGGCTGCCGCATTTGCACGGATCTGCGCTTCCATCCGATTGCGGAACGCAGCGCCCGGCGCAAAACGCTGACCTGCGGCCTGGATCGCGCGCTTGGTCTGCTGCCGGTCGAGCGCATCCGCGGCGCATGCGGCACAGGTGCGCAAATGCTCGCGAAGCATGCGCTCATCGTTGACAGGCAATTCGCCATCAAGATACGCGTCGAGTTTTGCTCCCCAAAGTTCACAAGCCATTCTTAACTCCCTACTCTTCCCTGCACCGAATCGCGCAACGCCCTACGAGCTCGCGACAAGCGTGACATTACCGTGCCGACGGGGATTCCCAGCGTGACTGAAATTTCCTGGTACGACATTTCCTCCACCTCGCACAGCAGCAGGGGTTCACGAAAGTGCAGCGGCAACTTATCCAATGCCTGCTGCACCCTTTGGTGATCCAGACGCTCCAGCAGAATGCTCTCCGGCGTACTCGTGGACGCGGGCAGGTCTTCTTCGTCTCCTTCCGCGTCGAGCGGCACCGTCGCGGTCGCGTGCAAGCCAGTGCGAGATGTCAGGAATGTATTCCGCAGGATGCGATAGATCCACGCGCGAAAATTAGTTCCTTGCTGAAACGAGGGGAAACCTTTCAGCGCCTTGGCGAACGTCTCCTGCACTAAGTCTTCGGCCTCGACCTGGTCTTGCGTCAGCCAGCGGGCAAAGTTAAAAAGGCGGTCGAATAGGGGCAGCGCCAAATCTTCAAACGACCCCGACGCCTCGCTCTTTTCCGACACGTCCATAAGGGTAAACCGCCGGGTGACCATTTTATTCCCGCCCCACAGCAATATTTTTTCTCGGGAATAAAACTCCCCCGCTCCAGTTTTAGACGGTGATGCCAACAAAATGTCGGAGGAAATAATGTCACAAGCAACGAAAGACGAAATTTTGCATGACCACAACCACGATGGAGTCGACCGGCGAGGGTTTCTCAAGTGCATGGCATGGGCGGGAACGGGCGCCCTCTGCGTGATGCAGGGCGGCGTGATGAAATCATTCGCCCTCAATGACCCTACAGCGGGAAAACACCTTGGGAAGGGTGACCTGAGTTTCATCCAGATCAGCGACAGCCACATGGGGTTCAACAAGCCAGCCAATCCCGACGTGGCAGCCACTTTAAAGGCGGCGATTGACAAAATTAACGGGCTGCCCGTGGCTCCCGAGTTCATGCTCCACACCGGCGACATTACTCACCTCTCCAAGGCTGAGCAGTTCGACAACGTGGACCAGATCCTTAAGTCGGCGCAGCCTAAGGACGTCTTCTTTGTCCCCGGCGAGCACGATGTCCTCGACGACAACGGTCAGCAATATCGCGAACGCTATGCAAAGAATTCGCAAGGTGCAGGCTGGTACAGCTTCGACAAGAAGGGCGTGCATTTCGTCGGACTGGTCAATGTGATGAATCTGAAAGCTGGAGGCTTGGGGTCGCTGGGCGCCGAGCAGCTCGAGTGGCTGGAGAAAGACGTCAAGCATCTTTCCAAGAGCACCCCTGTCATTGTCTTTGCGCACATTCCCCTGTGGGCGGTCTATCCAGAGTGGGGCTGGGGCACCGAAGACAGCGCGCAGGCGCTGGGCTATCTGAAGCGCTTCGGTTCAGTCACCGTCCTGAACGGTCACATCCACCAAGTCATGCAGAAAGTAGAAGGGAACGTTACATTCCACACGGCCACCTCAACCGCGTTCCCACAACCAAAGCCAGGCACCGCTCCTTCGCCCGGACCAATGAAAGTTCCAGCCGAACAACTGCGTAGCCTGCTGGGCATAACCGACGTCAACTACGTGAAGAAACATCACGCCCTGGCCGTCACGGATTCATCCCTGGAATAGCGAAGCAAGCTGGCTGGGTCGAACAATCAAACAATTTGAGAGGAAGAGAATGAAGAAGAATTACCGCATCTCCACGTTCGCAACGGGCACAGCCCTCGCGATCGTTCTATTCACCGCACCACTTGTCGCTAATGCCGCCTCACCAGAAGTTCCAGCGAACAGCGTCGAAATCACCATCGACAATTTTAGTTTTACGCCCGCAACCATCACAGTGAAGGTGGGAACTCCAATCACCTGGCAAAATCGCGACGACATCCCGCACACGGTGGTCAGCAACGACAATCTGTTTAAGTCCAAAGCTCTCGACACCGACGACAAATTTTCCTTCACGCCCACCAAACCCGGCACCTACAACTACTTCTGCTCGCTGCATCCCAAGATGACAGCCAAAGTCGTGGTGGAATAGATGATTCGGCCGAACGTTTTTGACATCAGGGCGGCATTGTCGGCAAAGCACGCGCAGCATGTCGTTCTGATCCACTTCCCAATCGCTCTTTTCATTGTCGGCGTCGCATGCGACTTCGCTTCGAACTGGACGAAGCGCTCAAACTCAAAGCGGCCGATTCTGACATCGGCCGCCTACATCAACCTCCTGGCAGCAGCGGTCTCAGTGGTCCCGGTCGTGGTCTCGGGAATTCTGGCATGGCAGTGGCAACTCGACGGTCAGAAGCTGCGGGGTATTTTGCTGCTCCACCTAGTACTGGGATGCGCCTCCGCCGCCCTGATCGCACTGATTGGATGGATTCACTTCCGGGCCGCACTGTCCGAAAAACTAATACGCGGCACGTTTCGCTTGCCCTTGGAATTTGTTGCCACGCTGCTCGTGATTGCAACAGGCCACCTGGGCGGCTTTCTAAGTGGCGTGAACTTACCCAGTTGACCTCGGCCAACTGATGATTTTCGCGAACGTAGGCGCTCCTTAATTAGGGCAGGGGAGCGCCTGCCCTACCGATCTGCCGGCGTCTCCGGCAACAACATGTGTGCCGGTGAAATCCGTACCGCTCGCGCTATGCCCTTCGCATCAATCTCGGCGCGGACACGCACGACTCGTCCCGGAGTCAGCGTCACCAGCGGACGGCGACCCATGTCGCGGCTGATGTCCACAACGATGCTGCGGCCGCTCCGAAAAGAAAGCTGTACCTCACCAGCATTGGCGCGACAGACCGTTCCGTAGAACTGCTGAGCCCCGGCCACATTTCCGAATGCCGCCAACGCCGGCTCACTCGGCGCGCAGGCAATAGCATCGGGCCTCGACGGCACAGGACCTTTCACCGCCCTGCTACCTTTGTGCCCGAGCAGCCCGAATATCTGGATCTGCTTGTTGCTTGCAACGTACACTTTTCCGTTTGCTACCGTCGGGACCGCATTGGCGTTGCTGTTCACAGCATGCGTCCACGTTCCTGCTTGCGCGGTGAAGAGTTGTGTTGCGAGATTGGAAGCGTCGTACGCCATCAGCGAAATTGGCGTGCCTGGATCGGAATCCGAAGACGTTTGCGGCTTTTGCACAAACCATGCAATCGCCGTCCCCGGCGTGGTCCCGTTCGAAGACACGACCGGAATTGCCCCACCGTAGTCGGGCAATCCGTCGTTCGGGCCAAAACCTGTGGTGCTTTTCGCAACTAGCTTTGCCGAAGGGCTCGTCTGCAGTTGCCAGCTCGAAATTCCATTCTGCCCCCCGGTGAGAACGTAAGGCTTACTGTCGGAGCCCACGAAATAAGCCGGCCCGCACCAGCAGTAGCCCTGAGTAATTGTCTGCAGCACATTGTCTGGTCCCCCGGGCGTGTAACCGCCAAGGCTGTCGCGATTCATTAGAAACGCGCGTCCATCCTTAGCCCCGCCAACCACCAGATGCGGAATCGCTCCCGCCTGTGGCGGAAGAACCATCGTGCCCGCCGACCCCAAATCCAAATCCACCTGGTCGAGCGGGAAATAGTCGCTCGGCGTAAAGCTGTCCACCAGACTATTCAGATCCGCCGACAGATGCATAATGCTGTCGGGACGGTTGAAGTTCGCGGAATAACTCGGCGTTCCGGGATCGCTGTTGCCGGTAGAGAAATAAATCTCGCCGTTCTCGTCCGCCGCCAGACCGAAGCCAGACTGCCAGATCGACGATAGGTAATAGCGGCTGTCGGGCGGCGTCAATGTATCCGTGACGTCACTGCCGATGCGCGCCAGCGAGTTGGCGTCATAGCGCACAATCACCCCGCGCGAGATGTTGGGATTGATATCCCCGTTGCTCCCAAAAGCCACGTAGATCGCGCCGTTTGCCTCAAGCAGCCCCGGCCGTTGCAACTGGTATCGAGGATTGAAAGTCCACGTTGACCCATTTTCCAGGCGCGCCGAAGTCTTGATCGCCGTCGGCTTCGTAACGTTCTTCCCCGTTACCAGCGAGATTGCATGCAGTTTGAAAACGTCACTACTCCCGTTGTACGTGTCCGACACAAAGTAGAGATTTCCAAGATTGCGATCGATCACGGGTGTACTCAAGATGCCCATCACCGGAAAAACGTTGTCGTCTCCACTCTTGTAGGCATCGGGCACGGGCGGACCGAAATTCTTGCGCCACAAGATCGCGCCCGTGTCAGCGTCGATCGCGTAGATGGAATTGTTCTCCGTCGCCACGTAAACAACATTCCGCGTGCCCTTGTTCTGAATCGCCTGCTGCGAGACATAGAGCGGCTCCGCATCCACTCGCCCGTCGAGCGTCACCACCTTCAACAGCCCGAACGAATTCCCATTGACGTTGCTCACCGTCAGTTGCGTCTCCGACGAAAACCATCCCGTTCGATAGTTGTCGCCGTGATACGTCAGTACGTCCTGCGGTGAGCTTGGCGCCTTTTGCGCGAAAGCACTAGCAACGAGAAATACGGTGAGTAAACAAGCGCAAAGGCAAGACGAGAAGCGGCGACACGACATGATGCAATCCTCTCAGAGCTGGCGTTACAAGCGGAGTTTGGCGTTCTTCGCGTTTCAGCGTTAGCCGAACGTCAACGGCTGGGAGCCGAAGAATACCATACGGCCTTTCAACTCGGCCACAGATTGTTCGCCATAAGGCGCGCACGTGGTTTGAGGCGTACACGAGTGGAAAAAAAGTGAACAGAATGTGAAAAATGGCGCCCTTCGCGCGAATTCTCAATCCAGCTCATCGCCCTGAATCAGCTTCTGGCCCGCCAGCGCGGCCCAGAAACCCCATGCAGCAATGGCGAGCACGACGACCGGAACACTCATCGCATTGGCCGCATACCAGCGTGAGAAGTCAAACGTAATGGGCACATTCAGTAGCGTGTCGGCAACAAAAACAGCCACCGCGAGCGTGATCAGCCCAAAGCGCACGAGAGCAAACGCCGCAATCCCATACACGAGTATCCCGCTGACTGCTGCTACGCCAGGATGTGTTTCGTTAAGCAGGCTGAGCGTCGTGAAGATCGCGACAAAACCCGCAGCAGCCACCCATTGGTTTCGCAATAAATATCGCAGCGCAACCAGAATAATAAAGAAGAACAGAGTGCCTTGGATGCCATTGGGAAGTTGCATCATCCAGGCTCCGACAGTGCTGCGCACTCCTAAGAGATAGTCGGTCCAAAGCAGCTGCGGAGCGGTTGCAAACCGGCTAACGCTGACGGCGAAGCGAATCTCCAGAATCAGCACCCACGTCAGACCCAGCATGACTCCATAGAGAACGTCCCGTCCGACGAGTGGATCGCGGACCCGTCCACTCACCAGGCGGCTCCACGAAATAATCGTCTGCGGCCAAAGCCGTCGGACAAAAGGTTCGAGCGCCATGTAGAGAATCCACGAGAGCGCCGCGGCGAACAGGGACGTTCCCATGGCAGTAAAGAAAAGTCCAAGCCCTTCTATATCAGGCACGAAGTGGCAATATGCCGTCCACAGCGCCATCTGCACCACAAACACGAATGTCGCCAGACGCGACGCACCTTGCACATCTCCTTTGCCGCGCTTGTACTGTCGTCGCGCCAGAAGTGCCGCTCCAAACAGGACGAGAAGAAACAACGTGACCTGTACGATCTGTCCGATCTTTCTTCCTGTAGTTTGCTGGAAAGGCCGCATCCGTTCAGGCCGCGTCCACGGACCGATCATGCGAAAGAAGACTGGCTTGCCGCGCCACGCCGCCGCCTCCACGCGCAATGGACGTCCGCTTTCTGGCCACTTGCCCGTCCATGCGGCACGCGTGTCCGAATTCACGAGCGAATTCCATTGCGGTGTCGCAGACTGCAGTTGTGACACATCGAGTCCTGCAGCAGCGAACATCGGCGCCCAATCCACGGGCTTTGCCGCCGGTGGGTTCTCCTCCAGTTCCGGAGGCAGCTCTTGAAAATAAACAAGGCGACCGGTGGCATCCAGCCCGACGTTGATCATGCCCGACTGCGTAGCAGGAGGATCAAAGAACGTCACGATCCCTGGTATGTTCTGGCGCTGCAGTTCCAGCGGAATCATGTAACGCGGACTTTGGCGATACAGAAAATGCAGAATCGGCGGCTGCTCTCCAAGAGCCTTACTCCAGTCCGGACGTGGCTTGTCATTCGTCTCAATCCAGCGCTGAAGATCCATGTCGTAGTCAAAGTTAACGGCGCTATCGGTTGCTTTGGGATCGTAGCCGAGCTGCGTGACGATATCGTGCGCCTTGTGCGTGAGCACATCGGGCGATAGATCCAGAGGAACTTTGGCCAAACCATCGCTGCGCGTAATAAGAATGGCGCAAGCAATCATGCCTAGGATGCAGGCAGCAAGACACGCCAGCGCCAGCTTCGGCTTCATGCCTTCGACAGTTCCAGCAGCCGCAACCATCTGCGGCGAAGGCGTCTCGCCCGCTGCCAGCGCAGCCGCGAGCGGATCTCCACCCGGCAAAGCAGCAGCTACAGCCAGCGCGTTCGCAGGTCGGTTCGAAGGCTCTGGTTCCAGGCAACGCAGGATCACGCGCTCAACCAGCGGATCGAGATCTTTGACGTGCGACGACGGGCGACTCACATCACCAGCAGCACGCGAACGAACCAGATCCGCAAGAGTCTCAGCCGTGAACGCGCGCTTGCCTGTGAACAGTTCATACAGCACAAGCCCAAGCGCGTAGATGTCGCTCTTCTCCGTGACTTCCTTGCCTGACAATTGCTCAGGCGCCATGAACGCTGGAGTGCCGCTGCGGATTTCCGCTCCATGTGCTTGGTCGGTGAACGCGGCAAGTCCGAAGTCCGTGATGATCGCCTGTCCTCGACCATCGAGCATAATGTTCGCTGGCTTTAGATCGCGATGCAGAACGCCTTTCGCGTGAGCAGCGGCAAGTCCCGCACAAAGCTGGCGTGCAATGTCGATAGCCTTGTCGTTCGGCAAACGTCCAATGCGGCGCAACAGCGACGCCAGATCTTCGCCATCCACATACTCCATCGTGAGATAGGTCAGACCTTCGACTTCGCCAACGTCATACACACGGCAAACGTTCGGATGCGAAACCTTGCGCGCAATGCGGACTTCTCCGCGAAAGCGTTCCAGTAGAGCAGAATCGTGACTGGCTTCTTCTGGCAGGAACTTGATTGCCACAGCTTGTCCAAGCGTCAGGTCGTCAGCGCGATAAACTTCTCCCATTCCACCGCGACCAAGCAGCGCAATGATGCGATACCGTTCGGCGAGAAATGCGCCTGGAAGAAATCGGCCATAACTCAGTCCAGTTGCAGACGAACTCGTCACACTGGATTTCGAAGGAGGACGCGACGAACGATGAGTCGGAGGCGCAACAGGCGTTCGCGGAGTTGCAGGATCGAACGACGTGATCGTCGGAGTGTCGTCAGGACTGAGCGCAGTTGGAGCATCGGAACCGATTCGCGGATGAGCTGCCAAAGTTGGTGCATCCGAAGCCAATGTCGCATCGGAAACCATCGTGGCAACATCATCGCTAGCCTGCAACGCGCCGCAAGAAGAACAAAACCGCGCGAGTGCTGGAACCTGAGAACCACACTTTCCGCAACGAGACATGAAGACGAAAGGCCTCTGATGAAATCCGCTCGCAGGAAGTTTACGTGACCATGAACAAAATGGAAAACGTCAGCTTTCCACGCCTTCTTTCCTGAGTTGCGGATTTCTCCTAAGTCTTTGATTCTACGATGGATGATTGATTCCTGGCGGAGTGAAATTTGGAAAAGTGGGGGGGTGCCCCCCTACCTAAAAACAGTTAAGTTGATGATAACAAATTAGTTACTCGCAAAATATTCAAACCATTGGACTTAGGTCGATTGTAGAAGTCAGAAGTCAGATTGCAGAATTGAAAAGACCGCGCTGACGGCTGAGCTTTCATTTGGTTTTCAAGAAACCGGGACACTGGATTCGGCCTCGCCTGTTGAGACGGGCACGGTTTTCCATGGTGCCATGTCGAGTTATCTTCGCACTTAATCTGGTACAGGTCTGTGATGGCGGTTACGGGAAAAATGTGATGAAAAGGGGATGAGCGGAATGGGGCGCACGCTGGAAATGTGCCCAGGTAGCCCTGTGACTTAGAATAGGCAATCTAGACGCCATATGGCCGACACACTGCTTCCAATTCCGCAGGTCCCAGAGGGTCTCCGGGAAGCTGCGCAACGTGGCATTCTGATTCCGTTCATTGGAGCTGGTGTCTCTCGCCTGGCGGGATGTCCCGATTGGGCTCAGTTTGCAGATGGCGCATTGAAGTGGCTAATTAACAACGGCAAGTTTAGCTATGCTCAGCTTGATCAAATAGGGCATCTCAATCCTCGGGTTAAGTTATCACTGGCCCGCGGTCTCGAAAGAGATAACGGCGTCTCCATAGACTTCCAAAAGCTGCTGCATCCCACGAGTCGGGGAGAAAACGCCATGGGCATTCGCCTATACAACAGTCTATTCAAATTAGGAAAGACATTTGTCACCACGAACTACGACGAATGGCTTGACGAACGAGTCCCACAGGCCTCACTTTCTGCAGTTCCAGCCGCCGAACCCAAGGATGTCTCCGTAGTTGCTTCAATGAGAGTTGTCTACAAAGTTGAGGACTTGTTGCCTGCACTGCTCAGTGACCCGAACACTGTCATTCATTTGCATGGTTCCCTTCGCGATCCAGCAGGGATGATTCTTACAACTCAAGATTACGTTCGACACTATGCGAATGATCGGGCGGTTGATGATCGCACAAAGGAAAATCGTGTTCTTACATTCTTAGACTATCTCTTCACTAACAAAGCCGTTTTGTTCATCGGCTACGGTTTGGACGAACTAGAAATCCTCGAATACGTCATTCTGAAAGCGCGACGCCCTTCTCCTCCTAGGCCAAAAGAGACAAAGCACTATATTATTCAAGGTTTTTTCTCTCACCAACGGGAACTCCTACGCGGCTTACAGTCATATTATCTCGATTGCGGCATTCATCTCATACCATTTCTTCGTGACAACAAGAACTGGGAACAATTGCTTGAAGTTCTCGAGGATTTCGCTTTGCGGGTGCCCGCGTCTGAACCGCTAGTCCTGCAGAAGGCGCAGGAGATGGAAAATCTGCTCAATGGCTGAACTGACCGCTAAACAAGAGTCCTTCATCAAAATGATGACGGGGAGCGAAGAACTCGCGCGTCGCGGGTTCGATCTGCTGGTCAAACGCTCTGATTGTGAGCAGTTCTTCGATGCTTTGAATGCAGCTGGACTGTTCGACCCTAGTCACAATCCGGGCCCAGCACCGGCAACAGAAGAAGGCTACTTCTATATCCCCTACTGGTCTGCTTTGGACTATCTAACTGCGGTGGCAAAACTCTCGGGTGAGAAGAACGATTCAATTCTCGCAAACAAAGTACTGCAGGTGGTGCGCTCCGTTAGCAAGTGGCAGACGCCAGAAGGGTCTTCTCGAAGCAATTACCACACTTTTCGGAAGTTCGCCGAGATACTTGGATTGGTACCAACAGCCACAATCACCCTTGAGGATACCTCCCTAGTCGGGTTGTGGCTTAAGGACAAGTTCGAACCACGGCTTGTTACGCACGCTCTACTTAATGCTGTCTCGCGGCTTCTAGGAAGCCACTCGGCCGAAGACTGGGACAAGGCGGTTGAGGTGCTTCGGCAGTGCACCATCATCCAACGATGTTCCAAATCCAAACTGACCCAAAGGAAACCAACTAGCGAACTGGAGTACTACTGGTTGGAAGAATTATTGAAGCGTCACGCGACTCAATTTGGCGCGAAGACTGGCAAGAAGGCTGCAGAAATCCTGCTCTCGCGGGTGCGAGAGATCTACAGTTCGGAAGGGCATAAGCTATCCAGCGTCACGTATCGCCCCGCCATAGAGGATCACGGACAGAACTTTCGCTGGCGCGCAGAGGAAAATTGGTCGGTCGAGGGTCTACGCGATGTCGTATTGGGTTGGTTGGCAAATGACGCTACTACGGGTAGGTCTTTCGCGAAGAACTTGCTGACGGATGAGTTGGAAATACTGCGGCGCGTCGGAATATACGTTGTTGCAGAACGGTGGGCAACGTTGCAGGAGCTGTTCGTCCCTTTCGTAGTTCCTCTGATACATGACTCTGGCCACCTCCACGAGCTTTACAACTTGATCAAGCAACATTTCGTCGACCTCAAAGACGAGGAGAGAGCGGCGACCGTTGAGGCCATCAGGAAAATTCCGGCGCCGACTTGGAGCGACGATCCAGTTCGCTCCCTAAAACGGATCCAATTGCGTTGGTTATCGGCGATTTCCGGTAATGGCTACAGCCCTGCCGATGAGTGGGCCGCTGAACTCCAAGCGGATGGTAAGCTGGGCCGCTTCTCCGATCACCCTGATTTTGGCTCCTATATGGAAACAAGGGTTGGGCCGGGTCCGTCGCAATACTCCGTTCAAGAACTCATCGCATTCGCCAAAGCAGGTGTCGTCGTCGACCGGCTCAACTCGTTCGAGCCAGGGGATGAATGGGAGGGACCAACTCTAGAAGGCTTAGTGCGCGCAGTGACTGACGCCGTCCGGAATGCCCCAGAGGCGTTTCTTCAGGTTCTTCCCAATTTTCTTCTAGCGAAGAGGCCGTTTCAGCACTGTGTGATTTCGGGACTGCAACAATCGTGGCAAGTTAAGGAGGGTGAAAACGTCGAAGTCGATTGGAACTTGGCTTGGGAAAAGCTGGTCGACTTCTTCGAGCGGCTGGTTGAGAATCCTGATTTCTGGACAGAACAAGTTACAGAGACAGCGGCTTTCATTGGAAACCGAGATTGGGTTGCTTCGGCCATCTCGGAGTTTTTGCACGCTGGCACTCGAAATGACGAACGCGCCTATCCGAGCCACCTACTTCCTCGCACCTGGTCGTTGATTCAAATCCTCATGGAAAATACTCGCCCGATTGACCAACCGGGCGATGACGCCATGTTCGAAGCAATCAACTCGACGAAGGGGAAGGCCATTGAAGCACTCTTTGGTCAAGCTTTGAGAACTTGCCGCGCAGCTGACCAGGCAAACGGCTCTCACGCCGAGGCATGGGCGGTTGCTCGTCCGCTATTTGAAACCGAACTACACAAGTGCAAGAACACAAACTACGAGTTTTCGACGTTGGCAGGGGCCTATTTGCCAAACCTCGATTATATGGATAGGGAATGGACAAGAAACAACGTTGAGCGTATCTTCCCGGCGAAATTTATTTCGAACAGCACCTGTGCGATTGTTGGCCTGGCCTATGCGCCTTTTACCCGCCCTGTGTACACCATGCTCGCGGAACAAGGTGTGTTGGATCGCGCTCTAGGCTATGAATTAAAGGCGCGCAACGGGCGAGAGAGGCTTCTTGAGCGGATAGCAGCGGCGTATCTATGGGGAGAAGAAGAGTTAGAGTCAAGTCGTTTTAAATACATCTTCAACACCAAGCGTGTTGAGGATCTGGACGAAATAACAAGGACGCTTTGGACCGCCCGCGACAGCGACTTAGGTGGACAACAGAAACAAAGGGTGATCGCCTTTTGGGATCGATGCGTTACCTGGAGTCAAGTACTAGCAAAGCCGCCCGCTCAGTTGTTTTCATCTTTGAGCACACTCACTTGCTATCTACCGACAGCCGATGGAAGGAATAGAGAGTTGTTGGAGGTGGTCGCCCCATATGTGCATGACGGGTACAACGCGGACAGTTTCTTTAAGGAACTTGTCCGCCTTGTCGAGCTGAGTCCGGATGGGGTGAGCGTCGTGCTAGGCAAGGCAATTGAGACACGCATACCTTCGTTCGATTTCGAAGATCACATAAAGTCGCTGCTTCTCGGACTCGCAGAGAAGGGGAAGAAAACCGACGCCATCCAGTATGCTGAGCGACTTCGAAGTTTGGGCATGCAGGACATCTTCGATCGACTCACACGAAGCGACTAAGGCGCGAGGGGAGATGTTGGAAGTGTCCCTCTCCACGATGAACCAGAGCGGTACCCTTCCAACCAAAAAGCCGGGATGGTCGCTTCAGCGATGTTTGATGAACGCTCCCGTTTGCAGTTCGGACATGGCTTCGCGGAGTTGTTCTTGCGTGTTCATGACAATCGGACCGTACCACGCAACTGGCTCCTCGATCGGCTTGCCGGAGACGAGCAGAAAACGGATTCCTTCATCGCCAGCCTGAACGGTAATCTCGTCGCCGCGATCGAAAAGAACCAGTGAGTGATTCGCGACGTCGTACACAGGAGGCGCATCGGGAGTTGCGATTTGTTCGACGCTGGCTTTGACTTGCTCGGTCAGAACCGCGCGCGGATTCGAGGCGTCGCGAAATGTTCCTGAGCCTGCGAACACATAGGCAAACGCGTTGCGCGCGGTTTCAACTTTCAGGCGCTTGCGCTGTCCTGGAGCAACGGAAACATCAATGTAGTTCGGATCGGCAGCGACTCCTTCGACTGGCCCTTTCTTGCCCCAGAACTCGCCGCAGATAATGCGCACGCGCGTTCCGTCATCGTCGGTCACTTCTGGAATCGCGTTCGAAGGAATGTCCTGATAGCGAGGATCGGTCATCTTCAACGATGCAGGCAGATTCGCCCAAAGCTGAAAACCGTGCATGCGACCGTCGTTGTCGCCCTTCGGCATTTCCTGGTGAAGAATGCCGCTTCCAGCAGTCATCCATTGCACGTCGCCAGCGCCCATTTTGCCGTGGTTGCCGAGACTGTCACCGTGTTCGACCGAGCCTGCAAGAACGTAAGTGATCGTCTCGATCCCGCGATGTGGATGCCACGGAAATCCCTTCAGGTAATCGTCGGGATTGTCGTTGCGGAAATCGTCGAGAAGAAGGAACGGATCAAAGTCTTTTGTCTTGCCGAAACCGAATGCGCGCTGGAGTTTCACGCCTGCGCCTTCCATCGTCGGTTTCGTTTGGATGATTTGCTTTACTGGTCGTAACGACATAGCTCTTCCCTTCCTCTGCGCACGCCACATTCGCGCAGCGTTGCTCGGTGATTATGTATTGGATGAACGAAACGGCGAGCAGGATTCGCGGGCGCGAATGTCCTCGAGAATTGCGCCCGAGTCTCAGGGAAGAAGCCTCAGGCGAACATCGCTGCGAGTTGGACAGGACTATGTTCGCGGCCGATGACAACGATGCCAGATTCGGTCACATGCCATCCGCGAGCGCGATCGGCGTCGAGATCGTAGCCAACAGTTGCGCCCTGCGGAATGCGAACGTTCTTATCCAAGATGGCGCGACGCAGTTTGGCATGACGACCAATGTCGCAGTTGTCCATGACAACGCAGCCTTCGACGAGCGCTCCAGTGTGAACGCGAACACCGCGTCCGAGAACGGATTTTCGCACAACGCCACCGGAGAGAATGCAACCGCTTGAAATAATGCTGTCCAGAGCTTGGCCGCGCCGATTCTCTTCGTCGAACGCGAACTTGGCAGGAGGATCGGGAAAACTCGTGCTGCGCACTGGCCATGCGCGATTGTAGAGATTGAGTTCCGGCTTGATGTCGTTGAGATCCATGTTCGCTTCGTAGTAAGCCTCAATCGTTCCCACGTCGCGCCAGTACGGAGAAGCGCCTTCGGCTTCGCCGGGAATTCGGTTGGCTTCAAAGTTGTACGCGTAGATCGGCGCGTTGCCGGCAAGTTTGGGCAGGATGTTCATGCCGAAATCGTGATGACTGTTGGGATCTTTCGCGTCGGCCTTCAGCAGTTCGACCAGAGTGCGCGTGGAAAAGATGTAGTTGCCCATCGAAGCATAGACACGATTGGGATCGCCAGGCATTGTCGGCGCGTCGGGATTCTTTTCGTGGAAGCCCATGATGCGTCCGTCTTCGGCGGCTTCAATCACGCCGAATTCGACCGCTTGCGCTCGAGGCGCGGGAATCGCGGCGACAGTCACTTCCGCGCTCTTCGCCATGTGGAAATCGATCATGCTGGCAATGTTCATGCGGTAGATATGATCTCCGCCGAAGATGGCGACCAGATGCGGATCCGATTGCTCGACGAGATTGATGTTCTGGAAGATCGCGTCTGCTGTGCCCTGATACCAGGATTCGTTCTCGGAACGCATCTGCGCGGGAACGTTGGTAATGAAATGGCTCTTCAGCATGCCGCCGAACTGCCATCCCTCGCTGAGATGCTGGAGCAACGACTGGCTGCGGAACTGCGTGAGCACGTAGATGGAGTTGATCCCGGAATTGATGAAATTGCTGAGTACGAAATCAATGATCCGGTACTTGCCGCCGAACGGAACCGCAGGCTTGGCGCGTTCGCGCGTCAGAGGAAAGAGCCTGGTTCCTTTGCCTCCGGCCAATATGATGCCCAATACTCGGAGGCGTGAAGTTGCTGGGACGGCAACGGCGGAATCTTTTTCGGGGAACATGTTCGCACCCACTCAGCCCAAGGATGACTGCTCCGGCAAGATGGTATCAGAGGTCGAGGCGGAATTCTCGATTTACCCTTGGTTCGGCAGAGCATCTGCGTTGTGCTGGAATTCCTTCGAAGTGCTCGATCCCCAACCCGTAATTCCCAGAGCGAGTACTCCCAGGCCAACTCCTCCGACCAAATCGATTATGTAATGCCATCCCAAAATCACAATCGCGCAGACCAAAATGCAGTTATAGACAGCTAGCAACCAGAAGACCTTACGCCAGCGCCGCATAAACCACATCGCGATTCCCGGCAGTGGCAGGTGCAACGCGGGAAAGCTGATGTAGTACCCGCTCGCAAGGTATCGCATCCGGTGTTGTGAGATGGCTTGGAGACTTCGCAGTGCAAAAGTTTGAAGACTGTACGCCGTGAGAAATGCGGGGAATGGTGCCGCATCGGTAGCGTTAAGAACATAAGGACCATACGAGGGCCAGACGTAGAAAATCAGGAGCGCGCAATAGTACGCGGTCAGGCACGCGCCAGCCAACTGCATGCCCCGTCTGTACGAACCGTAGGAGATCACTAGTAGACCCGCCCCGACCACGGCGAACATTTGGAAGTAAGCGTAGTCCAGAAGTGTCAGCAATCTGGCGGGTACGATCGCGCACATCGCCTGAGAGATCGACGAGATATTTCGTCCCCCCAAAATGATGGCGTCCACCCGATTCAGGAAGGTATCGTAGGAGAGCGGAAACCTGTCGGCAACAATGATGTCGTTGTAAATGGCCACCAGGGTAACACCGACAAAAAAGTAGATTGCTGGGACGAATACTGTCATCGCTTTTCTAAAAAGTGAATGCGAATCCGGCTTGCGTCTTTCCACCAATTCGATCACAAACAAGGCTTCGCCGGCGGACAGAATTGCGGTCGTGAAGGGAAGCACGGTGAGCAACAAGGCCAGGAAAACCAATATGAAAAGGGCTCGCGACTTCTCTCTTCTGTAACGTGCCCAAAAGAGCCCTAGATTCTCGCGGAGCGGGAAAGCCAGCAAACAAAAAACCATCGCATACAAGAGAGACCTGGAACCGATCGTCACCCAGTAAAAGATCAAGTTGCCGCGCCAGTCGAGATGCGTGGGCAAGTGGAGATGTCGAGCCGCGGGAACTGCCAGGATCGCGAGTAACATCGTGCAACCGTAATGAAGGTTAGGCACGAGCTTTCGCAAAGTAACGAGCATATTGGGAAACGGTTTTCCAGAAATTTGTTACACATTCATAGTCATCGCGATTCACAAACGGAATCTACATTCGTCGATGGTTATGGCCAAGACTTAAGGCGTCGCCACCACAGGCAACTCGATGAAACTTGCCTGATCGGCTGTGTGGTAGATGTGCTGCACGGCCTTGCGATAATTCTCTGGCTTCGCCAGGAAGATGTTGGGGACGAAGGTCTGCGGGTTGCGGTCGTAGAGCGGGAACCAACTCGACTGGATCTGGACCATGATCCGATGTCCCGGCAAGAAAACGTGATTCGCGGTGGGCAGGGCGAAGTGGTACAGAAGCGGCTTGTCGGCAGCGATCGGCTTCGCCGTCTCCAGGCTTTCGCGATAGCGGCCGCGAAAAATGTCGGCCGAGATCATTAGTTGATAGCCACCAAGAGCCGGTTGGCTCGCCACCTCGTCTGGATAAACGTCGATCACCTTCACGACCCAGTCCGAGTCCGTGCCGCTGGTGGAAGCGATGAGATTGGCGAGCGGCTGCCCACTGATCTTCAGCGGCGCGGTTAGGGCGTCAGAAACGAACGCCACAACGTCAGGTCGACCCGAGGCTTCGCGCTGGTCGTCCACCAGCCACCGCGACCAGGAACTGTCATCGATGGGACGTGCGCGGAAGGGCACGGGCTTCGATGGATCGGAAACATACTCATCGAATGCAGCATCACTCGTACTGGGCGCGGTAAAACTCAACTTCAAGCCGGCATTCAGATAAAGAGGCGTAGGCTTAACGCCGCAACCGGTGGCGCATCCGGCTGGCCACTCAGGCAGTCGCAACCATTTGTTGGTGCCAGTCTCAAATGCGGAGACGGGCGTGATGTCGGCTTTTGGCGCGTCGTCTTTCAAATAGTGATCCAGAAATGGTCGAAGGATCTCCCGCCGGAAATAGAGCGCAGTATCGCTGCCGAATTTTAAGGCGCCGAGCGTGCTGCCGTCGCCGATCTCCTGACCGTGATGCCACGGGCCCAGCACCAGGAACACTTTGTCGTTCGCAGTGTCCTTGGGTTTGATCGCCTTGTACACCGCGATGGCGCCGTAGATATCTTCCTGGTCCCAGAGACTGTCCACCAGCATGACCGGAACAGTCAGCGGCTGCGTGGCGAGAACGCGGTCCACCGCCTGGTCGCGCCAGAAGGCGTCGTAGCTTGGGTGCTCCAGAATCTTCCGCCAGAAGCCGACCTGCTCTAAACCATGGAGACGCCCGAGTTCGCCGGCTGATCCCGCCTGCAGGAACATGTCGTAATCGTCAAAGTAGCTCTTCCACCATTTGGCGGAAGAACCTCGCGTTGCCTCCTGCTCGTAGATGTAGGACATGCCCTGTTCGCGGAAAGCACCGTTGTGGAACCAGTCGTCTCCCATCCAGCCATCGACCATGGGATTCATGGGCACGGAAACTTTGAGCGCAGGGTGCGGATTGACGAGCGCCATCAGGGGCAAGAAGCCGTCGTAGGAAACTCCGAGGATGCCGACTTTGCCATTTGTTTCGGGAATGTTCTTCACCAGCCAGTCGATCGTGTCGTAGGTGTCGGTAGCGTGATCGACGGGCGTTGGGTTTTGCGGCCCATGCAGCGGCCGGTTCATTACGTAGTCGCCCTCGGAGCCGTACTTGCCGCGCACGTCCTGGACGACGCGAATGTAACCACCTTCGACGATCACGTCGGTAGCGTTGTCATACCCCTGCAGGATGGGACCGAGATGCGTACTCTCGGCGTGATTCGTGAGTCCGCTGGCATCGTACGGAGTACGCGTTAACAAAATGGGCGCGTGCTTTGCTCCCTTGGGAACGATGATGACCGTATGCAGTTTGACCCCGTCGCGCATGGGGATCATGACGTCGCGCTTGGTGTAATCAAAGCTGGAGATGACCGGCTCGATTTTGGCAGGCGTCTCGCTGGGCAAGGAGGGATACGTGGCCGGCGGAGGAGCGGTCTGGGCGGCGGAGGATCCGACGATCGCGACAAACCACAAGGAGAGCCAGACGATCATGCCGCGCGGCAAAATCGCGGCTCGCAAACTGTTGAACTTAAAACCAAGAGACCGATTCGGACTTTTCATACATGCCCTCGCGCCAAACAAGTGTACTGGCGAGGCGCATGGCGAACAACCTCTGGAAGGGAAGGACGCTTGCTGGCTCGGGGCGAGCATCATTGGAGAACCTACGTTATTAGCCTTGCAAGAGGAATGCGGCTGCCTAGCCGTCAGTTAGTGAAGCGAGGAAACAGGTGTCTGCTAACTGAGAATTGGCTGACCAATGGTCAATCAGTGAAACGGCGATGTTTCAACAGCTAGAGTCTCACCAGTCCTGACACGCGCTCCCCTCACTGCTTATGCTAGTAGAACCGCTTCGGATGTTGACGATGCCGCGCATCTTCGGATCACTCGACCATTCCAAAACCCAAGTGTCCTTACGCCTAGTCATTGGGTCTACAGGCGTTTGCCTGAGATAACCAGCTTCCACAAGGTCATTGAGTGATTGAGGCCGCCTTTGCTTGTCAAGGGTGTATTGGTTGATGATGCCACGCATCACATGCAGGTTTTGTTGAAGACTCCATTCTCGCGATTGCCGGAGAGTGGTCACGTGGACGGGCACGAAGAGCGAAACAACCATGACCGCCGCTGCTAGAGTGCAAGCGATCTGAAAGCTTAACCAAACTGTATATGCCGCTTTGTTCGGGACTGTCGGAAGCCGCAGCCAAGCTCGATAGAAATGGACACCAAGAGCCACCACTGTCAGCAGTAGCCACGCGACCGTGAGCGCCAAGAACGGAACAGTTTTCAGCGCAAATCGTCTTGAGTCGGGCGGCAGAATGATCGCTGCCGCAACGAGAATCACTAACCATCCGCCGGGAACCACAAGTCCCCATTTGATAGGCTTCGGATTTATCTTCATGTTGATAGATCGGGAAAATGACTCCGATATGCGGACATTTTCTGCATTCCCGCACGTCGAGTGTCGAAATCAGGCCATCGCACTAAGAACCCGGTCGTAATTGTAACGGGACGTCGCAACGCCGGCGTCAACCGATGCAGATATTCCCACAAGTTCCTGGCAGTTTTGGTCGGAGAGGCGATAGCGAAACTTCCTACAACGGCAACCGGACACGGAATGTCGTCCCCTTCTTTTCCTCGCTGTCGAACCAGATTTTCCCCCCGTGTTTCTTCACGACGGTGGCATACGCCAACGTCAAACCCTGGCCTGTCCCTTTTCCGACGGGCTTGGTAGTAAAGAAGGGATCGAAAATCCTGCCTCGGATTGCCTCTGGGATCCCGGGTCCGGTGTCTTGCACCGCGATTTCCACCCAGTCACCATCTTGCCTGGTGGAAATTGTGATTCTGCCCTTCACGCCCGTATTGCCGACAACATCACCAATGGCGTGCGCCGCATTCACCAGGAGAATGAGAACCAGCTGATTGAATTCCCCTGCGAAACAAGGAACGAGAGGCAAATCAGAAGCGAAATCAGTCTCCAGTTCGGCCACATACTTCCATTCATTCCGAGCCACGGAGACGGTCGTGTCGATTGCCCGATTGATGTTAACGGGCTCTTTCTCCTTGGAGCCGGGATGGGAAAACTCTTTCATCGCCCTCACGATCTTTGTGACCCGATCGATGCCCTCCAGCGACTGATCGAGCGCGCGCGGGATCTCTTCCGTCAGATATTGAATGTCCGCGTCGGTCGAACGCTGTTCGAACTCCGCGAGCGTTTCTCCAGAAAGGTTTCCGCCACGGGCTTCTTCACATAAGCGTTGCGAAGTCGAAAGCACTCCCTGGATCGAAGACCAGGAGGTCTTCAAGAAATGCGTGTTATCGCCAATAAACTGCGCAGGGGTGTTGATCTCATGGGCGATTCCGGCGGCCAAACGGCCGATCGCCTCAAGTTTCTGAGACTGCTGGAGCTGGTCTTCCAACTCTCTGCGTTCCGTGATGTCGGCGCCGACAATCAAGAGTTCTCCGTCTTCTCTCCCTGGGAAACTCACCCACTTGGTACTAAGGCCAGCAATGCGATTTTGTTGACCCCGGACAAAGGTGAGTTCCTCAAGCCTCCCTTCTTTTCTTTCTGCGACACAGGAGGCAATAATCTTCGCCACGTCCGACCGCGACCATTGAATGCCGATGTCGGCAAACGGCCTTCCCACCACGTCCGACTTCGCCAGCCCGAAGGTGGTCTCCGCAGCCTGGTTCCACCGCGTGATTTTCGACTCGCCATCGACGCCGGCAAGAACCGATGGGACCGAGTCAAATACGATTTCGGAATCCTCCTTCTCTCGGCGCAGGTCCTCCTCTGCTTTGATTTGTGGAGAAATATCCCGGTAGATCGTGTACGAGCCTTGCCTGCGCCCGTCTGTAATTAAGGGGACGGTGTGCAGTTCGAGAGAGAGGGTTTTTCCGTCTTTGCGCTGCCTTCGGATCGAGTGTTTCGCGGCCGTTCCGGAAGATGTGAGCTCGGGAAGAATCGATGGCTTGTCGGGTTGCGCTTCTTCCGGGAAGAGTTCGCTAAGAGTCTTGGAGAGGACTTCCCCGGGTTCATACAAGAACAATTCTCGGAATGATTCGTTCGTCAATCTGATTCGGCCATACAGGTCGAGGGCAACGATCCCGAGCGGACTGTTCTGAATCAAGGAGT
>Ga0302323_100000296_pt1 | contig 38659 bp, 44 predicted proteins | sample Fen_T0_3_FD_201950 | JGI IMG/M metagenome (GOLD analysis project Ga0302323, IMG submission 201950) | Peat permafrost microbial communities from Stordalen Mire near Abisko, Sweden - Fen_T0_3 | ecosystem: Environmental > Terrestrial > Soil > Wetlands > Permafrost | place: Sweden: Abisko...
CGATGACGGTTCGCAGGTTGACGGCCATATTGCGCGCCAGGGTCGCGTCCACGCCCGCCACAACGGCGTCGAAGGTCGAACCGCCTGACACGAGATGGCGACGCCCGTCGTGGATCGCCTTGGGACCGTCGAGCGTAACCTGGATCTCGCGGATCCGTCCCTGAGACAAGGTCTCGGTGTAGCTCGCGAGGTGGTATCCGTTCGTCACAACAGCGAGATCAAGGCCGCGTTCAGCCGTACCTTTCACCATTTGGTTGACGATCCGTCGCGACGATTCGTTTGGCAGCAGTGGCTCGCCACCAAACAGGGTGACGTACTTCTTTCGGCCTGCAAATTGCCGATCGACGTAGGCGAAGAATGCCTCGAGCACAACTTCCTGCTCTGCGTCCTTCGGAGTCTCGTAAGACTTTTGGTAGCAGTAGGAGCAGTTGAAATTGCAGGCGTAGCTGGGAACGTAAAAGAGCTGGACTTCGTCCGTGTCGCGACCATCAACAAAATCCAGGTAGGCCTTGCGGTAACGGCGCTCTTCTTCGCCTGGATCAACGACGTAGCCGCGCTCGATGAACTCTTCTGGGAATTCGGAGCCCGCTTTTGTAAGGTGGCGTACCTCGTCGGCACCAAGCACGTCGGCTTGCCCGCTCAGCAAGTTGACGACGTAGGACTGGTCCGTTCCCGCGATGGACGAGACAATATTAAAACGCGACGGCCGCATGGTGGTTTGCGTTTCCCAATAATAACAATGCCCGAGCAGAATCCAGGCACCTGCTCGAGCATTGGGCTAGAGTTGACTTAGTCGTGACAGCCCGCGACGGTCTTGCTGACCTTCGCGCAGCACTGCGCTTCTTCCTGCTGAAGGACTGGAGCGGGCGAGTTTTCTCGTGCGCTTTTCAAAAGGGACTTCATGCTAGCGTTGTTCTCCTTTCCTCACGATTCTAAGGTACCGTCAACAGCAACAACGGCCCTTGGTCGCTGGGGCAGCCAAGTTGGATGCACCGGGCATAGCACCGGCGATCGTGAAACTAGCAACAATGGCCTTGCCCTTCTGGTAGGGCGCGCTTTCTTCGAGGATCTCGAAGTCAACTAGGCCAGCGGCGGCGATGGTCGTCACGTAGTCTTCCTTCCGGATTGCGCCCGCCCAACACTCAGCAATGGCTGCGGGATCGGTGCGATAGATTTCGGGCACCGGCTCGACGGCGTAGATGTCACTGACCACGAAACGCCCTCCGGGTCGAAGAATGCGTGCAATCTCTCGCCACACCTTCGACTTGTCGTTGGCATGGTTTAGTACGCAATTCGAGGTGACCCAATCGACGCTGGAGTCAGGCAATGGCAGCGCCTCGAGATCGGCGCGCAGGAAGGTCGCATTGCCAATTCCGGTTTTCTCCGCGGTCTTGCGCGCTTTGTCGAGCATCACCTCCGTGATGTCAATTCCGTAAGCTTGACCGCTGGGCGCCACCTGTTCCGCTAGCCGCAGCACGTCGGTTCCGCGTCCGCTACCAAGATCGACGCAGACTTGGCCGGGAGCGGCGGTGATGTAGCCCACGGCCGAACCACAGGAAAGGCAGCAGGCAACTTCGGCAAGGGCGCCATAGCGTGTCTCAATGGCATCGGTCATTTGGTCCACCAGAGATATAGAGCCAATTGGCGTGGCAATGGAGTCGGAATTTTTTTCGAGGCCGCTTATTGGGCTAACTCGCGATTTCGCGGGCAGCCACGATGGAGGCTATCGTACCGTCGGAGACCGCCGTCGTCATCTGCCGGAAGCGCTTGCTCACGATGTCCCCGGCCGCATAGACGTGGGGAATGCTCGTGTGCATCTCCTCATCCACCTTGAGGTACCCAAAGCGGTCCAGCTCGAATCGTTCGGGAAACAGATCGAGGTTGGGGCGCATCCCGGCAAAGATGAACACGCCATCGCAAGATAGCTCCTTCAATTCATGCGACTTGAGATCCTCGACCAGCACCTTGCTGACGGTGCTCCCGTCGTGAAGGAACTCGCGCGGCTCATGTTCGAACACGAACTCGATCTTGGGATCGGCGAATGCCTGCTCCTGAGCGACCTTGTTCGCCTGTAGCTCTGCAAACTGATGCACCACAGTGATCTTCGACGCAAATTTCGAGATGAAGAGTGCCTCTTCAATGGCGGAATTGCCACCACCTATCACGATGACGTGTTTGCCTTCGTAGTACTTGGCATCACAGGTGGCGCAGTAGGAAATGCCCTTGCCCTTGTATTCTCGTTCGCCCTTGACGCCGATGAGGCGAGGCGACGAGCCCGTGGCAATGAGGAGCTTCTTGGCGCGAATGGTTTCGAGACCATCGACCAGCAGACTTCGACTTTCTAGATCGACGTTACTTACGTCCGCGGCGAGGCGCATCTCGACCCCGGCAGCCTTGGCATGCTCGACCATGAAATGCGCCAACATGAACCCCGGCTGCGGCTTTGGAAAGCCCGGAAAATTCGAGATCTGGTGGGTCACGGAGAGATTGCCACCGCCGAGCCCGGCATCAACCATGATGACCTTGAGTTTGGCCTGTGCGGCGTAGATGCCGGCGGTGAGGCCTGCGGGTCCACCGCCAAGGATCAGGAGATCTGCCTCGGTTGTCGTGGGTTGCTGAAGCGCCGCAATACGCTCGGCGACATCAGGAGATACGAGCTTGTCGAGCGACGCCGCAATCGCCGCACGGCGAATGGCCCCAATCAGACGCTCGTCAACTTCCTTGCCACCCTTGAAGAACAAGAGCGTTGGCGAGGAACGCACGTTCAGCTTGTCGGAGAGCTCGCGATTGCCCTGGCGAAACATCTTCAGGAATTTGACGTGGTCGCCATAGAGTTCCGCGAGCCCTTCGAACTTCGGCGCCACCGCTTCGCAGGGCGCGCATTCAGTCGAGTAGAAGTCGACAATAACGGGCTGGTCACTTTGAATGACCTCTTGTTCGTACTCGTTGGCAGTGATCTCGCGAACTTTGTCAGAATGCATGGCAATATCCCCTAAATGGCCGCTGGTCGTTCAGTTGTTGGAGCCTACGACCGGCGAAGAAGGTTCGATAACTAACATCCCCAGAGAGTAACTCGACATTCAGCCATATCGAAAGCTTTGGCCGCCGTCTATCGTCGTAAGGCAGCGAATTGATTATGGTGGAGAATTGCTAAGGACTTCGCTGACGTACGGACGGACTGGGTCACGCGACAGCCGCGTGTTCATCATCCTTGGCTGAACCGTGAAGGATGGCATCCATGTCGAGCTTCTTCACTTCCTCGATGAGCTTTGCCAGTGCCTTGTCCGGCATCATTCCGGGCTCGGAGTACAACATGGCTCGGTCGCGAATGACCATGAGGGTTGGGATTGAACTAATGTTGAACTGTTCCGCGAGTTCCGGCTCTTCTTCGGTATTGATCTTTCCGAACACGATGTCCGGATGTGCGGCAGAAGCTCGCTCGTAGATCGGTCCAAACGCACGGCAAGGTCCACACCAGGGGGCCCACCAATCCAGCAGCACGATGCCACCCTGGTTGATGGTTTCGGCGAAGTTCTTTGAGGTAATCTGAACGGTTGCCATGGGCATGGCTCCTTTTGCGCGTTGCGAAGCTGGTGGATTACGCTGCCTTCTGCGCGGGTTTGGTGCTCACCCCACCGCGTCCCTTCACAGGTGATGCTGGGCATCGACTATGTTCGGACAGGGTGCGTTCTGGCGGTCTGCTAAGTAGGAGCCAGGCACGGGACGGTTGGGTTCGAGGAACCTCCGAGGGGACACCGCCCAGGGGTCTAGAGGCCTTTTCGTCAGCATGAAACGCGGACTTTGGCGACCATTTCCCCTTAGACCGACGGAATTTCCGTGTTGGTACGTTGAAGTGAACGAGACCGAAACTCAGGGTCTCGTCGCGAGGAGAAGTTCACATGACAAATAGACTCTTGCCACCTCTGGCAATGGCGCTGGTTACCCTATTCAGCGGCGCTGCCATGGCTCAACCCGGCCCCGATGGCGCATGCGGATTTCGACGCGCTGACGCCAACAATGACGGCAAGGTGACGTTTGCCGAGCACGAAGCTTTCCTTCGTAGCCGCTTTGCCACGAACGATCAGAACAAAGATGGCGTGCTCAGCGGTGACGAGCTCAATAGGGACAAGAGCTCACGCACCAAGCGACTGTGGATGCTGCTGCTCGTGCTACCGCGGAACAGTGACGCGAGTTGGCCAATGAATTCTGGATGAGCGATCGCTGAGCGCGGAACCACCTGGCCTAACTAAACGTCTCGAATACCCGCTCTAGCCGCGAAAGAACGTCTTTCGCCAATTCAGCAATGGCAGGGTCAGATTTTGCGGCCGGAGTTTGAACAGGATCGACAGCAGCTATTGTCGTCGTGCCATCGTCCTTCTCCCAGAGAATTACGTTGCACGGGATCATTATGCCGGCAAGCAAATTGCTCGTAAGAGCGTGGTGCGCCAGCTTGGGATTGCAGGCGCCAAAAATGCGGTAGCGGCGAAATGGCGCTTTGAGCTTCTCTGCGAAGACGCTTTGCACGTCAATCTGCGTCAATACACCAAACCCTTCGCCCGCAAGCGCTCCGGGCAGCTTAGCGACTGCGTCATCGAATTTCGATTCAAGGCTCTTCGATAGTGCAAACTCGGACATGATTTGATCCTTCGGTGGTTGGGTTCGGCCCAAAAAGAGTCCGGGCAATCCTCAATCCGGAAGTTGGAGAAGCCCACTAATGCGCGCCAAGTCAAATCCAACGACCATCGTACCGCCAATATCCGACTGAGGGACCCCTCGTTGGCCGCTCTTGCTTGTCATTTCGTGAGCCGCAGCGGGATCTGTCTCGACGTTGACCTTGGTGTACTTGACTCGATACCTATCGAGGTAGGCTTCGAGCTTTCTACACCAGGGACAGGCGTTCGTCACGTAGACCTTGACCGGCGGTTGCTTGGGAGCAGCGTTGGTTGCCGACTTCATCGGCACAGCCGGCTTCATCAGGGTCGCGTACGCAGCTGGCGTTTGCGGACCAACAAGACGATCCAGTATTTGGCAACCGTTGACACGCACTACCGTCGGCGCCGCCGTCACTTGATACCTGGCCGCCACGTTGCGAACGCTTCTCACATCGACGGTAAACGCTCGGCTGTCAGGATGTGTCGAAAGGGCTTCTGCCAGCGACTCACGAGCGACCTTCGAACTTTGGCTATCTTCAGCCAGAAAGGCCAGAATGAATTCCTTATTGCTACCGAGCTCGCTGTCAATCAGCTGATCTAGTTCCTCTTCCTTCGAGAAGCTTCCGATATTCATGACAAGTTCCCCTACTCGAGAATGGTTTCTTCAGTGATGTGCGGGCAACATGCGGCGTCTCTTGCTAGTGAAGAACTCACGCGCTGCCCAAGCGAGCCAGCGCCCAAACCGGTACTTCGTCAAGCGAAAGTAGTAGCCCCAAGCCTTCTTGAGCCAATGTCCGACAATTGGTAGGGGAATGAGCCGCTCATGGTTTGCGTCGCGATGCACGAACGCAGCGCCATTGCCGGAATCCATGAGGCAAATGATGCTCATGTGATCGAGGTAGCTCTCGTTGGGCTTCTCGCCGCGCACACGAGCTTGAATGGCGCTTACGGCAACGCGCGCCATTACTTCGGCCAAGTGCCCTTGCTTGGCGCGCCAGGTTGGCCCTTCGAGTGCGGCCGTATCACCTACGGCGTAGACATTCTCGTAGCCCTCGACCGTACAGCTGCCGTCAATGCGAACGAAGCCGGCTTCATTCAGCGGTAGCCCTGACGTTGCCACTATGGCGTGGCCCGCGCCGGCAGGAACAAAAATGACCAGATCAGCATCGATGTGATCACCGCCTTCGATGTTGACCCCTTGGGAGTCGAAACCTTCGAGCTTCTTGCCGAAATGCAGCTTCACGCCTGCAGCCTCGAGCTGTGTTCGCACGGCATCGGCAGCCTTGTCCCCCATGCGAGCGCCAGGTTTCGGCATCGGCGCGAAGAAGCTCAGTTCAAACCGCTCACGAACCTTCAGACGCTTTAGCATCTGTACGATGTTGAACATCACCTCAAAGGCCGGGCCTCCGCGAATGGCAGACTGATCTGCCGGGTTGCCACCGAATCCGACTGCAATTCGGCCTTCGCCTTTTTCGACCAGCGCAGCGAGTCGTTCTGACACGGTAACTGTATCGCTCGGCGCTCCCCAAATCGTCACCGTGTGCTCTAGCCCCGGAAGCTTCTTTCGCCCGGCTCCCAACGCAAGAACGAGCACATCCGCAGAGAAGTCGCGACCATCTACTGTCGCCTTGCGCTGATCAGCATGGATATGGTCAACCTTCCCGATAACGAGTTCGAATTTATGTTGAGCCGCCAGATCTTCGAGATCTAGTAGGTCTTGCTCGATGCGGTGCTCGCCCGTAACGACCCATATCGACGTGGGATAGACGAAGAGATGCGGGCGATCCGAGACGAGGGTGACAGCAATGCCGGCACGCCGTAGCTGGACCGCAGTTTCCACGCCGGCAAAACCACCACCCAGCACTAAGGCCGATTGGGGTGGCGTGGATTCAGGAATTGAGTCTGCGGGTTGATGGGGCATGGACAAATCGACCCAATGGTTGGAGCTTCCTGTCTCTGCGCCTAGACGAGCGCAGCTTGCTCTTGGGGAGCAGTTGCACCGCGAAGAACCACGTCCATGTCGAGCTTTCGCGCTTCCTCTACGAGGTTAGCAAGTGCCTTTTCCGGAACCATTCCCGGTTGAGAGTAGAGCATCGCTCGATCGCGGATGACCATGAGAGTCGGTATCGAGTTGATGTGGAACTGCGCAGCAAGCTCAGGCTCTTCTTGGGTATTTATCTTGCCGAACACTACGTCCAGGTTCGCAGCCGCCACGCGTTCGTAGGTGGGGCCAAACGCCCGGCACGGGCCGCACCAGGGAGCCCACCAATCGAGCAACAGGATGCCGCCCTTGTTGATGGTTTCTGCGAAGTTCTTGGAGGTGATTTGTACGATTGCCATAACGAATAGTACGAGCCAAGAACGTTGACGATGGATTCTGCGGACCCGAATCCAATTTGGCGGACACCTCAACCTCTGGTTGCCACTGCTACGTGGTCCAATGGTCCAGGTCAACCCAATCACCACTCGCCTCGTCAATCGCTCTCACGCTGAACGCAACAGCGTCTCGGCTTGCCTCCACTGAAATGTAATGGAGCGGATGCGGATCCGCTAGGTCCAAGACTGCTGCCCTGCGGCGCTTCTCGCCGTGGCGATGGCCAAACCTGGCACCGCCGCCACCCCCCGAGACAACAAAGCATGAGCCGTCGATCGCAAAGCGCTCGTAGCCATGGACGTGTCCAGCAAAGAAGGCCCGAGCCTTGCGGCATTGCATGAAGGGTGCGACGAAATTGTCAAGGACGGGCCGGCTTGGCGCGTGCCACCGGGCATTGGTGAACGGCGGGTGATGGCCTGCCACGAGCACATGCTTTACCTGATCATTGCTGTCGGCTCTCGAGAGTGCCTCAGGGAATTGAGCGACCTGAGCGCGCCACTGCTCTTTAGACATGGCCTGCTCGTTGGTATCGAGGAGCAGCAGGCGCAAGTACCCGACATCGACTTCCTTTGGCCCGGCAATGGCCTTTGGGAATCGTCGATTGAACTCTTTGGACGAACCAAACCAGAGACCTCCGCAATCGTGGTTTCCTCGGCAGACATGGATGTGCTTGCTCGCTAGCTCGCCTGGCGGGTAGTCTTGGTCGAACCTCGCCCAACCTGATGCTGATCCATTCAAGTCGCCCAAATGCACTATCCCGTCGAGCTGCTCGGCAAGGATGGCTTGTGCGATCCTACGGCGACCGGCATCGTTCGTCTCGCGCCCAAATGCCAGTCGCTCGATGGGCAACACCCGTTGAGTGTCTCCAACGATGGCCAGGCGGATCGGTATCACGAGGCCAGCATACATGACCGCTGGCAAAGTCACGCTAGAGACGGCAACCGGCGGGATCCTCCTCGCAGCGAGCCTGCTAACTCGGCCCGCACAGGCGGAGGAGTACCGGCCTGACTTCGTAGCTCACCCGGTTGGGCCGGAAGCAGGGCGCTGGGCGCTCGGGCTGGGAGTTGGCTTCGACGTGCTCCCGCGGCGCCTGGTCGAAGCCGAATGGCGACAACTTCCACACGCATGGCTGCGCAGTCGCGTCGGCCTTGGCCGCAAGTTCTACCTTTCGCAGCGGGCCAACGTCGTCATCATCGACAATCAATTTCAGCTTGGCCTTGGTTGGGGCCATGGCGTGGGCGAGTTCGCCTTCGGCATTCACGATCATTTTGGCGTCAACTGGGGGACCATGTTCGTTTCGGGGTTCGATGCCAAAGGCTGGGCCTTCGCGCACAATCCTGGTGTTTCCGTCGAGTACCCGCTACGCGGGGTCATTACGACATTGACCGTCGAAGCGCTCATTTTGCACGCCCGGCATATCACCGTTGGGGAGGCGTCACTGACGCAGAAGCACATCACTTTCCAAGGCATGTCCTTCGGTCTCACCTTCGAGTCTCCGCTCGAATCCAAAAACGTGGTGTTCTACGGCCTGGCCGTCGTCTACGCGAAGCCGGACTACCAACTCTGGCTCGCGTTCTCGGATGCCGAGCAGCGCCAAATCTACCCGAGGTTCTTTGCCGGCTATGCTTTCTAGTCGAACTGCCGTTGTTGTCTGCCTCGTTGGCAGTGTGAACTTACCTGCCTGCGGGCTCGTCACGGGTTCTACGGAAAGCGTTGGTCACCCCAGGTTCGAGAATGGCGGCCTGATTGCCGAAGCAACGCCCCTCAGTCAAGTTTCAGCGCGGTTGCTCGAAGGGCTTTGGGAACCCACGGCGGGTGGCTCGTTGCTTGGTTCGTCCCTAGTGGTGCAAAGCAGCCCTGGCTACGTTTCGATATTTGGGGATCGCGACGCCACCTACGCCGTGTTCGAGGCAGGTTGTCTCGATGATGGGCGACTCGTGCTCGAAGGCTATCATCGGACGGCAATCGACACGAGCACTGGCCTGGTGAGGTTATTTGTAGAGCCAGCTGATGCCGCCCAAGCAATTTGCGACGGAAAAGTATCCGATGGGCCGCTGACACTCGAGGGTAGCTTCGGAAACGGCAGTGGAGTGCCGGATCAGACGCTGGCACTCGTTCGGCAGCGTCTTCTACTCGCGGCTCCCGCAACGATGGTCATTGCGCACCGTGGTGGTTGCCGTAGCTCGGACGACTGCGGCGCTTCTGAGAATAGCCTGGAAATATTGCGCATGGCGCAGCGTCTAGGCGCGGACCGCATCGAAGTCGACGTGCAGGTTACGTCGGATGGCGTGCCAATTCTCTACCACGATTCGAGTTTTGGTCCGCTGTTGACGAGTGGGCGCTATTGCCGCGGCGCGGTGTCCGACTTCACCTGGGCTCATGTCACACAACTCTGTAAGCTGCGCTACGGCGAGTGGGTTCCGCGACTCGACGATGCCCTCCGCACCGTGGTCGAGGAAACGGAGCTTGTCGGACTGTGGCTCGACGTCAAAACGCCCGCGGGGATGAATGCGGCGTTGCCCTTGGTGCGCAAGTGGAACCAAAGCGCCGCCGACCGAGGTCGCAACTTGCGTATTGTCGTTGGGCTCAGCACAGAAGAACTGGTAAACGCTTGGCTTGGACTCACGGATATCGACGATGTTGAATGTCTCGTTGAGACCGGAGTGAGCGAGCTGCGCCAAACCGGTTGTCGCATTTGGGGGCCACGTTGGACGCTCGGCCCTATGGCAAGCACGGTGGCGCAAATTCAGGCCGAGGGGCACACCGTAGCGTTCTGGACTTTGGATGAGGAGCAATTCATCGATCTTTTCATCCATCAAGCCAAACCCAACGGCCTTCTAACGAATCGCCCGGGCTTGGTACTGCAGCGCTCGTACTTGGCGGCAATCCAAGCCGAAGGCGAGGCGACACCGTGAAGTGGACTGCGTTCACGTTTGCTGCCTTTGCAGTCCTCGGGCAAGTGGGGGTCGCGACGGCGAAACCACCACGCCGTGCTCTGGAGATCTCGGTGCAATCAGGGTATGGCCATGTTTGGGGCAAAAACGGCGATCGGTCCCACGAGCTTGAATCACGGAACGGTGGCGCCTCGGTCGCTGTGGGGATTGCGTACAGAACGCCCTACCTCTTCGTGCCTTGGGTTGAAGCTGGCTGGGCAACCCTGCAATGGAGCCGGGAGACGCCCAAGGCGCGCGAGTTTTCGAGTGAAGCCCCATCGACTTCGAGTCTCGCAACGGCTTACTTGCTCCTTGGCCCCAGTGTCGAAGAAGGCGTGTTCCGATTTCGCGCCGGAATAGGCCTCTATCATCAACAGGTCACCTCCACCTTCGCCGGCCAAACCATCACGCCAGCCAGCTGGGACATGGGTTACTATCTCGCGTATGGTGTCCGCGTCCACGATGGGCCGCGTTTCGGTTGGGGGGTTGAAGCCATGGGGCTACTGATGTCCGAATCGCAGCTCACCTACCTGGGGATCGCTTTGCGCTTTTGGGGCAACGCTTGGGCCGAACCAAGACACTAGCTGAATCCATCTCCCGTGGTGACGGCTCCCACGAGTAGACGCCCATGTCCCCAGGCTCTTTCATTGCCCTCTACGCCGGCGGCTTAGCCACCTTTGCCTCACCGTGTGTGCTGCCGATGTTGCCGCTCTATCTGGGCGTCTTGGCAGGCGCACAGGCAAGCGCTGGTGCTGAAACATCCAAGCGGCGCCTTCGCCTGGCTGGCGTTGGTTTCGCCGTCGGCCTCGGGCTGGTCTTCGTGCTGATGGGAATGGGCGCAACGGCGCTCACTCAATCGTTGAGCGGCCATCGCAGAATGCTCGAAGTTGGCGCGGGCCTCGTGATGATGCTGTTCGGAGCTAAGGTGCTCGGTTGGCTGCAACTGCCTTGGTTCGATCGCGAGGCAAGGCCCTTGCTCAATCGAGTACCCAACGTCGGAGGCTTCTCTGGTGGCCTGCTCTTTGGCGCCGGATTCGCCGTCGGTTGGACGCCCTGTGTTGGGCCAGTGCTCGCGACTGCGCTCACCTACGCAGCAAGCTCAACCTCGAGCCCGCTCGTTGCCGGTAGCATGTTGGCCGTTTACGCGCTCGGCCTCGCTACACCGTTAGTCATCGCGTCCTTCGCTGCTTCGCGCTTGTTGGTCTTGACGCAGCGGCTACGGAAATACACGCCCGCCATGCAACGAGCCACTGGGGCACTGCTTCTGGCTCTTGGGGCCCTATTCGCTACCGATCAATTGTCGAAGTTGTCTCCGAGCTTTGCTCCTTCGACTAACTGCTCAGGAGCAACCGCCTGTGACACGAAGATTGCGGCGACACATACCGCAATCAACGTGGAGGAGCTGCCCCGCGGACCGGCTTTGGTCGAGTTCGTGAGCGGGCATTGTAGCGTCTGCAGGAAAATGCATCCCTTGGTTTCCGACCTCGAACAACGTTGCACGCGAGGGCTAATCGTCAGAGTCAATGTCGACGACCCGAGTGGCAGGCAACTGGCGGCTCACTACGGGGTCTCCATGGTGCCGACCTTCGTCAGCATCGATCCTTCCGGCGGCGAGGTCGAGCGGATCATCGGCGAGCAGTCAAAAGAACGGCTGATTTTGGCTCTCAACGACCTTGGCGGCAAACCCTGCGAGCAAGAAATGTAATTCTTCGCTATATTGCGGGGCAATGAATGACCTCGTTCGTCTCGCCAAGAGTGGAGATCCGGCCGCCCTAGAGAAGCTGCTCAGCCAGATCGCCCCGTCGATTCAGCGTTTTGGGGCGAGGATGTGTCGCAACGGCCATGATGCCGACGATGTCCTGCAAGACACGCTCATGACTGTCCTTCGCCACCTTCACGAATTCGAGGGGCGGTCGTCATTCACGAGTTGGGTGTTTACCCTAACCCGGACTGCATGCAATCGCCGTCGCCGCGGGCTCAAGAACCAACCTTTAGAACCGCTCGAAGAAGCGGTCAACAAGAATGCCGAAGGTCCAACACCCGAGCAAGGCGCGGACAATCGTGAGTTGAGTCAGATCCTCGAGAAGGCCCTGGAAGAGCTACCGGATGAGTATCGCGAGGTGATCTTGCTACGTGACGTCGAGGCGCTCACAGCACCCGAGGCCGCTGAGTCGCTAGGCATTTCCATCGAAGCGCTCAAGAGTCGTCTGCATCGCGCTCGTCAGGCTCTGCGAACGGCCTTGCGCCCCGTACTCGAACCAACCCCGGTCGCGACTCCCGCGTCCTGTCCGGACATGATGGAGCTCTGGTCCCGCAAGCTCGAGGGCGATCTCGACGCCATCGACTGCGCCCAAATGGAGAAACATCTTGCCACGTGCCCGTCCTGCACAGCCGCCTGTGACGCGTTGAAGACCGCATTGGTGGCTTGTCGCAGCGAAGCCAGTCGGGATGTAACGCCTGAGGTCCAGGAGCAGGTACGCTCGGCGTTGCGTACTTGGATGTCACAGAGTGCATTTCCGGGGAAGGCTTAGTGCGCGTTCACGAAGGCGCGTCGGTCATGGCTTTCGGAACACCAAGTACACTTGGTATGGGAGGACATTGACCTTTTCGCCTTCGAGACTAAGGCCCGCCTTGCTTGCTTGTGACATCAACGGAGCTCGGGGGATCTTGGCGGACGCAGACGGACCCTCCGGCAGCGTGCCTTCCTTGAACTCGATCAGAGCCAGTCTGGCCTCGGACTTCATTTCCGCTTCGGTGTCTGCGGCGATGACTTTGCCGTTAGGTAGTGCCTTCGCGAACCGAAATGTGACGTAACCTGAACCTGCGCCAACATCGACCAGCGTCTCGTCAGCCTTGAGTCCGAGTGCCGCTACGACATCATCACGCTTCTGCCAGACCGCGCGCTCTGGCTTCTCCATCAGCGTCCCGAAATTTTGGTCGCATGGTCCCGAGTTTGGTCTGGACCATGGTCTCGGTTCGCTCCAATGCGTCGCAGTGCAAGAGTTTTGGTCAGCAATAAGTCGGACTTCCGGCATATGCTACTCCACGCACCGCTGTGCAAACCGGGAATGAGTGCGTGGATCTTCGACAGTTCGTCGACAAGGTACGCGACAGGACTCACTTCGTAGGACAGCGCCTTTACGTCCTTCGGTCTGTGCCCGAGCAAGCGGTCGCGTGCGTCCGGTTCGACATGCGACATCAGCATGAGGGTGCAGCGGCCGGCAACCAGAGAACGAGGAATGACAGCGCACTTCCAAGGCCACGATGCCTAGTCCATCGGAGGAACATGGCGGCCGACGCTACCACCATCTGGGAGGATAAAGCACTATTGCCGCCCTTACCCACATGCATTCGCCGTTGTCTGAACCTCATGAAGTGCTGTTCAGCACGAGTCCTGGGCTATTTGGCCGGTTCGGCTTAGGCAAGTCGCGTTCGCGCATCTCACTCGGTGACCGCTTCTGGCACAGGCTGATCCATCAATTCGCGAATCTTGCCAGCGTCGACTTTCGCATCGAAGTCCCAGCCGGCGCAAGTGACGTTGGTGATGGCTGTACGCAGCTTGTCCGAGAATTCCTTCAGCGCCACGTCAATGTCGGGACCGGTATACGACATGGAAACTGAAGCGATGGAGCGGCGCTGCTGAATCGAGTATAGCAGCGCCGATATTTCGTAGGCGCCTCGTTTGGTCTCGCTGTCTTGTTCGACGAGCATGCTCGGCTGCCGACGACCGCCACCACCGCGCATGCCTCGGCCGCCTCCACCCATTCCGCTCATACCTCCACCCACCTGAAGGGGTGCGGAGCTGGTCGAGCCCTTTGCCCTAGCGCTGCCTTCACTCTTTGAGGCAGGCCTGCGGCCGAGCACCGTAAAGGTCAATATCGAGCCGCCCTTTGCCAGAGGAGCGAGTCGAGCCAACAGCTTGTCTGAAACACCGTCATCCCTCGTATACTCGTCAATTGCCGATGTCAGCGTCGGATTGGCATTCAAGAAATTCTCATTCCAAGCGCTCTCACATACGCTCTGGCTAAAACCCGAAGACAGAATCGGACCGACCTCCCTCCAAGCATCCGAACTTAGCCGACCATTCTCGAAGACACCAAAAACTGACAAGCTACCATTGGACGGGACGTATTCGGGAGCATACCGAACTGTCAATTGGGTGTCTCCGCCGCAACCAGCGCAGATACTAGCAACGGCAATGGCGACACCAACGCATGAGGTTCTCGGACCGATCGACATCGGTTGCCATAGTGTCACGAACGCGGCTCTTCGTCTTTAGAACCTTGTTGCGTGCGTGAAAGTTCGTTTAGCTTTGGCTAACATAGCTTCGGCTTGGTCGTCTCGAACGAGCCGACAATTGCCCAGGCTGGGGCAGCATATCGTGCTATTGGGTCTCTCGGAGTCGAGTCGCACCATGGTTGGAAGCAGCCATCATCGACGATGGCTCGACTGGGTTTGCTACAGCGCCTCGTCGACAGCTTCGAGCAGCTTGGCAGCCTCGGGCCAGCCATTTTCGTCGAGTTGGCGGAGTTGTGCAGAATCGACGAGGAAAACTCCGGAGTCTTTGCGCGGCGTCCGAGCGGGCGAAATGACGCTTTGGTCGTTTGCAAGGAACGCTATCGAGCGTCCATCTAGCTCACTCAACAGGTTCCCCACAAGTCCCATAAGTGCCAGCGTTGAAGGCCCCAGAGCGGGATCGCTCGTCAGAACGAGTCGCCCTTCACCGGACTTCAACAGTGGCAACAATGCCCTCGCCAACGCCAGCCTACGACCATTGGTATCACCGTCGCTTCCAGCGCAAGCGAGGATCACCGTCCTGAGCCTGGCACCCGAGTGTTCGAATTCTGACGAATGGGTCACGATGCGCTCCACCATCTGTGGAAGGTCCGCGGTCGGGTCTACATGCATGACCACAACCCGCTCGCTGTCTGCGGCTGCAGCAAAGGCATGTGCCGGCCAGCAGCACCCAGGTTCCAGCACGACCGCGCAACCGCTGGGACTCGAAACAGAGTTGGCGTTCTTCATCTGCGTCGCAACTGAGCATCAATCGTGCCAATGGCCGCGCTTTGATGAACGGATAAGATTCTGCGAAATTGCCATGGTTTTCCAGGTATCAACCGTCCGCCCGCGACTGAGTTCGGATGACACCGTGGCAAATTGGGACAACTGGGGAGTCGTGGGACACATTCGAAGCATCGCGGCCGAATCCGATGCTTCGTCCGTTACTCGAACGATTGTCCAATCGACCCAATTTGCGCAATATCTTGGCTCTCGAAACTCGAAGAACTGCACGTCGCGTGATTTTTCGTTCACCTTCGCCGATCCTTCTCTTGCTCATTCCGCGTCAGCCGTTTGTCAGTTCACAGGTCGACATTCGACCAGAAGAAGGTTTGCATGAACGTCAACGGAATCGGAGGCTCACCTCTAAGCGCAGTCTCGAATGCGACTACAAGTCACACGGCAAAAACCAGAAGCAGTATTCCACCAGCCAACGGTGCGTCCGCATCGACCAACATCTCCAAGCCTGCGGAGCTCTTGCAGAAGCTGCAGCAGCTGCAGCAACAGGATCCGACGCAATTCAAGCAGGTCGTTTCACAGCTGGCCGATAGCCTGCAACAAGTGGCGGATAAGTCGGGCGATTCTAACTCAATGGCTGCAAGACTTGCCACAGCGCTCAAGAAGGTTGCGGACACCGGTGACCTTTCGTCGCTCCAGTCGGCAATGCAGCCACCTGGAATGGCAGCCGCGGTGCAGAGCGCCAACGCCGCAACGGGCACAGCAGCGCCAAGCAGCGCACAGGCCGCACAGAAGCACCATCACGGCCATCACCATGGTGGCGGAGGCGGGGCGGTTGCTGCGGCCTTCTCAACAGCCTTCAGTCAGATAGATGCGGCATTGAAAGGCAATACCGCCTCCTCGAATACTACGACGAATGCAGTCACACCAAGCACTTCCTCCTAACGGTACTTGGGCGAGAGCGCGTGCCAGCCTATTGCCGTAAAGAAGTTCTCATTCGGCTGGCGCTGCTCTGGTCTGCGCGACGCGGCAACGTCAAGTTTCGCTGCTGAATGCTTGGCCACCAGGTCGCCCTCCGATTCCGTCGACCAGTTCCACCAAGGAAGAGGGACGGTCTACCGAACGCCATCGCGGGTACTCCGGCGCGCCAAAACGCCGATAGTCGCGGTGCTTTCTCGCTAGCGCCGAAGGCCGAAAAGGCGCTAGCGTGCCCATTCCAATGCACCTGGGTTCAAACGCCGCAACCGGTCCTGAGTTGCTCGGCATGCTTGAGCGAGCGTTCGAGCGCCACGCCGGCAAAGACGCGCGCATCGACGCCGACGCATTGCAGCGAGCCCTCGGCTATCGAAGTCCCTACCTGGCCCGACGCATGCTGGCGGTGTTCGATAGCGACGGCAACGGCACCATCGAGCGTGATGAGTTCCTTCAAGGTGTACGTGACTTGGTCCTCGGCGGTATGCGCCAAAAATTGTTGTTCGTCTTTCGGCTCTACGACGCCGATGCTGACGGGTTCATCGCTCCAACGGAAATGCTCCGAATGATTTCGATTGGGCTGGCCGAGAGCGAGATTGACGAGCGCGTGACTCAGCCCGCCGAATACCTAACGCGAGTTTTATTCCAGGCCGCCGACACTAACCGAGACGGCCGGATCTCCTTCGAAGAGTTCGTAGTTGCAATTCAGTCTCGGCCAAAACTCCTGCGACAAATGACTCGCTCGGAAGCCATCTGGATCACTCCAAACGAAGAACTCCTGGAATGGTTGGACGCGCCGACCAAAGAAGGGCGCAAGTTTGGCTATGGACTTGCCGGGAACGGCTGGCCTGCGTGGGCATTTCTCGGTCTTTGGCTGGTCGCGAACGCCGCCATATTCGCGTTTGGCGCGTTCGGCGGTCTCACTTCGCCACAGCAAGATCCAATGATGCAACTCGGTCGGGCATTCGCGCTTTGCATCGACTTCAACGGCGCGTTGATCCTGGTCCCGATGATGCGGCGCTTGATGACACGTCTGCGGTCTTCCTTCGTAGGTCGCCTATTGCCGATCGATGAAGCCGGAACGTTCCATCGCACCGTGGGGCACACCTTGTTTGCCCTCGCCGTCGCGCATGCTGCCTGCTTCATCGTCGCCTACTTAAATGGTCATGCCAGTAACCCGCTAACACAGCTGCTATTCGGTACGGTCATTGGCGCGAGCGGTGCCTTATGGCTGATTCTATTCGGAGGCATGTGGGCATTTTCACTCGAATTCGTACGTCATACGAATCATTTCGAGCTCTTCTACTTCAGTCATCTTCTCTACCTGGTGTGGTTCGTCATGGCCGTCGTGCATGGCCCCGGGTTCTTGCTCTGGGCGGGCATTCCGCTCATGGGCTACGCCGTCGAGCAACTGCTGCGCATCTTGCGGCGTGCTCCGAAAAGTCAAATACTGTCGAGTCGGGCCCTTCGATCGGGGGTCACCCGACTGGAGATCGAGCGACCGGTAGGTTTCGAATTCGACCCTGCAGACTATGTCTTTCTGCGCATTCCATCGATTGCGAAGCGCGAATGGCACCCATTCACGCTGAGTAGCGCTCCAGAGCGCGGTCCATTGACCGTCCATGTCCGTGCACTGGGCAATTGGAGTAGGGCGCTGCGTCAGATGGTGGAACAAATGCCGGATCAACCGCTGAAGGTATTTGTCGATGGCCCCTACGGTACCCCAAGTGCTCATATCTTTGCGTCGCGCGTAGCGGTCATGGTCGGCGCTGGAATCGGCGTTACTCCGTTTGCAAGTGTGCTCGAGAGCCTGGTATTGCGCGCCAATGGACAAAGTGTGCGCCCGTTGCAGCTCGAGAAGGCTTACTTCTTTTGGCTTAACCGGGACCAGTACTCGTTCGAGTGGTTTTCAGCACTGCTGTCGCAACTGGAAGCCCTCGATCAACGTGGTTTGCTCGAAATGCACCTATGCATGACTGGGGCTCGGTCTGGGGCAACGGCATTGGGCCTCGAGCTCGCTCGCGATGTCCTGCATACTTCTGGTCGCAGCGACATGATCACAGGGCTGCGAATGCACACCCACGCCGGTCCCCCCGATTGGGAAGGAATGCTAGGCGCCATCGCTGAACGGCACGGGCCAAGTATCGTCGATGTCTACTATTGCGGACCAGTGGGGCTTGGCGCCCGAATTGCACCCATCTGCCATCGCCTGGGCTTGTCCTATCGCGAGGAGAAGTTCTGATGCGGTTGACTCGTTGCAGAAGAGCCACTGCGCCGTCGATACTTCTGCTGCTCCAGCTGGCAGTGAAGCTGATTCTCGTCAGTGGGTGTCAAGAGTCACCTACAGCCGGAAGCCACCAAGCGTCAGCTATTTGCGCGAGCTGTCACCTGTCCGAATTCGAAAACGCCTCCGATCCGCCGCACAGCGGCGTGCGTCCCACCACCTGCGGTACTTGCCACAGTGAAACCTCGTGGCATCCCGATCGGCTCAAGCACTCCTGGCTGCTCGAGGGAGCTCACGCCAAGGCTTCTTGTTTTGCCTGTCATTCGGGGAAGCCGCCGCGGTTCGAGGGCAGCGACAAGGCATGTCTGAATTGTCATCGCGCTGCCAGCGAGAAAGCAAACACACGTGTTGCGCATCACGAAACATTCCCCGTCACCTGTGAAGAGTGCCACAGCACGACCGGTTGGAAACCGACATTGCCACATGCACCTGCGCTAACTCCTAGTGCGCGTGCGGCAGTTGCCCGTCCAAGTAACCGTCCCTTGACGAGTCACCCTGCCACGACGGTCACGGCAACAGGAAGACCTGCCAACCCTGCACCAAAACCGGTCGGCGTCGCGCCAGCGCCGAAACCGGTCGCAGTCGCGCCCGTTCCTGCACCCACTCGCCCACCGGATGCCGTTACCGGTGCAAGTCGCCTAGGACGCAAATGACGCCCAAATCCTTCAATCGGCCACTTCTTAGGTCCATGGATGCAAAGCTGACTGCCCTTGTCTTCTGCGCCGTCCTTGTAGCTTGCAAGCGTAGGGCGCCGGAGCTTCACCCAACCCCTACAGCCGAGCCAAGAGGAACTGCCGTCACTGCGGCGACCCAGACAAGACCATCGGCGGCAACCAATCCCGCCACAAGCCTAGCCCCCGTCAAGGTTGAGCGCGACCACCAGGCAATGGGCACTTCGGTCAAGTTCGTGGTCTATACGAACGACGCGGTCGATGCCACGGCGGCGGGAGTCGCCATCGACAGCGCGATCCAGGAAATGGCTCGTTTGGAAGCTCAACTGAGCGAGTGGCAACCCGACAGCGAGGTCAGTCGAGTGAACCAAGCCGCGGGTCAATGGGTGAATGTCGGCCCTGAAACGGCGGAGATCATCGATGAAGCTCTCTGGATATCGGAAGCTTCGGAAGGCGCGTTCGACATCACCTTTCACGTCATGGGAGATCTCTGGAAATTTGGCTCCGCGGAAGACCGAAGGCCCCAGGTACCTAACGCCGTTGAGGTGCGTAGGCGTCGCGCGCTCATCGACTACCATCGCGTCGAACTAGACCGCGTAAAGAGTCGGGTGCGCATACCGAAAGGCCGCAAGATTGGCCTTGGTGGGATCGCCAAGGGCTACGTCGTCGACCGCGCAGTCAGCGTCCTGCGAACCGCCGGGCTGCGCTCATTCTTGGTTCAGGCCGGAGGCGACTTCTACGCGGCTGGATGCAAGCCGGACGGCTCGCACTGGGTGACTGGCATTCAAGACCCACGCGCACCAGAAGGCACTTACTTTGCGACGCTCGAGATCGAGGATCACGCCTTCAGTACGGCGGGGGACTATGCACGAGCGTACGTGGTCAAAGCGAAGCGCTACCACCACATCATTGATCCTCGCACTGGATTCCCTGCAAATGCTTCACGCAGCGTCACGGTGTATGCCCGAGATGCCATGACAGCTGACATGGTCGACGATGCTGTCTTTGTCTTGGGTCCGCAGAGAGGACTCAAGCTCGCGGAAAGCTTTGATGACGTCGGAGTCGTTGTCGTCGATGCGAAGAATCGGCTGTGGATCAGCCCCAAGCTAAAAGACAAGGTGGCGGTGCATCAGTCGCCAACGGACGGGATCTAGAATCAACTCGGTGTTCTTCGCGCGGCGCCTAGAGAATTACCGGCGGAAGAGGCGCGGAGGGTTCGCACGGAAGGTAGATTTCCACCAGAGTCTTTTTGCCGCTCGTCAGGTCGCTGCAGTAGGTGCCATTGAGCTTGATGCTGGTGTTCGAAGAATCATAGCTCCAACCTTCGGTGCTGCTCTGGGGGACCAGGGACTTGTCCAGGTAGACGCCGAGGGCGTTTGGATTGGCTGGCGGCGCCGCCCCGATTTGATAGCTACATCCTGCCGCTACGGTGCCCACAATGGTGGTGAGTGCGCTAGACAATTCGGCCGGGGTAGAAGCCGAGTAGAAGTGATCGGTTCCGCCAGCTTGAGCCAGTTCCGTCAGATTGCCTGCCTCGGGACCTACGCCAATCACGAACACTTTGTAGCCAGCAGCGGCCGCGCTTTTGACCGCCGCAATAGTGCCGACCAGATCGGAATTGCCCGCGCTGGTCGAGCCGGGAGCGCAATTGGGTTCGCCATCGGTAGCAAGTAGGATGTACTTGGGGTTACCGTCATTGACGGTCTTCAAGTAGGTGACAGCCGCTTCGATTGCCAATCGCGTCGGGGTGCTATTGCCAGTGCCTGCCTGGGTGATTTGTGTCTGAATCGCGCTGGCATTGTTCGGCGTCACAGCCACTTCTACACCTGCAGAGAGGTAGCAGGCGTTCGAGGAACCACCGCGGCCGCCGCTGCTCGTTGGGTTCGACGGCGAGGTAAAGAACTTTAGACCCCAATAGACATCCGCTGGGGAGGAAGCCAGGACAGTGCCCAACGAGGAAATCATCGTTTTCCAGCGCTGTGAACAGCTAGTGGAACTCGCCGCGCAATTGTCGGCGGAGTCCATAGCGCGCGTCATTGATGACGACCGATCCAATACGAGCAGGAGATCTGCTGGCTTCTTCTCCAACTTGTTCGTACTGGAACCACAGTTAGCGTCTCCGGTCGCTGGCGCTGGCGTACCGTTCGGTGTGCCGCCGTCCTTCGCGTTTGGATCCGGAAGGCCGATTCCAACCTTGCCTCCCCCTAGACCTGATGGGTTTCCATTTGCGCCCGAGGATTCGTCTCCAGCAGTGCTCGAGCTACAGGCGCTCAGCTGTGAACCGGCAATTGCGCCAGCAAGGATTCCGGCGAACATAAATCCACTTCCAAGTCGCATCATGGATGCCTCCGAATTGTTGCGGGCGGGAATGAGTTGGTTTTCGTGGCTGGGCGAACCTGCAACTGCCCGGCATTGGTCGCAACCGAGACGGGAATCGCTTGCGCTGGACGCGCTGCCCTTGCCACAACTGCAAGCTTGAATCATCAGTGCTGCTAAGGCACCTGTTCCCGAATCTAGACTGCAAGATGACAGCGATACTGTCTCACTGTGCGCTCAACCTCGTACACTCAACACTGTTGACCCCACATGATACGCGACCCAATGCCCTAGCCGCGCCGGCTCGACCCAATCAGCATCGATCGGACGACTTTCCGGTTGGATGAGCGCGAATAGGAATTCACTGGTCTCGGCCAGTCCGCAAAGCAGGACGCTTTGCACTGCTAGTCCGCGAGTGTGGTCTTGTTCGCCAACTGACTTCACTTGTTTGCCTCGGGCACCGCCAAGCGACCGTTCGTTTCACGCCGGAGCTCGCCGAGTTCGCGCAGGATGGTTTCGATGTTTACTTCGTTCTTCAGGTTTACTTGAAAAGTCAGCCTCGGTGCTCCTACGGCCCTTTACTACCTGCCGATTTTGGCTCACGACGATGAGCGGCCCCTGGCTGGCTGAACAAAGTATTGGTTTCACGCAAGCGCTCTGCCATGACACGGAGGATGGGAATGGCGGCCCGCGGTCGCTGCATTAGGCAGTCCGAGAGCGTTTCTCGCGAGAGCGCCAATAGCACGGCATCAGTGGTAGCGAGCGCACTCGCGCTGCGTGGCTTGTCGTCGAACAGAGCGAGCTGGCCAAAATACTCCCCTTCAGCCAGGTCCTTCAGTGAGACCCGCCGAAATGCTTCCCCAGGCAAATGGGTGTTCACTTGACCCTCGGCCACCACGTACATGGTACGACCGGACTCACCCATGTGAAATATCATCTCGCCGGCGCGCACAAGGCGCTTGTTCATGTGTTCGGCAATCGATCAGCCCGCAGAAGCAATTGCCCATTCGGGCTATTGATGAAGCGGCACACAGAATGGCTCACTGGGGCTGAGCGTCTCGACGCTCGCGCACAAATTGGCGCCGGTGAGGCACATTCCATTCGTGCAATCGCTTGCGGTCGCGCAAGCCGTTCCATCGGCAAGTTTTGCCGCGCAAGTGCTGGTACTTGCACACTTCAGACCGGTAGCACAGGTTGCTGCCGCATCACATTGCTCGCCTAACTTCCCGTCTGAGTCGCAGTGCAAGCTGGAACCGCAGTGATAACCATCGGCGCAGCGCGCGTCTGCTGCGCTGCAGGACTGCCCCGCCTGAACCGTCTGAGGCATTTGACAAGTTCCGCCGGTGACCCCCGCGTCCGATGCCGCGGATACCGGATGCAAGATGCATCGCAACCCGTCACCCTGTTTGCAGTCAGAATCCGCGTTGCAGGTGGTACCCTTCGCCCCAGTTCCGCTAAACACGAGTCCACATGCTGTAACTATCGACTGCTCTTCTGCACTGGTGATCTTTGCATCTGAGTAGGCGCTACCAACTTGGTTTACGCACCCTTCCGCCGCCCGAAAATCGAAGGAAAGGCCCGCTGTCGTTGCCGGCGCAACAATGGTATCTTGGCAAGCCGCTTCACGATTCGAGGTGCACAGGTCCTTGCTGGTTGCGGCACATGCCTGAACGACCGAATCGTTGCATTCCGCTAGCGCCCAGGCGGCACAAAACGAAGCGACGTCAGGGTACTTTGGAGCACTATCCTCCGATTTCGAGCATTGAGTCGTGGAGAAGCCGAGCAACGCAACAACAATCAAGGATTTACGCATGGTGACTCTCACGTGCATGGACCGATCCTGATAGGATCCTCGTTCCAGTTCTGAACTCATCGAACTACGGCCAGAATGGCCGAAGTGCAAGCTCCCGTAGCCAAATCGCGACCATTTCGAACCTTAGTTCGAACGTTCCCTGTGACCTAGCTCCAAGGGAATCCATTCAAGCGCGCTTACCTCTCGTGCCAACGCCAGATTTCGCTTCGAACTGATCACCACACTTCACTTGGACTGCACTGGTCGAGGTGCCATTCACGGGCTATCATCAAGGCTGCTCCGGTGTCGCCGTCAATGGAAACGCAGACGAACCATCGCCCAGAAACTCATTCAGCGATGGATACGACCGAAAGGCGCGTGGCGCAGTGTCTATGCTGGATGTAGGTCCATCTGGAATATGAGCTACATGCCGATAGTGGACCGAGCACTTCCGAATTCCCATTGGGATGAACGAGGACTCGTACCACTGGTGCAACTCCATCGGAAGCATCCTGCGTGCATCGTCGCCTCGGTGCAGCTCACGCTGGCATTGGGATAAGCGAGGTCGTAACCCGGCCGACTGCAGGGGTAATAGCCTGCAATCCCGAAGAGCCGTATGTGAACCGCACAAGTACGGTTCAGTGAAAGAGGCCCTCAGTGATGACGGCCCCGATTCGACCGGTGAGGGCGACGGTGCTCGCGGAGCGAGCAGGCAGCGAAGCTGCAAGTCAATCCCTTCTTCTCCGCCAACAACGATCCCCACCTAGTCGAGGGATCGTTGTTTACTGAACGTGGCCCCGAGCGCGGCTCAGGTCCAGCGCTCGCTGTCGACCTTGACCTCGTCAACCTCGGCGTCCAAGGCGTCGAGCGCAAGGGCAAGTTCGGTGGGGTGTTGCTCGGTACGCGTCTTGTATTCCGAGTACGCTCGATCGAGCCGACGAATGGCGTCGCTGATCCCGTTCAACCGCGAGACGACGAGGGTGTTCCCTACGAAACCGGAGCTTGAAAGCTTGTTCGCGGCTTCCAAGCGCTTATCGAGCTGCAGGGCGCTCTGGCGCAGCGATTCCGGGATAGAATCAGCACCATCCCAGCGCTTGAGTCTCGAAGTTGCAGAAATGGAGTCTATCAGGACCTCCAGGGCCTCGCGGATCACCGCGACGCGACGGTCATTCATGAAATCCTTTTAGCGAACAATCAGTGTTCTATGGTTGGAAAAGTCGTAAAATGCTTGAACAGGCCTGGTTTGCGGCTTCACTAGTCTGACTACCGTCAGACAATCGGCTCGAACGGATATGGCTCTTCGTCTTCCAGGATCGGTTGTGGCCCGGGAATGATTCCGGCGATATCCGGATCCACGCCTGGCTCACCTGGAGGACGCTGCGCACGTTCGTCGCGACGCTGCTTCTTCAGCGCGTCTTTCTCGCGCTGGTGGCTCTGTCGGTCTTTTTCGCGTTGACGCTTTTGTTGGGTTGGATTGCTCGCCATTCAGAGATCTTGCCCTTTCTTGATGAAACTATGCCGAGGCACAGGATCGCCCTGTCGCAGCACAAGCACGCCACGATGACGTGCTTGTGGATGCTTCAGGCCCCCGCGACTGGTCTCGGTTACACGCTTTGACGCGACAGACGAGAAAGCCGCGGAGTCCTCACGGTTAGATCGGGCGGACGTTCTCGGCGCGAGGACCCTTAGGGCCAGTGCCTTCCACGTACGATACCTGTTGTCCTTCGTGCAGTTCATTGAAGGAACACCCTTCAACACTGGAACTGTGAAAGAAGACGTCTCCACCCTTTGCGGTCTGGATGAAGCCGAAACCTTTGTCCGTAATGCGCTTGATCGTTCCTTCAGACATGACGCCGAGTCTTTCCACTTTTTTGTATCGGTCAGGAGAGCAGAAGCTCTCCCGCTACAAGTCCCGATACCAACGAGCGCTAGCCACTACGCCAGTTCTGGGCTCCTGGCCACGTGATTCCGGTGGATCGGCCGTTGACGGGCCCGCTGACTGACACTTTTACCGAAGTTTCGTGGTCTCAACACGCGTCATAAGCACGGGCCTATGTTGAGGGTGTCAGGGTCGTTAATTGGGGTTGAGCAACAGGCGCGCTCGCCACCAACACTGGAAACGCACAGGCGACCCCTCCCGCGACGGGGGCCGCTCCCTCGGGACTTCAAGGTATTCGCCCAACGGCGTTGGAGTGGGAACTCATCCGCGCCTGCGCTGTACTCAAACGTTAGCTTGGTGTTTTGGGCGTCGCGCAAACGGATCCACAGGTGTCGCTGGACTGTGCCTTGCGGAAACCAAGTTTCGGTGGGTAACGTGGGCACAAGAGGTCGCAGTATGACGAACTCGTTCACCCATCGAACGCTCCTCGGAAAATCCGTGCATCGTTATGGCTTATCGGCGTCCTACGGCATCGACGAAGCGGGGGTGCGTGAAGCCGTCGACCTCGGTGTGAACTATTTCTTCTGGAATCCGCGGAACAAGCACATTACGAATGTCGTAAAAGACGTGGTGGCAAAGGATCGCGAGCGGTTCGTGTTGGCTACGGGTCCCACGCTCGGCTACTTCGGTGGTTCGGTGCGTCGCGCTGCCGAACGCGCGTTGCGGAAAAGTGGCAGCGACTACATCGACGTGTTTCAAGTCTTTTGGGCGGGCAAGATGTCGGCCTTGACCGAGGCCGTCGTAGGCGAGCTCGTTAAACTGCGCGAAGAGGGAAAAGTGCGCCGAATTGGTGTTTCGATCCACGATCGTAAACGCGCGGCGAAACTCGCTGCTGAGGGCCCTCTCGACTTTTTCATGATCCGCTACAATGCGGCCCACCCGGGCGCCGAGGTCGATATTTTCCCGCACCTACCAGAAAAAAAGCCCTTGATTGCGGCGTACACCGCGACCTGTTGGACCAAACTGTTGAAGCCACCAAAGGGGTGGCAGGGTCCCGCAGCAACGGCAGGAGACTGCTTTCGCTTCTGCCTCACCAATTCCAATGTCGACTTGGTAATTTCGGCGCCCAAGACCGCCGCGCAGCTGCGTGAGAACTTGACGGCGCTTGAGCGAGGTCCGCTCGCCGAGGACGAGATGGCGCACATGCGTGCTCTCGGCAAAGCCGTTCATGGCTAGTCTCGAATAGCCGGCCGAATCGCTCAGCGAGACGATGGACCGGCAAAGCTCGGACGCGCGAGGAGAGACTCGTTCCGGTCCGTTATGCTAGTTTGGTCCGCCGTGGTGCAGAGGCGCGCCGCGAAACGTCAATCGCCACCCAGCTTCAGGAGTCGAGAGCCATGGCCGTACGCAAGAAGACCAACCCTAAACGACCTGTCTCGAAGACCAAGGGCCGCAGTTCCAAGCAGACCGCACACGAACTGGGCGCCGACGCCGACTTGTCGCCCGCACAGCGGCGTGAGCTTGACAAGCGTATCGAGGATTTGAAAGATCGCAAGCGTTACCTGCTTGCGAGCTCCTTGGGGCCTAACTTCATTCTCTACTACAACCTGTCCGAGGATACGTACGGTTGGAACGATCCGTCGCACGCCACGTTATTTAAGCGGCGCAAGGCCGCACACGCCGTGCAGCAGATATTGGGCGACAAGGATTCCATCGTCGAATGCCTGGTTGATAAGAAAGGCCAGCTCGTCAAGCGGAGCGTCGGGGCACCGGTTCTCTCGACCGGGGCTTCCCTCGGTAAGAACTCGGCGAAGAAGTCAGGCAAGAAGTCCGCGCGCAAGTCGAACAAGAAGTAGCCGAGCCGGGCTACTGTCGAGTCGTCGCACCCGGTGACCCTGCTAGGAGAATCAGGGTCACTGCGCAGGATGCCGCAATGGCGATCAGCAGGATAAGCGTTGGAGCTGACTCACCGATTCGAGCATGAAGCGCGCGAGTTTGCTCCAGATGAGGAACCATTAGCGCCAGTGCCTGTGCATCGCAGGATAAGGGGCTAGCCATGCCGCATCCTGTCCCGGTTGTGGTGTCCCAGCGGTTTGCGCTGCGTTTCGGGATTGAGTCAAAGCCCTTGAATTGCCGGTAGTGGCCTTGTCCCCCGTGGAAAATTTTCGGGTGATACTCGGTAGCAACATGCCCGACACGCGCGCCGGGTGAATCATCGGAGTGTCAGGTGGCCCCTCAACCCCAACGCAGGAGTCTGTGATGACGCATCTTCGCAACGCATTCTCAGTGGCACGGTGGATTCTGGCGCTTACGGTTGCCTATGGGTGCGTCCACGTGGCCGCAGGCACGCTGACGAAACTGCTGCTTGATTACGGGCAGTTCGGCGAGGTCGACTTTGCCGCACCCTCCATGGCAGCCATTGGTGGAATGAACCTGGTTGCTGCCTTTGGCCTGCTAGCGAAATCACGCTCACTTCAAGTGATATCTGCCGTAGTGTTGATGCTGAGCTCGATTGCGCCGCTGGCGGGCATTCCGGTAACCTCCGTGCCAACTGGGCTTGTGTTCGTCGCCACGGTGTTTGCCCTGTTGGTGCAAGTGCCGCTCGAACCGTTGCTTTCGGGTGCGGTTAGCCCGCTTCGGCGCTACGAATCAACCGAGGGTTCTACGGATCAAGCCGCACAACTCCGAGCGGCGTAGAAGCCAGACCGATGTGCAGCGCGGGCCTAAGCTAATGTGGCCAATCGCGCTGCGCAATCACTTGGTTTGGCGCATCACGGCTGGTCGACGCAACAAGGCAACGAGTGTCAAAAGAGCCATGAACATTGTCGACAGTACGATGAAGTTCTGAGAAAACGCGCGTACTAGCGCCTGTTCTGCCACTCTCCGGGACAGCACGGCGTAACTCGCCGACGTGGCGTCGGTTACCCGACCGCTAAGGAAACGCTTGGCTTGCCCCAGCGCTTCCAGGGTTTCACTGTCGAGCAGAGACACGTTGCGGACCAAAGCCGAAAAGTTAGCTTTCGTGTTGGAATCGAGCATCGTACTCATCCAAGCTGTGCCGATGGAGCCGCCGAGTTCGCGCGTGAGATTGAACAGCCCAGCCGCATTGCCGCGTTGATGGGCCGGTATGTCGGAAAGCGCTGTGACGTTCAAGGGCGCGAAGATGAAGCCTAGGCCGCAGGCACGCACGAAGATGGGCCACACCATCGCTCGCTCATCGGCGAGCGACGTTAGCTGGGCGTTGAGGTAAAGGCTGTACGCGACGACCAGGCCGCCGAGGATGACCAGCGGGCGAGGATCGACCCGCGAAAGCAGGCGCCCGATGATCGGCATCAGTAGCAACTGGATCGCCGAGCCCTTGAGGAACAAGAGCCCGATGTCCACTGCCTGGTAGTGCATCACGGCACCGCAGTACAGCGAGAACATGAAGGTTGCCGAGAACAGCATCATTCCCACGGCGAAGTTCAGACCCGTGGCCGCGGCGTAGCTGCGGTTGGCAAAAACCCGTAAATCTACCACCGGATTGGGTGATTCCAGCTCGTGAACCACGAACGTGATGAGTGATACGCCGGCGATCACACTCAAGCTGAGGATGAGCCGCGACTCGAACCAGTTGTCGCGGTGCCCTTCCTCGAGCACGTATTGCAGCGTGGCCATGCCGACCACGAGCAACGCGATCCCTTGCGAATCAACACGCTCTCGAGCGGGTTGCCACCCGGGTTCCTCGATACTGTTCCAGGCGAGAATAGAAGCGGTGATGACGATCGGGATATTGACCAAGAAAATCCAGTGCCAGCTCGCCACGTCGACCAGGTATCCGCCAACACTTGGACCGAGCAGCGGAGCCGTGACTGCCCCGAGCCCAAAGAGCGCCTGCGCGGTTCCGTGCTCGTTTCGCGGGTAGCGTGCAAAAAGGATGGATTGGGCTGTCGGAATAATGGCGCCGCCGCCGAGGCCTTGCAGCACGCGGAAAGCCACGAGTGAAGGCAGATTCCAAGCGATTCCGCACAGGATGCTGGCTGCTCCGAAGAGCATAATCGAGGTCACGAAGTAACGTCGGTAGCCGTACCGGCGCTGGAACCAACCAGTCATTGGAATGACCACGACGTTGGCCATCATGTAGCCGGTCGACACCCAGGCGATCTGGTCAATTGGGGTACCAAAACTCGCGCGAATATCGTTCAAGGCCACATTGACGATCGATATGTCGAGCACGGCCATCATCGCCGCGCACATCACGGCGACGGTAATCCCGAGTTTCGAGCCGGTAATCGTGCCCTGGTTCATGCGCCGCTCGCTGCTACTGAATCTGCACGGTGACTTCGGCGCTCATGCCCGGGCGCAGCGGCAGCCCGCGCCGATTGTCGATGCGGATTCGCACGGGAACACGCTGCACCACCTTCACGAAATTCCCGGTGGCATTATCCGGTGGTAAGAGTGCAAACCGCGCCCCGGTGGCAGCGGCAATGCTTTCGACGTGTCCAGATAATACCTGTTGGGCAAAGCTATCGACTTCGATCTTGACGACCTGACCATTCTTTATGTCGCCCAGCTGATCTTCCTTGAAGTTGGCGACGACCCAGATGTCATCGAGTGGTACAATCGCGAGGATTGGGCGATCTGGCGTCACGAGACTCCCGGGCTCCACGTTCTTGCGCGAGACGACCCCGCTCGCTGGGGCACGCACGACGCCGTACGAGAGGTTGAGCTCGGCGAGGCGCTCGGCGGCGCGTGTCTGTTCGAGTCGCGCCTGAGTCAATTGCACCTGAGCGTCGGCTGCTTGGACTTGCTGCGGTGCAGTCAAAGCGGCCACAAGGCGTCCCTGCGCCTGCTCGACGCCACCATAGGTGCCGTTGATCATCGCGCGCGTGCCGTCAAGTCGCGCGCGCGCCAGTTCGAGCCCAGCGTTGCTCTGATCGACGGCGGCTTGTCGTAGATCGAGTTCTGCCTGGGAAACCGAACCTTCACCGAACAGCTGCTGCACGCGACCGAATTCTTTGACCGTGAGCTTTTGGCGCGACTCGGCGCTGGCAAAGTCCGCCCGAGCCTGCTCGACTTGGGCCTTGGTCGTATCGACCACCGATGCAGCCTGAGAGGCGCCGCCGCGGGCCTGGCGAATTCCGGCGACGGTGGTCTTCTCCGTCAGCGCCCGTTGAGCGCGTGAAAGTTCGAGTGACGCCTCGGCTGCCATCCGATCGGCTTCTGCCACAAGCCGCCGTGCCTTGAGCTCGTCGAGATCCAATTCGACGAGGACATCGCCCTCTTTGACAATTTGGTTGTCGCTCACCAACACCTTTTTGACTTGTCCCGGCGTACGAGCGCTGACGGTGACAACGTGACCTTCCACCTGGGCGTCGTCGGTTGATTCCTTGCCGCGATGCAGCCACCAAACCGAAGAACCGATCGCAATGGCAGCTGCGACCAAGACCAGAGCCACTCGGGGCGCATTCCTGCGGCGAGCCGGAGCGATCTCAGCACTCGACGGCGGATCGCCCGCGCCCTTGGTGTCACGAACGGAATCAGCGTGTGCATGCTTTTGTGAGGCTGGGTTCATCTTCGAAGCTCGATGGCGCGACACCAAGGATATGAAACTAGCTGCTCATTGCACAATTGGGGGCGACGGGCACGGACACGCGCGGCTCACGCCTCTCACGCGTGTCTCGCGCGCTTCTTACGCAGTTCAGTGTGCATGCACAACAGTAGATTGGGCGCGACCGCGGTGTTGCTCCGCGCTTGATCCAGTAACGTCGAAACTGGATCCGCACAGGCCATTGGGCCGCGTGAAGTGCAGCGGCCACGGACCACCACGCTCACGATTCGTCAACGGCAGCCCGCTCAACCACGACATGAACCAGAGTCCGTTCAACGATCGTTGTTGCGGGGTCAAGAACAGATCAATCCGCTCTTTTGGCCGAAGGCTATTTGGCGGCAAATCGCAAAACTTCTCGAATTGCAACCGAGCCGCGCGTTGCCGATGGGCGCACGATGAGTGCCAAAAATCTAGTCATGAAATTGCAGGATCCGGATGGATTCGGTGCAATTGGTGCGCGTCTCAATATTTGAGCTTACGGTCGTAGCGGCGCACTGCAACCTGGCGGACGGTAGCGTTGTTGCGGACTAGGTGGGCAAGACTTTTCTTCGAAGCTTCGACTTTGGGAAGGGTACTTGGTGCTACCTTCGTGTGCCCGCGGGTTGGTGCGCCCGCAAGAACCCACGTGGAAACAATTAGCGTTGCTATGGCTGCAATAGTTCTTCGTTCGATATCGGTCAGATTGGGCTTGGCGTCGGCATTGTTGACGGGGGCGTGCAGCACGCCGGGCTACTACGTTTCGCTTGATGCTAGCGGCGGAACAACTCCCCGGGCCGGCGCCGGTGCACCTGGTTCGTTCGGCGCGGCTGGTTCGGGCACTGTTGGTGTCGGCGGGGGTTCGGGTGATCCAAACAACTGCACGATCGATCAAGATTGCGCTGGCCAACACGCAGCGCGTCTGTGCAACACGGCCAATGGGCAATGCGTGCAGTGCCTTCCAGGCAAAACGAATTGTGGGGTCGGCCTCTACTGCGGTTCGGACAAGGAATGTCACATCGGCTGCGACTCGAATGCCAGTTGTACGACTGGCGCTTGCGACACGACGCAGCACCGCTGTACCGGTTGTACTTCGAATACCGATTGCCAGAAAGGAAGTGTCTGTGACGCGTCCACTCAGGCCTGTGTCTCAAGTTGTGCTGAAACTTTGGCTTGTCCGGCTGGGTTTACCTGCTGCGCGGGCACGTGTGTCAACCTCTACTTGAGCGAAGCCAACTGCGGCAGTTGTGGAACTAGCTGCGACCGCGCAAACGCAACGGTGCAGTGCCATGAAGCGGTCTGCGTGGTCGACGGTTGTTCCGATGGCTACAAGGACTGCAACGGCAAGGCGCTCGATGGCTGCGAGGCCGACTTGCTCGCGCAGTCGAACAACTGTGGCTCATGCAGCAATGTCTGTGCAGAAGCACTGGTGTGTCGAGCGGGCACTTGCGCTTCGGCCACGTGCAGTGCGGGTTTCGTCGATTGCGACAGCAACAGTGCCAACGGTTGTGAAGCCAACATTGAACGCGACATCCAGAACTGCGGGTCATGCGCAAGTGTTTGCAGTACCGCCAATGGCACGCCATCTTGCACGGTCGGCAATTGCACGATGACGTGTAATTCTGGCTGGGGCGACTGCGACAACAACCCGAATACCGGTTGTGAATCGGACTTGGACACCAACGCTGCCCACTGCGGTCGCTGCGATGTGGCTTGTTCCAACGATCACGGCGGTGCGGAATGCAGCGGCGGCAAATGTGCGCCAAGTTGTGGCACGGGTTTTGGTGATTGTGACGGCATATCGGCGAATGGTTGCGAGTCAACTCTGCTCACCGACCCTAACAACTGCGGAAAATGCGCCAGCATTTGCAGCCTACCGCACGCGACAGCAGCCTGTACGGCGGGGCATTGTGGGATTGCCAGCTGCGCCGCCGGGTGGGCGGATTGCAATGCCGTTGCCGACGACGGATGCGAAGTCAATCTGCAGACGGATGCGGTCCATTGCGGAAGCTGCAGCAATGCTTGCAGTACGGCCAACGGCACGGCGAGTTGCAACCTCGGGCAATGTTCTGTCACTTGTCTGCCCAACTACGCCGATTGTGACACGCTGCTCACCAATGGTTGCGAGGTCGATCTCACCCGCACGGTGGCACATTGTGCTGCGTGCAATCACTTGTGCCTCGACGCCACGAACACGACCGCCGTCTGCGACAAGGGGGTTTGCGGGCAGTCCAATTGCGCAGCACCCTATGGCGACTGCGACAACAATGCCGCCAATGGCTGCGAATCGAACACCAAAACCGACGTCAAAAACTGCGGCAGTTGCGGCAGTGCCTGCAGCCTGCCCCACGCCACGGCGAGCTGCAGCACCGGGGTTTGCACCATCGTCAGCTGTGATGCGGGGTGGGGCAACTGCAACAGTGACGCCAAGGACGGTTGCGAACAGGACCTCTTGAGCAACCTCAGCCATTGCGGCGGTTGCAACGCCGGTTGCGGCCCGAGCAATGCGGTTGCGGCTTGCTCGGCTGGGGAATGCACGATTTCCAGTTGTACGCCTGGTTATCAAGACTGCAACAGCGATGTCACCGACGGGTGCGAAGTCGACACCCAGACCGATGTGAACAGCTGCGGTGCCTGCAAGGCGGCTGCCTGCAGTGCTGTGCATGGCACGCCAAGTTGCAGTGGTGGCAGCTGCACCATCGTTTGCGCTTTGGGATTTGGCGATTGTGATGGCTCAGTCGCCTCGGGTTGTGAGACCGCAACCGCGTCAAGTGCGATTCATTGTGGTGGCTGCAACAAGCCATGCTCAGCCAAGAACGGAACTGGCGTCTGTCAGAATTCAAGCTGCGCGGTTGGCGCTTGCACCACGAATTTTAACGACTGCGACGGGCTCTACGCGACGGGATGCGAAGCGAACGTCACAACCGATACGTCGAATTGCGTCACTTGCAAGAACATCTGCAATGCCACCAATGGCACTGCCAGTTGCTCTTCGGCGGGGTGTTCTATCAGCTGTAGCCAGGGCTACAAGGACTGCAATGCGGCCGTGGCAGGTTGTGAGACGAACCTTCAGACCGACCAAAACAATTGTGGCGATTGCGGCAGAGTTTGCACCTACGGTTGCGTCAATGGTGCTTGCGCGACACCTTGCTCGGGGTTGTGCAGTAACCCAACGGTGTTTGCTACCAGTCCCACAAAGACCCTGAGTGGATTGACCGCAGCAATCTGTCTCGAGACGACGAACGTGCTGTCAGGCGGAGGCTGTGGCAACTTTGATTCCGGCCGCGCCATGTACGTCAATGGGACGTCCGTCGGCTGCGGCAGTTGGTCACTGCCCTTGCCCGCGTCCGTTCGTGGCGGCTACTGCCTGCATGCGGCTGCCGGTGGCGGGATTAACGCCTGGCTCAACTATTGGTAGCATCGGCCAGCTATCCCAACTTGTCGGCCAAATCAGCGGCCGAGAATCCATTCACCCACCTTCTGGCTCTCATGCATATTCGGTAGCCACGCAGCTACACGCAGGAGCATTGGAACCTATGGGACTATTGGGATTCTTGGGGATTGGTGGCAGCAACGTTTCAGCCGGCGAGGCCAAGAACCTCGTGGCGCAAGGCGCAGTGTTGCTTGACGTTCGCTCGCCATCCGAATTTGCGTCCGGGCACCTTTCGGGTGCCAAGAACATTCCGGTTCAGGAATTGGGCTCACGCCTTAAGGAACTTCCCCCCAAGGGAAAGACCATCGTCGTTTATTGTCGCAGTGGCGGACGTAGTGCCGCGGCTGCCTCCAAGTTGAAAACAGTAGGCTACGACGTGCACGACTTGGGCGCCATGAGCAACTGGCACAGCTAGCCGAGTTGGGGAGAGGGGCTAGCCATTCGGCACTCCGGGCTACAGGTAGTTGAAGCAACCAATCTCGAGGTCAAAATAATGAAGCTATTCTCGCTAACCCTACCCGCCCTAGCCCTTCTCGCTGCCGTTGCCTTACCTGCCTCAGCCCAGGCTGAACCAACGGCGTGGGTGATCGATTCTGGCCACTCACGTGTTGGTTTCTCCGTCGTGCACATGGTTGTGAGCAGCGTGAGCGGTCGATTTAAGCAGGTCAGTGGAACCGTGTCGCTCGATGAGGCTAATCTATCCAAGAGTGAGCTTGAAATCACAATCGAAGCGGCGTCAATCGACACCGACGAGCCCAAGCGAGACGAACACTTGCGCAGTCCGGACTTCTTCGACACCACCAAGTTTCCGGCGATCGTCTTCAAGTCCACCAAGGTCACCCCAGCCGGTGGCACGAAGTACAAGTTGACTGGTGAACTAACGATGCATGGTGTTACAAAACCGGTGACGCTTGATGCTAACTTGAGTCAGGCAATCAAGAGTCCATGGGGCAAGCTGGTGCGTGGAGCGAAGATCACCGGTAAGCTCAAGCGCAGCGATTTCGGACTCAAGTGGAACAAGGCACTTGAGGCTGGAGGCGTCATCGTCGGCGACGACGTGACACTCGAAATCCAAGTCGAAATCAATCACTAGAAATTATCGGTGAGCAGCCTTGGCGAACAGGGCCGCTGCGCTGCCTTCGTGACCTCAATCGCTGCCGAAGCAGCAACGGCCTGGATCGCGGGAAAACCAGGTATATGAGGCAGTTCTGCGGCAGATTCCGCACCACCCAACGTGGTGGTTATATTCCGCACCAATTGGTGATACGACTGGTTCATGGCCCAAGCGAGCGCGCAAGATCCGCTTTGGTACAAGGATGCGGTCTTCTACGAGGTGCGAGTCAGTTCGTTCTTCGATGCCAACGACGACGGGATCGGTGACTTTGCCGGGCTCGAACAGAAGCTTGACTACCTCGCCGATCTCGGTGTCACAGTCCTCTGGCTCTTGCCGTTCTATCCATCGCCGTTGCGTGACGACGGCTACGACATCGCCAACTACACCGATGTCCACCCGGACCTGGGAACCTTGGATGACTTTCGGCGTTTTCTCGACAGGGCCCACGCCCGTGGGTTGCGTGTCGTAACCGAGTTGGTGATAAACCACTCTTCGGAAAAACACCCTTGGTTTCAGCGCGCGCGGCGAGCGCCCAAAGGCAGCCCGGAGCGCGATTTTTACGTGTGGAGCGATGATCCGCAGCGGTTCCAAGAAGCGCGGATCATTTTCAAGGACTTTGAGACCTCCAATTTTACCTGGGATCCTATCGCTCAGGCATACTACTGGCATCGCTTCTACTCACACCAACCGGATTTGAATTTTGCCAACCCGCGCGTTTTCGATGCAATGTTGGAAGTGCTCGACTTCTGGTTCGACATGGGCGTCGACGGCCTGCGATTGGATGCGATCCCCTACTTACTTGAACGCGACGGAACCAATTGCGAGAACCTTCCAGAAACCCACGATGTCATCCGTCGAATCCGCATGCACGTGGACGCGCACTACAAAAACCGGATGCTCTTGGCAGAAGCGAATCAGTGGCCTGAGGACACTGCGGCCTACTTTGGTCAGGGTGACGAGTGCCACATGGCCTTCCATTTCCCGATCATGCCACGCCTCTTTATGGCGCTGGAAATGGAGGACCGGTTTCCGCTCATTGATATCCTCGAGCAGACCCCGGAGATCCCGGCGACTTGTCAGTGGGCGCTGTTCTTGCGCAACCACGATGAATTGACCTTGGAAATGGTCACCGAGGAAGAGCGCGAATACATGTGGCGCGCTTATGCCAGTGACCCAACAGCTCGGATCAACCTCGGGATCCGTCGGCGGCTCGCGCCGTTGCTCGAAGGTAGCCGGGCACGCATCGAACTTCTAACTGCGTTACTGCTTTCATTGCCGGGCACACCCGTCTTGTATTATGGCGACGAGATCGCCATGGGTGACAACATGTACCTAGGCGATCGCAATGGCGTGCGGACGCCAATGCAGTGGAGCCCAGATCGAAACGCTGGATTCTCGCGGACCAATGCGCAGCGCCTGCTGCTGCCCGTCGTCATCGACCCTGAGTATCATTACGAGGCGGTCAACGTCGAAACCCAACAGAGTAATCCGGAGTCACTGTTGTGGTGGAACAAACGAATCCTCTCGTTGCGCAAACAGTTTCGTGCCTTTGGTCGCGGCAGCCTCACCGTGCTTGCACCCAAGAACCCAAGGATTTTGGCATTTCTGCGCCGCCACGAAGGCGAGACGTTGCTCGTGGTCGCGAATCTGTCGCGCTACGTGCAGCATGCCGAACTTGATTTGCGCGAGTATCGGGGGGTACGGCCGATCGAACTCTTTGGGCTATCGCGACTCGGAGTCATTGGTCGCAGACCCTACGCGCTCACCGTTGGCCCGCACGGTTGGTACTGGTTGCGGCTATCGGAAGCCGAGCGTGTGCACACGGCTGCGGTTGCGTCCGACCTAGAATGGCCGCGGCTGGTCGTCGACGCGGAGTGGACCGAACTATTCACGCAGCATCGGTCTCGACTCGAGGCCGTGCTAGACGGTTTCTTCGAGCGGCAACGCTGGTACGGAGGTAAGGGGCGCAAGGGCATTCGGATGCGGCTCGCCGAAGTATATGCGCTAAACTCCCTGCAATTTGCCAGTTACCTTGCGACAATTGACGTAAGTTCTGCCACCGATCCGAGTGAACGGTATCAACTGCCACTGGCACTTTCGACCGGGCTGTACAGCGAGCTGATTGCTAGTCGTTACCCAGAGATGATCTTGGGTGAGGTGGTCAATGCCGCGGGTGAGCACCTTGGTCTGATTCACGACGCTGCCTTTGACCGAGAGTTCGTTGGTGCGATCTGCCAGATGATGTCCGTTGGCGGGAAATGCGACGCAAATGGATCGCGTCTTCAGGCGCAGGCCTTCGAACCCATTCGACTTCGCGATGAGCAAGAACCAGTAGGTGATCTCGATGTGCGCTCGCTCGGCGTACAACAGAGCAATACTTCTGTCCGCGTGGGCAGCAACTACGTGTTGAAAGTATTGCGTCGAATCGAAGATGGCATCAATCCCGATCTCGAACTCGGACAATACTTAACGAACGTCGCAAACTTTCCTCAGGTGCCTGCCACGGCCGGAGCGCTGACGCTGCACGCTGGCCGCACGCGCAAGGTCGCCACCTTGGCCATTCTGCAGCACTACGTTGCCAATGTCGGCGACGCCTGGAGCTACTCACTTCGGGAAATTGGCAGGTACTACCGTGCTGCGCTGGCCGAGCCGCTTCAAGCAGCATGGCGTGTCAGCCCGAGGGGATTGCTCGGCTTTTTGGGCACGCAGCCAGACTCGAGGCTTCGCGCGTTACTCGGGCCCTACTTCGAAGCGACGCGCCTCATGGGCCAACGCACCGCACAGATGCACCTGTGTTTGGCGGCAGCCACCGATGACCCGAGCCTCGTGCTTGAGCCCTTCACGACCCACTACCAACGCCAACTCTATCAAGGGTTTCGCAGCCTCGTTGGGCGTACGCTGGACCGTTTGGGTGAGAGCTTGGGCGGCATGAGCGAAGCGTTGTCGGATCGAGCGTTGCGCCTGATCGAACGTGAAGACGCGCTCTTGTCCGAGTTTGCGTTGATTCGAGATCAGAGTATTAGCGCTGGTCGGATCCGCATTCACGGCGACTTTCATCTGGGCCAAGTCCTTTGTACCGGCAATGACTTCGTGATCGTGGATTTCGAGGGCGAACCGATGCGCGCCTTGAGTGAGCGCCGGATCAAGCGTTGCCCATTGCGTGATGTGGCTGGCATGTTGCGCAGTTTTCACTACGCGGCGATGAGTTCATTGTTCGGTGAAGTGTCCAGTGCCGACGTGAGGCCAGTCGATCGCCAGTACCTGGCGCCTTGGGCCGAAGTGTGGATGCATTGGGTGTCGGCTTCGTACTTGGATGGGTACCTCGGTATCGCCCGTGAGGGCGCGTTTCTTCCCAAAACGAACGCCGAAATAGAGGCCTTGTTGCGGATCTACTTGCTCGAGAAGGCACTCTACGAGATTGCCTACGAACTTGGTCACCGCCCCGATTGGGTGGCCATTCCGATTGAAGCCACCGAACGGCTGCTGGCACACCAAGGATCGAAGAGTCAGCTGCCGAACGGGTAACCTTCGGGTGTAGCGCCAATAGTAGGCTCAGTTGGGTGGCGGGCAGCAAAGGCTTTCAAGCAGCGCGCGCACCTCTGCGACATCGTACAGGGCATACTTGGCGCGCGAATTACCGCCGCCAACGCGCACAGT
>Ga0302323_100000297_pt1 | contig 38636 bp, 28 predicted proteins | sample Fen_T0_3_FD_201950 | JGI IMG/M metagenome (GOLD analysis project Ga0302323, IMG submission 201950) | Peat permafrost microbial communities from Stordalen Mire near Abisko, Sweden - Fen_T0_3 | ecosystem: Environmental > Terrestrial > Soil > Wetlands > Permafrost | place: Sweden: Abisko...
TACCAACGGAGATCATTCAGGCACTGGAAAACGACGACGTCGACCCAGCACTGTCTGCCCAGATTTCGGGCGCGGTCGCCCGCTACGGCTCGCTGCGTGACGACATCCGCGCCGGCCGCATGCAGCTCGATACCGCACAAGCCGCATTCGACCATCGCTACCAAATCGTCGTCCCCGCAGAGATACCGAACGTACCAACGAAGCCCAAGCCACCGCTGATCGTCGGCGTGGGGCTCGGGCTATCGCTGCTGCTAGGGCTACTTTTGCCGATCCTCGCCGAGTTGCGACGCGGCATCATCGTCGAGCGCTGGCAGGTGACACACCTGGCCCTGCCAGTGCTCGCCGAACTCAAGTTGCCACCTCACTCTCCGGAGTGAGCGGGTCGTGAAGCGCGTCCAATCCAATGGCTGACGCCAAGCTCGGCGCGGACGTCAAGCTCACATTCGGCTTGGCCATCGTCCTGACGTTGCTCGGTCTCGCCATCGACAACGGAGTGATCGGTTGGATCCTCGCCCTGATCGTGCTGCCGCTGCTGATCTACGCGATGGCCAATGCACCACTGCGATCGTCGTTGCTGGTGCTGATGTTTTGCGCTTTGACGCTCGAGAATCCGAGCGAGATGCCCGCAAGCGGCCAGTGGAAGTCGCCACTGTACATGCTCGGCTCGCTGATGCTGACGCATCTCAAGCAGACCATCGGCGGCAGTTTCTTCTTCTCGGGCATGGACATCATGCTCGCGACCCTGGGCATGATCACCTGGATTCGCCGCTCCAACGGAAATCCGATCGACCGCATCGGCGCTTTTCCTACGCCTCGGCCGATGGTGAAGCTCGCCCATTTGGCTCTGGTGGGGATGGTCTTCGTGTGGATCGTCGGCAAGGTTCGCGGCGGCGCGGACAACTCGATGGCCATGTGGCAGCTCGACCGGGTGATGTACGTTCCGCTGATATTTCTGCTATTTTCGGCCGGTCTACGCGGTCCGCAAGACGCCCCAGCGCTGGCCAAGGTGATCCTGCTGGCGGGTACTTGGCGTGCGCTTCAGGCGCGCTACGTCGTTGCCACGCTGCATTTGCCGCCCGACCGCGTGACCGGCGAACCGGCCGTGGCTTACGCGACGACGCACCACGACTCGATGCTATTTGCCTGGACGACCGTGTTGGTCCTCGCCCTGCTGGTGCATCGCTACCGGAACGGCTCGGGCAAGCTGGCCTTGGTCGTTCTTCCGATCCTGGTCTCCGGCATGCTCGCCAACAACCGGCGCTTGGTCTGGGTGCAGATCATCATCGTGCTCGTCACGCTCTATTTCGTGACCGGGATGACTCCGGTGAAACGGATGATTCAGCGCGTGGTGAAGTTCAGCTCCCCCGTCGTGCTTCTTTACATTGCCGCCGGCTGGAGCTCCGGGGCGGGCATATTCAAGCCGGTACGCATCATTAGATCTGCGGTGGACTCGAACGCAGATTCCTCGACCGCATGGCGAGACATCGAGAATTTCGACCTGCTCTATACCTTTCGGCAGTACCCCATCTTCGGCACCGGCTACGGACGCGGATTTTGGGAAATCATGCCGCTGCCGGCGGTGGACTATCAGCTGGAGAAGTTCGTCCCTCACAACAGTATCCTCGGGCTTTGGTGCTATTGCGGGTACGTCGGTTTTACGGCGATCACGTTGCTGTGGGTGTCGGGTGTCTACTTCGGGATCCGCGCGTATCACGCTTCGACTTCAGCTCGAGACAAGAGCGCAGCGTTGGTGTGTTTCGGCGCGCTGTTAATCCACTACTTGCAATGCTACGGGGACATGGGTCTCGGCAGTTGGACCGGCGTGTTCATGATCGCGCCCTCGCTCGCCATGGCCGGCAAGCTTGCCGTCACGACCGGGGCCTGGACGGTGAAGGAACGGTCAGGGGCCGCGGCGAGGTTTCGCGTCAAGACGCCGGGGCAGCGCGCCAATTCGAAAGTTCCGGACGCTTTTTAGCGGACGCTTCGGGACTCGAAAATCTTATGGTCCATGCCCCAATGACACCTAGCCCGGTCGGCAGCCAAGGTCGCGAACCGCTGGCAATCCCGTCGCTCGACGGGCTGCGTGCCGCTTCCTTCTTCTTGGTCTTCTTGGGGCACGCCGGGCTGCCGTTCATCCCGGTTGCAATCCCGGCAGGCTTCGGCGTGACCGTGTTTTTCTTCCTGAGCGGGTATCTGATCACGACGCTTTTGCGGCTCGAAGTCGAGCAGCATCGAAAGATCAATTTCAAACACTTCTACCTGCGTCGCCTACTGCGGATTTGGCCTCCGTTTTACCTAGTCCTGGCCGTCGCCTGCGCGCTTGCGCTCGGCGGCGTGCTGGGCGGGGAATTCGAGCTGCCCAGCGTGGCCGCGCAGGCCCTGCACTACTGCAACTACTGGCTGATCGAGCACACCGCGAAGGGCATGCCGCCAGGGACAGTCGTGTATTGGTCGCTGGCGGTCGAGGAACATTTCTACCTAGTATTCCCTGCCTTGTACGCGCTGCTGGTGCGCGCGCGCCTGTCTGGCAGCCAGCAGCGGGCCGTCTTCTTCGCGCTGTGCGCGGCAGTGCTGGTTTGGCGCTTGGTCTTGATTCACGTCCTCGGCGCGAGCTTCGAGCGCACGTACCTGGCTTCCGACACTCGCTTCGACTCGATGTTGTTCGGTTGCAGTTTGGCGGTTGCGGGTAACCCCGCGCTGGACTTGCCAAGAAAAGATCGCCCAGGCTTTGCGGATGTGGCCTTTTTCGTGGCTGGGATCGCGGTGTTGCTCGCCTCGTTCATGTACAGGAGCGAGGTGTTTCGAGAGACCTTTCGCTACACGGTTCAAGGGCTCGGCCTGTACCCAATCTTCGTGACTGCCGTGCGCTTCCCGAAGTGGGGCCCGAACCGTCTGCTCAATCTCCGGTTCATGAAGTACCTGGGCTCGATCTCGTACTCGCTCTATCTGGTCCACCACATGGTACTGATTGTGGTGGAGCGACATTCGCGGCGTCCAGAAATCACTGGACCGCTCGCGTTGCTCCTCGCGATCGCGATCTCGAGCGCCATTTGGTATTTGGTTGAGCGCCCCTTCGCAACTCTTCGTAAGCGACTCACTCACGTCAGCGCGGCGCCTGCGAGGGTCGCCCAAGCCAGCCGTTAGAGCGCGAAAGCATGCTTGCGCTACTTCACGAGCCCGCGCAGCGCGTTCCCGCGCTGAAAGACCTGGCGCGCGCGGGCCTCGCCTAAAGTTCGAGCCGACGCGTCCCAATAGATGAGGTTCGCTAGCGCACCGCACACCTGGCCCGCGGCAATCGGCATGTCGACTGCGGCCCCGAGCTTGAGCCAGCCGCGCAGCGTGGCGCTCGCAGCGGCGTAGCGCTGCGGATTCCCGATGCACTGACTCACCAACCACTGCGTCGCTGAGTGCACGCGGCTCCAGTTCTGGGCCAACGTCTCCAGCATCTCACCCTCACCCAAGCCGCCGAAAATCTGCACCTCGAGCGCTCCGTAGCTGGCATGCATCTTTTCCCAAGCCGCGAGGGAACGTTCAGCGTGATGTAGACCACGGGCCTTGGGGTTGAAGCGAAAGCCGAGCCCGTGCTCGTGTAGCCGCCGCCCGAGTTCGACGTCCTCGCCGCGCAGGAACGACGGATCGAAGCCGCCCACTGCCAACACGTCGGCCTTCGCGACGGAGGCATTGCCCGTCCAGAACTGGCGAAAGCTCGGCGCCCAATCGCCACGCAACATGGCCGCATATTGGTTCTCGAGCTTGGCTTGCTCCCATGCCACCCAGGGCTGCGCGTAATGTGGCAGCGATGCCAACGGCCCGATCACGACGACACGGCTTTCAGCGTCGTGCCAGCGCAAGTGTTCGGCCACCAATTCCTCGGTCGGCTCCACGTCGTCGTCGAGAAACAATAGGAACTCTCCGCGCGCGGCTTCGATGCCCGTATTTCGAGCAGTAGCCGGTCCGGCGTTAGCTTGACGAATCGAGTTCACCCCGTAGCGGCGCCCGGAGTTCCGACTCAGCCATTCCTGCGTGTCGTCCGTCGAACCATCGTCGACGATCACGACTTCGAAAGATTCCGGAGCGACCGACTGGCGATCGAGGCCGGCCAGCACGCGCTCTAGGCGACGCCGACGATTAAACGTGGGCAGAACGACGGTAATCCGTTCAGCGCGAGACATTCGACACTTTTGCCTAACATTGCCCCAGAACCAGGACAACCCCTCGCTGGCAACGGCGGCACGACAATTAGCAGTTTTGCAGAAGAATCAAGCAGTGGACCGCGTACGCCAGGTGCGTAAGAATCGCGCGTTCGCCCATGACGACTTCCGGCTCTGCTCCCGCTGCATCCAAAGCGCCAGCCATGCGCTTAGAGTATGTCGACGGGATCCGCGCATTGGCCGCGCTGATCGTCTACCTGAACCACGCCTACGCGCAAATCACGGCGGGCGACGTGTACAAGCTGAAGAGTCCGTGGTCGCTGGCCAGCTACTCGATGGTGGCCGGGCACCTTTCGGTCACGGTCTTCATCGTGATTTCCGGGTTTTGCCTGACGTTGCCGGTGATTTCGAACGGCGGGCAGCTCCGGGGCGGAGTCGGCGGCTTTTTGAGGCGGCGCGCGCGGCGTATTTTACCGCCATATTATGCCGCCGTAGCGCTCTGTTTGCTGTTGATCTGGACGGTCATCGGCAAGCCAACCGGCTCGCTCTGGGACTACCCCATCCGGGTGAATGCGGCTGCGATTTTCTGCCACCTGGTGCTGATTCAGGATCTGTTTGCGACCAGCCTGATCAACTACGTCTTCTGGTCGATCGCGGTGGAGTGGCACATCTATTTCATCGTACCGCTGCTGGTCTGGTGCTGGCGGCGGTACGGAGCGACCGCGGTCGTGCTCGGATCACTTTCGTTCGGCTACGGGCTCAGGTTTGCCTTTTCCGACACGCGTTTGACACGTGCACATCCGCAATTTCTAGGGATGTTCGCGCTCGGCATGCTCGCGGCACACGTCGCGCGCTCTAACGACCCTCGCTTCGTGCGCCTGCGCGCGGCCGTACCCTGGTCTGCCCTGGCCGGCGCGGCCTTGCTGACCGCGGTCGGCTTGACGCTGTATTGGGGCAGCGCACTGGCAGAGGACCGATTCCATTGGTTGGACGTTCCGGTGGGTATCATGACGACCGCGGCGCTGGTCGCAGCCGCTGGAGCGGGCTCGAACCTCTTGGCGGTTGTCTTTTCGTGGCCACCTTTGGTCGCACTCGGCGCGTTCTCGTATAGTTTTTATTTGATTCATGCGCCGTTGCTGCAACTGCTCTGGCAATACGTGCTCGTGCCTTTGCACTTGAGCCGCGAAGCCATGTTGATCTTCCTGCTGACAGTGGGTTTCGCGCTCGTGAGCCTGATGTCGTATGGGTTCTTCCGCTTATTCGAGGCACCGTTCATGCGTGCACCCAAGGCGGCGGCCGGGGTAAAAGCCAAACCAGCGCGGGCATTGTCGTGAATGCCCGGCGCGCGGCGGCGCTTTCGCTGGTGACGAGCGGCGCAGCCCTCGCGCTGTATTGCGCCGAAAAACCGCCGACACGGCCGGGGCCGGCCTTTTTCGGCACTGCACAGTTCGTGCCTCCGCAGACGGCGGGCACGGGCGAACTCGCGCCACAATCACACGGCAGCTCCGGTGTGCACTACCCCGCGGAAACCAGCGCGCCGCCTCCGGTGCCCCCGCCCGCTGGGCAAGGCAACGCGATCCGGCTTCAAAAGCAGATCGTGATCGATCAGTTCGGCTACCAACCGGCGATGGCCAAAGTGGCGGTGCTCGCGCATCGTGAACGCGGTTGGAACACGGGCGAGCCGTACGAACCCGGGAAGGTCCTGGAGCTGAAGAAATGGGCTGACGGCAGCACCGTGTTCAAGGGTCCCGCCGTGCCCTGGAACGGCGGCGCGCTCGACGAGCGTGCTGGCGACCGCGGCTCTTGGTTCGACTTTTCGAGCGTGCGCGAAGCTGGCCTGTACTACGTCTTCGACGGCCAAAACGGCGTGCGCTCTTACCCCTTCGAGATCGGGGCAGACGTCTATCGACGTGTACTGAAGACCGCGGTGCGCATGTACTATTTCAATCGCGCAAACTTCGCCAAAGTACCGCCCTACTCTTGCGTCGGCAAGCGCTGCTGGTCGTTGGCCGTGGACTACGTGGGCCCCGGGCAAGACCGAGAGGCTCGCAGCGTGCGCGAGCGCGAAAACCCGAAAACCGCGCGCGATCTGAGCGGAGGGTGGTGGGACGCGGGCGACACCAACAAGTACGTGACGTTCTCCGGCAACGCCGTGCACCCACTGCTCACCGCCTACGAAGAGCATCCCTCGGCCTTCGGTGACGACTCCGGCATCCCAGAATCGGCTAACGGCACTCCAGATCTGATCGATGAAGTGATGGTCGAGATCAAGTGGCTGGAGAAGATGCAGCCGGCCGATCTGAAGGGCGGTGCGCTGCTCAAAGTCGGCATCGTCGACTACGGTGAACCGCGACCCGACGAGAGCAAGCTGAAGCGCTATTACTATCCGGGCGCCTGCTCTTCGGCAACGATCGTCGTGTCCGGTGAGTTTGCACACGCCGCGCTCGTCCTGCAGGGCCTCAACGGATACGCGGCAGACAGCGCGCGGCTCGTCAAGCGAGCGGTCGACGCCTGGAAATTCTTCCACGAAAACCCGAAGAGCGACGCGTGCGATGACGGCACGATCAAATCGGGCGATGCCGATGCACAACTGTCCGATCAGAGTCGAGCCGCAGTCGTCGCCGCAGCGTATCTCTTCGCGTTGACCGGTGAAGCGCAATACGACGACTACCTGAAGAAGAACTATGGCTCCCTGCGGCCGTTCCAGGACGACCGCTGGTCCGTGTATGACCCGACGCAAGGTGACGCACTGCTCCGCTACGCCGGACTGCCGAACGCCGACCCGGTGACGAAAAGCGCGATCATGTCCAAGAAGAAGGCGCTGGCAGACAGCGCCGATTGCTATCGATTTCGACCAGAGCTCGACCTGTATCGGGCCTACATGCGGGCCGACTCATATCATTGGGGCAGCAACAACGCTCGAGCGGGCTACGGCAACACCAGCTACGATCTGGTGGCGTACGGTCTGGCATCGCCGGAGCAGGCCCGCAATTTCACCGAACGCGCAGCAGGCGTGCTGCACTCCTTCCACGGCGTAAATCCGATGCAGCTAGTGTATCTGACGAACATGTACGCCGACGGCGGAGACGCCTGCGCCGACGAGACCTTCCACGCATGGTTTCGCGATCACGACCCGCGCTTCGACAACGCGCGAACCTCGGTTCTGGGTCCGGCACCGGGATACGTCACGGGTGGACCGAACAAGCAATACTGCGAGGGCCAAGACGCGGGTCAGTTTGCGTGCGCCAAATCCCCTATCCGTGATCAGCCGCCGGAAAAAGCGTACCTCGACTCGAACACCGGCTGGGAGCCGAACAATCCCTACGACAAGTCCTGGGAGTTGACCGAATCTGGGATTTACTATCAGGCGTCCTACGTGCGCCTGCTCTCCAAATTCGTGAACTGATTCACGGCTTCACTGGCCGCGCTCGACATCCGCGACCACGCACAGGTGGTCGGAAACGCCGTTGCAGCCGACAGCGAACGAGGTGAAGCGGAACTCGGGACTGGACATGATGCGATCCAATCGCAAAAAGGGTCGTTTGTCCGGAAATGTGTACCCGAAACCCCAGCTCGCTGCGCGGAAGGCGTCCTGATAGTGGCCCAAATTATTGCGCAAAATGCTGCTCAAGCCCGGCAAGTTCGTGTCGCCAGCAACGATCACGGAGACTCGCTCGTGCGCGGCCAAGTCCGCCGCCGCGGCGATTTGCAGCGCGCGCAGCCCGGTGTTTCCGCCCAGATCCGCCTCAGGGTCACCCTTCAGGAACGCGCCAGTCCGAAGTTGGTGCAACACATCGCGAAACCGAGACACATGCAGCGCGCCGCGGGGAGAAATCGGGTGCACGCTGTAGAAAGCGATCACACCCAGCGGAGTCTGGATCAAGTAGCGCATGAAGCGCGGCGAGCGATCGCGCCCGTAGTAGGGCAGCCGAGCGGGCTCAGTCGCAGCTAGGATTGGAAAGCGACTGGCGATCGCGAATTGAGTCGATGCGTGCACGTGCGGGTAGCGCGCACGTAGCTCCTCGGCGAGCTGTCCACCTCCGAATTGGCCCTCCTGAATGAGTACGATGTCCGGATTGTGCGCGCTCACCTGCGCGACGATCGCAGTGGCGCCGGAATACCCCGAGTTCGCATTGAAACTGAGCAAGCGCAAGGAACGCGCTTCGGGATTTTTGGAACTCGACCCGGGCAGGACGAGGCCCATCAGCGGAAACACGCTCAAGACCACGGCCAGCAGCTGGCTCCAGAGCAGGCGCGGCTCCCGAGCCAGGAGCAAGCCGAACAACAGGAACGGCAGCGGGGCGAGCAGCAGCGCCCGAGGCATGTACAGCAATGCGGTTGTCACCCACCAGCTCTCCCCCACGAAGTACAGGAGTAGCAGGAGCACACCTAGACTTGCCGGGTACGCGTAGGCAATCAGGACCAACAGCTTGCGCCCTGCGCGACGGCGTTTGCTCCGAACTGGTGGCCTTTGAGCGGGGTTCTTCACGATCCGTCGCAGTACTTTCTGTTTCCGGCGTTGTGAGCTTGATGGAGACGCAAACGCCGAGCTACCATACTTCAGTGGTGACTCGTTGGTTCCGGCAACTTTCTTCGGCCCCTGTTCATTCTGGCGCCTTCGCGCGTGCCGTAGGCATCTCCCTGTTGCTTGCCACGGCCAGCGTCGGCTGCGCCGGCCCCGGGCAGTTCACCTGGTACAGCGAGCTGCCCAAGAGCGAGTGGGAGTCCATCCGCGGCGAATACGTGATCGCGATCGGCGATTCGATCAGCATCCGCGTCTATGAACAAGACGGCGTCTCGGGCAGTTTCAAGATCCGCCGAGACGGCCGCATCTCGTTGCCCCTGGCCGGGGAAATGATGGTTGCCGGCAAGCACCCGTCACGGCTGGCACGCGAGATCGAAGGGCTGCTGAAGCAGTTCATCGTCAGCCCGAAGGTCACGGTGAACATCGAGTCCTCGCAACCGGTCACCGTGACGTCGGTCGGTGAGATTGGTCACATCGGGACCATCACCCTGGAGCCTCCCGCGCAGCTCATTCAAGCGCTGGCCCAAGGCGGCGGCCCGAGTGACTTTGCCGACAAGTCACGGATTTTCGTACTGCGCCAGTTTCCGACCTTCCGGCGCATTCGTTTTACCTACGACGCCATCATGCACAACGACGGTGGCGCTGCCACGTTCCCGATGCAGACGGGGGACGTGATCTCGATCGAATAGGCGGAGTGGGTGCGACAGATTGGCCCAAAAGAGCCGGCCTCGCCCGCGCTGCGTCGGCGGCAAAGCTCGGCTGAAGGTGGGCCGCAACTGCGCGGTAGACGTTACCGGTGCGACGAGCTATCGCTGAAAATACCCGCCGTGATCCCGTCTTTTGCAGCCATCACCAAAGCCAGAGGGAGTGCCTGGAGCGTCGGTGTGGCCAGGCAGGTGTTCGGGCGGTGTCCGCCGTTTACGGCGGCGCGGTTGACGACCAATACACTGCGCTTGCTCGGGGTCCGCATCGGCACCGCTTCGGTATTCTGGGGCATGCCCGATTTGGCTGGGGAAGGTGACGTCTGCTCGAGACTGCGCATCGGCACGTACTGCGGCTTCAATGTGCGCACCTATTTCGAGCTCGCAAACGAAATCACGATCGGAGACCACGTGGCTGTCGGACAAGACGTGATGTTCCTGACACGCGGTTACGACAGCTCGAACCCAGCGCAACGCGGGGGCGCCACGATTTCGGCGCCGATCGAAATTGGCAACGGCGCGTGGTTGGGCGCGCGCGTCACCGTGATGCCTGGCGTGAAAATCGGTCCTGGTTCGGTAATTGGCGCGTCGGTGGTGGTCAGCAAGGACGTTCCCGCGAACATGCTCGTCATGGGCACCCGGACCATCTCACTCGCCAAGTGGCGTTGATGCCTTCGAGGAACTCAGATGGATAGAACCGAAGTCAAGGCGACGGGCTGGCAGCGAATCAAGGTCTTGTTTCATGAAGAAACGTTCGGTTTTCATCCGCGTTTGGTTGCGCTGAACACCGTCGTCGGCTTCCTGCCCCGACACCGAGCGGCGCATGCGCGGGCTCGCCTGTTTTCATTGGCCGGTTTTCGCATCGGCGAAGGTACGCGGCTGGCTGCGGCGCCCAAGATCAACGGCGGGGACAGCTTGTTTTCCAACCTCGTCATTGGCGAGGATTGCTGGATTGAAGTTGACTGTGTGTTCGATCTCGAAGAGCGCGTCACGATCGGCGATCGCGTGACCGTCGGCCCCGGGGTGATGATTTTGACCAGCACCCACGAACTGGACATCCGCGAGCACCGCGCGGGCGTAGTGCAGCGCTTTCCAGTGAGCATCGGGGATGGCGCTTGGCTCGGAGCACGATGCACGATTCTACCTGGGGTCAGCGTGGGCACCGGAGCGGTTGTCAACCCTGGCTCGGTCGTCAACAAGGACGTGGCTCCACATACCCGAGTGGGGGGCATCCCCGCTACACAGGTCGAGGTGCTCCCCGGTGCTGAACAGACAGCGCGGTGAGCCAGCGCGCTGCGTCGCCCACAAACCCGCGGCGCGGGCTCTAAACGTTCAAACGCGCCTGTTTCCACCCGTGCGGCTGGCCGCAGCCTCGATTCGAGCCTATGTTCAATGACGGAGCAGTAATTGAGCAACGTGCGAATCGACACCCAACCCCGTGATCACCGGGAAGCGCTTGCGGTCGCGCCCGAGGCTCGCCTTGAGCCTTGGCGGGATCCTGAATGGCAACGGTTGTGGCTGGCCATCGAGAGTCAGCCGTGGCGTTCGTTGGCGCTGGTCCCGGCCAGCGAAGGCGCTGCCTTGGAGTTCTCGCTGATCGTCGCCGTCACCCTTTCGCGGACGGGCATGATTCATCTGGGGCGGCCGTTGCAGGTGGCAGACGCGACGCAAGTCCCGCTGGACCAGCTGGTGCGTTTCCTGAGTGAGGTGCGGCGCTGCACCAACGACGGCGAGCGACTTTTGGTTGCCCTTCCGCCCATCGGCAATAGCCCAATCACCGCCTCGATCGCCCAGACGGTGGACGCCGCGTTACTCTGCGTTCTGATGGATAAGATGTCGTTCGCTCGGGGCAAGCGGACGATCCAGACGGTCGGGAAGGCACGTTTCTTGGGCTCAGCGATGTTCCATGCCCAGCAGATCGCTCAGGCGGGGAGCACACTCTAGAGACCTCTATCCTCACTGGAACGCGGGGGCAAGGCACACTGCGCGGGAGGCCCTGGGCGGCCGCGACGTTAGCGATTAGCCCAGAGTCATAGTAAATTGTCGCACGCTGCCATGAAGATTTCTGAAAAAGAGCTCGATCAAGCCAAGCTTGATTTCGAAAGGGACGGATACGCGGTCTTGCGCGACGTCGTGTCCAAGGCACGTCTGTCTGCGTTTCGAACGCGGCTGATGGAAGAATTCGAGGTTTCCAAGCGCTCTGGAGCGTTATTTTCCGGCGGCGGGACGCTCTCCGGCCACCTCAATTGCTTCCCGGGCGTGGAGTCGCGCTTCGCGTACGAGGCGCTCGAGGAGCGCGGTGTGCTGGATCTGCTGAAGGCCGTTTACTCGCAGCCGGCCGCGCTCCGCATGGGGCTCAACCTGAATTTGCCGAACAGCGTGGCGCAGCACTACCATATGGATGGCGTGTTCGCCGAAGACTTCATGATCGCCAACGTCGCGGTCGTGGACACGGATCTGGTAAACGGAGCGATCGACGTCTTGCCTGGAACGCACAAGCGCTTCTACAAGTTTTGGCAGTACGCCTTAGGTCGCGAGTATCGAGGCACCACGCGCCTGCCGTTGCAGCAAGGGGACGTACTGCTGCGTACGTCGCGGCTTTGGCATCGTGGCATGCCCAATCGCAGCCAAGCTGCCCGCCCCATGCTCGCCCTCACCTTCGGCGAGAAATGCGCGCCGACCGGTGATCCGTTTCAAACCAACGAGGGGCGCATCGCGTTCGAACCCAATTGGTACAAGACCAATCTCGTCGGCCAGCTGCGCGAGCGCGCTTTCATCGCCGCGCCCATCACTTACTCGGCCTACCGCTTCGTGCGCTCGCTAGTCGGGAACAAGGGCTACGCCGCATAGCCGTCAGCGCTGGGCCAAGACGCTCTCGTACGCAGTGGCGGCATCGGCGGCCATGCGTCGGGCGCTGAAACGCGCGAGCACCTGGGCTCGCCCGTATTCACCCATCTTGGCCCGCATTTCCGGGTCTCTGAGCAGGCTGACGATGTTCGAGGCCAGGCCGCGAATATCTTGGGGCGCGGACAAGAGCCCCGAAAGACCGTGCTCGACCACTTCCGGCGTGCCGCCGTTATCGAGCGCAACGATCGGCTTCTTCATCGCCATCGCCTCCAAGAAGACCAAGCCAAAGGGCTCTTCGAAGCTCGGCATAGTGAACAGATCGCAAGCTGCCATCACCCGCGGCACGTCCGAACGCGGTCCGGTGAAGATCACATCTTGCTCGATGCCCAAGCTACGCGCGAGCGCTTTGAGCTCTGTCGTGAACGAACCACCTTCCACTTCTTGCGCGTCCGCGCCCACGATCAATAGGCGTACGATGGGTAGCTCGCTCCGCACCAGCGCGAAAGCACGTAGGAGTTCGCGCTGGCCTTTCCAGGAAAAGAGTCGAGACACCGAGGCCAGAACCAGTGCGTCGTGCGGCACGCCGAGTTCGCGACGCAGTTGGGCACCGTCGACGCTCGGATCCCATTTCGAAGGATCGATACCGTTCAGGATGGTGTGGATGGCCGCTTCCGGCTTGCCCATGTCGAGCAGCGTGCGAGTGACGTAGCGCGAAATGCTGAACACGGCGTCCGCGCGTCGCACGCCCCACTTAGCCAGGGCGCTGTATTCGTCCGACCACTTGACGTGCACGTGGACCACCGACCGCGCGCCAGCAAGCTTGGCCAGGCCGACTCCATAGGTCGCGTCCCGTGGCCTTTCCGTGCTGTGCACGATGCGGATACGCTCGCGGGCCACGTACTGACGGAGGGCGACAAAATCCGCCGAAAACGCGCCCGCAGAGCGCAACGCCTGAACCACGGAGCGCACGTCGCGTTGGCCCAGCGTCGGCGCAAAGCGAGTTGGGCGGAGCTTGATCTCGGGGATGGTGCGAAGCTTCACCAAGGAATCCGGCTCGCGCTCACCGCCGCCGTCCGTGCAAGCGACGTGCACGTCGAATCGATCGCGATCCAAGTTGCGGATGATGTCCGAGTGGACGGCCGCATCGGCGCCAAAGCCGTCCTGGGCGAAGATGAACAACACCCCAATCTTCTCGCTCACGCCGCTCGCCTTTCCAATGCCTCGCCCGGCGCTGCACTGGCGTGGGAGATACCGTTCACGTCACAGATCACCACTCTTGAGCTCCGAAGCAAGCCGGTCGCTCGCACGCGCCGCCAATGTCATCGACGTCAACACCGGGTTCTTCTCGGGATTGGTCGTGAAGACCGACGAATCGGCCACGACCAGGTTGGGCGCAGCGTGCATGCGGCCCCAAGCGTTCAACATGCCGAACTCGGGCGAAGCGTGCATGCGACAGGTGCCAGCATAGTGGTTGGAGTTGCCTACCGGCTCGATCCTCCAGACGTCGAGCCGGGGCTCGAAGCCCGCTCTGGCAAACAAGCTGACGATTTGGTCGCGCGCTTGCTCCAGCACCCGTGCAGCTTCCGGGGGATGACGAATGTGGAGCGTGAGCCCGGGCGCGCCGTTCGTGCTGGCCACGCTCGGGTCGAGCGCGATGAAGTTGTCGCGGTTGGGCGCCATCGTGCCGAACACGCTGAAACCAGTCGACAGCGATTGGCCCAGGTGGCCCTTCAGCAGGCCGCGCGCGACGATCGCCGCGCCGCTCCACTGCATGCCGGCAGCGGCGTATAGTGGCGTGGATCGATCGATCGCCGCACGCGTGATGTACGCCGCGGGGTAGATGCCGATCGGCGAGGCGAGGCTGAGCACGATTTTGGCGATTGGGTGGTCGTTCAGGTAACGGCCGAGCACGCCGTGTGTATTGCCGAGCCCATCCGGAAAATCAGCGCTCTTGGACTGGAGCAACACTTGCGGCGTGTTGAACGCGCCGGCAGAGAGGACCACGGCGCGGCAAGTGATGCGTTCCTCGCGGCCACTGACGGCATCCCGGAACACCACCGCTGCCACGCGGCGCCTGTGCGAATCCCATTCGAGGCGCTGCACGTGTGCGCCAAAGCGCACGGTGAGCCCACCCTTCCTCTGCTCGGGCCGAATCAAGCGCACGAACGAATTGAAGGCCGTGCCGCTCCAGGTGAGCGATGTATCGGCGCCGTACGCGTAGGGCATGGCCACGACCGAGCGCCCCTGACGAGGCGCGTCCTCTTCGAGCGCCGCCCACTCGCTACTGAGCTCCCAGGCATGACGCACGTTCCCGGCTGGAAGTTGCGGCTTGTCGGCGCTCGAGCCCGCGATGTGCAGCAGCGGCTCGACCCGAGTGTACCAGGGCGCCAGCTCGTCATAGCCGATGGGCCAGGTCGCCTCCGCGCCGGCACGCTCGGCGTCTGCGAAGTCTTCGGCAGAAAAGCGTGGGACCGCGCAGCTCCAATGGTTGCTCAAGCCCCCGGGCGAGAGGTCCTCGAACAGCATCGCATCCGGATCACCAGTTTTGCTGACGCCCTCGCGTTGCGCGAGCGAACCGCGACGCTTGGCCACGGTCAACCCGCGAATGCGAAACGTCAGCCCGCGAGCGGCACGTTCCAACCCCGCCTCGAGGACCAGCACCTCGATACCGGCCCGACGGAGGAACACTGCCGCAGCCGCTGCTGGCGGGCCGCTTCCTATCACGACGACACGGTTGTCTTCCACGCTTCCAGCCTATACCACGGCAAAGTTTTGCAATGCACGACCGAGTGCCCCGCGGGCGCGGGATCGCGATTTGCCGAAGTTCTCCAGGGAGTGATACTGCACGCCATGCGGCTCAACGCTTTCGGCAAGACCGATCTCAAGGTGTCGGAGTTTGGCTTCGGCTGTGCACGAATTGGCGGCGTGTTCCAGGGTGATCCACAGAGCTTCGTCCGGCTGCTGGCCGTCGCGCGCGACGGTGGGATCAACTTCTTCGACACCGCCGACATGTACAGCCAGGGCGAGAGCGAGTCGTTGCTTGGCCGCGTCTTCGGCAAGCGGCGCAGCGAAGTGATCATCACGACCAAGGCAGGCTATTGCCTACCGGGCCGTCGCAAGCTCGCGGGCCGCCTGAAACCACTGCTCCGGCCGGTGATCAAGGCCCTGGGTATTCGCCGCGATCGTCTGCCGACGATGGCGCGTGGCACGATCGCACAAGACTACTCGCCCGCGTATCTGACACGCGCGCTCGAAGCGAGCCTACGACGCCTACGCACTGATTACGTCGACCTCTTTCAGCTTCACAGCCCCCCGGTCGAGGTCGTGGAACGCGGCGATTGGGAGCCGGCCTTGGAGGACTTGAAGCGCGCGGGGAAGCTGAGATACTACGGCATTTCCTGTGATTCGCCGGAGGCGGCGCGCGCGGCGCTGCGCTTCCCGAATGTGTCGTCCTTGCAGTTCGCGTTCAGCTTGCTGGAGCCGGGCGCGCTCGAAACCATCTTGCCCACAGCGCGTGCGCAGCAGGTCGCCTGCATCGCCCGTGAATGCCTGGGCAACGGACTGCTCGCCAAAGCGGAGGCTCACGCGCTCGATCTCGAGCCCTACTGCAGCTCGCCGGAGCAAGCCCAGCTCAGGAAGAAGCAGCTGCTCGAGTTGCAGGATCGAGCCGCCGAACGAGGCGTTTCACTCACGCGGATGGCACTGGAATTCGCCAGCCGCACGGATGGAATTTCAGTGGCGCTGCTTGGGGCGAGAACCCCCCAACAGCTTCGTCGCCTGCTCGACGAGTCACCGGGCTAACTGCGAACGCCGAACGCCGTGGTTGGCCTGGGCCATCGAACGGGAAGCGAGTCGCGCGGGACGAACCGCCGCGGCTGGGCAGACGTTTCGTTTCTGTTGTCCGGGAGCACAACTCGGCTTGGGGGGCGTGAACCAGAGCCTCTTCCCACCGAGCGGAACATGAGGTATTGGAAGTAAGGTTGGTAAAGGATCGAATAGATGCAGTCGGTCACTAAGGGAATGGTTCAGGTTGCCGGAAGCACTTACCGTATCGTTCGCATGTATCGCGGGCAGTACAGCGTGATCCGCATCCTCGACGACCAGCGCGTTGGCAGCTTCAGCGCTCGCCCCGCAGCGACCGTCGTCGCCGAAGGCATCGAACCCGCTTTGCTGCGCGAAATCATGCGCGTGGCCATCCAAGGTGCCAAGACGAGCTGGGTGGGCCACCTGGCTCTCGGGTGAATGCCCGAGCGTGAATGAGTCAGGGAGCGAAGCCAGTGCTAGTCGCTGGGCCACCAGGCCGGCCTCCTCGCGTTCCGGCGTTCTATAAGCGCCGGCGCAAGCGCAATAACGAGATCGGCCAACTGCTGATCCGCAACGGCGTGATCACGCCCGAGCAGCTGCGGCAAGCGCTGCGCATCCAATCGGAGAGCGGCGGGCACGTCGGAGCGATCTTGCGTCGCATGGGCGCGTGCGATTCGCGCGCGATCGCCGACGCCTTGATTGAACAGGTCCGCGTCGCGCGCGGCAACGGGATGGGGATGGCGACTCGCGCGCGCCAAAATCCATCGATCGTCGGGCTGAACGTCGTGTGTCGCCCCGGCCTGTCACGCGCGCTGTTGCTCTTGACGGACTGGGCAACCCTGAGCCTAGCGGCCGGCTTGGTCGGCGCGATCGTCGCAAGCGACCAGTTGACGCGCGCCCAGCGCTTCAGCGTGATCGCGCTCGTGCCGATGTGTATCGCGGCGCTCACCGCGGTGCAGATGTACGGGCTGACTCCGCCTAGCCCGTCGGAAGAAATCCGGCGCTGCACGCTGACCATTTCCCTGATTTATGTGGGCTCGTGGGCGATCGCCGTCTCGCGTAACGGCGCTTTTCAGAACATGCCCCACCTCGCCTGGCTGGTTGGCTGGGTCACTTCTGTCGTGCTCGTGCCGGTCGGCCGCGGCCTACTGCGCTCGAAGTTCGCCAAGTGCTCCTGGTGGGGACAGCCGGTGGTGGTTTTCGGAGCTGGCAAGGTGGGTCGGGCGGTGGTCAGTACCCTGCAGCATCGACCCCAGCTCGGCCTCAAGCCCGTCGCGATCTTGGACGACGATCCGACCAAGCACGGTACGGTCCGTGCGACCTGGGGCGACGAAGACCTGATGGTCCAGTCCGTGCGCCAGGGCCCCGAGTCTTCGCATGCCGCCGCCAAGCCGGACGACTTCGAAACGCCTTCGCAGCGCTCCGTCTTGGAACAATTCGCAGAGGTCGAGGGCGTGCCTATCGTAGGCGGCCTCGAGCTCGCACCGATCCTCGCCCAGCGCCTCGGCATTCGCTCGGCTGTGATTGCGATGCCAAAGCTCGACTCGGCGACCCTGCTCGGAGTCATCGAACGCTATGCCGAAGGCTATTCCAGCGTACTGGTGATTCCGGATTTGTTCAACGTCGCGCACTTCGGCACGCCGACGCACAGCCTAGGCGGTGTGCTCGGGATCGAAGTGCGACGACAGCTGCTGCTCGCAGGTCCGCAGCTGGCCAAGCGCTTGATGGACGTCGTGCTGACCACGCTGGGTGGTCTGCTGATTTTGCCATTCGTGTTGGTGCTTTCGATCCTGATCAAGCTCGACTCACGCGGTTCGATCTTCTATCGCCAGAAGCGCCTGGGCCAAGACGGCGTGCGATTCCTGGCGTTCAAGTTCCGCACCATGTACGGGGACGGCGAGCAGCGGCTGCTCGAAGTGCTCGCCAACAATCCGTTGATGCGCGCCGAGTACGAGCAGTTCCACAAGCTCACCATCGACCCGCGCGTAACGCGAATTGGGCGCGTGCTGCGCAAGTACAGCTTGGACGAGCTGCCTCAGATTTGGAGCGTGTTCGTCGGCGACATGAGTCTGGTCGGGCCGCGCCCGTACCTGGAGCGCGAAATCCCCGAGATGAACGGGCAAGAAGCGGTCATCCTGCGTGTAAAACCCGGCATCACAGGCATCTGGCAAGTCACCGAGCGCAACGCTTCGACTTTCGAGCAACGGGTTCAGCTCGACGTGGAGTACGTGCGGAGCTGGTCGCCGTGGCTGGATCTGTACGTCCTCGCGCGCACACTGCCCGTCGTTCTCGGGGGCACTGGCTCTTGAGTCTGAACCCACTGTCGCTGCCTCGGGTCAGAATCGGCAAGCTTCCACTGGACGTGGTCGACTTCGAAGGGGCCCTCGATGCGATCGATCGCCTCGTGCGCGCAAAGAACGGCGGCACCGTGTTCACGCCCAACGTCGATCACGTCGTGATGGCCGAGCACGATGAACGCTTCCGGACGGCGTACGCAGCGGCCGCATTGTCGCTGGTGGACGGCACGCCGGTGCTGTGGGCATCGCGCTTGCTGCGCACGCCGTTGCCCGCAAAAATTTCCGGCTCGGATCTGGTGATGCCGCTCTTGCGTCGCGCAGCCGAGCAAGGCTATCGGGTGTACTTCCTGGGTGGAGCTCCGGGCGTGGCTGATTTGGCCAAGAGCAAACTCGAAGCCTCCCTGCCAGGCATTCAGATCGTGGGCACCGATGCGTCGCGCATCGACGTCAACGCCCTCGGCGACGCGGACGAGGTGACCGAACGCATTCGCCGCGCCGAACCCGACCTAGTGCTGGTCGCCTTGGGCGCGCCGAAACAAGAGATCTGGAGCCACACGCGGGCCGAACGGCTCAAGCCTGCGGTGCTGATCGGCGTCGGTGCTAGCCTCGATTTCGTGGCAGGCACGCAAAAGCGCGCGCCGAACTGGATGTCCAAGGCCGGCCTCGAGTGGCTGTACCGTCTGGCACAAGAGCCGCGTCGCCTGGCCGCACGCTACCTGCTGCGCGACCCGGAGTTTTGTTTGATCCTGCTGCGGCAACTGGCGCAGGGTTCGAAGCCCGGCTGAGCACGCTTGCCCTCAGGGGCTCGTTACCACGGTTTGCAGGCGCCTTTCGCGAAACAGCGCCTGCAATTGCGCGAGCGCGGGGGAGCCCTGTTTGCCGCATACGTAGACCACGCCGTTGGCAACCGCGTCGAGCGCTTGCGACTCGACCGGGAGCGACGCGCCAGGTCCGTCGATGACGATGAAGTCGTAATAGTTCCGAAGATCCGCGAGGCCTTCGGAGAATTGCCGCGAGAGCAAGAGCCCGGGCGAGCGCATCATTCCCTCGGCGAGCACGTGCAGCGCCTTGCCGCAACTGACCACGGTCCAACGCCGCTCGGCGTTACCGTTGATGCGGTCACGCAGCTGCTGCGAGAAGCCGGCACTCATCGGCATGTCGACGTGCATCAAGCGGTGCACGCGCGGTGCCTGCATGTCGCCGTCCATCAATAGGATTCTTGGGTGCCCCGACTCGGCCAAGGCCAGCGCGAGCTCAGCCGCGACGCGCGACTTCTGCTCCAAAGATTCCGGCACGCCCACCACCAGCACGATGAAGCAACCCTCGACGGCAAGCGGATACAGTTGCTCACAAACCGGACGACGCAGCGCCGGCTTCAGCGTGGGGTCCGGCGCCCAATTGCTCGGCGTCGGCCGCACGATGCTGACCGTGTTCTCTGCTGGCGGAACCGAGCTCACGTAGCTGTACCGCGACTGCGAGGTGGGAGCGACCGACGGGGAGCGGGAGGGCAACGGAGAGCGCGGCGGCACCGGCGAGCCCGGCGCCGCCGGCGGCGGCGACGGTTCCGGAGTCCGCGCTCTCGTTTCACCGCGCAGCGCAGCGCTCTCCTTCAAGAGCAGCTCGGGCATGAACGAACCGAGTGGCTGCGTCACCTTCATCTGACTGCGCGGCCTCGAACGCGGGGAAACGCTCGCGGGCAGGTGGGTCGGCGGCATTTCCGTCGCCGCTGGGGGTGGCGGCGCGCTCGACGCGGGTCGCCCTGGAGGCGGTTCAGAACCAGGGCGGACCACCGCGAAGCCAGGCACCGCGTGCGCGCGGATCTCTTCATCCCAAGCACGCGCGGCGGATGCCAGCACGGGGTCGGTTTGAGGATCAGCGGCGAGGGGATTTTCGGCCGGTGGCAGCACCAGTGTGGACGCAAAGCGACGCGGCGGCGCAGCCGCTGGCGGCGGGTTACTCGAAGGCTGATTCCTGCCCTCCGCGTGGGCAGCCGCCGGCCGCCGATTTGGCAGCGGCTGGGTCTGGTTGAACGGTGCCGGGGGTGACGAAGAAATTGGGCGCTGCGGGACGGGAACGATCGGCGGCGCGTCGCTCGGCGGTGGCGGTTGATACGAGGGAACGCTTGGCCCGAGCCCCGAGGGAACGGCAGGCGCCGGAGGCAGCTCTACACTCAGCGCCTGCGGCCCCGCTGGCGGAGGGCGGCTCGACTTCGTGCGACGCTGCTGGGTGGCTCGTGCCACGAGCGTGAACGCCGTACCCAAGCCGCCCCCAAACACTACGCCAAAAAACAGCAATAGCGGCCGATTCGGGTCAATCGGCGCAGTGGGGGTCGGGGCAAGGCTGGCGATCCGAGCCAGCAGCGCCGGCGAAGCCACCGGCGCCTCCGCGCCGGCTTTGGTCACGGCCGCGAGTAGCCGCCTCCACTCGGCGCGCAACTCCGGAGACAGGACCTTACCCGGCACCTTGGCATTGAACGCTTCGCGGCGCGCGTTGAGCGCGGAGTTGATCTCGGCCAAGCGGCGGCGCAAAAGCGTCGGTTGAGACTCTTTGGGCTCGAGGTACGGGTTGTCCGAACCGCGCCCATTCTCCAGATCCGTTAAGCGCTTCTCGAGGTTGGCCTTCTCGGCGTGGAATGCAGAAAGTGCAGGGTCCTTGTCGGGCGACTGCCCGCCCGGCGTCGCTTCGGCGGCAGCTTCGGGATGCAACGCCAAGAAGGCGGCCAGCTCTTGGGTCTGTTGCTGGCGTTTCAGCTCACTTTCACGCTCCGCGCTGCGATCGATCAGGACGATCGGCGCCAATTCGAAGGCGTGGCGTGCCAAGTCATTGCAGGCACGCTGGACGCGCGCCTTGTCAGTGTCACGGTAGCCGATGCTGAAGACGCGGGCGTCGCTGGTATCAATTTCGAGCGATCGTCGAACCAAACTCGCCGCAGCCGCCCGTGCTTCAGGCGCCTCCGACGCAGCACGCTCCTTCGCGAGGCGCTCGAGCATGACGCGATCGAGGATAGCCTCGCTCAGGCGACGCGCGGCTTCGAGGGGCTCCGGCAGCTTGGCCGGCACCGAAGGGGTCGCCGACTCGACGATCAACAGCGCACTAGTTCGATAAGTGGCCGGGGCAAGATACGCGTACGCCGCGAAAACCGCGAACACGATGGTCGCGATCAAAATACCGGGGCGTACTTGAGACATCGCTGAGAGACGGGTGGGTCTTCGGAGAACTCCGCTTGGCGGTATACCATTCCCGACCTCATTCATACCACTTCGCGGCGGCGCGGAAAGCGGGACAGCGGGAGAGGCCGACGCCACCACCGCTAAGAATTTCTCTGCTGGCTCGCGGCGATGAGGCAACGCGGCGGGTGTGGCGCAGGCCCGAGAAAAATTGACCAAGACCGTGGCTCGGTGCGCCAACGCTCAATGTCGGCCAGCCCCGCGCGCGGCCAAGAACTCCAAGATCTCGTTCACCGAGGACGATTCCAGCGCAAACAGACCGAATACTGCGGCGTCGAGGCGTTCGGCGAGCGCAAGGTCGAAACCGGAGCGCGTCAGCGTGGCGCTGATCTCGGCGACTTCGGCACGCCGGGCAGGATCACTCGGTGGCTCGGGCAGCGCCCGGAGGTGCCCGATTTTGACCTGCGGAAAAGTGGCTTGGCGCGCGTCGCGGCGGAGCGCGAGGTGCAGTGCCCGATACAACGAGCTGTTCAACAGTCCAACCACGAGGTCTGCCGGCAAACCATCGACGGCGAACCCGGCCAAGAGCGAATTGCGAAACGGCAAACCGCGATGCAAGGCCGCGATCGGGAAGCGCGCCGTTTGCCGAATGACGAAACGAACACGCTGGTAGTCGTCGCGATTCCTGAGCCGGCAGCGGGCCTTGGAGAGCGCCTCAGTATCCGGCGACAGAAACAACCGCGGTTCGCCCTCCGCGAACTCACGCACATCCCGCCCCTCGAGCAGCGGGTAGTAATGAATCGGGTCGGGCTCTGAGCTCCTTCGGAGCAGCTGTTTGCTGACCGTGCTGGTGGTTTGAAAACCCATTTCCCCAAACAGTTCGCGAGGGAAGCCTGGCGCTTTGGCGAGTTCGAGCAGCGCCGCAGGTGCTAGGACCTCAGCGGCCGAGCCGGCAGCTCGCTGACGTTCGGCGAGCCTGAATGGCTGCTCGTCGATATTCTGCGCCGAGACGCTGCCCGTGCTGGCTTCGGCAATCAGCGCAAAGCACGGCTGAGTCACCGAGGCGAAGGCGTCTTGCCCGAACTCGAGCATCGGCTCGCACGGTGTATGCGTCGCGCGCACGACTCGTCGCACCGCGCGATAGCCGTGCAGATCGGCGATCGGACTCGGCACCACCAACGCGACCGTACCCTGCGGAGCGAGCCTGAGCGCACGCTCGACGAACAGGCCGTGCAGCGTTGGATAGCCCTTGAGCGTGCGGTAGTGGTCGGCAAAATACGCCTTCCGCTCGGGCGGAAGCGGCTGCGCAGCGCGCCCCGCGTAGGCGACCCAGGGCGGATTGCCGATCACCAAGTCGAAGCCGCCGCGTTCGAATACCTCGGGAAATTCAGCAACGAAATCGAGCTTTCGGCTAGTCTTCGGCTCGGCCCTTCTTGCACCGAGTGGACCCGCCGAGAGATCATAGGGTGGCCCCAACAATGCGTCGCCCACACGCAGATTCTTACCGGCCTCTTGCAATGTCAGAGCGGGATCGGCAACGAACAGACAAAGTGCGGCTTCCGCGACCGCGACCGCGATCGGGTTGACGTCGACCCCATGCACGACTCGTGTCACGAGCGCTCGCCGCCGCTCAGCGCTCGGTCGCGCACCCGGTTGAAGCTGGAGCTCGCGCATCACTTCCAACAAGAACGCGCCGCCACCTACCGCAGGATCGCACACGCGAAAATCAATCACGAAGTCGTGGGCGCGGTGGGACGAGCTGCGGATACGTCGCTGGAGCGGCTCGAGCGCGCGCTTGACGACGACCTCGGTCAGCGCGCGCGGCGTGAAGAACGTGCCCGTCTGCTTGCGTCGCTTGCCTGATTTGAGCTCGAACCCGCCTTGTTCGCTGTGCCGCACGCCCTCGCCCAAGAGCAGCTCATACAGATTGCCAACCAGCTCGGCCGGGCAGGCCGCAAGATCGACGCCGTCGCTCCGGAGGCCCTCTTCGAGTTCCGCCCGAAATGCCGCCTCGACTCCGGCAAACGCGGGGGCAAAGTCCCAGCACAGGGCGCCGTCACGAATCAGGACACGGGTCTCGAAACGCGCGTCGAGCGGCGCAAACAAGCGACCCCCGGCAAAATCGCGCTCGTGCGCGAACAGCCCGCGCGCGCGCCCCAGGAGCAGCACGACGAAACGCAGCACGGCGACGGACAACGCCTCGTGCACGCTTTCGGCTTCGAGGCGCTTGCCCAGGAGCTCGGCTGGAGCGCGCGTCAAGGCTTCCAAGCCAGCCAGCATGGCCCTCCGGGCGCGCTGGTGAAAACAATACGCGAGTTCGGGATCCGAGAGGCTCATCAACGACTCGAAACGAGGCGCCGCCCGAGCTCCAAAGCCGAGCGCATGCCACCTGCGTCCGCTACTCCGGTCCAAGCGATGTCATATGCGGTACCGTGATCGACGCTGGTTCGGACGATCGAAAGGCCCATCGTCACGTTCACTGCATCGCCGAAGGCCACGAGCTTCATCGGGATCGTCGCCTGATCGTGATACATCGCAACCACTCCCTGATAAACGCCCGCCGCGGCCTTGCGGAACGCGGTTTCAGCGCCGAGGGGCCCGAGCAACTCGGCGCGTCGGCCCAGGCGCTTGGCTGCCGAACGGATGCCGGGCACAATCGCCGTACGCTCCTCTTGGCCTAGAAGCTCACTCTCACCGGCATGCGGGTTCAGCGAGCAAATCGCAATTTTTGGGCGCTTTTTTCCGAGTGCCATCAGCAGTTCCGCGAGGTAGAACGCAGAGTCACTGACGCCGAGTGGGGTGAGTGCCTTGGGTACCTTGGAGATCGGTAAATGGGTGGTCACTAAGCTCGTGACCAGGGGCCCTGCCGCAAAGCACATCACGCTCAGAGGGGCGTGATCCAGGTCCCGCAGCCACTCGGTATGGCCGAGGAAATGTCCGGCCCCGGGTACTCCCGAGTGCGCGATCGCGGCTTTGCTCACCGGTCCCGTCACCAGCGCACGGCGTGGCGCGGCCTTGACCAGCCGATAGGCTTCGTTGATATACGCGAGCTGCGCCGCGCCCGAGGCCGCGTTCGGCTTGCCTGGCCTGCGGTCCCGGGCGAGCAGCTTAGGGCCTACGCTGTGCACGTAGATGGCTCGAGGATCTCGACACTCTCCGTCGAAGACCCGCAGGCGCTTAGCAGACACTTTGACCAGCTCTGCCGCCTCGCGCAGCATGTCCCAATCGCCGACCAGCACCGTACCGGACACGGTCGCTGCCGCTCGCAGCGATACCTCGGGACCAATTCCGCACGGGCAGCCCACCGAAACGACGAGCAAAGCGGTCTTGGTCGGTGCTGCAGAACGGGCCATCGCCGGTCCGAGTATCAGAGCCAGTAGAGCCGCGCAAAGAGCGCTTGCCGATCGCGACGAAAGCCGCGGGAAAAGCCCCGATCAGCCGGAATCGCAGATCGCGGGGCGGCTGGGGGCCGGGGTTGGACGCCGAAGGCTGAGCCGGACGCGGCGCGCTCGGTGACCATCAACCAAAGGTCAGCGAAGTAACTCGACCAACCAAAGAGGCGTGAAGCGTGCCGTGACCACGACTGCGCCGATCAGCGCCACACAGGTCAAGCTCTTGCGGTCGCTCAGCGCGAACTTGACGGGATCCTCTTGCATCTGGCCGCGCCCCGCCAAAAGCCAGATCCGACCCAGCCAATAGAGCAATGCCGGTAAGACCAACCATAAAAGGCCCGGCTCTCGATAGGCCGCGCGCACGGTACTGCTGTCCACGTAGAGCATGAACACCAACGCGGCCACGTAGCCACTGGCCGTACCCATGCCGGTGACCATCGGCAGATCTACCCGCGAGTAACCGCGATTTTTGACCTGCTCGTCGTTGGCCAAAGCGTGCAGCTCCACGAAGCGCTTGGCAAACGCGAGGCTCGTGAACAAGAACATCGAAAAGCCGAGCAGCCAGGCGCTGACGCGAACGCTCGAGGCTATGCCGCCGGCGAGGATACGATGGGTGTATAGGCCGGCGAGCACGAGCACGTCCAACAAGAGCAAACGCTTCAGGTACAGCGAGTAGGACACGGTGCCGACGAAATACAGCGCCAACATCGTCACGAACGCGTTCGGTAAGAACATCACCGCGAGCGCGAAGCTCAGCAGTAAGAGACCAAAGAAAATCGGAAAGCCAAAAATGGTCGGCAGCGCGCCGCTGGCGAAGGGGCGCTTGGCCTTGGACGGATGAATGCGGTCCGCGTCGAGGTCGAGCAGATCGTTGAAGACGTAGCCGGCCGACGCACAGAGTGAAAACGTTCCAGCGGCCAGGATGCCGTAGCCGATCGTCGCCAGCGAGTGGGTGTCGGCCAGCATTGCGGGCACGACCACGAGCGCATTCTTCGCCCATTGATGCGGGCGCAGCTCCTTGATCAAGGCGCGCAAGACGCTGGGCCGGCGAGAGAGCACCTGCACTTGCTTCAGGTCCCCGAGCGCCGACGCGGCGCCGGGAGCCGCGCCCACCAAAAAGCCGCGCGCTGCACTGGTCAGCGCGGGCCGATCGGCAACGGAGTGGCCGATATAGTCGAAGCCCTGGGGGAAGGCGGCCTTCAATGACTCGGCGGTCGCCGAGGCGCCCGCAGCGGGATCGCTGAAGTAAACGGCATCGAACAAGCCCAGGTGGCTGGCCACGCGTTCCGCCAATTCGAGATCAGCGGACGCGGTCAGCACCACTTTGCGACCGGCGTCCCGGCAGGCTTGGAGCGAGGCGATCAAAGGCCTGCGATAGGGCAGAAAGGCGGCATCGAGCTTGCTGCTTTGCGCGACTCGACGCTTCAGGCGATCCGGACCGCTGAGCATCCAGAACGGCAAAGCCAGTGCAACCCACGGGCGCTGTCGAAAGAGCAGCGCAACCCGTTCTGAGAAGAGCTCGGTGGCGACCAAGGTGCCTTCGAGCGCGACGCACACCGGCCTCGCCAAGTCAGTTGGGTCATGTAAGGCGTCGAATGACGCTTCCGTTCGCATTCGCAGCATTCATAGCGATTCCGAGCCCGTAGCGAAATAGCCCGTAGCGGGATACACTTTCCGCGCCGGGTAAGCCGGCCCAAACGCGGGGTTATCGGCCCCACGTTTGGAGTGGCTCGAAGGAAGCGCGACCTCAGCCGGCTTCTTCCTCTACCTCTTGTTCTTCTTCGGGGTCCACTCGCTCCGGGCGCTCGCCGCGGTCGGCATTGCCCCCCCGACCCTTGTTGTCTTCGGTGTCCGGCGCTCGCAACTTGTAACCCGAGCCGCGAAGGGTCTCGAGTGGTAGCGCGTCACCCAGCTTGGCCCGCAGACGCCGAACGTGGATGTCTACGGTGCGCGGGCCGCCTTCGTAACGGTTACCCCAAACACGCGCCAAGAGGTGCTCGCGAGACAGCACCTTGCCGCGGCGCTCACACAAGTAGGCGAGCAGCGCGAACTCTTTGGCGGTGAGTGAGATAGGACGGCCGTCGACGTAGACCTCGTGGCCCGCTTTATCGACTACGATACCGGCGACCTTGTGCCGCTCCTCGGTCGCGAATTCGCTGCGGCGCCACTCGAGCGCTCGGATGCGCCCGTAAAGCTCTTCAGGCACATACGGGTGTAGACAGAAGTCATCGAAGCCGCTCGACGGATCGATGCGGGCGATCTGCCCGACGGTCACCGCGATCAGCGCGCCCACGTTGTCGAAGTACGGTTCCTTTCGCACGGCGCGCAGCGCCGCGACGGCTAGATCGGGGCGGTCCAACGCCTCGAAAACCAGTGCTCGGGGGCGGATTTCGAGCTCGTCGTCATCGTCACCGATGAGTTCGACGGGATCGTCCCACAGGTCGAGGGTGCGCACGGTGGCGCCGAGTTGCCTCAGCGTCGACGACGCGCCCTCCTCCCGTTCGAGCATCGGGCCATGCCCAATGACCGCCACGAAGCTTTTCGCTCGACTAGAGGTAAACTCAGGAGATTTCGGTGCCACCAACGGTTATCCGCGCAATCTTGATGGTTGGGCAGCCCACGCCGACGGGAACGCTCTGGCCATCCTTGCCACAGGTCCAAATTCCATCGGAGATGGCCACGTCATTTCCAAGCATTGTTACATCACGCAATGTTTCTGGACCGTTACCAATCAGATTCACGCCTTTCAAGGGAGCAGTTAGTTTTCCGTCCTCGATCAGGTAGCTCTCGGTAAGCGAGAACACGAAGTCGCCGTTAGAAATATCGACCTGCCCGCCTCCGAATGTTTTCGCGTAAATGCCGCGTTTTACGCTGGCAAGCATCTCTTCGGGGTCGTGCGGACCCGCCAGCAGCACGGTGTTCGTCATCCGCGGCATCGGCGCGCAGGCGAAGTTTTCTCGCCTGCCATTGCCTGTGAAACCTACCCCGAAATGTTTGGCCGACAGGCGGTCCTGGAGGTAGCCGCGGAGAACTCCGTTTTCAATCAGGACACTCCGCTTGGGCTCCACGCCCTCGTCGTCGACGTTGATGGAGCCACGGCTTTGCAGGAAGGTTGGATCATCCACCACGGTGCACAGATCGCTGGCCACCGACTTTCCAACCTGCCCGGTGTAGTTGCTGGTGCCCTTGCGGTTGAAGTCTGCCTCCAGCCCATGACCGACGGCCTCGTGCAGAAGAATTCCGCTGTCGCCGGGAGCCAAAATCACTTCCATTTGGCCGGCGGGCGCGGGGCGTGCGTCGAGCAAGATCAGGGCTTGTTTGGCGGCCTGCTCGGCGTGCCATTCGGGTGAAAGGCCATCGAAATAGCCCAAAGTCATCCGCCCGCCGCCACCACTGCGGCCGGATTCCCGGCGGCCATCTTTCTCCGCAATCGCGCGGATCCCAAAGCGCATCAACGGTTGTACGTCGTGCACCAGCCGGCCGTCACTGGTCGCGATCAGGATTTCGCGTACTTCTTCCACGAACGAGGCCTCGGCTTTGATGATCCGCGGGTCGTGAGCCATTGCAGCGCGGCTGGCGCGCTCCAAAAGCGAGCGCTTATCCACCCCGGGCAGATCGATGGACAGCCGGTCGAGCTCGTAGCGCGAGGGGATGGACATGCGCTCGATGGCCAATGGCGCGATGGTCTTACCACCCTGGGCAATTCGGGCAGCGGTCTCGGCGGCGCGCTTCATGGCGTCCCAGCTCAAGTCTTCCACGTGTGCGTAACCGGTCGCGTCGCCCTTTTGCACGCGCACTCCGAGACCCATGCTCACGCCGCGCGACGCGCTGCGCGTGATGCCTTCTTCGAAGCTGATCGCGCCGCCTGCTTGGTATTCGAAGAACAGATCCGCGTATTCACCGCCGCGACCGAGCGCGATCGTGAGCAGCTTGCGCGCGAGCTCCGCATCGACCGGGCTCTCACCGCCCGGCCGGAACGGAGCTTGGTAGGAAGCACTTTGGGTCATGAATTCCGCTCGGGCAGAGTGCACATCGACCCATCATGAGGCGCTCGGCTGAGCCGTGCAAGCCGCCCGCGAGCGGCCGGCAATCTTGCCGACCCGTCGAGGACCTTCGCAGGCCACACGCGGCCCGAGGACCCTTTCGCATCTGCCAAAAAGTAGTTTGAATTCCGGAATTCAAACTACTTTTTCGCTTCTGAGCCACCCTGGTTGCAACCGAGTACATAGTGGCGTTCCTGACCGGCCGAGTTACGCGCCCGATGTACCCGGGCTCAACCCTTGTATCTTCTGCGGGTCGCGAAGCGCGTCGCCCGGCGCTGCACTCGGGCGCCGCGATCGCCGAAACGCGCGCAGCGGCGAGGGCCAGGCCAATGCGCTGACCAGGAGCAGCAGCGCGAGTTCGGCCAAGATTTCGAGCGCGCCGTTCGTGAGCAGCGAGTGGCTCGTGGCGTACCATGCAGCGAACACAGCCAGCGCGCACAGCTTCGCTGACAGCGCGAGATAAGCCCAGGACAACGCTTTGGGCGGAAATGCGCCGCGCGCAAGGTCGACCAAGAGCGCGTAGGGCCAGACGAATTTGAGCAGCATGCCCAACGCGATCAGCCACCACAGCTCCTCATAGCGGGCGATCGGGACCCACTCGAACATGAAATGGAAGTCGATGCCCGAAAAGCGCATGCCCACGGTTGGCCAGAGCAGCAGGTAGCCCGCGAACGCGAGCGACACACCGCTGGCCGCCGAGCGCGCTTCGTCGTCTGCAGCGAACGAGCGGCGCCAGAGCTCGAGCGTAAGCCCCACGCACAACAGCAACGCCTGCATCGGCAGCACGCGCACCGCCTCCTGACCGTACAATTGACCCAGCGCGAGCAGGCCGAGAAAGAGTCGCGAGGCGACTAGGCGGGACCTCGGTAGCAGATGCAAGCCGGCGCAACCCAGCACGGAGCAGAGCAACACTGCACGTTGGCTGGGCAGGTGCTCGAGCCAAAGCGAAGCCGGCGCGAGCAGCGCGGCGATGCTCAGATCCCGCCTCGAAGGTTGCTTGGCGTAGGCAAACCCGAGCCATAGACCGAGCTTGGTCGCGCACGACATGAGTAGCGCATAACGTTCGAAGAGTGGCGACGAGAAGACGAAGAAGGCCATCTCGCGGGTTTGCCCGCCTACGCCTTGGAGGCCGTACAGGGTCCAGAGCAGACTCGCAGCCAGCAGCGCGAGACCGAACAGAGCGGTGCGCTCGCGCGCGCGAAACGAGCTTAGCCGAGTACCCAACACGACGAACAGCGCGACGATCGCGGCCAGCACGGTCGCTCGACTGGCTCCGTAATAGTAGGCGGTCGGAAACAACAGCACGAACGACAACAGGACCGTGGTGAATGCGCCGCGTTCCAAGCGATCGCGCCAATTGAAGCGCGGCGCGCGGCGCAGGAACGAAAGCGCGAAACCGAGCGCGAGCGGTACGAGCAGCCAGAACGAACGGATGGGTTCGGATCCGTGATCGTGAATGTGATGCCGAACCGCATCGTAGTGGCGACCCGCGAGCGCCAACGAAGCTGCGCCCAAGAGCGAAAGTGACCAGGCCCAGCCACGCGTGAGCCCGACTGATGCCAGCAGTTTTTGCGCGACGACCAGAGCTGCTCCGAGCGTGAGGCAGGCCAAGAGCAGCCGCACCGTCCGGGCGCTTTGTTGCTTGGGGGGCGCGCGCAGCGCGGGCAATCGTCGCAGCTGTTCGGGACTCAGCGCGCTCGGCGCGAAGATCGCGCTCAGCTCTGGACCGAGATAAGAAGGCGGCGTGGGCACCCCCAGCAGCACGCCCAGGATGGCTCGATGGTCGCTCAGCGCGGCGTTCAACCGAACGCCCTGGCGAAAGCTGGGACCGGCGTACACGGCGACCGTGGTCGAGCGCAGGCCCGGCAAATGACGGCCCATCTCGTCGTGGCCGTGATCGCCGAACACCAGGATGTCGGAGTCGTCGCCCGCGCGCGCCACGATTTCTGCAAGCAAGCGATCGATCGCCCGAAACGCCTCGTGGTACTTCGGGCTATGCGTGCCGTAGGCATGCGCGATGCGGTCGCCGTTGGCCAGGCCGACGACCGTGACGTCCGCGCTGCGCTGCCCGTCAATCGCGGCCAAATCGGCCAGCACCTGGGCCTCGCCTCGCTCATCCCCAGCCCTGAATTTGGCTCGACTTAGCGACGACTGATAGGGCTCGAAGTCGTGCGAGCCGACCGCCACCACGTTTCGTCCCGCCTGCGCCAAACGCTCGAACAGGTTATCGCTCTCGCTGGCCGCGTGGTCGAAGTTTCCTCTCAACGCCAGCAGCGAGGATTCATCGTAGCCCGTAAGCAGCGCGCGCAGACAGAGGTAGGTCAATTGATCGCGACACGGGCTGACGTCGAGGCCTACGCCGCGGGCCGAAAGCGCGTTCAAAGTGGGCATCACGCCGGCATCACGGGCGACGCGATCGCTCAGCGAGTCGACGAACACGATCGTCAACCGCCTAGGCGTGCGAGGCGCGGCGCAGGGCACGTCGTGCGTGTCTGACGGCCGCCCCGATTCGGCGCGCGACAGCAGCACGAATACCAACGCCGCCAGCAGCTGCGCGCACAACAGCAGCCCATACTTCGCAAACCGGCGAGCCCCAGAAATCAGCACGCGCTCGCTATCGCAAGTGGCGTGCCCGATCGCGATTCGACGGCAAATCAGGGCTCTCAGGGCGGAAGAGCGGCAGTGCGCGCTATTCTCGGCGCAAGCGCAGCACAGTGCGTGTTGCAGGCGCGATACAGCGACGCAATACCGGCGCAACTCCCCGAACGGCGAAGCGCTCCGGATCGGGACGGAATTGGCATGTTTCGTCAGGCGAAACGCCGGACAATGGCTCTGATACTTCGAAGCCGCGCAAACTGAGCTAGCGCTTGCGTAAGACGATGATACCGTCCGCCCCGTGCATCCACTTCACGACATCCTGGTACCCGAGAGCCTCGAAGATTTCATCCCCGCCGTGATCGAGATCCCGCAGGGCTCGAAGCTCAAGTACGAACTGGACAAGCGGACCGGTCTGTTGATGCTGGATCGCGTCCTTTATTCATCGGTCCATTACCCTGCCAACTACGGCTTCGTCCCGCAGTCGCACGCTGACGATGGCGATCCGCTCGATATCTTGGTCTTGATGCAGGAGCCCGTGGTCCCGCTGACCATCGTCCGCGCGCGCCCGATCGGCGGCTTCTCCATGACCGATGACAAAGGCATCGACGACAAGATCGTCGCTGTCGCGGTGGACGATCCGGCCTTTTCGCATTTGCACGACGTCCATGAAATTCCGTCCCACATCACCATGGAGATCCAGCGCTTTTTCGAGGACTACAAGGCTTTGGAGAACAAGATGAGCGTGGTCGAAGGCATGTACGGCCGTGGCCGCGCGCTGGAAGTGGTGCGTGCAGCGCTGGCCGCGTACCGTTCCGCCAGCGCTTGGAGCAAAGGTTGAACCTGAACTGAGTGGCCCAGGCGAGCCTTGGCCAGCCGAGCAGAGTCGAGGACTGACAGCGAGGCCCGTCAGCGTGGGCCCGTGCGCTCTTATTTCTGCTAAGTTCGCGCCCCCATGCGTGACGAGAAGAGCGACGCCAACGAGAAGAGCGACGAGAAGGCCGAACTAGGCAAGGGCTACGAGCCGGCCGAGGTCGAACCCAAGTGGTACGCATTTTGGCTCGAACACGGCGTGTTCAGCGCCAGCGACGACCCCGCGGACAAACGCAAGCCGTACACGATCACTCTGCCCCCGCCGAACGTCACGGGGTCGCTGCACATGGGGCACGCCCTTGGCGACACGATTGAGGATGTGCTCATCCGGCACAAGCGGATGCAGGGCTACAACACCCTCTGGCAGCCAGGCATCGACCACGCCGGCATCGCTACGCAACTCGTGGTCGAACGGCAGCTGGCGCGCGAGGGCAAGACCCGGCATGACCTCGGGCGCGCCAAGTTCGTGGAGCGTGTTTGGGAGTGGAAAGCTCAAAGTGGCGGACGCATCGCCGAGCAAATGAAAGTGCTCGGCTGTTCGGCTGACTGGCCGCGCTCCAAGTTCACCATGGACCCGGAGCTGCAGCGCTCGGTGCGTGAAGCGTTCGTGCGGCTGCACGGCGAGGGCCTGATTTATCGCGCCACGCGCTTGATCAACTGGTGCACCAGCTGCCGTACCGCGCTCAGCGACGTCGAAGTCGAGAACGAAGAAGCCAACGGCGAGTTGTACGAGTTCGCCTACCCCGTGATCGACGCAGATCCCGCGGCCGGCGCGGCCGAGCTCGTGGTCGCCACGACGCGGCCTGAAACGATGCTCGGGGACACGGCGGTTGCGGTGCATCCGGACGACCCTCGCTACAAGCACCTGCATGGCAAGAAGCTGAAGCATCCCTTCGTGAACCGCGAGGTGCCGATCATCACGGATGCCATCTTGGTCGACATGGCGTTCGGCACGGGCGCCGTGAAAGTGACGCCCGGTCATGACTTCAACGACTTTGCCACCGGCAAGCGCCAACAGCTGGAAGAGATCAACATCCTGAACTTGGACGGCACGCTCAACGAGCGCTGCGCGCAGTTTCAAGGCCTGAACGTGAAACAGGCGCGCGGCGCCGTGAAGAAGGCCATCGCCGAGGCAGGTCTCGAACGCGGCACGAAAGCGCACAAGCTGCAGCTACCGCGCTGCACCCGCTCGAACACCGTAGTCGAACCGATCATCTCCACACAGTGGTTCGTGGACATGAAACCACTCGCGGAACCCGCGTTGGCTGCCGTGCGCGAAAAGCGCACCGAGATCATCCCGGCCGAATGGGAGAAGACCTACGAGCACTTCCTGAATAACATTCAGGACTGGTGCATCTCGCGGCAGCTCTGGTGGGGTCACCAGATCCCAGCCTTCCACTGTGGTGATTGTGGGCACATCACCGTTACCCGCGAGGACCGGCCGAGCGCGTGCGAGAAGTGCCAGAAGTCGAACCTCACCCAAGATCCGGACGTGCTCGACACCTGGTTCTCGAGCGCACTGTGGCCCTTCTCGACCCTGGGCTGGCCGGACAAGACTCCCGCGCTCGAACGCTTCTATCCAACCAGCGATCTGGAGACGGGCTACGATATCCTGTTCTTCTGGGTCGCCCGCATGATGATGATGGGGCTGCATTTCATGGGCGAGGTGCCGTTTCGGCGCGTCCTGCTGCACGGCATGGTGGTCGACGAAACGGGCGATAAAATGGGCAAGCTGAAGGGCAACACGCTCGATCCGCTGGACCTGATTTATGGCGCGGAGTTCTCCGCAATCGTGCAAAAAACCATGCCCGATGCGCCCGTCGACGAAGCCCTCGCGAAATTTCGCAAGGCGTACCCGTCGTCTGCCCAAATGGGCAAAGGTTTCTCGGCCAGCGGCGCGGACGCCCTGCGTTTCACATTGTGCAGTTATTCACCGCAAGCCAAGCGCATCGCGCTCTCACCCGCGCGCGTCGACGGCTATCGCAAGTTCTGCAACAAGATCTACAACGCTACTCGCTTCTCGCTCACTTACCTCGAAGGGCAGAGCGTCCCCGCAGAAGGGGCGACGCCAGCGCCAAAGCTGCTGGTCAATCGCTGGATCCTTTCGCGGCTCTCCGCGGCAGTGGAAGCCAGCACGCAAGGCATCGACTCGTATCGGCTCGACGACGGCTCGAGCGCGCTCTACCACTTCTTCTGGGACGAATTCTGCGCTTGGTTCGTGGAGATGACCAAGCCGGTGTTCTTGCACGGAACCGAGCCAGAAAAGGCAGAAACCCGCCAGGTCCTGGCCCACGCATTGGAAGCCGCGCTGCGCGGCCTCCACCCCTATGCGCCGTTCATCACCGAAGATCTGTGGCAGCGCATTCCGCGGCCTGCCTCGCGCCCGGTCTCGATCGCGCTCGCGCCATACCCGACCGCTGCCGACGGCCGCGTCGATGCAGCCGCCGAGCGAGACATGAATGCGGTGATGGCCGTGATTGGCGCAGCGCGCGCGGTGCGCAGTGAGCACGACATCAAGCCGGGCGACGCGGTCAAGGTCGAGCTCCGCTCGCCTGACGCGGCACTGCGTACCTTGCTCGAAGAGCAAAGTCGCTTCATCGCCTTCCTAGTTCGTACCGCCGGCGCTCCGGCGGTGCTGAACGCGGGCGGCGAACGCCCGATGGGTGCCGTGCTAACGGTCGCGGGCGAAGTCGACGTGCTCGTTCACTTGCGCGGTTTGGTTGCTCCGGAGCATGAGAAAGAGCGAGTCGAACGCAAGCTGAAGAAGATCCAAAAGGATCTCGAAGTGATGGAAAAACGCCTGACAAACGCCAACTTCCTCAAAAATGCGCCACCGGAGGTCGTGAGCGAGGCCAACGCGCAGAAGCAGGCGCTCGAGCGCGAGCAAGTGAATCTGACCGACAGCCTGAAGTGGGTCGATGAACTGAAAGTCTGACGACCCTCATTCGACCGAAAATTTCGGCAGCCCAATAGCCAGTGCGCTCGGGTCGAACATGATCAAAGGCTCCAAGCCTTTTTCGATGCTGAAGCGGAAACCCGCGTCGAAGGAGCCGCTGGGCAACGCGCCGCGCGTCAGCACGATGCTTGCCTGCGGTCCGACGCGCGCATCGAGACCGCGCCGTGCGTGACGGCGAAGGGCCTGTGCCTCCATGCAGATCTTGCGCTTCTTCTTCGCGCACTCGGCCTCCTGCTCGAGCGCGTCGAACTCGCTCTTCCACAACTCGAACCAAACCGCCGCTGCTTCCCCGTGCACGGAGGCGGCGAGCGCGGCAAACCTCGCGCGCAATTGGGGCAAAGTCGATGCTTTGGCGCCACGCGCATCCAGCACCATCTCGTAGCCACGGATCAGCGCCAGCAAGTCGCGCGCGCGGCTCAATTCCTCGGGCAGTTCGGCAGTTGCCGCGCCGGCCAGGATCTTGGTCGCTTGCTCGAAGCGCTGCCCATGGGCAAGCGCACCCGAAGCGTCGAGCACCGCCCGTAGGGCCAGCTCCGGCGGAATGTTGTCGCTCAGGAGCTGTCCCGAGACGCGCGACAAAAGTTGATACGAACGCTCGGACGCGTCGACTAGCGCGCCCACCTCGCTGACTCCGAGCACGAGCCGCGCGCGTTCCAAGGGCCCGCCCAGGCCTTCAGCCATGATCGTCGCAAGCGCACTCCTGGCCGCCTCCAGGCGCTCGTGAGAGCCACTGCTGGCGGTCAGCCAGACTTCCAGCGCGGCGCGCGGAAGATACAAGCCGGGAGCCGTGCTCTGGATCGGCAGAGCATCGAGCAAGGGCGAGACGTCCCATTGGTGCGCGAGCACGGCTGCCACCGCCAGCACTCCCGCCTGCGCAAAGCGACTCGTGTCCTTGCGGGCGAGGCTCAGCGCGTGCCCGCTGAGAGCCTCTGCGTCCTCCTTGGTCCATAAGCCGGCAGCGCGCGGCGACGAAGGCCCGTGCACCGTTTCCAAAAACAGCGCCAGGCCCGCCATTTGGGGAGCAACCAACGAGATCTGCGCGAGCTTGTCGCGCAGCAGCGCTACCCGCGCTGCGCTGCCCTCGGCGCGCAGCGCACCCTGAGCCAGCTCGGACGCGGTCTCGTGCACCCACGGGATCACGTGCGCGAGCGCGGTGTAAACCTCAACGGCTTCGTCGTCGCGTGCCGCACCGGTCTGCCAAGCGGCCTCGAGTACCGCGCGAGCGCGTTCGACGCCTTCGCTCGCATGGAAGGCCACTGCGCACAGCGCGCTGCCACCGACGTCCGGCGGTAGATCTGGGCAGGACGGATTGTCGATCATGGTCTCGGCTAGGGCAGCTGCGAAATCGAGACGCGTGTGCGCTAGATTCATCTCGCTTTCGAGCAAAGCGCGCGCCTGATCGACTCGTCCCAAATGCAACCAGGCGCGCGCGCGCAGCAGCTTGGTCGAACTATCTGCCGGCGCACCGGGAGCGTTTGCCACGCGCGCCATCTCGATCAGAAGTCGCGTGGCCGCCAGGGTCGCGGCTGCTGGCGGTCGCTTGTCTGCCTGTGCTTCGAGCAGCTCCTTCGAGGCGCGCTCGGCGTCGCCCGAACGCGCCAATTCAGCGGCAAATTCCAAACGGTTTTCGGCGTTCGGTTCGACGCTGGAGAGCAGCTCGCGCGAGCCCAGCACGAGATCCCGACGATCCACCGCCAGTGCGGCACGCGCCACCAGGCGGCTAGCCAGGGCCGTGCCTTTACCCGGCAGTGCGACGTCCGCGGCGCGATCGCGCAGGAAGTCGAGCGCGGCCCGCCTCGTCAACTCGCGCACGATCGAAACGCGCGCCGAGTCCGGAGTACCGGCGGCGGTGTCATGCTCGATGCCCAAGATCCCGGCCAGCTCTTGGCTGCCTGCCGAGGTCGTGCAAAGCGCGTACAGCGCGCGCGCTGAAGTCCCACCCGACGCGAGATGCAAGAGCGGCAGACTCTCGACCAAGGCGCCATCGTCTCTCTGCACCGCGAGCTTGCGCTCGGCATCCAGCTCGGAAAAACGCGCCTGCAGGCGTGACTGCGCGCTAGGCGGCAGCGCGGTCAGCACTGGCGCGGGGCGCGGGATCGAGCGCAGCGCTTGCGCCAAGCGCTCGCCGGGCCCTGGTGCCGGTGCCGCCGCTACCGGTCTTGACGCAGGAATCACCGGGGCCGCTGCGGGCGTACAGCCTAGTGCCAGGAGCGGGGCGAGCAGTGAGAGGCGCATCAGAACCGAAATTGGCCCAGGAAGCTCAGCTCACGCCAGTCGAGTCGGTTGTCAAACGGCAGATCACGGTGGAAGTTGTCAGCCAGGCCGGCGCCCGTCTTGCCGAGGGCATTGGGGAAACGCAACATACCGCCGATGTGAATGCCGTGCGCGACCGTAAACAGCACGCCGCCTTCGAGCGGGATGGTGAAGTGATCGCCGAAGTTTTGCAGTGGGCCATCGAGGCCTGTGCCGACGAAGGGCGCGATGATGTGGGTGACTTGAAAGTAAAGCCAGAGCGGTACGTGCAGCGCGTCCCCATTGCCGATGTCCCGGTGGTTGACGCCGAAGTAGAGGCTCGGATCGTAAACCAACGCCACCTTTTCCGAGAAGTTGGCGCGACCGAGGATGCCGGCTTGCACACCCACGAACAGATCCGGGCTCAACTGATGAAAGGGCACCCCGGCGTGCAAGTCGACCTCGAAGTTGCGCCCGCCGCCCAGGAAAATCACCGAGCCGAAGCCGACATCGTTGTACGTGTCGCGGAATTTTGGGTCGGGACTGCCGCTATTGAGACGCAAGCCGTGCTCGTGCGTGATGCCGATCATCACCTTGTTGCTGACACCCCAGAAGAAGTTGACTGGAAACTCCACCGGCTTGAAGGCGGAGTTTCTCGACATGTTCATACGCATCAGCTCTGGACGCGCCGGGCTGCCGGTGAGCTCGAAGTCGCCTTTGGGCAGCAAGAAGCTTTGGCGCGTCCATTCTTGAGCCTGGGCCGCGCGCGGCGCGACACCGAGTGCGAGCAATAAAGCGAGACCGGCCGTCTTGATTTTGTTCACTGCGCGAGGAGGCTACCACTAGACCCGCTCGACCTGGCAATCCTCAACCGGGGCTGAACATGATCGGGTAGCTCACTGTCACGATGCCGGCCTCGGGCGTCGGGAAGGACAAGCCGTAGAAAGCAGATACGACGCACGACACGACGCCGCTATCCGGAATGTCGCTGCCGCCGTTCTGCACATTGGCCACACTGCCTTCGCGACCGATCACGAAGCGCGCGGTTACCCG
>Ga0302323_100000298_pt1 | contig 38546 bp, 25 predicted proteins | sample Fen_T0_3_FD_201950 | JGI IMG/M metagenome (GOLD analysis project Ga0302323, IMG submission 201950) | Peat permafrost microbial communities from Stordalen Mire near Abisko, Sweden - Fen_T0_3 | ecosystem: Environmental > Terrestrial > Soil > Wetlands > Permafrost | place: Sweden: Abisko...
GCGGCCGCATCTGCAGGCGAATCGGCCGGCATCGGCGGTACAATCGGTCCGAACTCGGCCGGCGCTACGGCTGGCTCGGCTGCGGGAGCCGCGCACGGCGGGGTTGGCGGTGGTGCGGGCGGCGGTGCTGCGGGCGGCGGTGCTGCGGCCGGCGGTGCTGCGGCCGGCGGTGGTGGGCAAGCCGGCGCGCTCGGCGAAGGCGGAGCGGGAGGGAAAGGTGGCTCGGCTGCGGATGGTTTGGGCGGTGAGCGCGCGGGCACCGGTGGTGACATTGGCCTTCCCGTGCGTGCGAGCGTGCTCGAGTTGCTCCATCGAGCCAACGCATACTTCGTTGCCAAGTGGCCGGATCCCGCGAAGAATATCGATAGCTCGCACCCGAGCCACATCTGGACGCGGGCCGTCTATTACGAAGGCCTTCTGGGATTGTACGGCGTCGATCCCAAGCCGGATGATCTCAGCTACGCGGTCGCGTGGGCCACGAGCCACGCTTGGGGGCTAAATGGCGGCACGAGCACGCGCAGCGCTGACGATCAATGCGCTGGGCAAACCTATCTGGATCTCTATCTGATTGATCCGCAGGCCCCGCGTATCAAGGACATCAAGACCGATATCGACATGGTCGTGGCGGGCGCCGCAATCGACGATTGGACATGGATCGATGCGATCCAGATGGCAATGCCAGTGTTCGCCAAGCTGGGCGCGACGAGCAACCAGCCGGCTTACTACGACAAGATGTACGCCATGTACTCGAGCTCGAAGAACTCACAAGGTGCCGCTGGATTTTACAGCGAGACCGACCACCTCTGGTGGCGCGATGCCAATTACGATCCGCCCTACGCCGAGCCCAACGGCAAAAATTGTTACTGGTCGCGCGGGAACGGTTGGGTATTGGCAGCACTCACGCGCGTGCTCGATACGATCCCCCAGAACGAAGCGCATCGGGCCGAGTATCTGGCTGATTTCAAGGCCATGGCGGAGGCGCTACGCGCCGTTCAACGGACTGACGGCTTCTGGAACGTGAGCTTGCATGACCCAACCCATTTCGGAGGACCAGAGCTCACCGGCACCTCGCTGTTCACGTACGGCATGGCTTGGGGCGTGCGTAAAGGGATCTTGCCAGCCGCCAGCTACCAACCGGTGATTGAGCGGGCGTGGACTGCGATGGCCTCTTCGGTGCATCAAGACGGTTTTCTCGGCTACGTCCAGGGGACTGGCCAGCAGCCTTCGGATGGCCAGCCGGTGACGTTCGACAAGCAGCCGAACTACGAAGACTTTGGCCTCGGCTGCTTCCTGCTCGGCGGGAGTGAAGTGGCGCGCTTGGCGCCACCACCGTAGCGAGCACTAAGAAAACAGCACCAATTGGCCGCCAGGAGGGTTGAACAGCGCATCCGGGAACGGAGAATGGAGCGCAGGGCGATCGGCGGGGCTGATGAAGTGGAGCTCAGCCGTTTCGTCGTCTAGGCCACCGAGCTCGCCGCCGACCATGCGGCATTCGAAGACCGTCACCGTATATTCGACGATGTCGCCGTTGCCATACGTCAGGCGGAAGGTTTTTCCACCGAACACTCCAGCAACCGCGACCGGCTCGACGATCAGTCCGGTTTCTTCCCGTACCTCACGCACGACGGCTTGCGCGGGCGTCTCACCCGGGTCGACCGCACCCCCGGGCAAATCCCAGAGCCCGTTGTCGGTCCGCACCAAGAACAGGATCTGCCCCGCCTGATTGCGAATGATTGCGGCCACGCTGGGCATCATCACGAGCTGGGTGCCGAAATGCGCGCGCAGGTTTTGCAGGTACGGGGAGATGCCCATTCGGTCTCCCATAGCGTGAAGTCGGCCCGTAATCGATGTGAATGAGTTCGGCCGCGGGCAGCCGGCCGAACTCCGCAAACAGGCGCTCACTGCACGTGCACGTGTCGCTCGGCCCAGGTTGCTCCGCCCCGGTCGTCGTGCACGACCATCCAAAGCGTCAGATCTTTGCCCGAGGCGGCCTTGCGCGCGGCCCAGCCGGTTTCGGGCTCTGCGGCGATCTTGATCTCGTTCTCGAACACGCCCTCGGTGGCGTAGTACTCGATGATCACCTGCTCAGTGAAATCGACGCCGAATTCGGTCCGGCCGGACTCGACGCTGGCTGCAGTCGGGCGGGCGCCGATTTTGTGCTTGGTGTCGTCGGCGCACGGCTTGTAGTCGTTGTTGTCGGTGTCACACGCGATCACTTGCTTCACTTCCGCTTCGGGCCACTCCGCACCGTCGAACGAGACCTGCTCGATTTGCGGGTTTTGGTTGCGGTCGGTGCCCCGCACTTGAATGCGCTTCAGACCGACCACGTACTCATCGAGCGCGAACACGCGCCCGGTGCCAGTCTCCTTGCAGGAAAAAGGCAGGCTGTTCGAGTCTTGCTCGATGCTCAAGTCACCGGGGCAAGCGATGCTGAGGATGCCGACCATGGCTGTTGCCTTCGCGCCTTCCGGCAACGAGTCGAGCGCGCTCGTGGGAACCGTGTAGCTGAAGTTACTGAGTTCCGCTCCTTGCGCCAAGATCGCCGGGCTGCCGGAGGTCGCCGCGTCTGTGGCGATCTTGTTCATGCAGCCCTCGACGGTGGAAGCCTCGGGGTTCACGCACGCTCCCCAGGCCCAGGTGACGCTGCGACCGCTTGGGTCGTAGCTCAGTGAGCTGATGTTCACGGTTTCACCCGGCTTGGCAAACGGTAGGTCCATTTGCTGACCCAGCACGCGGAAGGAGTTGACCCGGGAGCCTGGGTCGAATTCCGCGGCGCAGCCCAATAGGCTCGATAGTCCAAGGAAGAATCCGACAGTCGCTAGCTTTTTCATAGTTCGCCTCGCAAGCCGATGATCGGCAGAAACGGGATCCCAGTCAGGCTCGAGCTCTTCGAGTAGTTGTAGTTGTAGGAAACGCCCTCGGGATTTTGGTGGACGTACGCGTTCTGTACATCGAGGTACGCGCTCAGTTTCCAAGCGCTAAAGGTCCAGGTTTTATCGATGCGTACGTCGAGCTGATGAAACGCGCCGGTTCGCGCAGAGTTGCGATCGCTCGAGCTGATTGGCGCGTAAGTGCCGGCGTCGTAGTCCATGACGCCACCGAGTTCGGGGGTGTAAGGGGTACCGGAGATGTAGCGAAAGCGCAGGCCGGCTTGCCAACCGCGACCGAGCTTGTAGCTGCCGAGTGCGGTCAAGATGTGCGTTTGATCGTAGTCATAGGTGTACAGCGCGTCGCTGGCCGCATCGCGCCGCTCGCTGCGCGACAAGGTGTAAGCCACCCAACCGAAGAAGCGCCCCTCGGGTTTGTATCGGAGCAAAAACTCCGAGCCATAGACCCGACCAGAACCGATGTTCTGGTAAGACTGCCCGTTGCCGGCGCTGTCGGCAGCGGCGACTGGCACCACCAAGTTGTTCAGATCCTTGTAGAACCCTTCCACGGATAGCTCGACGGGGTGGCTGATTTCCTGCTCGAAGCCGAGGCTGGTATGGACCGCGCTCGGGCTGCCCACGCCCTTGCTGCCAAAGGGCTCGATGCTTTGATAGGGCTGCGGGGGTTGATGATAGAGGCCGACCCCACCTTTCAGGGTGGTGCGCGGATAGCCAGCGTGGACGTCGTAGCGGACGCCTAGCCGAGGATCCACGGTCCAACCCTTGGTGTCCGCGTTGTAGTCGGCGCGCACACCGGGAAAGAGTTTGAGGCCCGGCACCGGCGTGAGCTCGAGCATGCTGTACGCGGCCGGGCGAAACACGTCGCCTTTGCCCTTCAGTTCCACGGTAGGACGTCCGAACAACGGCCCCGTATTTTGGGTGGAGTCGCCGTTCCCGGGCGGTGCCTGCCAGGTTACGTCGTAGCTTGAGTACTCGAAATCGATGCCTGCCACCGCCGTGATTTCTGGAGCAAGCTGCATGCGAACATCCGAGCGGCCGTCGAACGAGTTCATCGTCAAATCGAAGCCCAGGGTGCCGACGGAGAAGTGCTGACCTTCACGACCCACCGAGAGCTGCGAGCTGATGCGGGTGGTGCTCGACGGCCGCGTCTCGAGCCGCGCTTGAAGGCGTTCGAAGCTGGTCGCTTGCTTGGCGTCTCCGCCAATCGCCGGATCCTTCGAATCAGGGGTATTGAAGGTCAACTTGAAGCGATCGTCGGCACCGAACGCAAACAGCCGCAGTGTGGTCTCACGATTGAAATCGTGCTCCACCATTGCCTGATAGTCGTAGTAGACCGGCGCTTTGGTCACGCCGACGCCGCTGTCCTTCAGTGCCGGTCCGAGCCAAGCATCGAGCCACGAGCGCCTGCCCGCAACCATGAAGCGCGTGCTCTTGCTGATCGGACCTTCGAGCAACAGGCGACCATCCACCAGATCGAACTGCAACAGCCCGCCGAGGCGATCCTTGCGCGGTGAGCGGACGCCGACATCGACCACGCCGCCCATGGCGCGACCGTACTGTGGTCCGAAGTTGCCTGGATAGAAGTCGAGCTTTTCCAGCATCTCGGTGGGGATGACCGAGGACAGTCCGCCAAAGTGGTAGATCTGGGGGATGTTCGTGCCGTCGACGAACACCTGGGTGTCGTTCGGTGATGAGCCACGCACGATCAACATGCCATCACCCCCGGGCGGTCGGGCGACGCCCGGCATGTTGCCAATGGCTCGAATCGCGTCGCCGTTGGTGCCGGGAATGCGGCTTATTTCCTCAGCGGCGATCACGCGCTTGGTCGGCTCTCGCGGGGGTTTTTCGCCCTGGACTTCTAGATCCAAAGCTTCGGCAGCGGCTGTCGCTGTCACCGCGGCGGGTGCAGGAGCTTCGGCAACTGCGGCCGCGGCCGGCGCAGGTGCGGCCGGTTCACTCGGGGGAGCGAGCTTGAAGTCGAACAGATAGCGGATCTTGGCCGGCACCGGTTCGCCGTTCTTCTGCGCCGGTTCGAAGCGTAGCTCGCGAGCCGCACTGATCGCCGCCTGATCGAATTCTGGACCTGCCGATTCGGCGACCGCTACGTCGGTCACTCGACCTAGGCGATCGATGGTCAGCGTGAGCGTGACGCTGGCGGCTTCGCCGCTCGCGCGTTTGCCTTCGGGGTAAGTGGGCTCGACGCCGAAGGTCAACTTCGGAGGCACGAGCGCTGCCGTGTCCGAAGCATCGGGTTGTCCAACTGCGATGCTCGGATATGCGAGTGCACAAGCAACTGCGATCCAACTGAGTTTCATGATTTGCCTCTCTGCGCCGCCCTAGAGCAACGTTCGGGCCAAGTCGGCGGCGGCGCCGGTCGTCACCGAGTTCTCCTTCAAGGCGGATCGATCGGCGCTCGTGATCGTTCCGGGACAGCTGTCCGAGTCCGGCTTTAGCTGTCCGTGTGCCGCGGACAACTGTCCGTTCGGTGTCGCTTGCGGGTGTCCGCTTGCCGCGGAAGTAGCCAAATTGCAGGCGAATCCGCAGTGCCGTCGCGGTGGCACGCGCCGTGCTTAGCGGTCATGAATGAACTCGAACATCGTCGAACGGTCCAAACAAATTTTACTCGAGGTCGGCGCCACCCCTGTCATGTACTTGATGATTGCGCTCAGCGTCGTGAGCGTGGCCATCATGATCGAACGCGGTTGGTTCTTCACCATGGTGAGCGAGAACATCGCCAAGCTTGCCGAGGCACTCGCCGCGCGTTTGAACGAACACGACCTCAACGGCGCGCACGATCTGGTCGCCGCTTCGAAGTCTGCCGAAGCGGCGATCGTCGCGGCGGGCCTCAAGCAACTCGGGCGCGGTCCGGAAGCCGCTGAAGAGGCGATGGCCAGCGCCACGGCACTGCAGCGCATGCGGCTCGAGCGACGCCTGGCCTTCCTCGGCACGGTCGGCAACAACGCTCCCTTCATCGGCCTCTTGGGTACGGTGATTGGTATCGTTCAAGCCTTCGATAAACTGCAGAACGCGGGCGCTGGCGCCGGAGGCCCTGCGAGCGACGTGATGGGCTCGATCTCGGAATCACTGGTGGCTACTGCCATCGGCTTGGTCGTAGCCATTCCCGCGGTCGCTGCCTTCAACTACTTTCAACGCAAAATACGCGCGACGCTCGCGAATTCGGACGCGCTGACACACATCTTACTGGCCTACGCCAAGGGCGAAGCGGCGCTGCCTGGTGGTGGCCAGTCCGCGCAAACCGGTGCGCGTCGCGCGGCATCCGGTCGCGAAGGGGTGGAAACCTTCAGCATGCAACGCACCAGCACTTTCCCCGGCTGATCGAGAGGAACCGTCCCCATGGCAAATGTCAGTAGTAACGACGAAGACGGCATCAACGGCATCAATGTCACGCCGCTCGTGGACGTGACCTTGGTTCTGCTCATTATCTTCATGGTCACGGCCAAGCTGATCGCGGGCCACGGTGTACCCCTCGACCTGCCGAAGGCGGCCACCGCGGGTACGACCCAAACCATGTTGACCCTGAGCATCGACGCGCAGGGCAAAGTGCTCGCCAATGGACAACCGGTCGTCAGCGACGTGGCCTTGCGCGACCAGACTCGCCAAGCGCTGCGCCAGAATCCGGAGCTTCGCACCGTGATCGCGGCATCGGCGGCTGCCAGCCACGGCAGCGTGATGCACGTGGTCGACACCGTACGCGACGCAGGCGCCGTCAAAATCGCGTTTGCAGCCGATAAAGTCGCGTCGAACGCGACCAAATAGCCGGCGCCACCCAGGAGACGACGATGATCATGAATCCCCCCGCCCGGTATCGCGAAGCGCGTCAGACCGAAATGCCGCTCGACTCACTGGTCGGGGAGCTGTTCGGGCGTGCATCCCGCAGTCACCATCTGGCTACCATCGGCTGGTTCTTGGCGCTCGGCAGCCACGCTGCACTCGCGCTGGTCTTCGCCAACCGGCAGCACACGACTGCGTTCGAGCGCACCCCGCCGCCAGTAGAGGTGGAGTTCGTCTCGACGCCCGAGCCTCCTCCTCCGCCGCCGGAAGCAGTCATGCCGGAAGAGGTGAAGGCCGCGCCGACTCAGGCCGCTGCAGCGGCGGCGCCCGCCGCGGCGCGCGCCGGCGCATTGCACCTGGCCAAGGCCGACGCGGCACCCGCTCAGCAGCCAGAAGAAGCCGTCGACTTCACTACTGATCCGCACGGGGCAAGTTACGGCGGGGGCGTCGTCGCGGTCGGCGGCACAGCCGCCTTTGGCGCCGCCGGAGCCCGCGTCGCGCCGGTGAACGGCAATACCGCGCTCGCCCCGGTGAGCGCGCGCCCCGTCGGAGACGCGCTCACCCCGGTCTCGGATTTGAGCCGCAAGCCGCGGCTTCCCGGGGGCGATCCCTGTCACGGTTTCTTCCCCAACGCCGCGCAGGACGACGTTGGCGACGTCGCGGTGATGGTCACGATCGCAAAATCCGGGCGGGTCTCGCGGACTCAGCTGGTCTCCGAATCGCCACCGAATCAGGGATTTGGCTCGGCGGCCCGCAGCTGTTTGGCCAACCAGGCTTTCGTGCCGGCTCTCGATCGCGGTGGAAACGCCGTCGCCACGGCAATTCGCGTGAACCTACGCTTTAACCGCTGAGTTTCGGGGTCCAGGTTTGGAGGCGCAAATGCTATCTTCCGGGCCCCGCGGGCGCTCATGGCCGATTCTCCGTCACCCAAAGCCAACAGCGTTGCGCCCGAGATTACGGGTTGGATGGCAGGCGAGTACCGCCTCGGGCGGAAGCTGGGCGAGGGTGGCTTCGGAACCGTCTACGAGGCCGTGCACCCGCTGCTCAAACGACGCGCAGCGGTGAAGGTGTTGCACCGCATTGCGGGCTCGGACTCGGACTCGGTGTTGCGCTTCGTGGCCGAGGCACGCGCGGTAAACCAGATCAAGAACCGCCACATCATCGACATCTTCTCGTTCGGCAAGCTAACCGACGGGCGTCACTTCTACGTGATGGATTTGCTCGAAGGCGAGCCACTCGACCGCTTCATCGCGCGCGAGGGACGTTGCAGCGTCGAAAATACGGTGCAATTGCTCCGGCCGATCGCCGAAGCCTTGGATGCGGCTCATGCTGCGGGCGTCGTACACCGGGACCTCAAACCGCAGAACATTTACCTGATTTGGGACTCGACCGGCGAAACGGTACCGAAATTGCTCGATTTCGGCATGGCCAAGCTGCTCGGTGATTCGCGAGTGCACACGGTCAGCGGCACACCGCTCGGCACTCCGCTGTACATGTCGCCCGAGCAAGCGCGTGGCGACGTCGTCGATGGCCGATCGGACGTGTACGCACTGGGCGTGCTTTGCCATGAGCTCTTGACCGGCCGCCTGCCGATCACCGGCGAAAATACGATCGCGGTTTTGATGGCGCACATCATCCAGGTGCCGCCGCGCGTCTCGGAGGTATGCCCCGATCTTTCGCCCGAACTCGACGCACCGGTACTCCGCATGTTGGAGAAGAAGCCGGAGCAGCGTCCGGCAACGGCCTCCGAAGCGCTGACTGAATTGGCATGCGCGGCCGAGCGCGCCGGCGCGCTCGTGCCGTCGGGCCCGCCGCGTTTGTCGCGCCCGTCGCCCGATTCGGAATGGAGTCGCGAACGTTCGGCCGAGACGGCGGACACGACGCTGCAACCGTTTTCAACCGGGGGCGGGGTCAGCGATCCGGACCAAGGTCGCGATGCTATGGTGCGCAGCGCCAGCCTGGCGCACAAGGAGCGCGCGCGTTGGCCGCTGTGGGCGCTGCTCGTGGTCGCCGCTGCCGCCGCCACACTCTGGCTCAGCCGCGGTTGGCACGACTCCTCGAACGCTCCGTCTCCGTCCGCGTCCGCCCGCGTGCCCGACCCCGTACCCGTACCCGTGCCCGCCGCCGCTACTCCGTCTTCTGCACCGAGCGCGGCCGTCGCACCGAGCGTGGCGGCGGAACCCAGTGCGCGCGATGCCCTCCCACCCCGGCCAGTCAAGCGCCTGCCGGGGCCCCCCTCTGCGCGGCCGCGCATTCCGAGCGATCTCGAGAGTCCGTTTTGACTCTGCGCGCGCTGTTCGCTCTCGGTTCGCTTTGGCTGCTTGGCAGCGCTTGCACCGAATTTCCGAGCATTCCCGCTAGCGGCTGTGGGAACGGAGTGATCGAGTCGCCGACGGAAGATTGCGATACCTTCAACCCGTTCCCCGGATCCCTATGCCGCCCCAAAGGGACGGACAACGAGTGCCACCTCGACTGCTCGCTGGACGACAAAGGCGTGCAGCGAAAGTGTTTCGCGGGCTGGGGTTGTGATGCCGATTCGATCTGCCGCGCACCGAGCGGTCAATTCGCTGAATCTTCGGTCTCGGCCGACGTCGGAGCCTGGCTGCTGAGCGCTTCAGACTTCGATGGTGACGGACGCCAAGAGGTAATGAGCAGTGAACCGCTCGACGCGACCGGCGCAACCCGGCTCAGGTTCAATTATTTCGATGCACAAGGGACGCTGGCCGAGACGCACTTGTTCCCGAAAACAGTGCTCTCGCCGACGATCAACCAGATCTCGACAGGTGACACGCAAGGCGACGTTGCGTTCACGACCGGCGCACTCGGAGTCATGTATGGGCGTCGCGATCGTAGCTGGCTGCCCGAGGTGTACAGCTCGTACCGGCGTCCAAACGCCAGCGTTCGCGTGGTCGGTGTTTACGATCGGGCGGTGCAGTGGTCCTCCCCGTTCGCGACCTTCATCACCTTTCCAACCGGCAGTGGCTTCTACCTCGGCAATCCGGATACTGGCACCCTGGAGCGACGGGTTGCGCTGCCAGGTAGTATTGCCGAGCTCGTCGGAGACTTGACCAGTGGCAACGTCTTCGAAGACTCGAAGCGCTCGCCATGCCTCGAACCGGTATTGGCGATGCGCGGGGCGACGCACTTCAGCATCGTCGATGTCTGTGACTCCGATGAACAAGGCGCGGCCGTCTGGCGACCGAACTTCTTGCTGACGGAGATCGCGCTCGTGCCGCCCGCTCCGATCGACGTCGCGCCGCAGCTGCTCGACATGAACGGCGACGGGCACTTGGACGTGATGCTCGGAGCCGGTGGGCGCACCTATGTCGCTTTCGGAGATGGCAACGCGCTGGGCGTCGCGACTCCTCAGTTGCTTCACCCGGACGACCCCGCTTTCCCCCAAGGAACCCCCTTGGCCGTGGCTGACTTCACCGGCGACGGCGCGCTCGATTTCGTCTTTCCAGACCGCTTGGTCGTTTCGAGGACCGCCTTTGCTGGAGCCAGCCCGTCCTACCAGCAGATTGGCAATCGTCACACCTCTCCCTGGACCGTCGCAAAGATTGCCGACTTCAACGGCAATGGCCACCTCGACGTGGTGACGGCTTCGAACGGTAGCCTGAACCTGGACTTCTTCAACGGCACTGACACGGAGAACCTCTCTGCGAGCGTGGTCTCGACGTCCGCACCCGTGCAGTTTCTGACTGCGGGCGACTTCGACGGCGACTTGATCACGGACTTGGCACTGTTCGAAGTCTCGCTTCCGGGTCAGACCGTGAGCACCTTGAAAGTGGCCTTTGGCAGCGCGTTCGTCCCGCTCGGTTCACCGCTGGCGGTGGGGCAAATCGAACACGCTGAGGCATTGGGCAGCTACCAGGGGGCGGGCCGGGACAACTTGACCGTGTGCTCGAGTGAAAACATCGGCGGCGTCATGAATGGCGCGCTCACGCTCTTGGCAGGCGGGGCCGATCGCGTTCCGTTCGCGCCTCTCACGTTGACCGAATTTTCTTCCAACGGCTCGGTAGAAGAGGCGGGTGCTTTCGCCGTTGTCTCGGGCCACTTCGTGAGCCCCGATCAGACGGACTTGTTGGCGCTCGCTTTCTTCCGCCCCGCCGGTGGTCCACCGCCGATCAACGTTTGGTTAGTGCCTGCGATCACTCAGCTCGGCAGCGCTCCCTCGCGCTTGCCAGGCGAGCTCGACCCGCGCTTGAACCCAGTAACGTTCACCCTCGACGGCAGCGACTACCCGGCCGATGTCGCCAGCACGTCGGCCGATCTCGACGGGAACGGGCGCGATGAGGCGATCTTCGCGATGCCCGCGGACGGGGGCGCCCATTGTGGGCTCTTCTTAATCGGAGCGGACGCGCAAGGTGCTTTCGCAAACGCCGCGCGCAAGCCGGTAATCATCGACGAACCTTGCGCAGATCCTCAGATCTCGGCGGTGACATTCGGCCCCCATCGCCTTCCCGACCTTGCCCTCTTGACCGGTCGAAGCAACGCGGGAGACCGGCATTTTTACGTCATCTGGAACGACGGCAGTGGACAGTTCTCCGGCCAGGATCTGGTACTGATCTCGGCTGCCGATGAATCTCCGCAGGCGTTCACGATCATGCCAGCGGACCAGGGCAACGACGGCTTCGCCTACATCACGAAGGACTCACTACGTTGGGTCCATGCGCCGAGAGCGCATGAGTTCGCCGTTCCTGAACTGTTGCCCGGTGGCGTGACCGTGACCAATGGCACGGGCATCGTGGCCGCCGACGTGAATGGTGACCAACTGAGTGACGTGATATTTTCAGAGTCGGGCAAGCTGCGCGTGCTCAAAGCCGGATTGAAGGTGCCATGAAGCGCGCGCTGATCGCGCTCGTCCTGTGCGCTACTTCGCTGCCGGTTCCGGCCCTCGCCGCGGACCCGCCATCGGATCTGGAGCGCGCCAAAGAGTCGTTCAAGGCGGGCGCAACGGCGTACGCCGCAGGCGACTATTTGGCCGCCATTCAGGCGCTCGATGGCGCATACCAGCTCACCCCCTTGCCCGCGATCGCATTTTCGCTCGCGCAGGCGCACCGCCGGCAATACTTCGTCGACCATGCGCGCGAGCATTTGGCGCGCTCGATCAGCCTGTTTCGACAATACATCGAGCTCGCGCCGACCGGCTCGCGCCGTGCCGACGCGCTCGACGCGCTCTCTCAGCTGGAACCACTCGCAGCCGCTCAGCCGAGTTCGACTGCGGCGCCCGCCAACAACGTCGACGCAGTTCGCCGCACCCGTGTGCTGGTCACTACGGAGGCACCCGGTGCCGAGCTCGTGCTGGACGGCTCCGCCGCTGTGCCGTCGCCTTTGATTCGCGAAGTCGAACCCGGCAAACATCGGCTACGAGTCGCGGCCCCCGGTTTCTACCCGAGTGAGCGCGAGCTCAGCGCGATCCCTGGCGAGCTCACGTTGGCTCCGGTGCCGCTGCGTGAGCGGCCGAGCACGCTCGGGATTTGGACTTCTCCCGACGCGGACATCTACATCGACGGTGCGTACCTGAGCCCCGGGGGTGAGGCGGTGATGGTGCAGCTTTCGAGCGGCAAACATCGCTTGGCGGTCGGCCAAAAAGGTCACGTCGTCGCATTGCGTGAAGTGACCCTGCAGCGCGGAAAGACACAGAACATCCGCGTGGTGCTCGAGCAAACTCCGCAGCGGATCACGTCCCAGTTCTTATTCGTCGCTGGCGCCGGTTCGCTCGGCACGAGCCTCGTCCTCAGCGGGTTCGCGATTCGAGCCGAGGGCAGCGCGGAAGGGTTCCTGGGTGAGCGCAAACACCACCCTGTCACCGCTGCGGAGTTGACCAGTTACAATACGTCGATCAACGAGCGCGATCGCTACCGGCTCCTGGCCGGCGTCTCACTCGCGGCCTCCGTCGGCTTTTTCATTACTGGGCTGTTTTTGCACGAGCTCGATCAGCCCGATCCTCAGTTGCTGTATCGCACGGCTCCGCGACCCGGAACGGAGGTTCCGACTTCCGCTCGTGCACCCGCCCAAGCGCATCTGCAAGTGGCCCCCGTCTTTTATGGAAATGGCCTCGGTGCCATGCTCGGAGGTACGTTTTGAGTTCTCGTAGACTTGGCCCGACTCGTGCTTACGTAGCGGTCATGACCCTCACTGTCCGCTGCCTGGCGCTTTGCGCGGCTGCGGCTTTTGCATTCAGTCCGAAATTAGCACACGCGCAGGACTCGGACACGCTGCCTACGCTGGATGACAGCACGCCGGTGGTGGCGCCGCCTGAGCCAGTTGCGCCGGTTCCGCCGGTGGTGGTTCTGGATCCGTCCCAACAGAGGGGGCGACTGCCGACGGGTCCAATCCGCGCGCAGCGTCGGTTGGCTTTGCTGGGCGAGGTCGGTTGGAACGGGATCGCTGGTTTCGGCCCAAATCTGACGTTTCGCGCGCACCCAAATCTATCCATCGATCTGGGCGTGGGCCTCTCGCTCGTGGGCGTGAAGGCCGGCTTACGCACTCGCTACCTGCTGCTCAAGGGCCCGGTTACGCCGTTCATCGGTCTCGGTGTCATGACTGCTGGCGGCTTGGGCTCCGACCCGATCGAGATCAACGGCAAGGATGAGGATCCAAACCGCGACCCCTTGAACGTCAAGGTCAAGCCCTCGCTCTGGCTTCAGAGTGTTGCGGGCGTGGATTGGGTGGCTCGTAATGGCTTTACGTTGATCGGCAGCGCCGGCTGGGCGCAGGTTTTGGGCAGCGATCCGGTCGAGATCGTGACCGGCACGCCGAATCACGACGAAAAGCAGGCGCTGAACGCTCTTTTCCGAAGCAGCATCGTCTTCACGATCGCGCTCGGCTACTCATTTCGCTGAGCTCGTCGGACAGCTGTCCGGACGACTGTCCGAATGTCCGCTCAGCCGCGCGTCAGCGTGAGACGGCCAGTGCGGCTTGGCAGCACGACATGACGGCTCGGGAGCCAGATCGAAACCACGATCCCGCCGCCTTCACGACGCGCCACGCGCAGCTTCCCGCGGTGCGCTTCCACGATTTCACGGCACAACGCTAGCCCCAAGCCAGTGCCTTTTTCCTTCGTGGAAAAGAACGGTAAGAGCGCGTTCTTCAGCACCTCGTCAGTCATGCCCGTGCCGCGGTCGGCGACCGTGAGCGTGGCTGCGCCGCCTTCACCCGGAGTGACCCCGAGCTCGACGCCAGAGGGGTCACTGCTGGCTTCGAAAGCGTTCTTCAGCAGGTTGATCAAGGCTTGCTGGATCTGTCCGGCATCGAAGTAGCCCTCCAGGTTCGGCGCTTCGCCCACTTTTAGATCCGGGTACAGCATGCGGATGCCGTCCAAGAATGAAGCCCAGGGGACACGCTCCGAGCGCGGCTTGGGCAAGCGAGCGAAGCGAGCGTAGCCCTCGAGAAACGCGGCGAGGTGTGAGGATCGTTCCTCGATCGTGTCGAACACGCGATCGAGCTTGGCAATTTGTGCGGGGTTTTTCGCGATCAAGCGCGCCGAGTGCACCATGGACGAGATAGGCGCGAGTGAGTTATTCAACTCGTGGTTGATGATCCGAATCACCTTCTTCCAAACTTCGATTTCTTGGCGGCCCAGCTCGGGCGTCAGGTGCTTCACCATCAACAGCGTGTACGGCTCGTGCTCGAGATCGAAGTAACGCTTGGCCAGGTGATAGGTCCCAGATTCTCCGTCTTGCTCGACCGTGAACAGCGCGTCGGTCTCGGTCAGCAGGCCTTGGCGCAGGGCTTCGGGGGCGCGGTCGAGCAGACGCAAGAAGTTCTCACCGGTGAGCGAGCGCCCCTCGAAGAACAATTCACGCGCTTCAGCGTTGGAATATAGCAATTTCCCAGTGTTTCCGTAGAGTACGATCGCCATTGGCGCGTTCTCGACGACGGTCTGCAAGAGCCGCTCTTTTTGCTCGTGCCCGGCGCGGACGTCCGAAAGGGCCTGCTGCAACGCGCCCGCCTTGACCGCAAATTTACGGGCCAAGGACAGCGCCACCAGCAGCCCGACGCTGGTTAGAACGAGCCCGAGCGTTGCTAGCGCCATCAAGCCTTGGGCCGGCGCTCGAGCTCGATACCCAAGCGATCCATACGACGGTACAAGGCCTGACGACTGATACCGAGCAGCGCAGCGGCTGTCGCGATCACCCCGCCGCTCTCCACCAGCACGCGCTCGATCTCCATGCGTTCCGGATCTTGCGCGGACGCCGGGGGGACGACTGCTGGGGTTGCCGGCAAAGCAAACGATTGCTCGAGCGACGGCTGAGACTGGCGTGGCGAGCCGCTCGTGGCCGCGCCGAGCCCGAGATCGCCCGCGGTCACGCGGGCTCCCTGACAGACCAGCGTCGCCCGCTGAATGCGATTTTCGAGTTCGCGCACGTTGCCCGGCCAGTCGTGATCGACGAGCGCGCGGCGCGCCTCGGTGTCGAGCTCGTAGTAGCCGCGGTTGCGCTCGGCATGTCGTCGCAGCAGAAACTCCGCGATCGGCAAAATGTCGTCCGGCCGGTCGCGCAAGGCGACAATCTTCAGCTCAATCACGTTCAGCCGAAAGAAGAGATCTTCGCGGAACGCGCCTTGGGCGATTGCGCGCGGCAAATCCGCGTTCGTGGCGCTGATCAGGCGCACGTCGCTCTTGCGCGTGGTGTTGCTGCCGAGGCGCTGAAATTCCCCGGTTTGCAGCACGCGCAGCAGCTTCATTTGACCCATCAGCGACAGATTGGCGATCTCGTCCAAAAACAAGGTGCCGCCGTCGGCTTCTTCGAAGCGCCCGATACGCAACTTCTTGGCGCCGGTATACGCGCCCGCTTCGGCGCCAAATAGCTCCGCCTCCAAGAGATCATCGGGCAGCCCGCCAGCATTCACCTGCACGAAGGGGCGGTCTTTGCGCCGTGAATTGGCTTGCACGATTTGCGCGAGCCGCTCCTTGCCCGAGCCATTGGGGCCCGTGATCAGCACTGCTGCCTCCGAGGGCGCGACCTTGGCGGCCAAGGTGACGACCTCGTGCATGGCCGCGCTGGCGTAGATCAAGCCGCGCAGGTCATGACCGTGCGCCAAATCGGCCCGTGCGCGATTGGTTTGCGTGCGAAGCCGCAAATTTTCACGAGACAGCTCACGTAGCCGGAGCAAATTTTTGACCGTGGCGACCAGCTTGTCGTCGTTCCAAGGCTTCGCGATGTAGTCACTGGCGCCCTCCCGCACCAGGCGCACCGCGGTCTCCAAAGATTGAAAAGCGGTCATCAACAACACGGGTAAATCCGGGTCCAACTGCTTGATTTGCCGGAGTAATGCCTCGCCCTCTTCACCGCTGGTCGCATCGCGGTGAAAGTTCATATCCTGGAGCACCACACCGAGATCGTCGGAGCGCACCAGCTCGAGCGCCCGCGCGGGCGTGCGAGCGGTCAGGGTCTCCAACCCATGCACATCGAAGAGCAGCTCCAGTGCGGCACACACTGCGGGTTGATCGTCGACGACTAGGACCTTGAGAGCACTCATGATTTTCCCACCGGATGGGCGCAGAGATTGCCACAACCTCAGCTCATCCGTCTCAGCAACTCGTATGCCAGTCAGCCCCGGACAGGTCGCGCATGCCTTCGCTGCGATCACATATCCAACGACAAAGCAACGCTGCACCGCCGGTGTCTAGAATAAAGCGCGCAGTTAGGAAGAGTTCTTGCCACTTCTGGGCGCGAAATGAGACGTGGATGCGCCAGTTTCAGCGAGAGCGTGGAATTCTGCGCGCTTTCCCTTCGCGATTGACGCGCTACAGTGGCAGCAGAGTGAAGCAAGCCGAGTCGCGCCGAGGTGGCGCTCCTCCGTGCGCTTTCGAACTTTTGAGATTGGGTGCCCTTATGTGGAACCGGTTCCTGCTAAATCCTGGCTCGTTTCGAGCGCAATTGGTCGGCGGTGTGCTGACGCTCGTGTTTCCAGCCGTACTTGCGCTGAGCTGCTCGTCGAGTTCGGACACCCCAACGGCCGCTGGCGGTAGCGGCAACGCTGCCGGAGCGAAAGGCTCGGCAGGCGCGCCCGCGTGCACGATGTGCGGCGGGGTCTGTACCGATCTGACCTTACCTCAGAATTGTGGCACTTGCGGCAACGTGTGCAGTGCACCGACCGCGTTCTGCGCGAATAAGACGTGCACCTCGAGTTGCCCGACTGGCACCACCACCTGCGGCAGCGTTTGTGCGGACACGACGGTCAGCGCGGCCAACTGTGGCGCCTGCGGCATCGCGTGCGCAGCGAACCAGGCCTGCCAGAGCAGCGTCTGCGTCACGATTAACAACGGAGCCGCGGGCGCGGGTGCCGGAGGCAGCAGCGGCGCAGGCAGCGGAGGCAGTCCAGGCAGCGCAGGCAGCTCGGGCAGCGTCGGCAGCGCGGGCGCCGCTGGGGGCGCCGTCGTGCCCCCGGGTCGCAACGGCTGCGCGGTCAAGCCCGGTGTGATCTCGGACTTCGAGGAAGGCGCAACCGCCACGCCCCCCGTCGTGATCACGAGCGAAGGCCGCACCGGCACGTGGGAAATCTTCAACGACATGTCGAAGACGAACGAGACGATCAAAGTCGAAGCGTCGGGCGGCACTGCGGATTGCGACAAGTTCGCACTGCACGTCACGGGCTCCGGCTACAACGAGTACGTGGGTTTCGGGATGAACTTCGCCGGCACCGGCGCAGCGCCCACCGTGTACGACGCCACCGCCAAGCAGTTCACCGGCATTCGCTTCAAGGCCAAGGCGGGCACCGGCGCGGATTCGAAGTCGCCAGTGCGCTTCAATATCTCGACTCCGTTCACCGAAGACAAGGCGAACCCCGGAGGCAAGTGCGTGGCTACCGCGGATTCGACGACCAAAGCGGGCTTGCCCTGCTACCAGCACATCGGCAAATTCATCGCGCCCGGCAGCGGCGACGGCCAGCTCGGCAGCGCGTTCAAGACATTTACGTACTGCTTCGATCGCGACTTGTATCCGCTCTCGTTGCCCAGCAACTTGACCAATGCGCAGCGCGACACCACCGCAGCCAACCTGCTCAAACTGCAGTTTCAGTTCAACCAAGGCAAAGACTACAGCGGCCCGGCGCCCGCGGCCGGCAGCAGCGGCTATCCATCATTCCAATTGACCTTGCCGTTCGACATTTGGGTCGACGATGTAGAGTTCGTCACTGGGGATTGCACCAACACCACGCCGTCGCCCTCGAACGGATCGCCGGCCAAGCCGTTTCCGCAAAATGCGGCAGTCGGAACCTGCATGCCCGCGACCAACGCGGCCAAGTTCAGCTCCGCGATCGCCAAAATCTACGCGAACTGGACCAAGACCTTCGTCCAGAGCGATCACATCGTCGCTCCTGAGCAAAGCAACGCCGTCACTTCCGAAGCGATGGGTTACGGCATGATGATCGCCGCCGCCATGGGCGACAAAGCCGCGTTCGATCAATTCTCGAAATACGTGGGCATGAACCTCAGCAGCGGCCTGATGACGTGGAAGAGTGGCGGTAGCGGTTCGGCCAGCGATGCCGACTTGGATATCGCCTATGCCTATCTGATGGCAGACGTGCAATGGCCGAGCGGCGGCTACAAAAAAGACAAGTCCGACCCGATGGCAGCAGCGATCCTCAGTAAGGATCTCAACGGCAGCGGCGTTGTCACCGGCGGCAGTCAGTTCCAGAGTGCGCCGTACAATCCGTCGTATTTCGCGCCGGCTTGGATGCGAAAGTTGGCGGGCCTCTCTGGTTCCGTCAACGCCAACTACACGCTGGTCAACGCCAACGTTAACTCTCCGACCGCTGGTCTTCCGACCGACTGGGCTAACTTGACAGATGGCAAGCCGTCGGGTCCGGGCGGTGCGCAAGTCACGAGCGACATCCAAGATGCCGGCGGTGCTATGGGTTACGATTCGGCGCGCGTGCCGTGGCGCCTCGGTATGGATGCTTGTCTCGGCGGTGGCAACACCACCGCGCTCAAGTCCATCGTGGACTTCTTCGCGGCCAAGTACGACGCCGGCGCGACCATCGACTTGATGAAGGCGGGCTGGATCAAGAGCTCGGGCGCAGTGCACCCGAAGGCCATCAACATGCAGGGCTCTTACATTGGACCGATGGGCGTTGGCGGCATGGCCATGGGTAATTCGGCGATGCGCGATCGCGCATTCCGAGCCATGTTGGATCTCTTGGAGAGCGGTGATTACAACCACACGTACTTCCCGTCGACCGTCGGCCTGCTGTCGCTGCTCGCCTTGAGCGGCAACTTCCCGACACCCTGACCCAAGCCTGGTTGTTCCCCGCTGCGGTTTGCGGTGGGGAGCGACGGGGCAGGTGCTCCCCCCGGGGGCCGGAATGCGAGCTTCGACTCTTCGGTTGCACGGCTGGTCAGCGTTGATGCACAGTCTCGTTCGGCGGGGCCTCCAGCAGAGGCTTAGAAAGCGCGCAACTGGCTTCGGGGCGCGGCCGATAGGGACGACATGGCTGTTTCAACCAAGGTTTCGAAACGTGTGTGGTTTGTCTTGCTCGGTGTCGTCGGGGTCGCCGCAGCACAAAGTGCGGCGTGCTCGCGACCATTCCACTCCTGCTACGAGACCAGAACGTGTTCTGGGAAGCCGCCAGGCGATGCTGGTGCGGCGGGAGAAGAATCCGGTGGCAACAGCGGTGATAGCGGTGCCGAAACCGGCGGGTCCGTGGCCGGTGGCGATGCAGGCTCGGACGTACCGCAAGGCGGCGACAGCGGGGCGAGCGGTGATGCGGACGGCGGGAGCGCCGGTACCGCTCCGGAAATCACCTGTGTGCCCAACCAGCCGCTATGCAACGGCGATCGCGCAACCGTCTGCAATGCGTCAGGCAGTGGCTATATAGGCGCAGGTACCAAGTGCTCGGCGACTCAGACTTGCTTGGCGGGCGTGTGCGAAGCCCACGAGTGCAGTCCGAGCGCGCATTTCTGCGACGGTGATGCTGTGCGCCTATGCACGGACGATGGCCTGTCTTCCAAGAAATTGGAAAGCTGCGCGAGCGGCCAATACTGCGATCTCGCCACCGTAAAGTGTCTGACCGGAGTCTGCTCTCCATCGCAACCCGCGTGCGACGGCGCGCGTGCGTCTACCTGCAATGCCGATGGCTCTGGCTTCGTGACCGGCGGTCAAATCTGCACCTCAGTCGAGACGTGTTCCGCTGGCCAGTGTCGTGCCCAGATCTGCACACCGAGCGCCAAATTCTGCCAGGGCCAGGACCTCAAAGCCTGTTCTGCGAACGGCCTCAGCTCTACCGTGCAGACCACTTGCAGCAACCAAGCCTGCGTGCAAACTGGAACCAGCGCGACATGCACTGGCGTTTGCACCCCCGGCCAAACTCAATGCTCGGGCAACGGCGTTCAGACATGCAATGCGTCGGGTGTTTGGGGCGTGGCGTCCGCGTGCAGCGACAAAGCCTGCGTGCAGACGGGGACCGGCGCGGCATGCAGTGGCGTCTGCTCTCCCGCGACGGCTCGTTGCTCCGGTAATGGTGTTCAAACGTGTAGCGTTTCGGGCGTTTGGGGCACGGTGTCAGCCTGCCCGGCGGTGACACCCGTGTGTTCGGCGGGCACATGTGGATCGCCGCCTAGCTGTAGCGGGCTCGGCAACACGTGCGGAGCGAACGGTACCGACAACTGCTGCTCTTCTCCGGCCGTGCCGGGAGGCTCGTTCAATCGCAATAACGACGGCAACTACCCAGCAACACTCAGCTCCTTCCGGCTTGACCGCTATGAAATCACGGTTGGGCGTTTCCGCAAGTTCGCTGCCGCCTACAGTCAAAGTATGATTGTGTCAGGCGCCGGAAAAAATCCGAACAATCCGAACGACCCCGGTTGGAACACGGGCTGGAACGCGAGTTTGCCGGTTGATGCTGTGGCGCTCAAGGCGAGTGTGAAATGCAGTTCAGGTCATGAGAACGCGAACTATGAGACCTGGACTGATGCCATGGGTAGCAACGAGGTTCGTCCAATCAACTGCCTCGATTGGTTCGTAGCCAATGCGGTCTGCGCTTGGGACGGCGGCCGGCTACCGACCGAGGCCGAATGGAATTACGCGGCTGCCGGCGGGAACGAGCAGCGGGACTACCCGTGGGGCTCCGAGGTCCCTGGAGCGAATGCGATCCTGGCGGTGTACGGTTGCTACTTTGGTAGCATCTTTACCGGCGCGTGCACGGACGTTGCTACCAATATCGCCCCTGTCGGGTCGGCGCCGGCCGGTAATGGTAAGTGGGGTCAAGCAGATCTGGCAGGCAACATGATGGAATGGGTGGCAGACGCGTATACGAACCCCTTGGCGGAAACGAGCTGCAACAACTGCGGCAATCTCACGGGGACTGGCAAACGGGTCATGCGGGGCGGCGCATGGAGTGATGGGTCTTCTCGTGTGTTAACGACCTATCGTGGCTCGGGTCCTTATTTTACAGGCCAAGGGGCGCGGTGCGCTAGAGCCCAGTGACTGACGGCGCCGAAGGTGCCCGGACCCCGAGCCTCCTAGCCGAACCGCTCTTCGCCTCCGCCAGCGGCGAAGGCGGAGCCTTGTTCGGCTTCGATTGCCGGCAAACGATCGCCTGCAATAATGACGTCGGGCTCGATATAAACACACCATCGACGCCCATCCCCGTGGGCGATGCAACTCGGCGGGCTGCTCGACTGCTCGACGACCCAGACCTAAACTCGTTCTCCGCGCGCATGCGCGCCAGCGACCAGGTGTGGCGTGAGCACGTCGGTTACCTGGGAATGATTGCGAAGATGCTCCGGCGCTTCGAACACGAACGTGGAAGTTGCGATCGCGGTTGTCGAGCCAGTCGCTGAGATCAAATTGTAATACCCGCTGATCGTTCAAGTGGCCCGGAGTGATCTGACTCGGTAGAAGGGGCGCTCCGAACCCCGCTGCGCAGCTCACGGCCCCGCGCCATTCCCGACCTGCGACGTCGCCACCATACGAGCACGGCTCTTAGCTTTCTAGCGCGGCTGCTAGCCGACAAATGCTTCAGCGCCTAAGGGAAGGGAGGGATCACCGCCGGCGCGGTCGTGAGGTGGTCGTCGTGAGCCTGCAAGAACGCCGTCGGGCTCGGCGTGAACACGCCATCGACGCCCATTGCCCGTAGGCGATGCGAATCAGCGAGTTGCTCGACGACCCAGACCCAAACGCGTTCTCCCCGCGCATGCGCGTGAGCGACGAAGCGCGGGGTGAGCACTCGCAGCGAGCCGTGAACCTCGGGGATCATCACGATCCCGCCGGTACGCGGAGCTAGCGTATCCAGGTGGATCCGCTCGAGCAGGACTCGAGCGCGCAGCTGACCTGCGGTGGCGCTGAGCAGCCAGTCGGGATGTGCACGCCGCGTGCGATGCACGACGTTCGTGAGTTCGCTGGCGATGACGACGCGCGCGGCCGCGCCGTGCTGCTCAACCAGGCGCGCGAGATCGTGGGCGATACTTGGATGCTCCCCGTGTACGTCCAGCACCAGTAGCTGTTCGGGAAGCCGCGCCAGCACTTCGCTCACCGTGGGGATACCGACCCCGCAGCCGCGATACGGAAACTGTCCGCTCTTTTCGAAGCGGTATCCCGCATCGAAGCTGCGAAGTGTGTCGTGGTCGAGCTCGGACACTTTTCCTGCGCCATCCGTCGTTCGCGACACGTCGTCGTCGTGCATTGCAACGAGGACACCGTCAAGCGTTCGCCGCACATCGAGTTCGATCACGATCGACTTGGACAGCGAGGCGGCGTGTTCGAACGCCGCGAGCGTATTTTCGGGTCGTTCGTCGGCGCCGCCTCGATAGGCAACGATCCGAAACCCATCTCCCAGCAGCGCATGCTTCGCGAATCCCATGAATACTTCCCCCGATCCAGGAGTGTCTTTTGCTGCTTCCCTGCCACGGGGGCAGCCACCGGTGAGGGACAGCACCGAGAAATTGCAAGCCACAATCGACGCCACGGTCGGGCCGCCATAGTAGCTTCAAGAGGGCAGTCCGCAAAAATGCCACACCCCCGCATTTGGACCACAGTTGTTTCGTGCACAACAAGCAGGCATGGTTCGTCTTACGATGCCCACGGCGTTCGACTCGCAGCGACCGTCTAGCGCCGAACCTGGGGTTCACGCGCCAGCGCGGAGACTGTGAATCGCACTGAGCTGAGCCCGGTCGAACCTCGCCTCACTGACGACCATCCGCTGTTTGCCGGGGGCGGTGAGGTTGGACATTTGCTCAGACGAATCGATTGGGCAAAAACCCCGCTCGGCAGCGTCTCGAATTGGTCGCCCGCGCTGCGAACGATGGTGGGGATGGTGCTCAACAACCGTTCTCCGCTCGTGCTTTGGTGGGGGCCGCAGTTGGTGCAAATTTACAATGACGCTTTCAGGTCGATCCCCGCCAGCAAGCATCCGCTAGCAGTAGCGCAGTCTGCCGCCGAGTGCTGGTCTGAAATCTGGAACGTGATCGGGCCGATGATCGAGGCTCCGCTTCGCGGCCAACCCGCGACGGGCAGCGACGACCTGATGCTGCTCGTCAATCGCAAAGGCTTCCTCGAAGAGACGCACTTCAAGTTCGCGTATAGCCCGGTGCCAGACGAGTCGCTCGTTGGGTCGAAGATCGGGGGAGTGCTCGGCACAGTCGCGGAGATCACCGAGGAGGTGTACGCCGGAAGGCAGCTGGCAACGCTCCGTGATCTCGCGCGCCAGGCGCCCGAAGCGGCGACCGGCGCGATGGCTTGCGACCTCTGCGCGCGCGTTCTCGCCGGTAACGATCGCGACGTCCCGTGTTCGCTTTTGTACTTGCTGGACACCACCGGTGATCGCGCTGACCTCGCGGGCTCGTCAGGGTTCGGTGAAGCCATGCGCGACGGATCGCTGCCCGAAACCATCACCTTCACGGACGCGGCCCCGGCGATCTGGCCGGTCGATCGCGCCATGCGCCAAGGCATTCGCAGCGCGTTCGAAAAACGCTCGCCCTCGGTGGTTTCGGGCATTGCTTGGATGGGCCTGCCACGCGGCGCTTGGACTCAGGCGCCTGACCAGGTGGTGATTTTACCCCTGTTCTCTCCCGAGCAGCCCCAGGCATACGGCGTCATGGTCGTAGCCGTGAACCCGCACCGTGAGCTAGATAGTCAGTACCGGACGTTCCTCGACCTCGCTGCTGACCACGTTGCGACGACGATCCGAAACGCACGCGCTTATCAACAAGAGCGCTTGCGGGCCAAGCAGCTGGCGGAGGGCGACCTCGCCAAGACCGCGTTCTTCAGCAACGTGAGCCACGAGTTTCGCACGCCGCTCACGCTATTGCTCGGACCGCTCGAGGACCTGCGTGCGGAGTCGATTTCCGGCAGTGCACAGCGAGCGCGAATCGACGCGATTCATCGCAACGCCTTGCGACTGCTCAAACTTGTAAATACCTTGCTCGACTTTGCGCGTATGGAGGCCGGTCGTGCCGAGGCCAACTACCAGGCCACTGATCTGGCCTCGCTCACGGTCGACCTGGCAACCAGCTTTCGGGCCACGATTGCGCGCGCGGGCCTGGACCTGATCGTCCAGTGTCCCGCTTTGCCCGAGTCCGTCTACGTGGATCGGGACATGTGGGAAAAGATTGTCCTCAATCTGCTCTCGAACGCGTTCAAGTTCACGTTCGCTGGCTCGATCAGCGTGAGTTTACACGCGGAAGACGACAGCGTAGTGCTGGCCGTCGCGGATACCGGTATCGGCATTGCGGCGCAGGACTTGCCCCGGCTGTTCGAACGCTTTCATCGCGTCGAGAACGCGCGATCACGTAGTCACGAAGGGTCGGGGATTGGCCTCGCGTTCGTGCGCGAACTCGCCCGTCTGCACCGAGGAGAGGTGCACGTCCAGAGCGTGGTCGGCACCGGTACCACCTTTTCCGTGCGCATCCCGCGCGGCTCAGCGCACCTGCCGAAGGAACAGCTGGCTTCGCCGGATATCGTCGGTTCAGCGGCGTCGAACGTGCCCGCGTTCGTGGAAGAGGCGCGCAGTTGGGACTCGGTACGGCGCTCTTCGCGGCAATCCATACCGCCAGCCGCACTCGCAGAGATCGCGCAAAGTGCGCGCAATCGTGTGTTGTTTGTCGACGACAACGCCGATATGCGAGAATACGTGACGCGCCTGTTGAGCAAGCAGTGGCAAGTGGAAGCCGTCGAGGACGGCATTTCTGCGCTCGAGGCGATCGCCCGCGAGTGCCCGGCGCTGGTCTTGGCTGACGTGATGATGCCGCGGCTCGATGGCTTTGGCCTGCTGCGAACGCTGCGGGCGGCCCCAACGACCCAGAATTTGCCGGTGATCTTGTTGTCGGCGCGCGCTGGCGAAGAATCGACGTTGCAGGCTCTCCAGGCGGGGGCGAATGACTACCTGATCAAGCCGTTCTCTGCTGGCGACTTGCAAGCCCGTGTTTCGTCGCAGCTGAAGATCGCCGCGCTGCGCGATCAAGTGGAGCACGAGCGAGAAGCCGCGCGACGTCTGATGGAGGGGCTGTTCAATGCGGCACCCGCCGCGATTGCGCTGATCCGGGGGCCCGACCTGGTGGTCGTATTTGCCAACCCGCGTTGCCTCGAACTCTGGGGGCGAACGAAACCGCGAGCGGTCGTGGGCAAGCCGCTACTCTCTGCCATACCCGAGCTTGGCGGTCAGGGCTTGGCCGAGACGGTGCGTCGAGTGATGGTAACCGGCGAGCCGATCTTCGGGAACGAGCTACCCGCAACGGTGCTCCGGGCAGGCACCGAGGTTCAGGTTCGTCTCAACTATGTCTACGTGCCGACTCGCGATGCGTCGGGCGCGATCGACGGAGTGTCGATGTTCGCGTTCGACGTGACTCGAGAATTCGAAGCGCGCGGCCGCGCGGAGCTCGGAGAGCAGGTGGGGCACGCGCTGGTCACTCAGGAGTCGCTCTCCGATCAGCTCAGCCAGTGCTGCGCCGCATTGGTCACGATCGGTGCCGCCTTCGCCCGCATTTGGACGTACGACGCCACGCACGACCTGCTCGACCTGCGCGCGAGTGCGGGCCTGTACGAGCACACGACGGACCCGCAAGCTCGCCTGTCACTGGGGACGATCAAAGCCGGCTTGATTGCCAAGAACCGCGAGCCGACGCTGATCCAAAACGTGATCGGCGATTCTCGAGTGATTGACCAACCATGGGCAGTCCGGGAGGGGCTCGCGTCGTTTGCAGGCTACCCGTTGATCGTCGGTCAACGGCTGGTCGGTGTGCTGGCGCTGTACACCAAGGTCGAGCTGTCCGGGGGCATGAGCGCGGCGATCGCGACGATCGCGGGTCAAATTGCGATCGCCGTCGATCGCGATGCGAGTGAGCGTTTCCGTGAGCTCTTCATCGGTATCCTCGGGCACGACTTGCGGAACCCGCTCAACGCCGTGCTGATGGCGCAGCACCTGCTCCTGGAGACTGCACCGGAGGCCGAGAAGCGCTTGCTCATGCGCCTCGGCAGCAGCGCCAAACGGATGGAACGCATGATCACCCAGCTGCTCGACTTCACGCGCGCGCGCTCCGGTGGTGGCATCGCGCTGCTGCGCGAGCCGGCCGACTTGGCCGCGATTTGCGCGCAGGCGGTCGATGAGCTGAAGACTGCCAACCCCGAGCGTCGGATCGAGTTGACGCTCGCGGGAGATGCCCACGGACTCTGGGACACCGATCGCATGGCTCAAGTCTTTTCCAATTTGACTGCAAACGCAGTGAGTTACGGTAGCCGCGAGACGGCGGTCGAAATCAGCCTGACGGCCGCTCTGTCGGAAGTCGTGTGCACGGTGCGCAACTTCGGCCCCAAGATCCCGATCGACCTGCTGCCCTACCTGTTCGATCCGTTCCGCCGTGCTCGGCACGCCAAGGCAGCCGCGGCCCAGGGTCTGGGTCTCGGGCTGTTCATTTGTCAGCAGATCGTCGCCGCTCACGGCGGGAAGATGCTCGTCGAATCGAGCGCTGAGCGGGGCACGCTTTTTACCGTGATGCTACCCATACACCCGGTGCCGGTCTAATGTCCGCCGTGGGATGCTCCGGTGTCGTGGTGGTGGTCGAGGACGACGAGGACACGCGCGAGTTGCTCAAAGCAGTCCTGTTGCGGCGTGGCTATCGAGTCGCTACTGCCGCAGACGGCGTGGACGGGTTGGACCTCTTGCGCACGACCGACGCGGTTTGCTTCGTCTTGGTCGACCTATTCATGCCTCGGATGGACGGTTTCGGACTGTTGCGGGCGATGGTCAACGACCCGACACTCGCGGAGTTGCCCGTCTGCTTATCCACGTCGGCTCCCGACGCGGCGCCCCCGGGTGTAGCCTGCCTGCCCAAGCCGATCGACCTGGCCCGCCTTTTCGCGATGATCGACTCGAATTGTGCGGCCAACGCCGCGCCGTCGAGCTGAGCCGGATGCTCCTACGCTATACGGGAGTCCAATGGTAGTGACGAATCTCGAAGTGCCGACAGGCAACGACCAATCAAGTCCGGAAGCCGCGTCAGGCGTCGAGGCCGAGGGCGCGCGCTTTCCGATCGTCGGTATCGGTGCGTCGGCCGGCGGCCTAGCCGCGTTCGAAGCCTTCTTTTCCGGGATTCCCGCCCACGAAGACAGCGGCATGGCGTTCGTTTTGGTGCAGCACTTGGCGCCGGACCACAAGAGCATCTTGGTCGACCTGGTCAAGCGCTACACGCGCATGCAAGTATTCGAAGTCGAAGACGGCATGCGCGTCATGCCGAATTGCGCGTACATCATTCCGCCCAATCGCGACATGGCGTTGCTCAACGGGACTCTGCATCTGCTAGAGGCAGTGGCGCAGCGCGGTCAGCGGCTCTCGGTCGATTTCTTCTTCCGCTCATTGGCACAAGATCAGCGCGAACGCGCCATGTGCGTCGTGCTGTCGGGCTCAGGCAGCGACGGCACGCAAGGGGTGCGCGCGATCAAGGCCGAGGGGGGCATGGCGATCGCGCAAAATCCCGATTCTACCGAATATGACGGGATGCCACGCAGCGCCATCGGCACCGGCCTGATCGACTACATTCTGCCTCCGGCAGAGATGCCCGCACAGCTGATCGCCTATGCGGCACGCGCGCTGGGAACACTCGCTCCCCGAGATCACCAGCCAACTGCGAAGACGGAGGACGTTCTGAACAAGATCTTCGTCCTGCTGCGCGCGCACACCGGTCACGACTTCTCCCAGTACAAACAAAATACGGTCAGCCGTCGCGTCGAGCGGCGGATGGCGGTGCAGCAGATCGAGCGAGTCGAGCAATATCTTCGGTATCTGCAAGAAACACCCCCAGAAATCGATGCGCTTTTTCGCGACCTACTGATCGGCGTGACCCATTTCTTCCGCGACAAGGAGGCGTTCGTAGCACTCCAGCAGCAACTGGCGCTGGTGCTGGCGTCCAAGCCCGCGGACTCTTTAATCCGAGTCTGGACGACTGGCTGCTCGACGGGCGAAGAGGCCTACTCGCTGGCCATTCTGCTGCGAGAGCAGATGGATGCCGTGAAGAGAACCTTCAAGGTCCAGGTGTTCGCAACCGATATCGACGCGCGAGCAATCGATACCGCTCGCGCCGGCGTGTATCCGGCCAGCATTGCCACCGATGTCTCGCCCGAGCGGCTGGCGCGCTTCTTCTCCGCGGAGGACGGCGGCTATCGCATTCACAAAAATATTCGCGATCTGTTGATCTTCTCCGAACACGACGTGATCAAAGACCCGCCCTTTTCCAAGCTGGACCTGATCAGCTGCCGCAATCTGCTGATCTACATGGGCGCGGAGCTGCAACGAAAGCTCATCCCGCTCTTTCATTACGCGCTCAATCCGAGCGGTTTGCTCCTGCTCGGTACTTCCGAGACCGTGGGGGACTTCTTGGAGCTGTTCGCGCCCGTCGATCGAAAAGCCAAGCTGTACCAGTCGCAGGGTGACCACCGTGCGGGCAAATCAGCGTCATTTGGCAGGTTCTTGCCGCGCCGGAACGAGCTCACTGGAGGCGCAGGCCAGTTGCGTCCAGCAGCCCGGGTAGGCGGGTTCCCGCTGCGCGAACTGGCGGAACGCGCGCTCCTTTCGCGAGCGCCGGTCGGTGCTCTGGTCAACGATCAGGGCGACATCCTCTATCTGCATGGTCAGACCGGAAAGTTTCTCGAACCGTCTCCTGGCGAGGCGGCTCTGAGCATCGTCAAGATGGCGCGCCAAGGCTTGCGACAAGACTTGACCCAGGCCTTGCAGCTGGCGGCGGTGCAAAATGAACTGATCTCTCGGGCGAATGTGCGGGTAAAAACCAACGGTGATTACACGACCATCAACTTGACGGTCCAGCCCTTGCCCGCCGAAGAGCACGGCGGGAGCGCCCCTAGCCTGTTTCTGGTTGCGTTCGAAGAAGTGGCCAGCTCGGACGGCCCACTCGTCCAGCCGACCGCGGGCGGCGCGACGCCGGAGCCGAACAGCGATGCCGATCGGCAGATCGCCCGCTTGACGCTCGAGCTGCGCAGCAGAGACGAGCACTTGCTGGCCACCCACGAGCAAATGCAAACCGCGAACGAAGAACTCAGATCTTCGAACGAGGAACTGCAGTCTACCAACGAGGAGCTGCAGTCCAGCAATGAGGAGCTCGAGACTTCCAAAGAGGAGCTGCAGTCGGTCAACGAGGAACTTGCGACGGTCAATTCCGAGCTTCAAGCCAAAGTCACCGATCTCTCGCGCGCCAACAATGACATGAACAATCTGCTGGCGGGCACCGGAGTCGGTACGGTGTTCGTCGACCATCAGCTGTGCATTCAGCGGTTTACCCCCGCGGTCACGCAATTGATCAATTTGATTCGAAGCGACATCGGGCGACCGCTGGCCCACATCGTGAACAACCTTCAGGGTTATGATCGACTGGTTTTGGATGTGCAGGACGTGCTCGACACGCTCACTCCGAAGGAGGTCGAAGTTCGAACTCATGCGGGCGCCTGGCACCTACTTCGGATCCGCCCCTACCGGACGCTCGAGAACGTGATCGAAGGCGCCGTGATCACCTTCATGGAGGTGACCGAGCAGAAGCGTGCGCAAGCGGTGCTGCTCGAACACGAAGCCTTGCGCCGCATGGCGGCGGTGATGCGCGACGCGGGCGACGCAATCACCGTGCAGGCTCTGGACGGTCGAATCCTGGCCTGGAATCGCACGGCAGTGAAACGCTACGGCTATTCCGAGGCCGAGGCATTGGCGATGAACATTCAGCGCTTGTTTCCGGAGGACCAACGCGCAGCGGCGTTGACGGTGATTTCGCGCTTGGTGCAAGCCGAGGTGCTCGAGCCGTACCGCACCCAACGTTTGACGAAGGACGGGAAGAGCCTCTCGATTTCTCTGATCGCCACCGCGCTCTTGGACGAGACCGGACAAGTGTACGCCGTGTTCACGACTGAGCGAGAAGACAAGGGAGGCGGGCATGGTTGAGAAGGTTGCCAAAGCGGAAAGCCAGGAGGGATCCGGAACCTTTCCGACGGTAGAAGCGGAAACGGCGCTGAAACTCCGTCAAAGGGCGCTCGAGGAAGCGCGGGCGCGGCACGCAACGATCCCCGAAGATCTCAGTAACCTGACTGTCGAAGACGCGCGTTTCCTGCTGCACGACCTGCAAGTGCACCGAATCGAGCTGGAGCTGCAAAACGAGGAGCTTCGAGCGTCACAAGAGCAATTGGAAGTAGCGCGGGCGCGCTACTTCGATCTCTATGATTTGGCTCCGGTCGGCTACGTCACGATTGCCGAGAACGGCCTGGTGCTGGAGGCAAATCTGACTGCGGCGGGGTTGCTCGACGCGTCCCGGAGCGCGATCGTTAAACAGCCGTGGACCCGCTTCGTGCTTCCTCTGGATCAAGATCTCTATTTCAAACACCGTCGCCAGCTCTTGGCGAGCGGCGCGCCGCATGGTTGCGAGTTGCGCTTGGTCAAAGCCAATGGGGAATCGATCTGGGTACGGCTCGAGGCACGGATCGCTGAAGGCGAAAACCGAACACGGGTCACTCGGACGGTGCTGATCGACATCAGCGAACGCAAGCGTGGGGAAGACGCGCTGCGTACCAGCGAGGCCCGCCACCGCGCGTTGTTTCAGAATTCGCCGGACGCCCTACTGACGTTGGCGCCGCCGAACTGGGCGTTTTTGTCGTGCAACGCCGCCAGCGTCGCGATGTTTGGCGCGCGTGATGAGCAGGACTTGTTGTCGCGTTCGTTTGGGCAATGCTCGCGCGAGCGACAACCCGACAACCGCCTCTCGCAAGAACGGGCCAGTTTATTGCTCGGCGCCGCGTTACGCGACGGTTCGGCCTCTTTCGAGTGGACCTTTCAGCGCAGCTCAGGCCAGGAATTTGCTGCCACGGTCCAGGTGGCGCGGATGGATGCAGACGACGCACCATTCTTGCAGGCGACGGTGCGCGATCAGACCGAAGCGCGGAAGCAGCGCGCTGCTGCTGCGCAGACGGAGCGCCTGGCGAGCATGGGACTCTTGGCTGCCAGCATGGGTCACGAAATCAACAACCCGTTGTCCTACGTGCTTTCGAACGTCGAAGATTTGGCGCAACTGCTGCCTAAGTTCGCAGCGGTGAGCGCGCGTTGTAGCGCCGGCCTACTGGGCGCGGTCGGCGAGGAAGCCTTCCACGCGATCGTTGGCGAAGACTCCGCATTGCTGGAGCGGGAGGCGTTGTTCGAGGCCGTCGAGCGCGCGCAAGACGCGCTCGACGGCGCGCGCCGAATCACGCGCATCTCCAAGGCGCTGGGCACTTTCGGCCGCGTGGAAGGGTCTGACCTGTGCAAGGTCGATCTCCAGCGAGCGATCGAAAGCGCGCTGGCCATGACCTCCAACGAGATCCGCTTCCGTGCCGAGCTGGTGCTGGATTTCAAGCCAACGCCCTTGGTGTGGGCCTCCGAGGGCAAGCTGTCTCAAGTGTTCTTGAACTTGTTGATCAACGCTTCGCACGCGATGGATGACAGCAAAACCCGCACCATCACCGTTCGCACTTGGACCGAAGACGGCAGCGTTTGTGCCGCGATAGAGGATACCGGCTCGGGCATCAAGCCAGAGAACATGCCCCGCATCTTCGAGCCGTTTTTCAGTACCAAGCGTATCGGTGCCGGCTCGGGGCTCGGGCTATCGATCTGCCGCAACATCATCAATGAATTCGGCGGTGACATTCAGGTCGAGACCGAGGTCGACAAGGGCACGCGCTTCCTCGTCCGCCTGCCGATTTGGACCGAAGCCGCTGCCTTGCGGTCGGTGGCGCCAATCGCTGGACCCGACGCGCTAGCGGACTTGCACGGACGAATTCTGATCATCGACGACGAAGCGCCATTGCGAGTCGTGATGCAGCGCTTGCTGGTGGCTCACGAAGTCGTGAGCGCATCATCGGGTAAAGACGCACTCGAGATCTTGGAGCACGATCGCGCGTTCGATCTGATCTTGTGCGATTTGATGATGCCGGGAGTGACGGGTATGGACGTTCATCACTGGCTGGTCGAGCACGATCCGGTGCTGGCGGCGCGCGTGGTGTTCGTCACCGGCGGTGCGTTCGGACCGGTCGCTGCCGACTACTTGAACGAGACCGGCAACCTCAAACTCGAAAAGCCTTTCGGCACCGATGAATTTAGAGACCTGGTATCGGGCAGGATCCGCGCCGCAAAGAGTGAGCCTCCGACCCGCCTGGATATCCCCATTAGCAAACGAGGGGAGCGCCCATGAGCAGCAGTGCGAAGCCAGTTCAACTCACGGACGCCTCGCACGGGAGGGGGGACTCGCAGGACTACGTCACCCCACCGTTTTTGGTCGCGGCCGTCGGAGCGTCCGCCGGGGGGCTGGAGGCGTTCTCGACGTTGCTCCGCGCCATGCCGAGCGATGCGCCGCTGGCGGTGGTGCTCGTGCAGCACCTCAGCCGTACCCACGAAAGTCAGCTAGCGGAGATCCTTGCGACTCGCACCGCGCTTCAGGTGCTTGCCGCAACTGACTGCATGCGCGTCGAATCGGGCCACGTGTACGTCATCCCGCCAGGTACTCACATGACGGTCATCGACGGGCACTTGCGGGTCCGTCCGCGACCCGCGAGCGGCACCGAGCAGATCGACGCGCTGTTCGAGTCACTCGCCGAATACTACGGCCGCAAGGCGGTTGGCGTGGTTCTCTCGGGTGCATTGCATGATGGCGCCGAGGGTTTCCGTGCGATTCACGCTGCCGGTGGCGTCACGTTCGCCCAGCTTCCCGAAGAAGCGCAGACCGAAAGCATGCCCCGCGCCGCGATCGCCACAGGCGATGTCGACATGATCTTGCCCGCGAAGGAGATTGGCGAACAGCTGCTCCAGCTCGCTGCCCTACCGCGATTCAAAGACGATCACGGGACCAAGCCGAGCGCGTAGCGGGGTTCGCTCTCGCGCGCGCCTGCGGCGGAATTCCGAGCGGGGTGCGCAGGGATTTCTCCATCCCACATGCAAGTTCTCGAATTACGCGGGAAACTGCCACGTCGCTCGCTCGAGTATTACCGGGCATGGTATTACTAATGGCATGCGGATCACCACCAAGGGTCAAGTCACCATCCCTCAGGAGATTCGGGAAGAGCTCGGCTTACTCCCCAACACCGAGGTCACCTTCGATGTCGTCGATGGCGAAGCGAGGCTTCGCAAGGCGCGCAGCGGCAGCAGCAAGCTGTCCCGCGGTGATGGCGTGATCAGGCACCTCCGGGCCGTCCGTCCTTCGAACAAGCTCACCACCGACGAGATCATGGCGCTGATGCGTGGTAAGCCGTGAAGACCCTCGTCGACACGAACGTCCTCCTCGACGTGATTAGCCAAGATAGGGTTTGGGCCGCCTGGTCCGAGAGCGCACTTCGAAAAGCAGCCGAGCGTTCGACCCTTGCGATAAACGCGATTATCTTCGCGGAGGTCAGCATGAAGTTCACACGAATCGAAGACGCCGACGCGGCGCTCGTCGACTTCGCACGCGAGCCGCTCCCCTACGAGGCTGGGTTCCTCACCGGAAAGGCATTCCTCAAGTATCGGAAGCGAGGCGGGGCCAAGCGTTCGCCAATGCCCGACTTTTACGTGGGCGCGCATGCCCTGATTGGTGGCATGGAGTTGCTGACGCGTGATGCGGCTCGTTACCGAACTTACTTTCCTGGCCTGACGATCATCGCCCCGTAGTAGGGAGCGGCACAGCTGCGCGGTGGCTGACTGTCCGCCGGCATGACACACCCGCCCTAGCGATGACTCGAGTCATCTTGCTGCTGAAGCCGCGTCTTCACCAGAAAGCTACGCAATAGTCGCGAACTTCGCACGGCTGCGTAGCAGGGTGAACCGAGCAAATGCTGCACGCCAACTCGATTTTGTCGCCTTCCTCAGCTCCTGCGGAAGTCGCTACGGTGGCCCGGGTGGCTGTCGTCGCGATCGAGATGGGGTACGGCCACCTCCGTCCTGCGCGCTCGCTCGCGCGAGAGCTGAACGTGCAGATGCTGCATGCCGACCGGCCGCCCTTGGCCGACGCAGAAGAGCAGCGGCGCTGGGCCGCGACGCGCCGCTTGTACGAGTCGGTGAGCCGAATTTCTGGCATCCCCTGGGTCGGTCCGCCACTCCGTGGCCTGCTCAATTCGATCACGAATATCCCGAACCTTTACCCCTTCCGAGATCTTTCCGGGGCAACACTCGGCGTGAAGCTGCTCGCGCGCTCGGCGCGGCAGGGGCTCGGGCGTTCGATCGTGAACTACTTGCGGGATCGCGACCTCGCGCTGCTGACGACGTTCTACTCGCCCGCGGTGCTGGCGGACTTTCACGGCTACGACCGCATCTTCTGCGTCGTGACCGATTCGGATGTGAACCGCGTGTGGGCGCCGATCAACCCCAAATCCAGTAAAATCCGCTATCTGGCGCCCAGTGGGCGCGTGGTCAGACGCTTACGAGCCTACGGCGTACCGGAGTCCCAGATCGAGCTCACCGGTTTCCCGTTACCGCACTCACTGGTTGGCGGTATGGAGGGCACAACACTGCGCAAGAACCTACTCCAACGACTGGCACGGCTCGATCCCACGCAAACCTTCCGGCAAGCGTTCGCGGCTGACCTCGAGCACGTAGGCCCGCTACCCGCGACCAACGAGCCACCGCACCTGGTGTTTGCGGTCGGGGGCTCGGGAGCGCAGGCAGAAATGAGCGCGTCGTTTCTGCCTAGCCTGCGCCCATTGCTCGAACGCCGCAGGTTACGACTGACATTGGTGGCCGGCGCTCGCGCGGAAGTGAAGACGCGCTTCGAAGACGAACTCGCGCGAGCGCGCCTCGCGGACCAGCTCGGCCGCAGTGTCGACATTTTGTACGAGCCCGTACTCGACGACTACTTCGATCGCTTCGACGCACTGCTCGCTGACACGGATATTCTGTGGACCAAGCCGAGTGAGCTCGTGTTCTACGCCGCGCTCGGTATTCCGCTCTTGCTCGCCCCGCCAGTCGGCATTCACGAGAGCTACAACTTACGCTGGGTACGCGAAAATGGCGCCGGCTTCAAACAGCGCGACGCACGCGTGATCGGTGATCGCTTGCTGGACCATCTACATGACGGAAATCTGGCCTCGGCCGCCTGGGCCGGCTACCGCAGACTGCCGAGCCGCGGGCTCTATCAGATCGCCGAGCACGTGCGCTGACGCACCGCTCGGACTAGCTCAGCGCTGACCTAGCCCGGGCAACGGCACACTGTTGCTCGGAACCGTGGCGACTCGATGCGTGTAGTGCCACGCGCCCCAGCCAAGCATCATCGCTACGACTGCCGCACCGAATACGCCGAGTTGACGTCGTTGCCAGCGGGGGGTCGTGGGCGCCAGCGGCCTGTCCGAGGGCGGATTGGGATCGACGAGGCGTGACACCGAACGGAAGTACGAGCGGGAGGCACGGAACTCAAGCTGCAATATCGCCACGCGCAGCTAGCGGCGCGGTTGCGCGAGTTTGATGCGGTCATCGATCACACGTAACTCGAGCAAGACGCGGGCCACGTCGCAAGCGAAGCGCCGATGTGCGACCACGGACGTGCCAAGTCGGTCGAGGTACGCGCGCGGCATTGTTTTCACCAAGGCTCGAAGGCCCAGGTAAACCCCGCGCGAAGCTCTTCCTGGCGTTGTCGGTCAGCACGCCCGAAGCGAGCACCAAGATCGAAAGAGACCGCGTCGGTCCATCGACCAATGCCACCCAGCAGCGCGCTCTCAGCGAGTCCGTCGTAAAAGCCACCTCGACCGAACTCGCGTTCCAGCAACAGCTCGGCGACTGGCCGAAGACGCCAACGGTGTGGACCCTCGAGAATGAGGCTGGCGCTCGCTTCGTAACGCACGGAGTACCAGATGTCGTTGTCGAGGTTCAAGTGCAGGGTGATCCATTCCGAATCGAAGGAGAAGATACTACCGACATGAGTCCCGAACTGATTCCCGGACCTCGGAAGCAACATGCCGAGCTCGAACGCCACCGAAAGGCCCGTGCTCTGCTGCAACGATCCGCGTCGGAGCAGACTCTTGACCGAGAAGGCAACGTCCTGCACCTGCCAAAGCGGCTGTGCTGCGTTCACTTGAATGTCTCGACGTCCTTCGAGGACGGCCTCGAAGCCAGGCGCAAAACCATAGTTTGCAACGACCGCCGGCGCGACGACGAAGCGCGAGGCGCCCTGCTGACGGTATCCTGCGGGCCCAATTTCGAGCTCCACTTTTCCCGGTTCCGCGACATCGGCATCTGTTCCATCGAACGGACGGTACGCCGCCGCTGGACGAGCCCAACAGATTAGCGCGATGCCGGCGGTCCTGAAGAGCGTCCGCCCGTGAATCGTCATTCGAGCGTGCGCGGGTAGTTATCGTCAAAAACGAGCAGCGCCCCTGCATCGGGCGAACAGACCCAAACACGTGAACGGTTGTCGCTTGCCACGCAGTGCGCGCCCCGTGCGGCAGCCATACTCCCCAATCGAGTCAGCGAGCCATCCCCTCGGACACCCAGGACGGTCACGCTGCCATCGGATGCTGCAGGCAGGTACAGGTGGTTGAGCTCGAGATTTGCCGCAATGATGTCCACGCCACTCGACGTCTCTGCGGTACCCAAGACCTTTCCCGAATGATTGACGTCGAGCACCACGGCCTTGCCTTCGGAACATCCGACGAACAGCAAACCTCTCGGCGAATTCAGTGCGATCCCGCGAGATTTGCGGCATCCGTTCGCAAATTGCTCAGCGAGAGCATGCGTCGCCACCTCAATCGCCACGGTCTTGCCCGACCAAAGATGCGAGTAGGCTCGACCGCGGGCTCGGTCGATGACCAGTGACTCGGGGCCACCTTTCACTGCAATCCTGTCTGTCCGCGTGAGCTTCCCGGCATCCCCCAGCGCGAACACCTCGATCTGCTCCTGGTCAGGCTCGGTCACCCAGATTTCACGCACGCCCTCTACCCAGCGCACGTAGTCGGGTTGCCCGCTGAGCGGGTAGGCTCGCACGGCTTGCTCGGCCTGCGCGGTCGCAAGTTCGGCCACCTTCAAGCTCTGCGAGCTGCGATCGATGGCAAATAGCTTCCCGGCACCAACGTCCGCCGAAGTCACTCCTTCTCCGTGCCCTCCCGCATACTCGCCGGGCGCGCTCAATCGACACAGCGGAGTATTCGTGAGCGAGGACGAGTCGAACATTTCGACGCAACCGGTCGCTCCGGCGGGCGCTAGCAGCGTGTGCGATTCGGCTGAATAGAGCAAATCGTCGAACCCGACGCCGCCCTGGGGGACCACGCGGATCGAACGCGGTCCCTGCGCCGCGCTGCCGGCCAGCGCCGCGCTGCCGGCCTGCACCGGCAGCTGTGCGTCGCCCGACTCACCGGCGGCCTTGTGACAGCCGATGAGCGCGATTTGAGCCGCGAAAACCGCAACGCCCAATGAGCGCCGTGCTAAAGACTTTGGGCTGAGTTGCGTGCCACTCAGGGTAGCGCGGCGGAGTTCAGTCATCGGGGGAGCGCCTTGACCGCGATACCGACTAGCGCCGCGCATAGGATGAGCAGCGGTTCGGGCAGCTTCTTCACGCGCAGAAGAATCAGCAGAGAGATCAGCGCAATGCCGATGGCAACGGGATCGAGCAGCGACTTCCGGGCCAATACGACCACGGCACCCGCGATTGCTCCCACGGCACCGGCGGTGACGCCTTCGACGAACGCTTTCACCCGGCCCTTACCGGCAAAGCGTCGGTAGTGCGGCGCGGCCAGTACGACGATGAAGAAGCACGGCGCGAACACTCCGATCGAAGCCAACACGGCGCCCAGCGGCCCGGCGACGAGGTAGCCGATGAAGGCCACGGTGATCACGACCGGTCCGGGCGTAATCATCGCGACCGCGACCGCATCCAAGAACTGCTGCTCGGTAAGCCAATGATGTTCTTCGACGACACCACCGTGCAAGAACGGCACGACGGCTAGGCCACTGCCGAATACGAAGAGACCTGCACTAGCGAAGTAGCCGAGCACCTTCCACAGCGTGGCTGTTCCCGCTGGTCCGTGGAGACCGCTCAGCCACAGCAGCGGAATGGGCACGAACCCGGCAAGGGGAGTCGAGCGCGAGCGAAAGCGTACGGTGAGCGTTAGGAACCCACCGAGCACGACCAACCAAATGAGCTCAGAGCGCGTGAGTACCGTGGTCGCCGCGTTGATCGCGGCAATCGCCCAGAGCAGCGCGTCGCGCCTGAGCGTCTTCTTCAGCAAGTTGTTGGCGCTACGCCCAATGATGGCGATCACCGAAGCGCCAACGCCGTAAAACGCGCCCTGCATCCAAGGCAAGCCGCCGTACGATACATAGACCGCTGACAAGGCCACCACCATCACGAACGAAGGCAAGATGAACGCGAGACTGACCAGCGCCGCGCCGACCACGCCGCCGCGCAACCATCCGAGGTAGATGGCCAGCTGTGCCGCGAGTGGGCCCGGGGACAGC